>Ga0105241_10002127_pt1 | contig 14977 bp, 20 predicted proteins | sample KBSC64metaG_FD_80422 | JGI IMG/M metagenome (GOLD analysis project Ga0105241, IMG submission 80422) | Corn rhizosphere microbial communities from Kellogg Biological Station, Michigan, USA - KBS C6-4 metaG | ecosystem: Host-associated > Plants > Roots > Rhizosphere > Soil | place: Michigan, USA... | reverse complement strand
GGTTCATAAAATGCATCGTCAACAGAAGGCGCTTTTGCTAAAATAAAATTATAGTTGGGAAAATTTTTAGAAGCTTCCAGCATAATGGGAAGCTGGCTTTTTATTTCCTGCCTGCGGCTTCCCGGCAACAATGCAATAGTGTTTAATGTTGGTTTTATAAATGCATGTTCTTTTTGAAAACTTTCAATAACATCTGCCAAAGGATGGCCTACATATTCTACCTCATAACCACGCTCTTTAAAAAATTGTTTTTCAAAAGGAAGTATCACAATCATTTTGTCCACATACTTCTTAATGGTTTTAACCCTGCTTTCTTTCCATGCCCATACCTGCGGCGAAATATAAAAGATGTTTTTATATTTTTTGGTATGCGTCCATTTAGCCATTCTTAAATTAAAAGCAGAATAGTTAATAAGCACAACTGCATCGGGTTGAAAACTTTCAATGTCTTCTTTACAAAATTGAAAATTCTTCATAATGGCCGGAAGGTTTTTAACTACTTCTGCAAATCCCATAAATGCAAGGTCCCTGTAATGCTTTGCCAGTGAGGCGCCAGCAGCTTCCATCTTATCGCCACCCCATCCGCGGATGATAGCATTGGCATCGAGTTTTTTTATTTCTTTAATAAGATTGCTGCCATGTAAATCGCCGGAAGCTTCTCCTGCAATGATGTAATATTTCATTCTACTGTTGAATGTAATGTGGATTTAAAGATAATCAGAATTGATTAGGCACAATGGCAATCAACGATAACTTTTTGAAAAGTTTCTTGAATAAAATTTTGAAAGTAAACCAATTTAATAATACTTAAATATTAGCGCAATAACCGCATAAATAACTGTCATCAGAAAAATTCCTTTAGCTGTTTTATCGCGATGTCCGTTAATATAAACGGTAAAGAGTAAGGCATTTGCAAATAATGATACACTTATAAAGACCGTTATGAGGTTGGGATTGAGTTTAAGCCATTGGATCATGTCCGTAATAGTGAAGGCGCTATATTTTATCGTCTTAAACAACAAGAAACCCAATAAAGGTGCAATAAGACCAAGCGCCAGCCCAAAAACAAAGTTGTCTTTTTTGAATATCATAATACGTCCCAGGTTTTTTCTAATTCCTTTTTCAGCGCATAATTCGTAAGGTCGAACTGAACGGGAACCACACTTACATAATTATGTTCCAATGCCCATACGTCGGTGTCTTCGCCCGTGTCAAAATTTTTAAATTCACCCGTTAGCCAGTAATATTTTTTCCCATGCGGGTCGAGGCGCTCATCAAAATCCTCATCATATTTTGCATAAGCCTGCTTCGATACTTTTATGCCATTCATTTCATTCAACGGGACCGACGGTATATTCACATTTAATAAAAGATGCTTATGCATTTTTGTTTGCAACAGGCTTTTTACAATCTTATGTACATAAAATTTTGCGGCAGTAAAGTCGGCCTCAAACCTGTAATCCAATAACGAAAAACCAATAGAAGGAATGCTCTCAATAGATGCTTCCATCGCTGCACTCATGGTTCCGGAATAAATAACGTTTATAGAATGGTTGGCTCCATGGTTAATGCCACTGAGGCAAATATCGGGTTTGCGGTGTAATATTTTATCTACGGCAAGCTTTACGCAATCAACCGGTGTGCCGCTCGTTTGCCACGACTCAACACCTTCAAACATATCTTCAACTTTATTCAGCCTTAAAGGAACGCCAATGGTAATGGCGTGTCCCATGCCGCTTTGGGGTTTATCGGGGGCAACTACTACTACTTTACCAAGTTCTTTTACTGCTTCCACCAAATTGCGGATACCCGGTGCAGTTATGCCATCATCATTTGTTATAAGAATTATTGGTTTTTCTTTCTGCTCGTCACTCATTTTTGAATTTTCAATTTTAATGCTAAAACCACCTGAACCATGGTCTTGCCACTGCTTCTCTAAACGGCCACGGAGTGGCAATTAGTATTAACAACAACGCAATTCCAAAAAATAGCAGGCTTTTCTTAAATTTTGCTGAAGAGAGCGGAGCCTTTTTAACCATTACCCTTCCCACATGCACCAACACCCATGCAATTATCATCATTACTTCATGTTCCATTGTAAAGAAGCGAAGATTGGCGTTTTTCATTGCATCACCGAGATGTTTTAACTGATCGAACCAAACGCCACTAAAGTAAAGCCCGAGGCCCACCAACAATTGAATATCCATGCCCAACATGAAGAAGAAATTACTTTTTCCATCTGAAGGCGTGAATACTTTTTTCCCTGAAAGCCCACTAACAGCGCTTATCACAGTCCAGAAGCCAAAAATAATAATCAGCCACCTTAATAGATTGTGTATTACAAGTAATGCCTGCATAAATTAATTTTTTGCAAAAATAAGGTATTGGAGATTAGATATCAGGTATCAGGTCTGAGGTATCAGGTATGAGGTATCAGGTATTAGGTGCCTGGCCACTGAAATCGAAAGTGACGATTTAAACCCTCTCTAAAACCTGTGATCAGGCTTAATCAATTGCGGATATTCCTTTTGAAATTCTCTTATTTCAGGAATTGATACCGCCTGAACGTAACCCTGGTTGGGATTGTGTGCAATAAAATCCTGGTGATAGTCTTCAGCAACCCAAAACTTTTTCAATGGCATCACCTGGGCCGCTATAGGCGCTTTGTATTTTCCTGAGGCACTCATTTGCTGAATCTTTTGTTCTATTGCTTTTTTCTCTGCATCGTTTGTATAAAAAGCGATGGAGCGATATTCTGTTCCCAAATCTGGTCCCTGGCCATTAACCTGCGTAGGGTTTTGCCCGGCGAAATATACATTCAGTAAAGTCTCATAAGAGATCTGTGCGGGGTCATAATAAACTTCCACGCTTTCCGCATGGCCGGTGTTTCCGGTGGCGACGTCTTCATAGGATGGATTGGAAGTAGTGCCGCCCGAGTAACCCGATACCGCTTCTTTTACACCTTTCACGCTTTCAAATAAAGCCTCTTCATGCCAGAAACAGCCTGCGGCAAAATAGGCTTTACTGTATTTAGAAAGATCCTGCTTTTTATCAGCAGTCTGAACGGGCTTGCTATCGGATCGTTGAGCGCAGGACGTGAGCGCTATCATTAAAGCTGATGTAATAATTAAAATGCTTAAAGATTTCATGTTCATAATTTTACAGATATACGTGTTAATAACAGGAAGAGTTGTTAAAGAAAAGTGAGAAACAAAATTTTAATAAAAGGCAATTTAAGTTTGTAATTACAAATTCAAATGAATTGCCTTGTTCCCCCACGCCGCCTGTTACAATAGCAAACTATAATGCAAAAATAAAAGGTTTGAGCGGGCTTGTAACTACATTCCTGTTAATATTCGTTGAAGGTGCTCAACTCAAAAGGATCGCATTACAAATGATCGTTAGCTACATGGAATTTTTTTTTTCGATTCATTTACTACACTTAAGCTTAATACAAATTCTGCAAGGTGAATCTTAAAAGAAATGTTACAACTCTTATATTTGCATTATCAATGCCCGATAGTATAACGGTAGTACCGCAGATTCTGATTCTGCTTGTCTTGGTTCGAATCCAGGTCGGGTAACATTAAAGCCTTATAAGCCACAATTTATGATACTTTGTTTATTTTCCAATTTGCGGGTTAACTTATTTCTTATCCGGATTTGAGCTACTCGTGCTACGGTATTTTTCCTTTTTGTGAAAATATAATCATGAATATAAAATTTAAAGAATTCAAGCGTAGTTAAAAATTGTGGGGACAATGACGGCGGGTTGGAGCCTACTTTTCGTTGTACCGAATAGACTACTGTCTGTTAAGTTTTCAAAATTCGATGCTCCATCATAATATTGACGCACATGTTTTAAATCCGGTTTAAGCCGGTTTGCACAAAATAAAATCCAGGCCAGGTTTTAGGCGCCTGACCTGGTTTATGAAGTACCACCCGGTGACGGAGTCATTTTTTGGGATCCGCAATGTCTTTTACCGCTACCGGCCATTTTCCCGGGATCGGTACACTAACAGCAAGGGTTAAGCCCCGAATGCTGTCTTGCCCGAAATGATATAGGGGCCAGCCTTTATAAGTGATTTGCTTTTTTCCTGCAATATTAATATTTGCAAATAATGCTTTATTTAAAATAGAAGGTACCACTATTTTGTCCTGTTCATAAATCGGAAAGATATATTGTTGGATAAATCTGGTTTGGTGAATTTATTGACGTTGAAGCTGTCATTTGAAAATGTATAGATAGCTCTTCCGTTGCCGTTAGTAAAATATATTGTTTGTCCTGTGCCAACGGTATAGTCACTTTTATAATTGTTGCCATCCAGGCCCGTTAATTGTTTATTAGCAAGCATAATGCTATAGTCTGGTTTAGCAATAAACCATGTTCCACCCACACCATCACCACTAGTCGATCCCGGCGCTTCCGCAACGTTGCGGGTGACACCACTTTCATTAGTGTATAAGGGAGCGTATGTATACAACGGCCAACCTTTATATGCAATTTGTTTTTTACCACCTGCGTTGGTAATAGTTGCGAAGTCGGCCTTTAGCAGACCGGTATCAAGCTGGGCTGTTACCAGGTCGATATTAAATGCAGGCCAGAAGTTTTCGCAATCCCCATTGCATGAACTAATGCCGTCGGCGTCATTTGCGAACAGGTATAAAGTGAGTCCTGCGCGGGTTGATAAATATTTACCAAATGTAGCGTTAGACGAAAGATTGATGTCTTTTCTCAATATAACGGTGTCGGCTGTACTATTTTTTTTACAACTGGCAATTATAAGAACCGTTAAGGCCAATAACGTGCCTTTGGAAAATATTATTTTCATTTTTTGTTTTTATATAAATGGTTTTAAGATTTGTATTGCCTTGCTTTAAATTGGCAAACAAATAGGAATATGCAAGGTCTCCGGGTTATGGTCACTGCTTAATTGATGAAAAACGACTAATCTCACCGTTGGCATTCGCTTTAGCACGGTATCTTTTGTTACCCTTTTCAAGTGTTACCCAATATGATGTTCCTTCTGCATTTGTGATTTCCGTAATCTCAAAAATCTCAAAATTTGCCAAATGTTTATCAAGAGATTGCATCACGGAAAAAGGCACTTGTTCTGCAGTGATATTACGTGCAGAGCCGAGCAGGTCGCCTTCTTCGTTAAAATAGGCAACTATGAGACTTTCATGGAAGATAAAGGTTGCCTCCTGGTACTCTTTTACTTTACGCCATTGAACAGATTCACATCCGGTGAATTCCCTGTTCAGCGACCGTTGTATTGTGTTGTTTACTTTGGGTGTGCCATCTGCAAATGCTGTTGTTAATCCTAGCATGATAAAGGATATTGTTACAATAATTGTTTTCATGATTTGTTAATTGTTTTTATGTTTGTTTAAAAAATTGATTTAATATTTGATTCCTTGGTTTAGATATTTTATTGAAAATTGAAGTTGACAACTTTTAAATTTTGCCCGGCATTACTTGAATCAACATACCCTGAATGTCCAACGTTATCTATATTGTAACGAAAGCTGACTTTTAATAACGAATTAGTATGTTTGGGCACTACCTTTTCTATCACTAATGCATTCGCTGAGTCTGGAATATCTTTTATTCGCATCGGAGGCAGGGTTGAGTCCCAAAGTGTCTTTGTGGAATCCGCAATAAATACACTGAAAGAAATGCTGCGCGGGTCTTTTGAAAAATCTTTGGTCGTAAATAAATTGAATCGAATAATTCCCGGGAAATCCTGGACGTTTACAGCACCGTTAGTATATTTTTTGCACGACACTATGCTTAGTATTAAAATTGCACTATATGAGAGAGATTTTATCTGTTTCATTTTTTTTAGTTTAATCTCTTTGAAGTTTTTTGAACACATGTTAACTCTTGGTACAATAATTTTTAATGTGACTAATGAGTGCAAATTTGCATTGCCTAATCCTCCTTTTTGTTAGAGGTATTCCCTATTTATGTTTTTAATGTTCCCTATTTTAATATTCAAAATGCTTTGACCGGATTTTTTTTATGACGCATGAATTTTGTGATGCATCTCTTTCAATAGTTGAAAGCCCCTGTAATTATCTTTTGCACTTTGATAATAATATGTTGCCTGGAATTTCGGTAAGTAAAACGAGGATATATGAATCTTAAAATAGGGAATACCTCTTAATAAATCGTCTGTAAGAGAAAGTTGTTTTGCAGTGAAATCAATATTTATAAAATTTTAAATTATTAATCATGAAAATGATCATCGTCTCAATGTCGTTCACTGCGCTTAGTCTTATTCCTTTTACTATGCATGCACAAACAAACAAAGGAAAAAAGATCAATAAAACCGGGAGTGAAAACCTTTATATTGACGTTCATCAATTGGAGCCGGGAAAAGTAAAGTATGAAGATGTTGCAAATGCCCATGCTAAAGATTTGGCGATTGAAAAAAAATACGGGGTAAGCTTCATTAAATATTGGGTGGACGAAAACAAAGGATTAATCTATTGTCTTTCTTCGGCTCCCGATTCTGAATCAATAAGGAAGACACATGCTGAAGCCCATGGATTATTACCTCAATATATTTATAAAGTAACCGACGGAATTCCGTCAGCAGTCACCGGCGAAAGTAATTATTTTCTTGACGTTCATTATTTGGGTGCGGGAAATGTAACTGCAAAAGATGTGGCCGGTGCCCATGAAAAAGATCTCGCGGTGGAAAAAAAATTTGGTGTCAATTTTATTAACTATTGGGTAGCCGAAAAAAATGGAATGGTTTTGTGTTTATCCCAGGCGAAAGATTCAAACGATGTAATTCAAACCCATAAAGAAGCGCATGGATTGCTGCCTGCGTACGTTTTGAAGGTTAAAGAAGGCGAATGAGTAAATAAAGAATGGCTGATAGAAAATATTTTAATATCTGGAAGCGTCACCGTTAGAAACCGGGCGCTCCCGGGTATTTTTTTGCTGGTGAATAAACAGGAACAATAAACTTTTCCTGCTATCGGCATAAATTGGTTTCATAATTTACCATATGTCTTTTTTTCAAGAGCTGTTGGAGGTTTTGCTTTGCCTTATGCAAATTACTTTTTGATGCACCATCTGAAATATTTAATTTTTGCGCAATTTCCGCATGCGAAAATCCTTCTATTACGTATAGGTTAAAAACGGCCCGGTAAGCTGGTGATAATTGCTGAACGCATTTTATGATTTCTTTGTATTGCAGAATATCTTCCACATTTTCACAGGCACTTGAGGGCACCGAATGTTCTATCTCAATACTTGCACTCAGCGGGTTTTTATCGTACTTTCTTAAGTGATCAATGCAGGAATAAATAACTACTTTTCTTAGCCAGGCCGTAAATGACGCCAGGATATTATCGTATCGTGTTGTAAAGTTTTTTACCTGGGTGAAGATTTTCAGGAAAGCGTCATTGATCATTTCCACGGCGTTATCATGGCTTGACGAATAACGTAACGCAATTGACATCGCATAGCCGTAATAGTTAGTGTACAATTCCTTTTGCGCCGTCCTGCAATTTGTTCTGCAGCCGGACAAAATTTTCTCTAATTGTTCACCTGTTAAATGCGTCCGGCTTGTTGAGTCCCGGATACCACCTGAAGTAGTAAGAGACATTTTTATGATGATATTTTTGAACAAATTATTAAATGACTAAGCTGTTTCAATAATTTCTTACGGGTTGCACTATGCATCCCGTAGCCATCGTTTAAAGACGGGGGCTGTTTCCTGGCTGATAACTATGGAATGATTGATTTCAGGAATAACCATGCCGACAAGTAATTTTACTTTTTCGTACGGTTTAAAACTCCTGATATAGTTTATGCTGAGGATGTACTGGCGATTGGCCCGGAAAAAAATTGTATCATCTAAATCATTTTCCAGTTCGCTTAGTGTTTTATCACACATATATTTTTTCGAATACAGGTCCACCGCAAATACAAGTTTATCATGGGTATAGATTAACACAATATCTTCAAGAGGTAAAGCGATATTCTCGCTTCCTTTTTTCACAATAAGTCTTGCTCTCTTGCTTCTTGTTTGAATCTGTGTTTGTGCTGGATACATTTCTCATGAATATTTTAGTTGTAAATACCGGCGGCAAATTTGGTGATACCATTGCCGTTTGACAACAGGGATATTCCCTATTTATTTTTTCAGATTCCCTATTTTACGATTAACTAATAAATTCAGTAAGGCGGTAAAAATCCGATTGAGGAGTAGCGTCCGGTCAATTTCAAAGAAAAATCTTTTGACAACCTGAAGGTCTGCGTTGCATTAATGTTATAATCAGACATGTGAATTTGGGATGCCCCATTAACATTCGCTTTAACCATGGCCCAATCATAATTCATAGTTAAGGTAAGTTTCCACCTGTTGGTTAAGTTGCCTGGTATCGAGAAACCGGTAGTAATAAATTTCTCATTTTGAAAACTACTTGCAGATAATTGTACCACTTTGTTTACATCACGTCTTCGGCCTGGCTGGAAATGAATTTTTTCAACAGCGTTATTTTTATTCGCACAATTACAGTTGCTTGAAAATGCGCTTTTGCCAAAAGTTGCGAGCATCGGTTTTAAGAAAACGCCCGCAGATTGTAAAAAATTTTCATTTGCATCTGATAATAGTCTATGAAAACCGCTTTGCGCTGTCGATAGCTGGCAGCTAATGAGGCAATAACCTATTATTGGTAGCAGTATTAAAAATTTAAATGTGCGCATTGATTTACAGTTATTTTGTTTACGGTCTTCGCTGATAAAATTTGTGGTGGGTAGTATTTTTCAATATTCGATCTTCGTTTGGTCGTCAACGTTATTTACATATTGGTTGGCACTGCTTGCATGTCGTTTCGATTAGCTATTTAAAATGCCGGCAATTGCCCTCCAAATCCGGCCGCGATAAAGTTGCCCTGTTAATAGTATTTTCTATTGTTATAATTAAATGCAAAATTGTAACGGCTACGGTTACCTGATGATAGAAGTACTACCCATTTAAGAGCAGTAAGCTCCCTATTTTAAATAAAATTATCGATCGGTGTTGCAACAGCATTGATGAGTGCCGATCGGAAGATGAAGAGTGTTGATCGGAAAATGGTAGATAAAACCCGGCGTTGGTTAATATAGGTTTGCAAAATCATTTCACGAGGTGTGAGTCAGTCTTGCAAGTAAAGACGTATGGTCTTTGGAATCTATTGACGTTTCTCCCAACTGAATTTTTTCATGAAGTAATAGCCCGGTGCGCAGGGTAGCTACTTTTTTTGGATCATTTATTTAACCGCGATTGTATTGCATACAGCAATGCGTTGCTCATGGACTATATTATTAACATAAAAAAAATTTTCACGTATGAAAACAAAAAAACAAACGCGTTTTATTTTGACACCACAAGCGTATTCATTGCTAACAATGGCTTTACTGGCAATTTCCGTTGGATGCCATAAGCCCGCCGTTCATCCTGATGACCTGAAGAACTTTAAGCAGGTAAACCTGGTAGCTAATAAATCGGAATATCAGCCGGTGACAATTGATCCTACACTTTTAAATGGATTTGGCATCGCCTGGTCACCAACTGGAATAGCCTGGGTGAATTCTGTCGGTGGCCATGTAAGCGAACTTTATAGCGCTGAAGGGGCCATCGTGAGGGCTCCGGTTAACATACCTTCGCCTACAGATAGCATCGGCGGTTTGCCTTGCGGCATTGTATTTAGCGGAGGCAAAGGTTTCAATTTACCTAACGGTCCTTCTTCATTTCTCTTTACAGGATTTGATGGGGTTCTCTCCGGCTGGAACGGTGCCTCAGGTAACAATGCGCAACGTCTTAAAGCATCTGCGGGTAATAGTTATACAGGTCTTGCTATCGGCGTCAATGCAGGAAATAACTTCATTTACGGAGCCAACTTCGGTGCTAAAAGAATTGATGTTTGGGATACTGCATTCCATCGTATACCAATGGTTTTTACAGACCCTGACTTGCCTGATACCTACTCGCCTTATAACATCCAGGCAGTTGGTGACTACCTGTTTGTATTGTATGCCGAACTAAGTACCTCCGGCAGCACGGCGGGACATGGTATTGCAGGGGCTGGTAAAGGATACGTTAGTGTGTTCAAAACAGACGGTTCATTTGTGAAGAGGTTTGCATCTAAAGGCAGTTTGAATATACCCTGGGGCATAACCCAAGCTCCCGGCAGCTTCCTGGAAAAAAATGACATGACAATGGAAGCAAAAAGCAATAGCGGAATCAACGGCAATGATGCTAATCATGATCCTAAAGATCCTGTAATATTAGTAGGTAATTTCGGCGACGGACATATTAATGTTTACAGTGAAGACGCCCGGTACCTGGGCCAACTTCAAAGTCATAATCAAACAATTGTTATAGACGGGCTTTGGGCGCTTTCATTTGCACCTTCTACCGCTACAGCAATCGATCCGAATAGGTTATATTTTACTGCAGGTCCTAAAAATGAATCTGATGGCATTTTTGGATATCTCATTAAACAATAAATAAGAAAATACAGAATGATAACGGCTCTCCTGTGAGAGCCGTTTTTTTTGCATAAATTCAATTACAAAACAAAGCACTAAATAAAATTGTAGTCCTTCAATAAAAACTAATTTTCAGAAAGCTGCTTAAGAATATCTGTAAAATTGCTTTGTCCCCAATGCTCAGCATATTGCCCGTTTTCAAGGCGTATTATATCGATTATATTTATCACTACCTTTTTGCCATGAGGCTTGATCCCAAAAATTTCTCCTGTGTGCGTTGCGGTAATTTGCTTTCTTGTCGTTACTAAATCTCTTTCTGCGATCTGTTCAAGTATCTCGACTTTTAAATCAGGGAAACCCTTTCTCAAAACTTCAATTAAGAAAAAATAAAAACTCTTTTTACCGTTAGGTTTCCCGTTCCGTGCCGAATGATTAATAACGTTATCGGCTAATAATTCTTTAAAAGAAGCCTGTTGCCCTCCTCTATACACTCTTTGTTGAAGCGTACAACAATCGCTTTATTTTGTTCTGTACTGTAACTCATTTTTTTGTCGTTTAATTTATGTAGGATTATGTATGAGCGAATTCAATGCAAAAACCCGGCGACCCGGGAAATATTTTTAATAAGACGGCGGGAAAAAAAGGCAGGATTTAGAATAATTGCCACTATTAATTATTATGGTGAATAAGAAAAGATTCTTTCACTTTCGAAAGGAACTGATCTTTTTTGCGCCGGCTTACTTCTATGTCTGCACCATTACTCATGATAACGGTGCCACCATCGCCACGTATATACTCCTTTGCATGAAAAAGATTAATAAGAAATGATTTATGTATACGAAGAAATGCCGTTCCTGCAAGCAACTTATCATAGTCAAATAAAGGTTTTGAAATCGTTATTGTTTTACCATTAACAAGATGAAAAACAGTGTAGCTCCTTTGAGCTTCGCAATACACGATATCTTCCAGTTTTAAAATAATAAAGCCTTTAAAAGTAGGGAGGCAAAGTCGCATATTGTTTGGTAAAACACCTCTTTCGCTTACATCGGTCAAAGTTTCTAAATTCCGGGGCAACATATTGTATTCTTTTTATCGATTGTATAGTTTGTCGGCTGCATTTTAATTATAAACCGCTTCCGCTTTAATTGGCGCTACGTTTATTAATTACTGGTATCTGCCTGCAACAAATAGTAAAATTCTTCGTCTAAAGTTTCTCTGATGATTGCTGAATATTTCTCAATAAAATAAGTTGCGTGATTTGCATTTTGAGCATAGAACATTTTTAGTTTTTCCCGGCCATAAGCAATAATCAAATCGCGTAATGTTTCTGCGTTATAAATGTTATCCTTTCCATTCCGGAAGGTTTCCCAATCCATGATCTTAAGATAATACCGATCATAAAACTCTTCAGCCCATGCAAGAATTTCTGCAAGACCTCCGACCTGGCTCAAATAATGTTTTTCTTTAACCGATACAAATAATGGTTGAATAAATTTTTCGGCTAATAAGTTTGCCACCATTTTTACAAAATCAAATTGTTGTAGTGCTTGTGTAGTCACGAATTCTTTTTAAATGTTGGATAATGTCCGTAATATTCAGTACAAGCACAAAATTGTAATCATTATTCCTGCCTGATAACAGGAGTATTCCCCATTTGAGAGCCTAAGATTCCCTATTTTAATATATCGAAATTTTCGCCTGTTTATGCGAATGGCGTTTAATACCGTCCGCATGTCAATCAAATGCTTTACGGTTGGTCGTCCAGCCCCATACTATATCCCAATTCCTCAACGGTATCCTTTATTCCTTTGGCGATGGCTTCAGCATACAAGTTGTATTGATTTTTATTGTTCCGGAAAATTCGCTTTAGGTATTTTATGAGTTTCATTTGTTGCTTGATTTATAATTCAAAGGGTACGGGCATAAAGAAACTTTATACCCGGGCTTTGAATAGAGAAACGGTGTAAGAGCAATTCCTGGTGTCTCAATAGTTTGTCATCTAATTCCGGACTGAGCCTAAATTTCAATTAGATAAATAAAGATCACCAGTTTAGAATTTTTCTTATTAAGAATTGCTCGTAAGCGGATCAATAATTGCCTTTACTTCAGATACTGTATTTATGGGAAATTTGCCGAGGCGTGCATGTTCCCTAATGGCAGCTTCGCTTTCAGCGATATGAATGCAGTAAATCTTATCATCGGTAACAAATGATTGTATCCAATGATACGGCTTACCCAATTCGCTAATAACCTCGCAGGACGTTTGCGAGATGGCCTGTAACTCCACAGGAGTAAGATTTCCAGCGCCCGGGAGATTTCTTTCAACAACAAATTTTTTCATACAAATAATTTTTAAATGGTGAATAATGATTACAAAATTGCTGATATAGCCATTGGATCTTGTAAGAGATATTCCCCATTTGTCGTAGAGCATTACCTAATTAACTCAAGTGGAATTTTGCCCTGGTGATGATAGTCATTACAATAGGACTTCAATAAAGATTTCCAAAGCAATTGTGGAATAAATGAGCTTATAAGGCGTAAGTATTTTAAGCTTCATGTTGATGAATAACATCTCCAGGCTACTTCCCGACATGCAAAAATTCGAAAATATTATGTAGATAATTACGTGTGCACGTTATCGTTATATGATCAAATGTTTCATTTTCGGATCTTCTTTTGGATATGTCATCATGTAAAAAATGGTGAATGCTCCTTACCGTGGACCTAAAATTTTCAAAAGAAAGAGATAACGATTTTTTGAAATGATCACACTTGTACTTAAACTTAGGCTTTAAGTCCAGTATGTATTTCTAATTTTTTATCAATTGGATTACGTTGTTCATTTGTCTGCTACCTGAAGTTATGGATAATGAATACATACCAGTGGCGAGCGAACTTATATCCAAACTAAACTGGTTGCTGCCCTTTTTAACAGTTATCTTTTTTGTTTTCATTACTGAACCTTTCCCATCCAACACATTAATAATAACCTGCGATTCGTTTGCGCTGGTAATATTAATGAATGCAAAGTCATGGGCGGGATTTGGCCATATGCTAAAAACACCGCTCACATCGCAAGCAGCCCTGATCACATTTGTATATTGCACTTTTCCATCCAGATCATACTCTGCAATGCGGTAATAATTATTTTGCGTTGGGTTGTTGTCACTAAAAGAATAATTTCTTTCGATTGTACTATTATTTGCAGCAGGCAATTCTCCTGATACTGTCCAGTGAATACCATCAGGGCTTTTTTGCACATTGAAATGCCTACTGTTTAGCTCATTTGCGGTTTTCCATTGCAGGATTACTTTATTAGATTGACAGTTTGCAGTAAATGAAATAAAGTGCACCGGTAATACAATAAGAACTGAATCATCAGCGGATGTTATTCCGGGTAAATTGGATAAAGGCATAAAAAAAAGTCCGGCATCGCTGGCGTCCCAAAGTTTATCTCCAAGGATATCAATCGTCCAGGTGAAACGATTGGGGACAACACTAAAGTTTACAAATTGATTTTGCAGCGAATCTTTTTTGAGATAATAAAAAGCATTAATAAAATTAGCGCCATCAAAAAAATATCTTGATGCAAGAAGCGCCTGCTTTGCATTTACAATCGAATTATTACCTGTGGTAAGCCGGTTGCCAATTTGATTCCAATTAAGACCACCATCAATGCTCATATAAAAAATGCCGGTGCGGCCTGGCCAAAATAAAGTATCATGGGCATTAATAAAGTGAAAAACTCCTTCATTAACACTCACCGGCGGAGGAAGAAACCTTTCTTCCCAGGCAGTGAAATTTGGGGCCAGGTAATCATAAAGACCATTGTTTAATGTTCCGGCTATCATTGTAGTGCTTGTGCTGATAAGAGAGGAGGCGACTTCGCTTATGCTGCCAATTCCGTTTCTGAAGGATAACCATCTGCCGTGAGTAACCGGATCTAATTTGTAAACGGAATTTGAAAACGTAGATGCATAAAGATCTCCCTTGAATTCACAGAAATCAGAAATATCCAAAGTGTCATTACCGGAAGATATCTCCTCCCAGGTTGCGCCGCCATCGGGGCTTTTGAGAGCACCTCTATTTGGAGCTGCAGCATACAATTCATTTCGATAAACTATTATACTGGTAACCAAAGTAAATTGCGGAATAGCGCTTGTAGAACCCCAGGTTAGTCCCCTGTCTCTGCTGATATAGATAATATTTTTTCCTCCGGCGTAAAGGCTATCGCCTTTATGGTAAAGGGTTGCAATAAAAGTTGCGGGTAGTTGTTGAACTCTTGTCCATTGGCAAAATGAATTGGAAAAAGAAAAGATGAAAGCCATTGCTGCAAAAAACCTGGTGCACATTTTCTAAAGTTTATTAATAAATATTCCCGAGACAATTATTGATTGCAAAATTGAGGGTGTGAGCAAGATAGCATGATAGAGGAATTACCTATTTTGGGAATGAAAGATTACCTATTTTATGGTTTGC
>Ga0105241_10002126_pt1 | contig 14978 bp, 15 predicted proteins | sample KBSC64metaG_FD_80422 | JGI IMG/M metagenome (GOLD analysis project Ga0105241, IMG submission 80422) | Corn rhizosphere microbial communities from Kellogg Biological Station, Michigan, USA - KBS C6-4 metaG | ecosystem: Host-associated > Plants > Roots > Rhizosphere > Soil | place: Michigan, USA... | reverse complement strand
GGCGGAATCGCCCACCAGCCGCCATAAGGCAACGACTTGGCGCCGTAGCGGACCATCTTGCCACCGTCGAGCAGCTTCGCGACAAACGGATGCCGTTTAAACTGCTGCAGCACACGCTGCGGATCGAGCCGCGGATCGGGATAGTCAAGACCGGTAACGAATCCCAGGGACACAACGTTGTCTTTGCCGCCGTAAATCCACGCACCGCCATACTCTCGTGAAGTGAGCGGCCAGCCCATCGTGTAGATCACTTCGCCAGCTGCGAACCGTCCTGACGGAACTTCCCACAGCTCCTTAATTCCCTGGCCGTAGGTCTGGGGATTGCGGTTTCTCATCAGATCGAATTTCTGAATAAGCTGCTTGGTCAACGATCCGCGCGTGCCTTCAGCCAAAATAGTGATCTTGGCCTGCAGGTCATATCCGGGCTCAAAGTTCGATTTCGGTTGATTATTTTTGTCGAGCCCTTTGTCATCCGTGCGGATCCCCGCGACTCGATCGCCTTCGTATAGCAACTCCGATCCCGCGAATCCGGTGAAGACAGTTACCCCGGCCGCTTCAACTTTGCCGCCTAACCACTTCACAAAACGATTCAGAGAGATAACGTAGTTGCCGTGATCGCGCAGGGGTGGAGGCGTAATGGGAAACTTGAGCTTGCCCTTTTCTGTCAGGAAATAAACCGACTCTTGTGAGACGGCCGCATCGAGCGGCGCCTCTTTTTCAAAATCCGGCAACAGCTCACGCATCGACCGTGGATCAAGCAGCGCGCCCGAAAGACAGTGCTGCCCGATTTCACGGGCCTTCTCAAGCACGTAAATATTTTCCTTGCTCAGTTGCGCGTCAGGGTTCTTCGCATTGTGCTCATCAATGAGCTGCGAAAGGCGCAGCGCGCACGCCATCCCGGCAGGCCCTCCGCCAACGATGACCACGTCGGCAGGCATTTGCGGCCGAGTCATGTCAGCCGGAGGATGGCGGAAGGTAAGCATAGTCAAGGTTTCAAACTTTGAAACCTTCGAAACCTCGAAACCTTAGCTCCTTGCTTTCTTCACTTCCTCAATCAGTGGCGGCACGATGTCGAACAGATTGCCGACCACTGCCACATCGGCAATTTCAAAAATCGGAGCTTCATTATCTTTGTTGATCGCAACGACTGAGCGAGCGCCCTTCATTCCAACGATATGTTGAATTGCGCCGCTTATCCCAAGCGCAAGATACAGCTTGGGCGCGACCGTCTGGCCGGACGACCCGATCTGCCGGTCCATGGGGAGCCAGCCCGAGTCGCAAATGGGGCGCGATGCAGCGATTTCACCGCCGAGCGCGTCAGCCAGTTGCTTCGCAAGCTCGATATTCCTCTGCTCTTTGATTCCGCGGCCAACGGAAACGATAATCTCCGCCTGAGTTAAATCGACCGCCTGCTTTGCTTCTTTGAATATTTCCTGCGGCTTGTTGCGAATCACATTTGCTGGGATATCGACGTTCACCGTTTTGATTGACGCTGGGTTAGATCCCGATTCCATCTTATCTCCACGAAAGGCGCCGCTTTGAAATGTTACAAACCACGGTGCACCGCAGGCGAAGCTCACATCTGCCGCAAATTTGCCTTGAAACATCTGACGGGTGAATAGAAGCTTTTGCCCGTCTTTGCGATAGCTGATGCAATCGCTAATCACCGTTCGCTCCATCTCAGTCGCCAGCTGCGGAACGAAGTCACGCACCTGGTAGGTATGGGGCATCAGGACCAGGTGCGGCTTGTTCTCCGAAAGAAAGTGCTTCAGTGCGTAGCAGAATGCATCGGGGGTGTAGGGATTCAGTCCTGCGCTTTCAACCGCGTAAACCTTACTCAATTTTTTGCTCGCGATTTCAGAAGCAATCGCAGATATACCCGAACCAACGATCGCTGCCTCGAGCGGCCAACCGGTTTCGGCAGCGAGGGACTGTCCGGCCGCCAGCGCCTCCCAGGACGCACGGTTAAGTTTTCCTTCGCGCTGTTCGACTACGACCAGAATCGTTTCGGGCATGGGGTTCCGGATCTACTCCGTCAGAGGGCCGCGTTTGATTCTGCCGACGGTCAGCAAAGTGAGCCCGACCAATCCCTGAATCAGAAACCAGTAGGTATAAAGATAAGAACCACCCTTGATGCCGCTGTAAACAAAGGCTAGAAAAATAAGATCGGTCCAAAGCAGGAGCTTGCCGGCCGTCATTAGCACCGAGCCGCGAGTCTCGTCGCCCCCGAGTTGAACCTCTTCCATCCGAATCATCTGCTTGCCTGACATGGTCCCTCCTCAAAACAACTCTCAACCATCAGCACTCAGTTTTAGAAAATCTGATATTCCATCATGAAAACTTTTGCTACAGCACTCGAATTTCGTTTCGCAGTTTATCAACCAGCTTTTTGGCGATCTCTCCTGCGCTGCCTTCCAGAAACTCCGTCTTCTTAGTCTTTCGCGGGATATACATGCGCTCGATCTTTTGAAGGTTCTCGCCGACGGCACTTTGCACTTCCGCCATGGTCACTTTCCGCAGCGGCTTGTTTTTCGCCTGCTTGATGCCGATCAAAGTCGCATATCGCAGTTTGTTGATGCCGGATTGAATCGTCAGCACGGCCGGCAGCGGCATATCCACAAATTGAAAATAGCCGGCTTCGAGCTCGCGCTTTACTTTGATTCCCGTATCAGTTTTTTCAATCTGCATGATGATGGTCGCGTGTGGCCGGCCAAGCAATTGCGCGAGAATAACTCCGGTCTGCGCAAATCCATAGTCGTCCGATTGCAAACCGGTGAAAATCAGATCGAACTGCTCATCTTTGATGGCAGCCGCGAAAGCACGGGCCGTATTGAAAGCATCGAAGCCGACAAAACCGCTGTCCTCAAGATGTATGGCGCGGTCGGCGCCTTTGGCAAGGGCTTCACGTAATACCTGTTGTGCCCGAGATGGACCGGCGGTAATGACTACAACCTCGCCACCGTGCTTTTCTTTTTGCCGCAGCGCTTCTTCCAGCGCGTAGGCGTCCGGTTCATTGACTTCGTAGGAGACGTCTTCACGGATCCAGGTTCCAGCTTCGTTGAGCTTCAGGGGCGCATCTTTCTGCGGCACCTGTTTCATGCACACCAGGATCTTCAAACGGTTATTCCTCCGCAAATCAAACTCGTCAGTATAAATGAAGAATGTGGCTTCGGCTTTTCGATGCTCATTCTGTGAAAACTACCGATTGGAGGCCCGAAATATCGAACCGCTTCCGGCAGCGCACGTTCTTGCAGCCCATGACATCATCTTTCCGCATCATGTAGGAGCGCGCCTTAGCAAAACGTGCTCGGTCGCGTTCGTCCGCACGGCCAGAAAGCTGGCGTTTCTTAGTCCGGACCAGCCAGGTTACTTCGTACTCAGCTGCCTGATGACAGTGTGGGCAATTCAGAGTGGCTGGTTTTTTTTCGGGACGTTCATCAAAGAAATCACGTTCATCCATGAGTTTTCCTTCGCTTTACCTTGTTGGTCTCAGAGTATTCTACAGAGTCTGATGGCTGGAAGCTGTGTACCGCGATACGCAGAGGAGCGCAAAATGGCTCGCAAAAGAAAAGTTAAGCCCTTTCGGGCGGTCACAGCGGTCAAGGCGCTGGCTCGCGAGAGGATAGGTGAGCCCCGTCCGGCAAAAGTAGTTCCCGACCGGAAAAAAAAGAAAGCCTCGGCTGAGAAGCACAAAGCAACGCTCGGCCAACTATTAAAAGGGGATGACTAGGCCCGCATTTTTAGAAATCCTGCCGCAGCTCACGATGCTTTTTTTCGATCTGTAGTTCTCGCCGGCGGCAGATCATCGGGACGACCGTATTCCTGATGGGTATGTACAGGACGTTCTGGGTGGTCCGCTGCATCTTCAACTCCATCCACTGCGGACGCCTCAAGAGCCTGCTCGGTCTCGGCCAGTTCGTCCACACTCTCATCATTGGCGTCCGCCGTGGTAGAGAGCCGCTGTGCGTCGCCGGATTGACCGGCACTATCTGAGCCCACTTCCCGCGGATCGTTGCCAAGTTCGTCAGGCGCGGCTTCATTTCCTTTCACACCGCGTTCGGTCTCATGGTTTTTCCGCATAGAATCCTCCTCTAACAATGTTTTGGATGCGGATTTTGCCGACGTGGATGATTGTGGGTGCGAGTTCAGCCGATGCCTAGGCGACTTTTAGTTCTTCCAACAGATCGACCTCTAATTCCTGCTGCTGGGCAAGGCCAAGCTTAGCGTCGCGCGAGCTCAAGTAAAAAACATCGATTGCCATTTGGCCTTCGGTATCAATTAAGGCGATTTCGATGTTGCAGTGCTGGTGCGAAAAGCGCGAGCATATACGGTGCAATAGACCGAGGCGGTCTTGAGCGATTACTTGGACCAGCGTGCTGCCGTCTGAACATTCGTTATCAAACTCGATACGGGTATCGATCTTGATTTTCGCGCCGTTCTTGGACTCCGAACGTGTTCTATCGCGCAACATGCGATCAAGATCGGCTTCGCCGTTCAGCACATCGGCGAGACTGCGTTCGAAGCGGGCCCACTCCTGGTGATTCAGTTCCAGAGTCCGAAAGCGGTCGGTGAAGAAAAATGTATCAACAACTACGCCTGCGACATTGGAAAATGCGTCGGCCTTTACAATGTTCATGCCCCAGGCAGCTAAAGCGCCCGCGACATTGGCGAATAAGAACGGACGATCGTGGGTGACCAGCGTCAGTTCGAACCAATGCCGCCCACGTTCGAGATCAATTTGAACGGGATCCCGGGCTAGCGTTTCAGCCATTTCTAAATGACGCAGCACCTCTTCAGGCCGATAAGTTCGCAGGTACCGCCGGGGAAGGCCCTCGAGGAAAGCCTTGATCTTCCGCCCGGAATTCGGGGCGATACTCTCTAGCCGGGCTACAGTTTCGTTCTTGTCGATTTCCGCATGCAAACGTTGATCGGCCGTTCGCGTCATGCAATTAGAGGCAGCCATGTACAACTGCCAGACATTCTCAGCTTTCCAAGGCGTCAAGGCCTCGGGATTTACGGCTTTTATGTCGGCGTAAGTAAGAAGGCATAACATCTTCAACCGCTCGGGCGTGCCCATCTTTTCAGTGAAGGCCTGGATCGTGGCGGGGTCATAAATGTCCCGCCGCAGGACGGCTGAAATCTCCAGATGGCTTCCGATCAGGAACTCATTTGTCTCTCGCTCGGCAGCGTCCAGACCCAGGCGATCCATGCAATTCTGCGCAATCTGCAGGCTGGTTACAACGTGATTGGTTCCCGGCACACCTTTGCCCACATCGTGCAGCAGCAACGCCAGATACAGCAATTCAGGATGTTCGAGTTCCTCGAGAAGGCGCCCATAGCGCTGGTCCCATTCCGATTTTGAAGTGTTCGCGCGATGCAGGCACTCAATCGCAAGAAATGAGTGCTCATCAACCGTGAAACGATGATAAAAATCGCGGACGACCAGCGAATCAATTATCTTGAGCTCCGGCAGCAGAATCGTAAGTACGCCCAACGAATGCATGGAGCGCAAGGCATCGGCGGCGTGAGGCTCCACCAACACCGATTGCAAAAACCGCCAACTATCAGGCCCTCCGGGCGGAGATTCGATCAGCACCGGCAGAACCTGCTGAATCCGAGCTTCGGTCGATATTGCCGGCCTGAGCCCGTGATGGGCGGAGAAACTGAATATCCGGAAAAGCAGTTCAGGATCTTTTACGGCGGACGGCTGGTGCAACAGAACAAGACCATCCACAACTGAGAAATCCGCATTTGAAAGTCGAGAACGAAAATGCTGGTAATGCCGGTAAAGAGATGACCGTGACGCCGGGATCGACTCGAGCAGGCGAAGGCATTCGTAATGCACCGCACGAGCTTGTCGAAAATAAACTCGCATCCATGCCGCCGCATCCAGCGCTTCCGTGCCGGTTACGCCGATGTGGAGGGCCGCAGCTTCGTCCTGCGACTCCCAGGCCAGCATATTGTCATCTCGTCCCTGCCGATAGTGCAAAAAGGTCCGCGCTGCACTGAGAAACTGCATGGCGGGTATAAAGGTCTTTGTGGCTGAATCGGGAAGAAGCGAGTCCTCAGCCGGCCACGTGCGCTCTTGCTCGATAGCCGAAAGCACGGCCAGCCAGTAAGCAACGTTATAGTCGCGCAGTCCGCCTGGCGCCTCTTTGATATTCGGCTCCAGATGAAAAACGGTGTTGCCATATTTGGCATGCCGCGAACGCGTTACTTCGACGAGCTGCTGGATAATGTAATTCCCTTCCCGCGTAAAGAATTTTGGGAGCACCTTGTCGTGAAGGCGTTGGAACAGATCGCGATCGCCGGCAACATAGCGGGAATCAATCAATGAAATGGTGAATTCCACATTCTGCTGATCAAACTGGTCACATTCCGCCAGAGTCCGTGTGGTCGGACCGAGTTTCATACGCAGGTCCCACAATTCCTGGCAAAAACTCCGAATCGGATCTCTCAAGGCATCCTCTGTGCTGCGGTCAGCGTGGAGAAAAAGAATGTCGACGTCGGAATGGGGGAAGAGGGCGCGGCGCCCAAATCCGCCCAGCGCAACCAGAGCAAAGTTCCTGGCTCCGCCTGCCGATGTAATAAGCTCATCCCAGAGCCGAAGAAGAATCTTTTCGACCAAAATAGTGCGCTGCGCAATAGCGTTCGCACCGTCACCATTGGCCGCAAATTCCTGCTGAATACGTGTGGACTCGCTTAGGTAGAGTTCCCGCAGTTCGGTCCGTATTGTGGCTGCTGTGCTCATTGCGAGGCAAAGGGGGCTTGCACGCCACCATAGCGTGCAGAACCATACCTACACTCTACCTGCCATTTGCCGTAGCCCGGAAATCGAAACAATTTATGGAGGGAATCAGGAATGGTTATCGAAAGCTACCAGCTCCTAGCTATTAGCTCTTAGCGAGCAAGAGTGTCCACGATCTGGTTTACTAGAAGCAAACAGCTAAAGGCTAGAAGCTGCTTACAGCGCGTTGTCTCCGCGCTCGTCGTTTCGGATGCGAATGGCCTCATCCACGCGCGAGCGAAAAATCTTGCCATCGCCAATTTTGCCGGTTTGGGCTGCGCTGACGATGGCGTTTTCGACTTTCTCGACCATTTCATCGGCCAAAACCATTTCGATCTTGATCTTGGGAATAAGATCTACTGTGTATTCGCGCCCGCGGTAGACTTCGGTATGGCCTTTCTGCCGTCCATGGCCCCGGACTTCCAGCACCGTCATGCCTTCTACGCCGATATCGTGCAAGGCATTCTTCACCGATTCCAATTTCGAAGTTTGAATGATGGCTTCAATTTTCGTCATGTTTGACTCGAGCAGTTAAGTTGAAACCTCCCAATAGTACCCTTCTTCGCCATGCTGGGAAATGTCCAGTCCCTGGATTTCGTGCTCGGCTGTGACTCGCAACCCGATGGTCAGATCCACCAGCTTCAAAATCAGGAGAGTGCCTACAATGGCTATCACCCAGGCCATAACCACACCCGCAAGCTGATTCCACACTTGATGAAAATTTCCCTCGATCATGCCCGATGGCAAGACATTGCCATTGGCATCCTTAAAAATGGGATTTATCGTGCTCGTGGCGAAAATGCCGGTCAGCACTGCTCCCAGTGTTCCGCCTATTCCGTGCACACCGAAAGCATCGAGGGAATCGTCGTAACCCAGCCGCGCTTTGACCTTGGCAACCATGAAGTAGCAAACAACGCCCGCAGCAAAGCCAATCAACATAGAAGACATAGGACCAACGAACCCGGACGCTGGAGTGATTGCCACCAGTCCAGCCACAGCTCCCGATATCGCTCCCAACGCGCTCGGCTTGCCGTTACGGAGCCACTCCGCGCTCGTCCATCCGATAACCGCCGCGGCGCTGGCAAAATGGGTCGCAACAAACGCGCTCGTGGCAAGACCGCCGGCGGCTAAAGCGCTTCCCGCGTTAAATCCGAACCACCCAACCCACAAAAGGCATGCCCCAATAAAACTCAGGACGACACTGTGCGGCGGCATAGCCTCGCGAGGATATCCCAAGCGGCGGCCGAGATAGATGGCACATACTAACGCCGAAACTCCAGAGGTGATGTGGACAACCGTGCCACCGGCAAAATCCAGTGTTGGAAAACGCCCTCCCAATGCCGCATTCAGCAGACCACCCTTACCCCATACCATATGCGCCATCGGGTCATAGACGAGAAATGACCACAGCACCATGAACATGACCATGGCACTGAACTTCATGCGCTCAGCGAATGCTCCGGTAATCAGTGCAGGCGTGATGATCGCAAACATCAACTGATAGATCATGAACGTCTGCTGCGGTATGGTAGCCGAGTACGCGGCATCGGGTTGCAGTCCGACGCCGTGCAAGAACAGATGCTGAAACCCACCGATGAAGCTCGTTCCGGATGAGAAAGCCAGGCTGTAACCACAAAGCGCCCACAACACGCTGATGATGGCCATCATGCCGAAGCTCTGCAACATCGTGGACAGGACGTTCTTTTTTCGCACTAATCCGCCGTAGAAAAGCGCCAGGCCCGGACCGGTCATCATCAGCACCAGGGCGGCACTGGTCAGCATCCACGCATTGTCGGCGGAGCTCTTGGCGTCGGCGGCTTGCTGTTCAACGGCTGTCAGTCGCGCTCCGACATCCGTGCTGGGAGAGGAAGGCGAGGACTGTCCCCAACTCACCGGTGCAAGAACCATGAATAGGACAGCCGAGAGGACGCAATGATCAACCCGGATCTTCCGCATTTTTGTTTTCACCCTAACATGTTTCGGCAGTAATGAGGGGCCGTTAGAGGCGGCTATTTCTTCTGGGCAACTTCCAGACGGGCCTGAGCCCGCTGAATTTTACCAGTCGCGACCGAGAATTCCTCTTCGCTCTGAGCCGTTTTCAGTGACTCTTCCGCGTTTGTGAGCGCCTTCTTTGCGCGAGAGACATCGATCTCTTCGGCTCGTTCGACCGTCTCCGCCAGCACGGTTACGCGATCCGGCAACACCTCGGCGAATCCCCAGGCAAGCGAGAACCGGTGCGATTGCCCGCCGGAACGGTAGCTGATCTCTCCCGCTCCCAACTCGGTGATCAGCGGAGCGTGGCCAGGAAGAATCCCCAAATAGCCGTTAAGCCCAGGGATTTGCGCCTCTTCAGCCGAATCGCGAACCACCAGCTTCTCGGGGGTGACAATTTCGAGTTGGAAGGCTTCAGCCATTGGTCTTTTCGTCGTTGGTCCTAGGCCGAAATTAAAACCTGAATCAACGTGCAATACCTGTGCGAAGTCATTGGCCAACAACGCGCAACCAACGACCGCCGACGGTTTTACGCCGCCGCCTTCATCTTTTCCGACGCCTGTACAACTTCGTCAATCGTCCCCTTCATATAGAAGGCCTGCTCTGGAACGTCGTCGTACTTGCCCTCGACGATTTCTTTGAAGCCTTTCACGGTATCGGCAACCTTGACGTAGCGTCCAGGCGCTCCGGTGAACTGCTCAGCAACGTGGAATGGCTGCGACAAGAAGCGTTGAATCTTGCGTGCCCGCGCAACGGTAAGTTTCTGATCTTCGCTCAATTCATCGATGCCAAGAATTGCGATTATGTCCTGCAGGTCTTTGTAGGTCTGCAGAGTCTTCTTTACTGATTGCGCTACATCATAGTGCTCTTGTCCCACAATTCGCGGATCGAGAATACGGGAAGTCGAGGCCAGCGGATCAACCGCCGGATAAATTCCGATTTCCGTCAGCGCGCGTGAAAGCACGGTTGTGGCATCCAAGTGGGCAAAGGTTGTTGCCGGGGCCGGATCGGTTAGATCATCGGCGGGAACATAAATCGCCTGAACCGAGGTGACCGAGCCTTTCTTGGTTGAGGTAATGCGTTCCTGTAATTCACCCATCTCAGTTGCAAGATTAGGCTGGTACCCTACGGCACTGGGCATGCGGCCCAGCAGTGCGGAAACCTCCGAACCTGCCTGGGTGAATCTGAAAATGTTGTCGATGAAAAGCAGTGTATCCGCGCCCTCGGCATCCCGGAAATACTCAGCAACGGTTAGTCCCGTAAGCGCGACCCGCAAGCGGGCGCCAGGCGGCTCCGTCATCTGCCCGTAGATGAGAGCGGCCTTTGATTTGTCGGGATCTCCCGGCTTAATGACTCCGGACTCACTCATTTCCAACCATAAGTCGTTGCCTTCACGGGTGCGCTCTCCGACTCCCGCAAACACCGAAAAGCCGCCGTGTTGCTTGGCAACATTGTTGATCAGTTCCATGATCACAACCGTCTTGCCGACACCGGCACCTCCGAAAAGCCCGATCTTGCCGCCTTTCAAGAAGGGCTGGATCAGGTCGATGACTTTTACGCCGGTCTCGAACATCTCGGCACTGGTGGCCTGTTCATCAAACAACGGCGCCGGCCGGTGGATGGGCATGCGCTGTTTGTATTGCACCGGGCCGAGATTATCCACCGGTTCGCCAATGACATTCATTACTCGGCCAAGGGTCCCGTGCCCGACGGGCACGGAGATAGGTCCGCCCTGGTCGATGGCCTTCATGCCGCGCACCATACCATCCGTTGCCTGCATTGCAATCGCGCGCACGCGGCCTTCGCCCAGATGCTGCTGCACTTCCAAAATGACATTGATAGGAGCGGGGACATTGAAGCCCTCGCTCACTACCCGAAGGGCCTGGTAGATCGGCGGCATGGCCGCCTCGTTAAACTGCACATCCACCGCGGGACCGGTGATTTGAATTACGTTTCCAATATTCTCAGCCATAAAATTATCATTCACCACTCAACACTCGGCATTCAGTCCGGTCGCTGAGTGCGCCTTCGTTGTCATTGGGCGGCTGCTGCTCCGCTCACAATCTCAATAATTTCCTTAGTGATCTTTGCCTGTCGTGCCCGGTTCATCGCCAGAGTGAGCGAATCGATCATATCGCTGGCATTACTGGTTGCTGACTCCATCGCCGTCATGCGGGCGGCATGTTCGGCCGCTACCGACTCCAGCAAGGCACGGAAAATCTGTATGCCGACGTATTTCGGCAGGAGCGAGCGAAACAACGACGCCGGCGATTGCTCGTAAATGTAATCCACCGGGGCGGTGGCGAACTGCGCGGCATGCGCATCCGACTCCCGGGTGTCGGCTGGACGTAGTCCAACTCCGGCGCCCTTTGCAGCTTCGATCGCGCGCTTTTTTTCTTCCGCATTCATTTCTTTGCTGTCGGCGACAGTGGGAGCGCCGATCTGCTCTATGGGCAGGACCTGTTCAACTACAAGGCGCTGCGCTATGACTGACTTGAATTCATTGAAGACCATGTACACGGAATCAATTTCGGAGCGCTCATAACGCTCAATGATCCGCTCTGCGAATTCTGAGGCCATTGCGTACTCGATCTTATTCAAAACGCCGACGTGCTCGCCGACGAGAAAAGTGCCTGTAGTCTGGGAATCGGCTTTGCGAGCTTCAGCGCTGGAGAACCTGCGTCGCAGAAAATCACGCCCTTTTCGGCCGATGGCTTCGATCTCGACGTTTTTCCCGGTTTTTGATTCCAGAAACCGCGATGCAGATTTGAGAATATTGGCATTGAATGCGCCCGCCAGTCCCTTATCCCCTGTTACTACAACCAGCAACACATTCTTCTCAGGGCGCCTGACTAGAAGCGGATGCAGCACTTCACCCGTCGCGGGGTCGAAGATATCAGCACGCGTCACCAGTGATTTCAGTACATTCGTCAGCATCTGCGCATAAGGACGCGCCGCCAGCGCGCGCTCTTGGGCGCGCCGAAGCCTGGCCGCGGAAACCATCTTCATGGCGCGCGTAATCTGTCGCGTGTTGACCACGCTGCGGATGCGCCGCCGGATATCGAGAATGTTGGCCATAAAAGCAGCTACAACGTGCTGGCCTTTAGCTTAGTTTCTTACGACACACAACCTAAACTGGAAGCCTTATCCGCAAACCCCAAACTAGGCGAAGAAAATCAACCTCCAATGCCACTTTTACTCGCAGACTAGGAGTTGGAAGCCCCCACTGCCTGCCGTTCCGCAACGAATGTTTCCTTACACTCCTTGATTACCCTGGTCATTTCGCCCTTCAGGGCGTCGTCGAGAACTTTCTTTTCCATGATCGTGTTCAACAGACCTGGGTTCGTGGTTTCCACATAGCGGTAGAGTTCTGCTTCAAAATCTCTTACCTGATCAATCGCCAGATCGTCGAGCAAGCCGTTCGTGCCCGCGAAAATCACCAGTATCTGTTTGGAAAATGGCAACGGAGAAAACTGCTTCTGCTTGAGAACTTCGACCAGGCGCTGGCCTCGGCTGAGCTGAGCCTGTGTGGCTTTGTCGAGATCGCTGCCGAACTGGGCGAATGCCGCCAGTTCGCGATATTGCGCAAGATCGAGTTTCAAGCTTCCGGCCACCTGACGCATAGCCTTGATTTGTGCCGCGCCACCTACGCGACTGACGGAAAGTCCTACGTTCACCGCCGGGCGTACACCTTGATTGAACAAGTCGGTTTCAAGGTAGATCTGGCCATCAGTAATCGAGATCACGTTGGTCGGAATGTAAGCAGAAACGTCGCCGGCTTGCGTCTCAATGATCGGCAGCGCGGTCAGTGATCCGCCGCCTTTCTCGTTGCTCATCTTGGCGGCGCGTTCCAGCAAGCGCGAATGGAGGTAGAACACGTCTCCCGGGTACGCCTCGCGACCCGGAGGACGGCGCAGCAGCAGAGAGATCTCGCGATAGGATGCAGCGTGCTTTGAGAGATCGTCGTAGATCACAAGGGCATGACGCTTGGTATCGCGGAAGTACTCACCCATGGCGCACGCAGCGTAAGGAGCGATGTACTGCATGGGCGCCGGTTCGGATGCTGACGCAGCCACCACGATTGTGTAATCCATAGCGCCGTAGTCGGAGAGAATCTTCACGACCTGAGCGATCGACGAGCGCTTCTGCCCGATGGCGCAATAAATACAAACCAGATCGCCACCCTTGTTGTTAATGATGGTGTCAATCGCGATGGCGGTCTTGCCAGTCTGGCGGTCGCCGATGATCAACTCGCGCTGTCCGCGGCCGACCGGAATCATGCTGTCAATGGCCTTCAGCCCAGTTGCCATTGGCTCGCGGACCGGTTGACGCTCAATGACGCCAGGAGCAATACGTTCCACCGGTATGAATTCAGTAGTAGAAACGGGCCCCTTATCGTCAATCGGCCGACCCAGTGAATCCACCACCCGGCCAATCATGGCGTCGCCTACAGGCACACTGATAATCTTGCCGGTGCGTTTGACCTCATCGCCTTCTTTGATTTCGGTGTAGTCGCCGAGCACAACCACGCCAACCTGATCTTCCTCCAGGTTCATGGCGATTCCCGAAACATCGTGCGGAAATTTGAGCAACTCGCCGGCCATGACTTTCTCCAAGCCATACACACGGGCAATGCCATCGCCCAGGGTAATGACGGTGCCGACTTCGTCCACGGCAACTCTGGTTTCGTAGTTCTCAATCTGTTGCCGGATTAATTGAGTGATTTCGTCTGCTTTGATTTGGGCCATAAGATCAGCTTCTAGCTTTTAGCTCCTGATGCAAGCAATCAGTATTCAATTCGAAGAACCGGGACAAAAGCTCACTGTCTGAATGCTGAGTGCCGACTGCTACGCGTTCACCAATTGCTGCCTTATTTTTTCAAGCTGCCCCTGCACGGAGCCGTCGTAAATCGTGCTGCCCACGCGGGCAATTGCGCCCCCAAGGATTCGCTGGTTCTGTTGGTATCGTGCACGTATCCGCTTGCCGGTTAGCTTGGCCAAATCGGCTTCAAGCGCGCTGCGCTCCTCGGCGCCAAGCTCACGCGCGGTGGTGATTTCTGCTTCGGCAAATCCCAGACGCTGGTTCAGTTCCTGCGCGAACTGGGCGACAATTTCCGCGAGGAATTTGATCCTTCCTTTGTCGATCAACACCGCTACAAAATTCCGGACCGGCCTCGACACTCCCCCGCTCTGCACAATTCCATCCAGGACATTGCGTTTCTGTTCTGCCGGAATGGAGGGGTTCTCCCAAACTTCGCGCAAAACTTTGCTCTCGTTGAGCAGCCCTGAAATCTGCCGGATCTGGTCGAGAGTCTTGGCGGGTTCAAGATGGCTGGTCATGACCACATCCACGAAAGCCCGCGCGTAGGTGTTTACCACAGTCGCCATCGGCTAAGCCTTCTTCCCATTCGAACTCTCGTCTGACAGCTGGCTCGCGAAGCGGCTCACCAGAACCCGGTCGGTGCTGCCGTCCACTTGGATCTGTCTCGCTGCCAAGGAGACCGCCAGGTCTGCGGCGAATACGGTGAGCTCCCGTCGCGCGGCTTTGGCGGCAGCAGCGATCTCTTGCTGTGCGGATTCCAGAATGCGTCGCGCATCCTCAGCAGTCGCGGCTTTGATCCTCTCTTCTTCCGCAACCGCCTCTTTTTCTCCAGCGGCACGCATATCGGCTATTTCGTGGTCCAGGCGCCCAAGTCTTGATTCAATATCAGAAAGCCGGCGGTTCGCGTCATCGCTGGCGCGGCGTGCTTCCGCCATCGATCTTTGAATATCGGCAGTCCGATTCCGAAAGGTGGCCGGTAAATGCTTGCCAGACATCCATGCGATCACACCTATGACGATGGCGAAATTTAATCCAGCCGCCAGCCAATAGGCTCCATCCATGCTCAGGCCGGTTATTTTCGATAGCAACTTGACCGAAGCTGAATGCTTGAACTGGACCGTTTCATTGTGAGAGTTATCCTCGGGTCCGCTATTGGACTGCACATCTTCCGCCGAAGGCATGCTCCCCTGGTCTGCCGGATTGGAGCTTCTGGCCCGGAGCGCATACAAAAACAATAGGCAGCCGGCCAACAACAAAATGAGAAAAGCCGATCTTTTGAAGCCGCCGGAAATTTTCATCGCCCACCTGCAGGTGCTTGCGCCAACCCAGGCTCAAGCACGGTGCGAATGATCTCAGAAGCCAGCCTGCCCGCTTCGCC
>Ga0105241_10002125_pt1 | contig 14982 bp, 25 predicted proteins | sample KBSC64metaG_FD_80422 | JGI IMG/M metagenome (GOLD analysis project Ga0105241, IMG submission 80422) | Corn rhizosphere microbial communities from Kellogg Biological Station, Michigan, USA - KBS C6-4 metaG | ecosystem: Host-associated > Plants > Roots > Rhizosphere > Soil | place: Michigan, USA... | reverse complement strand
GTCGGGCGTGAGCTGGCTGCGCGCCCATTTGTGGCCCCAATAGCCCATTGCATCGATGATTGGCCACGCTTCCATGGCCGCCTGGGTTGGATGGTACTCCCAATGCCCATTATCGCCTGATTGACGCGAGACGAGCCCTGCTTCTTCTAACGTTTGCAGCCGCTTGGATAGGAGGGTCGGCGACATCTGGGGGATGCCGCGGCGAAGCTGGTTGAAGTGGTGAGAACCTAGCAATAGCTCGCGCAGCACAAGCGGAGTCCATCGCTCCGTGAGAATTTCCGCAGCTTTGGCTACGGGGCAGAATGATCCATAGCCTTTCATGCGAAAAATCTATCATCACGAGGGTCAGCCAGGTAGTTCAGTTTTTGAACTAAGCGCCAAGGCTCTCAAGGGGTGCACGAGATTTTTGAGACAGTTCAACTGTCGCAGTTTGAGGGTCTGCTAACCCAGTCGGCTTGGGGTCATTCGCGACCGGGTCAAACCGAGAGCAAGTCCAGCCATGTCGGTTATTGTGTCGAAATCGGAAGTAGATTCAGAGCATTAGCGGCACGGGGCGTCGGTTGATGGCGCTGCCTGAGACGTGATTCAAGCTTCGAAACCGGAGCCTCGAATCATGCGCTACGAACTCAGCGATTATGAATGGACCGCCATCAAGCCGATGCTGCCGAACAAGCCGCGTGGGGTTCGGCGTGTAAATGATCGTCGCGTGCTCAATGGTATCTTTTGGGTCCTGCGTTCAGGTGCGCCATGGCGCGATCTGCCTGAGACTTATGGTCCCCGTACCACCTGTTACAATCGGTTCGTGCGCTGGCGGCGGGCTGGTGTCTGGGACCAGATCATGGATGCACTGGCCGCCGGTCATGATGTGGCAGTGCAGATGATCGATACCACCGTCGTGCGCGTACACCAACACGGAGCCTGCATCGCGGACAACGATCAGCAAGATATGGGTCGCTCGCGAGGGGGCCTGACAAGCAAGATTCACGCGGTGGTGGATACCAACGGCCTGCCGGTCTATCTCGCCCTCACGCCCGGTGAAGCGCATGATAATTGGCTATGTTCAGTTCTCCTCAGCGCCTTGCTTCCCAAAACAATGTTGCTCGCGGATCGCGGTTACGATGCGGACTGGATCAGGGAGCTTGCCCGCCAGCAAGGCGCCTGGGCCAACATTCCGCCGAAACGCAATCGCAAAGACCCGATCTGCTTCAGCCCGTTTCTGTATCGCGCGCGCAACTTGATCGAACGGTTCTTCAACAAGATCAAGCAGTGTCGGCGGGTCGCGACCCGATATGACAAGCTCGCGGCCAACTATCTGGCGTTTATTAAACTCGCATCAATTCGAATTTGGCTGCGTGCTAATGAGTCCGCGCCCTAGCTACGGAACCCTCGAAACCCGCGTTCTTACGCCAGTACCGCACCAACAGCGGAAAAGGCCCGCCAGCAATGAACCGGCGGGCACGCAAAAGCCGCCCGGTGCATGTCTCCGCAGCCGTTAAGCATTCGGATTAAGTACTGGCCCCATTTTTGCTTGCCCCGGCAGGGGATGCTCAGGCATTCCACGCTAGTTTTTTCAGTTTTTCCGTCATTTTGAGATATTTTGGAGTACAAGATGTTTGAGGAAAACCTTGCCCTGCTGCGAACGCGCCACAAGAATATTCAGCGCTACCGCCAACTGCTGGAAAGCAGCCTGACAGATTTCGAGCGCTCATATATCGGCAAGCGCATTTTAGAAGAACAGTTGGCGATTGAGACGTTGTCTGCGAACGGACCATCGGAGGCCACATCCACTGGTCCATGCGCGACGTAGCGGGGCCACCCGGCCCCCCTGCCCTCGATTACTGCAACTTGATGCCCGAGGGACTCGCCTGGGCATCAATGCACCGTCGCGCCCAACGCGTGCCTGTAGGCCCGGACGGCGGTTGCCGCAATCGATAGAGCGAGCAAGATCATTCCGAAATTAAATGCCGCTGCCAGCTTCCGACCGCAGGAACAATTCCTTTTTCCGGCTGGTTGTGCGTCATGGATTACACCCGAATGGATATAGCCCTGATAATCCTCACCACGATAGCTGTGGCTATCTTTCTGGGTTACTTGGCGTTCGGGCCTGACCCTTCGAGCGTCCAATGACCGTGCTTATCTACGTGGACAGCAGTAAGCAGGTCGGAGATCGTGCCGCGAACGCCGACGCCGCAGAGGCTTGGTTCGCGGAGAACGATCCCGAAGGCGTCGCCTTTGAATATGATGTCCTCGAATGAAAGAGGCCTGAGGCGGCCTCTACTTCCGTTTTTCTTCTTTCGACAATTCGGCAAGAAATTCTGCCAGCTCTCGCTTCCCCGCAAATTGGGCGGCCATGTCGGACTGGTATCCGTCTCCGGTCATCTTGATGCCCAACGGTCTGCTCTTGCGCTGTATTTCCCAGCTCCAGCGTTCAGGTTTCTGGCCGGTTCGAGAAGTAACGACGTAATAATCATTGGGGTCACCGGCCATACGTCATACTAGACTGGAGCGCCGCACCGCGGCAGACCGTAGTTTAGGCAAAACGGCCACTGCCCGCCCTTGCCGCGTTGGAGCGGCGTGCTTGAAGCCTGCGCCGGCGGGGTGAGCGCGGGACCGAAGCCCCGGACGGCAGAGGCCGCCACCGGAGGCGGCCTTACTCTTCTGTTCCGGTCTTTGCTTGGAGCATTGCCATCTCAACCTGGTCTGCAAGGGCCGTGAGATGGTGAGCGAGCCGATCAAACATCTCGCGCTTGGCTGGCTGCGTTGCGAGGTCGCGGATCAGAGCGCAATCGGCTGCGTCTTTCCGGAGCTTCTCGACCTGCGCCAGATAGTCCTTCATCGCCGAGCCCCAATTTTCCCAATCATCCGATCCAGTTGCCACAGCTCTACTGGTTGACTGTCAGCCAGATCCTTGGCGCGTTCCCGGGCGTCATCATCATCCGCGCAAACCAGGTCAACTCGCCCCGCTATGTGCCCATCAGGCCCGATGAAGTAGGCCTTATATTCTCGCATCGAACGCCCCATGGGCCCCGTCCCGAGGGGCTTGGGAAACATTTTAATGTCTGGCCAATTTGGTCGTCCAGTGATTCAGGACGGTTCTAAATTCGACTTGGGACTCCTGTGTCTGATGAGCCACGGATTTGTTCATGAATCGAATTAGGACACCCAAAAAAACAGTCCACAAGTGCACACAATGCGAATTAAACAGACGCGAGACCGAAGCCCCGGACGGCAGAGAACTGAGGCCTGCCCGCATTATCTGGACTTGTCCCAGCCCACGGCTCCGCTGCGGACGAATTTAGTGTCTGCCTAGGACGAGAAGGGTAATCAGCCCCCATGCGATGAAGGCGATGAAGGCGATTGCAAGCGGAACTGGCAGCTCGAAACGTGGCGTCGAGTTCGGCAACTTCTTCAGGTCGCCAATCATGGGAGCCACATCGGCGTGAAAAGATCGGTGGCGCACATCGACGGCGTTTCGAAGGGTGAGTTTTTGTAGCTCCGGCGGCAGCTGGGCGGCGCGCGGCATTCTGGTCCCGTTGAGCAGAATGGGGATTACTGGAATGTCCCGCTCTAGCGCCACGCCGATCTCGATGCGTACAAAGTCATTCGGATCGTCGAGCCGACGACTGCCTTCCTCATCACGCGCATCAAGCCAATTAGGGCCTATTACAGCAAGAAAAGCATCGCTCTGTTGGATTTTGTTCCTTAGGTATTTAGCAAAGTCGATTCCGCTCGGAATGTCGTCGACATCCATAAAGATTTCGGTGTCGGACCCCAATTCCCGCGATAGCCAGTCGCTTAGGCGGCCGGTATCCGCTGCGGAATCCTCGCGACGGTAGGAAAGGAATATCTGCCTCTCTACCCAGGCTCCCATTGGGCTTCATCCTCCCGGAAGTTACGGTATCAAACTGCAACTCTGGTCAGGTAGCAAGTGGGTGTGCGTTCGGCTGGCCGGCCATCAATCCTTACGAGAGCTGTCCGCCACGACGCCGGCCCCCCTAGCGGCCGCGAACGCGGATTATCTCGGCCCCTGTGACGCGCTCGCCGGCCAAGATCCGGGCTTCGAACTTGTGGCGTTCTGCCTCCGATGTGGCCTGCGAAGCCAGCTCGACCAGTGCACGCCACCCAACCCCGCGTAGATATGTATAGCCGGCTGAAGCGCGCCATCTCGGATGCCTCGTTCGCGTCGTGGATATCGAACTGCCTGCGAACACGCTGAACCGCCGGTTATTCGGCATGGTGTCACGCAACTGTGCAAGCTGCCGCGCCAACTCTATTTTCCGATCAACGATCCTCGCCTTCGCTGCTGCAAGTTCCAGACGCTGCTGTATTGCCGTCCGTCGCTGCAGGCCTTCAGGTTGGTGAGCCGACCGGTCAAGCAGCGCAAGGGCTCCGTCCTGCCCGCTCTCGTCGACAATCTCCGAAATTGGACTCCATCTGGAGCAGCGCCTCGATCATGCTCTAGGAGCAGAGGAGCGCCAGCAAATCGAAAGGGAGCTCTTCAAAGATCGACACTGCTCTGAGCTTCTTGGATGACCTCGGGAAAGAGACACCTGGCGAACCTACCATGTCCAAATAGGATTGCCCGCTTCCGGCGATGATTTTGCATCAACGGGACGCGCTCCTATTTTTCGAAGCGGGCCGAAGAGGTCTCCCAAGACCATGCCGCTCGATGCCGCGGCCTGCGTACAGACCGCCAATCTGCATAGTCGTAATTTCCGGACCATGAGTGCACCTCGTCGCCACAAAACCCACAAGTGAATGCACCGCTGCTTTCGGGTTGAAGGGTCTGTCTGGCTTCAAACGGCGCGGTGCACCCCGTGCAGGCGAAGACGACGCGAACAATCGACTGAGCTTCGTTTTCAGGCATGAGGCAAATCCTCGGCCAAGATCCGCGGCACGTCGCGGATAGCACTCCCGTGCAGCTGATTCGACAAGCGCTGGTGCTAAGTTGGTTGCCCGATGATTGTCTAGGTTTCAGAATTAACCGCCAGGATGGACATCAAGCTTAACAAGCGAGTTTCGTTGCGGCCGATCCAATCAGATCTAGCGTGTCTTTCAGTCGCGCAGATTGGACCAAACCCACTTGGACCAGCGTACTGCGCGATTAGGGGTCGCTTCGCATTCTCGAAGCAGCCCCGCCCAGCCTTCCAACCATTACGGATACGCCGTCCCGCATTTGTTGCGGTAGATCGTCATGACGGTCGAAGGACGTCTGACTCATCGTGGTCATGCCGAATGGCGCTGATGCCGACATTACGGACGATGCAGTTAAGATTGCCGCCAAAATCTTGCGCAACGACAAAATTGGCGCACGAAGCGTTGTTGATGCAGATGCCGGGATTGTTGTCGTCGCTGACAGTAGCTGACTGGAATAATACGCAGGCATGGCTGGCGACCCACAGGGCGGACGCTGGAGCTTTGCCAGCATCAAGCCACATCGTCGAGCTGTTGCCGGTATAGCCCACTGGTCGGTGTGAGTGGCCCAACCGTTGACCGTCAACGTGTTCGACGAACCTAACACTGGTGTTCTGGGTATCGCAGCCTTCGTAAGCACGGTGGAATTTGAGGCGACTGGCGTCCGCGATGTTCACCCCATGGCGGACGGTAAGAGCTACCAGCGCCTCCGCCGTCTCGCAAAGGGAAGGTACTGCGCGCTCATTGCCTTCGTGACTGAGAATGTTCCCCGATCTGTTCAATCTCACGCTTCAACTCGGTCACGTCGTCCAATAGTTCGGGTAAGCCTTCTCGAGCCCCAGTTCGCTTGAGCTCAGCCAAGTCCACCCGGGCGCGCATCAAGAGGTCTTCGACACTTTCTAAGGGCCGCGCAGACCTGTCCAGCAACCCCGCCGGGCCCTTTTCTGCTGCAACGGCCGCTACTCGCCGTCGAGAATTACTCATGGCGTCGTTCCTTACCTAGCCAATTAATTTTATCACGGTCTGGGGCCTTGGAGCCTTGTTCCCGTTCACAATTTCTCGATTAAATTGCACAATTTTGCGTCGCTGCCATTTAATTTGCTTCGACTGCCTTGGCTCGGGAACATTCAATATCCCACGTCATTTAATTGATGTAAGCGTTTTGCGAGTTAGGCCGATGCGCCACGTATGGCCCTTAAATGAGAAAAATTCGGCATTCGAAGAAGCCCTGAACATCGCGTTGCACTACCTTGAGCAGACGGGTCAGGCGACAAACTACATGTATGTGTCCGAGCTCGCTGCTCGATCGATCAAGGCAGCATCGGACCGCGGCGTGAAGCACAAGATTGCGCTCGCCAATGCTGCCATTGTCGCAGTTGAATCCGAAATGACGGCGGACTTAGTAGTGATGTTCCCCCGCGCCTCCTAGCCGACGCCCAATGTCGTCATGCGGTTCCTGCGCGCGGGCGCGGCGGCGGAAGGCGGGAACGCTATCGAAGCGCAAATGGATGCGTTCGTGGTGCGAGTGCCCCAGCCGATCGCGCCCGTCGCGCCTGCGCCTGACGGCCGCATGTGCGCAACGCGGATGGCGTCGAGCGGCAGAGGTGATCTTTTTCGTTCTCAGCGTTTGTTGAAATGAAATGGGAAAGCGAGCACGATCAAGCCATGACACGATCGGCCGTCCGCCGCGGCGCTTTAACCGTTCGCTTCTCAGTGCAGCGCCGCGCGAACGCTCAATGGGGGTCGATTTCTGTAGTGCGATTGGCCGTTGCACCCGAAGGTAAGGCTTGGGCACGCACACCCCTGCGTCTCGCTAACTGCGCAACATCTGGGAAGTTACCGCCGGAGGCCACGGACAGGCCGGCGATAGGTGAAGGCTCAATTGCCGAGGCAGCTTGCCTGCGGAGAATGGTGCGGTAAATCTTCGCGTAGTCGGCTGCCATGCGCCGCGACGAGAAACGTTGTTCGAAATGGGCTCGGATAGCGTTTCGGTCAAGCGCCACTAGCTCGGGGAGCTAGTGAGCCCCCATTTCCATGGCCCCGCAGAATGGGGCGGCGACCAAACCGATTACCTTCCTTCCATAACTGGTTCCAAACTGAACAGAACCGCACCTTCAGGAAAAGTCAGTCTGCGCGCTTCGACCGACACATACATCAAACTGGCGAATCCCTTTTTCGGACATTCAGGCCGTGCGCATTAGTGCACCAGTCGCCTACATCTTTCTTTATGCCGCCTTGTATGCCGCTTTCGGCGTCGCGTCGCCGTTCTGGCCAAGATTTTTCGAAACGAGAGCCTTAAGCCCGCAGGAGATAGGCATTGTGCTCGCCGCCGGGATGTTAACGCGCCTTCTCGCGGGACCAATGGTTGGGATGCTCGCCGATCGAGCAGGTTCGTTGCGCTTTGCCCTTGCAATTTGTACTGCATTGGCCGCCTCATCGGCCGCCGCTTTATTGTGGGCGCACTCCTTCGCGTTGCTGCTCTTCATAACTGTGATCCAGGCCGCGTCTCTTGCTCCCACGACTTCCCTGGCTGACGCGTTGTCGGTCAACGCAGCAAAACCGCGGTTAGCCGGGAAGGAATTTGAGTACGGCTGGATCCGGGGTTCGGCGTCATTGGCCTTTATAATTGGTACGCTGACGGTCGGACAGCTCATCAGCGGAACCGATGTTACGCCTATCATTTGGCTGAATTTTTCGTTCCTCGTCGTAGCGGCCGCCTCAACTGCATTGTTACCACCTGTCGTGGCCCGCTCTTCGCCGCTCACCGGCGGGTCTTTGATCGGCGAGCTCGGTGAACTCCTTCGGATCTCCCGCTTTCGGATGATGATCCTGGTTACATCCTCTATGGCAGCCATGCGATGCACGACGCGTTCTCCGTCATTTGGTGGAGTGCTGCCGGGATCGAGCCTTCGACCATAAGCATCCTCTGGTCGGAAGCCGTAGCCGCGGAAGTGGTCGTGTTCTTTCTGATCGGCCCAGCACTACTCGAGCGGCTCGGTGCCCGGGGAGCGGCCGTCCTGGCCGCCGCCGCCGGCATTGTGCGGTGGTCCGTGGCCGGTGTGACGACATCCGTTTTGGCCCTTTCTATTATCCAGCCGCTGCACGGCTGTACCTTTGCCCTGCTTCATCTAGCCTCGATGCGCATGATGCAAACGCTGGTGCCCACCCGTCTGGCAGCAACCGGCCAATCCATCTACGCGTTTGGCTCAGGTTGCATGACTGCCGTGCTGACCCTTCTATCGGGGACTCTCTAGCCAGGTTCGGAGGAGCGGCATTCCTTCCGGTGGCCGTTCTCTGTGCCGTGGCACTCCCGCTTGCGTGGTTTGGGTTCGCTGACGAGCGCAGGTCGTAGCGTGCGCCCCCCGCGGTGCCTACCGCGTTGGCGATGGCTTCGCCGCACCAAGTGAGGCTCATGTGGCAATAGGACATCGCTGACAACGGGTGGGGTGGCTTTGGCATCCGAGGAGACGATGCGTGTTATGGCACTTCGACGAGCTGTCGGAGTTCGCCCGGAACGACCGTTGAGCTTCAACGCGACTTCCGATCGGGGCATTCGCGTCGATTTGGACACCACGGCGACTTCCGGTCCATCCCGGTGAACGGTTCATCGCGCCGGTCCAACTGTCGGTTTCGCGGCCGTCCCGCTTCCGCGCGTCGTGGCGCGGCGTGGGTGAGCCTGTCATGTCGGATCGGTCCGCTCATGGCAGCCGCCCCGCCTTTATCGAGCGGTCCGCCAGAGCAACGTTGGCGAGGCAATGCCAGTCGTTGCGAGAAACCGGCGAACCTGCCATTCATGCCTACCGATCTGGGTCAGGGCGGACCTGTCGTGCTTCGTCAGCCCCGAATACGGCGTCCGCCGCAGCCATCTATGGAATTCCCGGTTGTTTGGATATCGACAGCGAGCCGCAAGCAGCCCTCTTGCCGCCGTGAGGACCAATTGCTTCCGCTTCCGGAATACCCGAACCGCGTCGATGAACTCCGCCATCGCCGCAGACCCGGTCTGTATGGTGTCCGTCAAGCGTCGCCTCATTGCAGAACACCCCCCTCGATCTCGCCCAGCCTGATCGCCTCAGCCAGCGCAGCGGCGCGGCGCTGATAGGTCGGGCTGCTCTGGTACTGTTGCTGCATCCGGGCTCGCGCGAGTTCGTACTTCTGGCGACCGTCCCGGTCAATCCGCGTTCGCTTCGTCTCTTCGGAAATGTCGGGCTTCTCGCCACAGCGCCGGTTGCCTGTCTGCACCGCGAGGGCCTTCCGTTGACCGGCTAGCCAATCCGCTCGGTTCCGGAGATGATCCTTCCGGGCCGCAAGCTCGGCAGCGTCAATGGTCTCGCGCGCAATCCCTCTATCAGCACGAGCGGTAGTCGTGGCTGGCTCCGGCCCATCGCCGGCCTTCCATTGCCGAGCCCCTTGCGGTTTGTCTGCGCGGGTGGTGGCGATGGCTGGCGCTGGCGGCGAGGCTTCAACCCGAGAAACCTTCTTTGCCGCTACGGGCGTGAAGGTTTTTTGGGGGGAAGTATCGGCAGCGGGGGCCGTCAGGGACGCTGCTCGCGCCGCGCCAGCATTCGGGGATAAGATTGCTGGCCGCGAAACAGTCTCAACAGTGTCACGCTCGGCTTCCGCCTTCCGCCTGTAGTAGGTCGCCCTCGAAATCCCCTCGGCCTCCCACGGCCGGGCGCGCTCCGCCGATTGCCGCTGCGGACGTGCCCCAGCCTTCGCCCGTCGAGCCCGGTCGGCGACACAGCGCTTCCGGCGCCGGCGCTTGATCCGGCTGTCCCTTAGGAAGTCGCAGCCGCCGATGGTCCAAGTCTTGAGCCGGGTTCGGTCGGCGTCGGTGAAGTCGAGATAAACGCCAAGCTCGTCGTCGCCCCACCAGTGGCCGCTCTCGCCGTCGAGTTCGTCCTCAAACTCCGGCATCCGCTTCGCGACCAGATCGCGGGCGCGCTCGGGGCCGATCAGCAAGGCGTGCTGGATCAGCGGGCGGAAGTAATCGCGGGCCTCGTCATCGTCCGGCAGGCGTGGCCCGTATCGGTCCACAAGCGCGCGATCGATTTCCTTTATGCGGATGTGCAAGCGGCCCCTACGGGTTAATGGTGGTCGTTTGGTCTGAGGGGTGCATTGCGGGCGGGCAGAACTGTGATACATAGGACTTCGTTCCTGAAAGTTGTGGTAGACGATTGGGAAAGTTCTCCATCAGTGACCGCCCGCCCGGACGTCCTGATGGCTCTTCTAAGCAGACGGCGTTCAGCCCCGTCCGCCGCCTTGCAGCTTCACGGCCCGCCCTCCATCACGGAAGCGCGGGCCGTTTCTTTTTGCTCTGGAAGCGGATCGAGAAACTTGCCACCGGCCACGATGCGCGAGAGAACGCGCGTCGCGGCTTGGTCCACCAATTCGAGGTAATTGTCGCTAGCCCAACAGTGCAGGCATATCCCGGACGCAGAACACGCAGCGTTCTGGCGGTTGCGCGAGCACGCCAACAACATCGCTGAAATCGGAAGCTCGGTCGCGAAGGCGCGTTCGCAGACAATGCATTTCAGACCGTGCGAGCCGTAATAGACGTCGGCAATGGCACCCCGATACGCCCTCTCATTCTTGTGACCGTCAAGCTGGGTGCCACACTCGATCAGCGTGGTGTCGAGCACGTCGCCCATCTTGCGCATGAGAGCCTTCTCTCGCTGCCGCGCCTGCCGGTTGCCGCCGCTCTGGTCGGGTGCCGTCGTCATGAGGCGGACCTGCTGACGCCACCAATGATCGCGGCGGCCCCTGCCCTGATGCTGGACCATTTCGGAAATAGCCCTTGAGGACCAAAGGGCTCACTTAGTGACGCTGGACCAGCTAAGTCATTGATCTGGACGGGTGTGGCGCTCCTGCTGGGATCGCCAAGGTTTCAATATCTTATGCGTTCTGTTCCGCCGTTTTCCGTGTGTCTCATCTTGTCTTGAAGAAAACTCTTTAGTTTCAGGCCTTCCCGTTTGGTCCCGCTTTGTCGATGATACACGGATCGTACACGGCCCTTCGTGCTTTGTTCGCGGAAGATCCGCCCTCGCCGCCAAGCCGATCACAGCCCGCTTGGTTTCTATAAGGGCTGAAAACAAACGGCCCGCTGACCGACCCAATACCTGATACCGCCAAACGGCCCCGCCATGACTCAGGGAAGCCCGCCGGTGAGGCCCGGCCGTTGCGGGCTGTCATGTGCCCGCCCACCAGTGTCAGCGCATGGGCGAGTGGTGATCTCCCCCAAGGTCAACAAGCTCGGCACCAGCATTGAGGACTGACGTTCGTGTCGGCGCACCGTCATCTAGGTTTGGCATACGCGTTGCATAATAATTGACTGCCGGGATTTCAGTCCCCGGCCAGGGAAACGACGCCGCGCGAACATATTTCGCTCTGGCGTCGGTGCATCTGGCTTTTTGATAGCCAGCCGACCTTTTAAGAAATGAACATTTTAGGGAACGAACGCGAATGATTGATCAGCAGCTGGCTCGCTTGCGTACGCATCGCAATAATATTCAGCGATATCGCAACCTCTTACAAACCAGTCTGACAGAGCTTGAGAAACAGTTCATCGAAAAGCGACTGATCGAAGAGCAATCAAATCTGGATAGCCTGGTCACTTCCAGGGACTTCGCGGCAGAAATAGGCGCGCCCTTGCCGACGCCGTAGGGCTGCTTGGGGCCGCCGGAGGAGAGCTATCCAACAGCGACCCCGCCGACCGCCCTGGAACCACCCGTTGCGTCCGACGCGGTTCAACAAGGATCGGCCCAGGTGGTTGCTAATGCGGCGATGGTCAAGGTGAATGAGTGGGGCCGCCGGAAGGGGCATTTCACAACCGACGCCCCCCCGCCGGCCGCGACAGCTGGGTGAGCAACACGACCGACATGCAGCAACGTAGACTGAGGGGCATCGAAGAGGATCATCAATGGCTGTGCTGATTTACGTCAACACCAGCAAGCAAGTCGGAGACGCCGAGCAAATGTTTGCGAATGCCGACGCCGCACAAAAATGATTCCCGGTCGCCCATTTGATCCCGAAGCTTACCTCGTTTCCCCCTTCGTCGGGGTCGTGTCGGGATTTTGCACCCCTCCGGACTTGGGGATCACAGTGTCCTTCATGTTCGTGGGGGGCATGTTCGGCAGCACTTCCACGCGGTTTTCCGGCTTGAGTGCTTTACAGTCCATTCCGTAGATTAGTTCGCCCTTCGCTGATTGTCCGATCGGCGGGCATTCCCGTAGAGCTGCAGGATCGACAGTCGTGTCTTGGGCGAGCGCGGGCGACGCAAACAACGCAAACACGGCGGCATATTTAAGCATGGCCTGCTCCCGGTATGATTGACTGAGCAACCAACACCTTGGAACAATGTTCCGGAGCGAGCTCGATCTCCAGCCGTCTTCGCCGACGAAAAACCCGGCGCATCCTAGGAACGTGCCGTTCCCCGCTCGGTTTGATGGAGCATGGAGCGCGCTCTCATCTTCGAGGCCATCACCCTGATCGCGGTTGCGGCGGTCGTGCTGTACGTGATGTTCGGACCGAGCTGAGTGCTAAACCAAGGCGGTCGGATCTAGCCGCCGTTGACCAATAACCAAAACGGCCCGGCGCACGACGGGACCGGACGACATACGCCAGGCCTTACCACTCGGGGCGCTCCCGCAATGGCCGGCTCAGGCTGGATTCGATTCTTGGCAGAAATTTGCGCGCGCCAACCGACGCCGTGAGGCTTGTTGAGAAAGTATTCGCGGTTGCCAAGCGCTTTCTCTACTCACCTAATGAGGTGCCAACGTAGGACTGTACCGCCGGTGGCTGACATGCTCCGGCAGCGATTTGGTGACGGGCTCAATTAGTAGCTGCTGACCATGCTGGCGTATTGCCATATAGCCATCACGGCACTGGTCCCACCCAATAGCCACAACACAATTTCCCCCATAACTGGCTGCCTTTCGCTTAATCGGGATAAGAGAGTCGGCCCGACGCACGACGGTTTCGCTCGGAAGGGCGAATTCACGCTGGTTATGATTCGTGGCCAGAATTGGGCGCCAATGGAGGGTGAATTGCCCAGCGGCGGGTTTTCAATCTCCGTAACCGCTGAACATCAAGGCGTATTGCCATGCAGCCAACATCACGCCGGTTCCGGCGAGAAGCCAAAACACAATTCCCTCTTTTTTACCCTTCCGCATGAATCCCTCCGCTTTGGTCGGATTGCCGCCTACTACCCGGCCTAATCACGTCTAGAGCGTGGCAAAGAAGCTACGGTTTGTTGACGGTCTGAACTAATTTGCGATTGGAGGACGCGCTGTGCAGCCGCGGGGATGCCCCTATGCTGGCTCGGATCGCGTTCATGAAGCGCTTAATCGTACGTCGTGCTTGCGTTCAATCCCGACGCCAAGAAGCATCATTGGGGGAAGCGGAAGCTGAAGAGAGAAGAATGAGGAGAGTTGAAATACCTCTCTAGAAACCGAGGGATCGCAAGGACTGGCTCAATGAGGAACCGGTGGATGCTAGGCAAGTTGGAACTGTGCCGGCACCGGATGTGAATCTGCCAGCTGTCGCGACGGGATATGACGAACACCTTCTCATCGATGGAATACCCGCATTGGCTGATAATCGCCGGCGCCATACTATTGATGCTGGGCCTCGTCGGACTCGGATTGCGTTCACGAAGCGTTGGAGCCGATCCCGGCGACATGACGAACGATGAAGAGCCATCTGCCCCGGAGGTCGACCTAACCCCGGTAGAGGCTTACGAGAGCGCCGCGAAGGAAAAGCGAAGGGCTCGGTGGGCCGAGAGTGAGCGCGAGCTCGAGGAACCGGCGAACGATAGGCCGAGCATTTCCCGCGAGGAGTCGAAATGACCGTGCTCATTTACGTGGATACGAGCAAGCAGGTCGGCGACCGCGATTACCTCAAGGTGTTCGCGAATGCCGACGCCGCGGAAGCATGGTTTGCGGAAAACGACCCCGAAGGCGTGGCATTTGAGTACGACGTGATAGGACCGCCATCGCAGCGGCTCAATTTTGGCGACGGCGGAGCTTCCTAATGATCTCGCGAAGGTCTTCGGCGTATTCCTCGATGATCCGACGCGCTTCCTCTGACCGCGACAGCTTTGGCGCCGGTTCATCCTTGCTAGGCTGCTCGTCGTCTGACGGGACCATGCCTTGACGACGGCTAAAGACCAAACGAGCTTATTGACCTATATCAAGGGCCCGCCAGCGTAAACTGGTGGCCGATTTATGTGGGGCCGCATCCGTCGTTGGCGAGTATTTCAAGCTGGCTTGCTAGGGCGCTGTAGCTTCGCGCGATGTTCCTCAATACGGTTGAGCGCTTCGGAGAAATACCCGCTTCTCTTGCCTTAGCCTCATAGTCGTCTGCGAATTGACGGCACTGTTCAACCGCGAGTTTGCTTGTCATGGGAACTCCCGAGAAGCCGAGTATACCGTGACTAAGCACCTCTGTGATGTACGGATTGTGCCAAAATTACTTCGTCCCGGTCTTTCGTTCGCGAGGACCGTGAAGTGACTGTGGAGGCGGTCAAACAGGTCGCCCTATTCCGGGCATCCTGACCGGACCGGCCAGAAATCGGTATGTCGGGACCCAGGCCGTATTCCAGGTCTCCAAGGTCGCGTCACACACCGCGCATTCGAAGCTACTGATCTCTCGGGCTGGGGCCATGCCCTCGAACCGGCTGTAAACGGCTCCGCATTGACAGTACCGGTGATGAGATTCTGACATCCCCGCTTATGCGCCCGAAAAGCAAAACTGGCCACTCACGATTTCCAACTAGGCCACTAGGGGTCGAAACAGGCCAGTACCCACCCGAGTAGGGTGCCCCTATGAATCGGCGTCGCGTGGGGTCATAATGGCGGCATGAGTAAATCTCCTCGCGTCGTATTCCAACCTAAACGGATCACTGAAACCGACTGGCAAATTGAAGCCAGTATCCCGGGCTCTGAAATTAGGATTATCGGCGGCCTTACGAGTAAAGCTGACGTTGACGATTGGATGGGCGGCAACCGCAAGATTGCTTGGCTCAGATCGTAGGGGCTACGCAAAATGACCCCCAAACGCCCCTGATCAACG
>Ga0105241_10002123_pt1 | contig 14990 bp, 13 predicted proteins | sample KBSC64metaG_FD_80422 | JGI IMG/M metagenome (GOLD analysis project Ga0105241, IMG submission 80422) | Corn rhizosphere microbial communities from Kellogg Biological Station, Michigan, USA - KBS C6-4 metaG | ecosystem: Host-associated > Plants > Roots > Rhizosphere > Soil | place: Michigan, USA... | reverse complement strand
GAACGCCAACGTAAACAACATAAACAATGACCGGACGGGAAGGCCTTCGACCTCCGACGGTTCGGGATGGCGACGGTTTTCGAATTCGAATGCGGCGCAGCCCAATGGCGGAATGAATCGTTCATCGGGCATGTCGTCGGGGCCAGCATCGAATGTCCCGCGTCCGGGTAATTCAGTTGGAGCGGGAGCTTCGACGAACTCGAATATCTCACAGCCTTATGGTGGGATGAATCGATCGTCGGGGATGTCGTCGGGCGGAGCGTCCAATGTTCCACGTCCGGCAAATTCGCCTGGAGCGGGAGCTTCGAACAACGATGGCGGATGGCGGCGCTTCACACCGCAGTCGGGCGGCAACGTTCAGAGCTCTCCGGACCGCGTTGGCGGTGGGATGAGCGGCAGCGGGATGAACAGCGGCGGCGGCATGAATGGCCGCGCGAACTATCCATCGCGTAACGAGATGTCGCGTCCTCAGATGGAACCAGTTGGCGGACACGGCATGGCCCAGGACTCGCCGCGAGGCTACTCCCGGCCGCCGTTGGAAATGAGGCAGCCGATCGTGACGCCGCGATCCTCTGAAGTGCGGGGAAGCGCTCCGAGAGAATCGGCTCCGTCGCGAAGCGGAGGAGGCGGTGGTGGTGGCGGAAACCATGGTGGATCGGGTGGCGGCGGCAGCCACGGCGGCGGTGCAGGCCCACACGGCGGGTCTGGCCGGCGCTAACTTAGATCCTCGGGGCTCAAGAACAACACAACGGCATCCCAACGGGGTGCCGTTTGTTGTTGTCTTTGAAAGCAGCGATGCGCTCACTATCCCGCCGTGAATAAGGTTTAGACTGATTTCCGTGCCGTCAAAGAATAGTGACCCGAAGCCCAAGGGCGGAAAAACAAAATCCAGCAAAAAAGGATTCCTAGCGCATCACTCATTGAGCCTTGTGAGTGTTGCGATTCTGGTTCTCTGGATTGTCCTTTATTCAATTGGTGATCCCAAAACACATTGGGGTTCGTTTTTCGGGAATGCGATTGCCGATTGGTCGGGAGTGGTGGTCACGGTACTGGCCACTAAGTATCTCTACGAACGCGGCTCGGCAGAGAGTAGAAAGCCGCCGCTGAATTTGCGGGGACCTTTTTGGGAGGCCCTCACCAATCACTCCCTCACTCTGTTTCTGCTAGCCACCGGCGCCTGCTGGGTCGTCGTCTACAAACACGCCGACCCAGACTCCAAGTGGGGACAAGTAGCCGGAAACGTCGTCTCAGAGTGGACCCAGATTCTCGCGCTGGTTATTTTGACGAAGCGCTTGATCGAGACTCACTCCAAGGAGAGCGAGAAATAACTCGCTCCGTCAGACCCGGCCAGTAAGCGCCAGGATGACGACGATCAGCAGAACCAGTCCGAGTCCACCGCTTGGGTAGTATCCCCAGCTGCCGCTGTACGGCCATGTCGGAAGCGCGCCCAACAACAACAGCACCAGGACCACGATTAAGATTGTTCCCATTGAAGTCCCTCCTCGTTTAGTTTTCACCACAGCTTCATTGCTGGACAAAGTTACAGGCAGGACAATCAAGGAACAATCAGGGCATTCCTGTAGCGCGCAGAACATCTACACGTAGGTCAAGGGTTGATGCAGCCTGAATGACAAGGAGACTACAACAAATTCCTGAGAGCGCTGGTTTGTTGAATTAATAGGGGCCCTTCGACTTCGAGGACCGCTTCGCCAGAGAGCGATCCTCTGAGCTCAGGGTGACAGGGATTACGGATGGATTCTCGCGGCCCAGCCTCCGCCGGGAGCGAGAGTTATCTTCAGCCGGGTGTCTCGGGTGATCTGAGTTTTGGTCTTTTTGTAATCGCTGGCTACGCGGTCGGCATTGATTCCGTCTTGATACGCCTCCAGCCAAAAAGTTCCCGCGGGAAGGAAAGAGAAATCTACTTCCAGATCCCGGCCAGTCCAGTTGGTCATGGCGCCGACATACCAGTCCTTGCCGCTCTTCCGTGCGACTAATGCGTATTCGGCAATGCGAGCGTCGAGCACCTTGGTGTCGTCCCACACGGATGGCACAGGAGACAGGAATTCCATCATCTCCGGTTCCCGCATGTAGTTGGATGGACTGTCGGAAAGCATTTGCAGCGGGCTCTCGAACACTACATACATCCCTAACTGGTGGCAGCGCGTGCCCAGACTCATGGGACGATCGAATACGGGAGAAAAGTCTTTCTTTGTCGCATTCAACATCGCGCCGGGAGTGAAATCCATGGGTCCCAGGAACATACGGGTAAAGGGCAGCGTGATGTTGTGCTGCGGTTCGGTTTCCGCGCTCCACTTACTCCATTCGAGGCCGCGAACGCCTTCGCCGCTGATCATGTTGGGCCAGGTGCGGGTCATGGTGATCTGGCTTTGTCCGCCATGAAAATCCACCAGCATGTGGTGCTTGGCCGCTTCGCGGGAGGTCTTGAAATAGAAGTTGATCAGTTTCTGGTCGTCGCGCTGCATGAAATCAATCTTCAGGCCCTGCACTCCCCATTTCTGAAATTCCGCGAATGCCGGATCGAACTGGTCGTCCAATGTTTTCCAGACCATCCATAAAATGATGCCGACGTTTTTCTGTTTAGCGTATGCCGTCAATTCTTCCATGTTGAGGTCGGGAGACACTTCCAGCAGATTGCCGAGTTTGTACCATCCTTCGTCGAGGATGATGTACTGCAAGCCGTACTTGGCTGCGAAATCTACGTAGTACTTGTAAGTCTGGGTGTTGACGCCGGATTTGAAATCCACTCCATCGACGTTGAGGGCGTTCCACCAATCCCATGCGACTTTGCCGGGCTTGATCCATGACGTGTCTTGCACCTGCGAAGGCTTGGCCAGCAGCCAAACCATTTGATTGGTGATCAGATCGCCGTCTTTCTCCGCAATTCCCATCAGCCGCCACGGATAGCTGCGAGTGCCACGGGTGACGGCGATGTAGTCAGCCGCTTCCGTGACTTTGAAGTCGCGATCCTTCTCCAGCGTTTCTTTGAGCGGATATGGCGGAAACGTTGCCGCCAGCCCGTTGCCGCCAGTGCCTCGAAGCCAGAGGCCCGGATAGTCTTCGATATCGGACTCGGCGATTGCCACTTTCACACCGTTTGCAGCATCAACCACTGCAGGCAGGCTAGCGATCGCGGTGGGCGCGATCGTCTTAAGATTTACCGGCAGATAGTGACGCTCATTGTGCGAAAAGAAACTTTCTTCCTGAGGATAGAAGACCTTGTAATCGTCGGGGAAGTTGAAGCTCGATTCCTCGCTGTAAACCTTGACTTCGGATTGCGGTAACGATGTTTCCAGTCGATAGGCGACGCCCTCGTTGTAGGCGCGGAAGACAACGGCGTAGTTGCCCTCCATGGTCAGCCGCAGTTCGTTGTAGTTCTCCTGAATCCTGGCAAACTTCTGGCGCACTACTGGCTCCAGGGTGCCGTTGTAGCTGCGTTCTTTCGCAGTTTTGACCTTGGGTTGCAGGCCCAAGGTGTTGTGATCAATGTTGATAGAGAAGGTCGAGTTCTGCAGCAGCGCGGTTCCCTTGAAGACGACGTCGTACTGGAAGCGGTCGCCGGTCCGTATCTTTACTTCGATCCGCTTGTCGGGAGAGAGGAGGCTGTAGCTGGTTTGCCCGAGTGCGCTTCCTACAAGATTGAACAGTGGGATCAAAATGAGGGCCGTATATTTCCAGGAAGATTTCATTGAACATTCTCCTCTAGCATTCTCTTCTGTGGCAACGAGATCGAGGGAGTATCGCCACCTCGAATGTAAACGTTTCCAATCGCGCTAAACAAACTACCATGAAATTCAAATGTGTTGCTCCAGGAAACCCAAATCCAACATAGACTGCTGGCTCCAGGCTGGATGTCATAATGATGCCGGGAGGACACGACGTTGAGTCTCGACTATTCCCAAATGCTCGCGGCCGCCTTGGCTGAAGCCCGAAAAGGGCTGGCTGAAGGCGGTATTCCCATTGGCGCTGCGATCTTTGACGCACGCGGTCAGATGGTTGGGGCGGGACACAATCGCCGGGTCCAAAATGGCGATCCGTCGATGCATGGCGAGACCGATGCCTTCCGCAACGCGGGCCGGCAGCGCAGCTATCGCAACCTTATTATGGTCACGACACTGGCTCCGTGCTGGTACTGCAGCGGACTGGTCCGGCAATTTGGCTTCGGCACGCTGGTAGTCGGCGAGAGCCGTAACTTTCAAGGCGGCGTTGAGTGGCTAAAGTCGCTGGGCGTGAAAGTGGTTGACCTCGATTCCGCAGAATGCGCTTCTTTGCTGAGCGAATACATCCGGGCGAATCCCGAAGTGTGGAACGAGGACATCGGGGAAGAATGACGTAGAGGGTGCCTGCCGCTTTGAAGTTTCTGCGCTGGACTAGCGGAGCAGAACTTGTTGAGCCTGGCTCCGAAAATTGTGGTCAGTCACCAGCCTTTGTTGTTGGCCAACGACCAAGGACCAATGGCCAAAGACGATTTTCTGGCGTAAAGCCCTAAGCCGACATCGCTATGCCGGAAGTTTTCTTCGGTGCCACGTCAGCAGAAGTGCAGACCCGATCAGGATCAGGCCAAAACACAGGCCAATCCACACGCCGACTGCGCCCCATCCCAGCTTGAAACATAAGACGTAGCCCAGCGGCAGCCCAATCAGCCAGTATGCGATGAAGTTGGCCAGCATCGGCGTCCTTGTGTCGCCGGCGCCGCGCAGGGCTCCAGTGGCGACGGTTTGCAATCCGTCGAACAATTGAAACGCGGCCGCCACCAGCAAGAGTCTCGCGCCGGTGCGAATCACAATCGGGTCTGGAGAGAACAGACGCGCAATCCATGTCGGAATGGAAACGAAAACCAGGCCTGAGCAGGTCATGAATGCGCCGCCCAGCACGATCGCCGACCATCCTGCGCGACGCGCTCCTGCAGAATCTTTTCGTCCAAGTTGCTGTCCAACGCGCACGGCCGCGGCTGAGCTAATGCCGAGCGGCACCATGAAGCTGAGAGCGGCCATGTTCAATGCGATCTCGTGACCGGAAAGAGGGACCGGGCCCAGTTTCGCGATCACTGCCGTAGCGGCCGAGAAGGCGCCGATTTCCATAACGATCTGGCCTGCTGCCGGCAGGCCCAGCTTCAGCAATGCTGCAATCCGATGCAGATCAATGCGGATCGTACCCGCCCACTTCGGTACTGAGCGCTTTGATTCCACCCAGAGCAACGTGATGGCGAGCACGCTCGCCATGTAGATGCGCGCAAAACAAGTGGCCCACCCGGAGCCTGGAATTCCCATGGCGGAGAATCCCATGTGGCCGTAGATCAGCGCCCAGTCGCCAACCAGATTCACCAGGTTCGCGGAGATGAGCGCGAACATGATGGGAAGCACTACGTTCATCGCTTGCAGATAACGCCGCAGTGCGAAGTAGGCGAGCAGCGGCAGGGTGCCCAGGTTGAGCGCACGCAAAAACGGACGCATCGGTTCCACAAGTTCCGGACTGATTCCAAAGTGCTGCATCAGCGCCGGCCAGCAAGACACAGCCAGCATCAGGACTGGGGTGAGAGCAAAAGCGAGACACAGTCCGTTGACCAGAGAGTGTCGAGCATCATCCAGATCTTCGCGGCCGTAAGCGTGAGCGACGAAGGTATCGAGCCCGAGCAACAGTCCGGCGCCGAAGATTGCAATGCTGTGATAAAGGCTCTGGCCCAGGCCGGTAGCGCCGATGGCGATTGCGCTGTTTGGCAAGCGCCCGACCATGATGGTGTCCACGATACCCATACTCATCCAGCCGACCTCGGCGATGATGAGCGGCAAAGCCAGTCGCAGAGTCAGGGCGAAGTCTTCCCGCAGCGGCTTGTGAGACCTGGATTGAGATTCGACAGGCATCAGTTCCTTGTGACTATATCAACTGGGGGCAGAGATGTTATTCGGGAGACAGAGGACCTAAGGTCTCTGAAAACCGTTGTCGAGGATGCGCGCCCAAGCAGTCCAATCCAGCGTGTGTCAGTTGTTATGTTGTAACAGCGTATTGCCATGGACTCAACAAACAATGCTACTCATGCTATCCAAACTCACCCGACTCACGTCTAGCAACAACGAAGACAGCAGTTCTCGGCTGTCAGCTTTCAGCGATCAGGCGCCTGGGGTTTCACTGACGACTGAGAGCTGAATAGCTGACCACCAAATTCGAAGGAGTAACCCAATGCGTCGAAACAACTACAACCGTCTTGTATTGGCTGTTCTTGTCTTTGCAACAGCAACGTGGATCGGGTGTGACAAGACGAACAGCGAAGGAACCTCAGCGGCGCCCGCTGGCGGCGGCAAGATTCCCATCACGACGAAGTCCGAGGAAGCGCGGAAAGAATTCTTACTGGGACGCGACCTCTCGGAAAAGCTTCAGGCGCAGGAATCAATCGAACATTTCCAAAAAGCGGTCGCGATCGATCCCGAATTTGCCTCAGCCGAGCTCGCGCTTGCCAATAGCGCTCCCACCGCCAAGGACTTCTTTGACCACCTGAACAAGGCGGTCGCTTTAGCCGACAAGACTTCGGAGGGCGAGAGGATTCTGATCCTCGCGAACCAGGCGGGATCGAACGGCGAGGTGGTGAAGCAGAAAGAATATTTCGAAAAGCTGGTCTCCATGTTTCCCAACGACGAACGAGCTCATTTCAACCTCGGCGCGTTCGAGTTCGCTCAGCAGGATTATCCCCAGGCCATCGAACATTTGAAAAAGGCGCCTGAACTGGCGCCGAACTATTCTCCGGTTTACAACATGCTGGGCTACGCATACCGGCAGGTGGACGATTACAGCAATGCCGAACAGGCGTTCAAGAAATACATTGAGCTCATTCCAAATGATCCGAATCCTTATGATTCTTACGCAGAGCTGTTGCTGAAGATGGGCAAGTTCAGCGATTCAGTCGAGCAATATCGTAAGGCACTGGCCATCGATCCGCACTTCGTGCCCTCGCACTTCGGAAGTGCCGCCGCGCTGATGTACATGGGCAAACCGAACGACGCGGATGCCGAATTGCAGAAAATGGCAGAGGTGTCGCGCAACGACGGGGAACTTCGAACGGCTTACTTCGGCATGGCGGTTGCCGCCTCCGACGCTGGTCATCTGGATAAAGCAGTGCAGGCGATGGACAAGGAGTATGCAGTCGCCGAAAAGAAGAACGACGTAGCCGCTATGGCAGCGGACCTTCAAGCCAAAGGCAATATTATCGCCGAAATGCCGAAGTATGACCTGGCCGCGCAGCAGTTCGATCGGTCATTGCAGTTGATCGAAGGCTCAACTTTGTCGCAGGAGATCAAAGACAACGCCAAGCTCCTGCATCATTACAATCTGGCTGCGCTGGCGGTGGGGAAAAGGGACTTCGCAGGCGCGAAGTCCCATGCAGCAGAGTACCGTCAGGGAGCGGAGGCTTCGAAGAATCCCGCGCAATTAAAGTTGTCTCATGAACTGACGGGTCGAATTGCCCTCGCCCAGAAGGATTACGACACCGCAATTTCAGAATTGCAACAAGCGAACCAGCAGGATCCGCGCAATTTATATCGCCTGGGACAGGCCTATCAGGCTAAAGGGGATAAAGATCAGGCGAAGAAGTTCTATGCCGCGGCGGCGGACTTCAATTCATTGCCGGCGTTGCCCTACGCGTTTATCCGTACCAAAGCGCAAAAAATGGCGGGAACTATGAAGGGATAGCAAAGGCGCTTCTTCCCTGGCGTCATCCTGAGGGACGCCAGTCCCGAAGAGTTTTGCGCGGATCGGCCCGGCACCCACAGGCGGGACCCCGGTCCGCGCTGGATCCTTTGCAAGATCAGTATGACGCCCTTTTGATCCACACATTGTCCTTACGTTTTCTCACTGAATTTCTAACAAGTCAGAGCGAAGTTCCGCATAGTGAGATAAAATCTCCTGCGGACGGTTCGCCCTCGATTACGCCTCCGTCTCAGACATCCCCAATGCCGACTGCATATCAGGAAGAAATCAATCCGTGGGAAGCGCAAGTAGCCAGGTCCGATGTGGCTGCACAGAAGCTCAAGCTGCACGAGGGCTTCTGGAAGATACTGCGCGAGCCCAGCCGGGAGATCATCGTTCACATCCCGGTGCAGTTGGACAATGGGAAACTGGAAACATTCACCGGGTTCCGCGTCCAGCATTCGATTGATCGCGGCCCTGCCAAGGGCGGCGTCCGATACACCCCTAACGTCAACCTGGACGAGACTCGCGCTCTGGCCAGTTGGATGACATGGAAATGCGCTGTAGTCGACATCCCTTTCGGCGGCGCAGCCGGCGGAGTCATTTGCGATCCGGACAAGATGTCTAAACGGGAGCTCGAACGCCTTACCCGACGCTACACGGCGGAATTGATGGAGTTGCTTGGTCCGGAGAAAGATGTGCTTGGTCCGGACATCAACACCGACGAGCAGATCATGTCGTGGATCATGGATACATACTCGATGCACGTCCGGCATACGGTCACTGCGGTGGTGACGGGCAAGCCGCTCGAACTGGGCGGTTCCCACGGGCGTATCGAAGCCACGGGACGCGGCCTGATGACGGTTTGCGATGAGGCCGTAAAGCGGCTGGGGATGACTCGTGACGAGTCTCGCGTGGTCATTCAAGGCTTCGGCAATGTGGGATCGAATGCCGCCCGCCTTATGCGGCGCCGGGGATACAAGGTGGTCGGAGTTTCCACTAGCAAGGGCGGAGTCTATAACAAGGAAGGTCTCGATATCGAGGCGCTCCTGCAGCACTACCAGAAGAATCGATCGCTCAGTGGATTCGCTGGCTGCGAAGAAATGAGTTCGGAAGACTTGCTGGTCGCAGACTGCGACGTCCTCATTCCAGCAGCATTAGAAAATCAGATCACCACCCGCAACGCCGACCGGGTGCAGGCGAAGATTCTTTGCGAGGGTGCGAATGGCCCGACTACTGCCGAGGCCGACGAAATTCTGATCAAGAAGGGTGTCTTCGTGATTCCTGACATCCTGGCAAACTCGGGCGGAGTTACGGTTTCCTATTTCGAGTGGGTGCAGGACCGGCAAGGATATTTCTGGACCGAATCCACGGTCAACGACCAGCTGCAGCACACCATGAGAACTGCCTTCGCCGAAGTCCTGAAGTATGCAGAGATCCACCAGGTCAGCAACCGCATTGCCGCTTATATGCTGGCTATCGACCGGGTGGCTTATACCCTTCGAGAACGCGGAATCTACGCATAAAAACTGGACGGCTGAATGAAGCCATCACTTGCGTGGCGGCGAGTCATTGGTTTCATGGGATACGGATTCGCGATACTTCTCGCCGTATTGCTGACTGCCTGGGCAGTCGCAGCGTTGTACTTCGATCTCATCCCTGGCAGCAATCTCGAAATTGTCCTCGCTTCGGTCTATGCTATCGGCATGCTGGCGGCTCTGTTGTTTTTCCGCCGTGGCGGCATAGGAATCGAAATTTGCGTCGTGTCGTTTGCCCTGGTGTTCATCTGGTGGCTCACGCTGAAGCCGTCCAACAACCGGGCGTGGCAGCCTGACGTCGCGCAGACCGCCTGGGCCGAAATCAACGGCGATCGAGTCACGATTCACAATGTTCGTAACTGCGATTACCGCACAGAAGGCGACTACACGCCGCACTGGGAGACGCGATCGTTCGATCTCTCCCAATTGCGCGGGATGGATATCTTTCTTACCTACTGGGGATCGCCCTGGATCGCACATCCCATTGTCAGCTTTCAGTTTGGCGACAATGATTATGTTGCGATGTCAATCGAGACTCGGAAGGAAGTGGGGGAGGTGTATTCAGCCCTGCGAGGTTTCTTTCGCTACTACGAACTGATTTACACCGTGAGTGACGAGCGCGACGTAGTGAGACTACGGACAAATTATCGTAAGGGCGAAGAGACCTATTTTTTTCACACTCGCGCGACTCCGGAACACGCGCGGGAGACATTTCTGAACTATGTGAAGAAGATAAACCGGATTCACGATCGTCCGGAGTGGTACAACGCGCTGACCAACAACTGCACGACCAACATCGCAGCGCTGGCTGGCGAGTCTGAGTGGGACTGGCGCGTTCTGCTGAACGGGCGCGCTGACCAGATGCTCTACGAACGTGGAGACCTGGCCACCGCGAATCTTTCGTTTGCTCGACTGAAGGAGCAGGCGCACATCAATGCCGCAGCGCGGGGGGCGAACGACGCTACTGATTTTTCCCGGCGGATTCGAGAGGGGCGGGCGGGATTTTGAATCCTCGTGAGGCGGGGAAGAATTCCTTTGCTCCGGAGTTCGTGGAGTCCCACTTCTCGCAAAGTGCGCGAGAAATGGGACCCCAACTGATCGGATTTGTTCCGGCTATTGCTTGACCAGTTTCAGAATGCTGCCGCTCTGGTCCACCACATAAAGCTCTCCGGCGGCATCACGGCCAAAAGTTGTAAGGGTGCGGCCTGTGGACAGCAAATCGCCGCGAGTCCATGTATTGGCGGGCGCTTCGGTCAGGCTCCATATCTTCCCGGTGAGGTCGCCAAAAATGTACTTGTTCGCCAGACCAGGAATGCCGGTGCCCTTGTAGACATATCCGCCAATCACGGCGATGCCATCGGTGTGAGGATACTCTGTGATTGGCAAGACCTTGTTGCTCATGTCACAGCCTGTCGATGGATTGAAACAGTGCGTGCCTTCCATCACATTCCAGCCGAAGTTCCCGCCCTTTTGCAGGATATCGACCTCTTCCCAACTCTCCTGGCCTACGTCGGCGACGAACAGGCGATTGGTGACCGGCTCAAAGGAAAAGCGCCAGGGATTGCGTAACCCGTAAGCATAGATTTCGCCCAGCCCACCTCCGCCAACGAAGGGGTTGTCCGCTGGAATGGTGTATTGCAGGCCTCCGCTAAACGGAGGATCCACGCCGATCCGGAGCATCTTTCCCAGATACGAAAACAGGTTCTGGCCGTTTCCGAGTGGATCGCCGCCGCTGCCGCCATCACCAAGTCCGATATACAGAAAGCCGTCCGGCCCAAACACCAACTGGCCGCCTTTGTGATTGGGGAACGGCTGGTTGACGACGAGCAGGATGCGTTCGCTGTTGGGATCGGCCTGGTTGGGGTCGGATGTCGAGGTCTGGTACTCGGCGATCACGGTTTCGAGGCCGCCAAGGTCGCGCGTGTAATTCACGTAGAACTTGTGATTGCTGCTGTAGTTGGGGTGAAACGCCAGCCCCAGAAGTCCTTGCTCCTGTCCGTCGAAGTTCACCAGGCTCTGGATGTCGAGAAAATTCCCCGACTGTAGAGCACCGTTTTGCAGGATGCGAATGGTTCCACGCTGCTCCACCACGAAGAAGCGGTCGTCGCCCGGCGGCCTTTCAAGTCCGAGCGGGTTGTTGAGCCCGCTGACCACCGTGGTCAAAGCTATCGTGGCAGGGGTCGGGGGTGGTGGCGTCGGTGTAGACATGCCATCGCCTCCGCAGCTGGGCAGCAGAAGCGCCAGCAGTAACAGGGAACTTACTGGCAACCAATTTTTGAACGACATTAAGAAAATTGTAGCTGAAATTCGAAACACTTGGCCACCCAGGTGGACACCCTAGCCCGCCGAGAGCCGGGGTACCGGTTACCCCTCCAGCTGCCTTGCAGGATCCTCGAAATTTCGAAATTTTGTCGTGGCACAGTTTATGTGGCAGACTCCTTGGGGCGAGTGTGTCGAGAATACGTTCGGTTCGATCGAAGCTGGCGGGACCAAATTCGTTTGTGGGATCGGGACTGGGCCCGGAGACCTGAAGACGGTGCAGTTTCCCACGACAACGCCTGAAGCCACGCTGGCAATCGCAATCGACTTCCTGCAGGACGAATCCAGGGGCGAACTGAAGGCGGTCGGCATTGGCTCCTTCGGGCCGATCGATCTGCACCGCACGTCGGCAAAGTTCGGTTATGTGACGTCCACGCCGAAGGTAGGTTGGCAGAATTACAACCTGGCCGGTACAGTGCGCGATGCGCTGGGAGTTCCCGTCGGCTTTGATACTGACGTCGATGCCGCGGCGCTGGGCGAGGCCCGTTGGGGTGCAGCCCAAAACCTGACGGACTTTCTCTATCTGACAATTGGTACCGGCATCGGTGGCGGTGCCATCATCAACGGACGCGTTCTGCACGGACTCGTGCATCCCGAGATGGGGCACATTCGGGTTCCTCACGATCTGGCACGCGACCCCTATCCCGGCGCCTGCCCTTATCACGGTGATTGCCTCGAAGGATTGGCCTCCGGTCCCGCCATGCAGGCCCGGTGGGGCAAAGCAGCGCAGGATCTTCCCTCGGACCATGAAGCCTGGAACCTCGAAGCGAACTACCTGGCTCACGGGCTCGCCAACTGGGTGCTCACCCTATCACCGCAACGCATTCTGCTGGGCGGAGGCGTGTTGCGGCAAGCGCATCTCTTTAGCCGGATTCGGCAGGAACTGGTGGCCCTGCTCAACGGATATGTGCAGGCGACTGAGATCATGCGAGACATTAACCAGTACGTGGTCCCGCCGCAGCTGGGAGGCCGGGCCGGGGTTCTCGGAGGCCTGGTGCTGGCGCAACAAGCCTATTCGAATCTTGACCGCGAATGACCCCGAAAATCACTTATCCGTTGGCGTCTCGAAACTAACCTTCGGCATCTCGACCCAGGGGATGTGGCATTCGTGAAGATCGAGTTCGATATGAGCATCCTGCTCGCCGATGTGATCTGAAGTCCGGCCGCACCTGAGGCAAAACCATTCCTGGATAGCTGGATTCCAAATAATGTGTTCGTGTTTCATCGGCCTGGTCTGTCTACAAACTCTACTTTTTTAGTGCGACGAAAAGCTGATCGCGAAGGAAGGTTTCGTTGATTTCTGTTTCTCGAGTTGCTCTTTACTCACTGACAACATCTCCTGGGCGCTGCTGTCATTGGGGGAGTCGACGGTAGCGAGTCTTGCCTGGGCGGCGGATGGATCCAATACTTCGAAAGCAGGCGCAAGGTAAGGCTTCCTCGCGGATTTAGAATCCTGAACCACGAACGCACCTCCCAGCCTTTTACAGCGAACGGGCTGGAAGAATCTTTACAGCAAAACTTTGGGGTGTTGAAAAAGAAAGATCGGGGTCGCTTTTCCGACGCAAAGTGGAATGAGGGTATGGAATCGAACGAACGGAAATCAGCAGAGTGACTGCTATACGGAGACTGTGGCTGACAGCTGAGCCTAGTTGGACGGCTCCAGAACACCCTCAGTGGTGATGCGGCTCGCCTTGCGGATTTCGGCAGCCACCTTTACCAGGGCTTCGTCGGCGCGGCCGGGGCCGTCGTCCGAAATCATGGAACTGGCGGCCAGGGTGAAAAGCAGCGCGTCTTCCGGTTTATCAAAATACAGAACTACCTGACTCGCCGCCATGCGAACTACCTCCCCGGGGGTTGATCTCAAGAGGAATGATAGGCCGAATCCTATCGCGATTGGAGGTACTCTCTTGATGCCTCCGCCCATTCGTTCCACCCATAGTTCTGTTGCTGGTGCTGATTTAGAAGAGATTCCGCAAAGAACGCGAAGGAACCCAAAGCAAAACAGGCCACGTCCCCCAAAATGCTACAGTTAAAGAATCAATGTCTGCTCCCGAATCGCGCTTCGTTAAGGCTTGCCGTGCTCTTCCTGTGGACCGGACTCCGGTCTGGTTCATGCGCCAGGCGGGCCGTTACATGCCTGAATACCGCGCAGTCCGAAAGCAGTATTCGCTCATTGAAATATGCAAGCGACCGGAGGTTGCGGCCGAGGTGACCATCACTGCCGCTGAGGCCCTGGGCGTGGATGCAGCCATCATCTTTGCCGATTTGTTACTTCCGCTCGAGGTCATGGGATTGCCATTTCATTTCTCTCCCGGCGAGGGCCCGGTGATTGAGAAGCCGGTGCGAGATCAGGCGGACATTTCCCGCTTGCGCATCGATCGCTCCGCCGATCTGGGATATGTCTCCGAAGCGGTGCGGCGAGTGTGCAAACACTTCGGTCCGCGACTGCCGGTCATCGGTTTCTGCGGCGCGCCCTTCACGCTGGCCAGCTACATGATTGAGGGTGGCAGCTCGCGCAATTATGTCTACGCGAAAAAGATGATGTACTCCTCGGCTGCCGCATGGGACGAGCTTCTGGGCAAGTTGGTGGCCGTGGTTTCCGAATATGCCGCAGAGCAGGTGCGGGCAGGCGCCGACGTGATCCAGGTATTCGACAGTTGGGTGGGATGTCTCAGCGTGGACGACTACCGGCAATACGTGCTGCCTCGAACTACAGAACTCGTGAGGTCGTTGCAAAAAACGGGCGTGCCCATCATTTATTTTGGCACTGACAGCGCGACGCTTTTGCCATCGATGAAAGAGACCGGAGCAGAAGTCATTGGCCTGGACTGGAGGATTCCTCTGGATCAAGGCTGGGCTGCCGTGGGTTCAGGAGCCGTGCAGGGGAATCTGGATCCAGTGCTGCTATTCGCCGGCTGGAAGGAAATCGAGGCCAGCGCTCGTACGATTTTGGCCCGCGCCGGCGGACGTCCCGGACATATTTTTAATCTAGGGCATGGAATTTTGCCGGAGACTCCGGTGGAGAATGTGAAGGCGCTGGCCAGGTTTGTGCAGGAATACTCGGCTAAGAGTGGTTAGCCTTTGACCACGCCGTCCTTGCCCATGCAATTTTGAAACCCATGACCTGCAACATCAGTTAAGAATGAAACGGATCGCGATCGTCGGCGGCGGCATCTCTGGGCTGGCGGCTGCTTTCGCGCTCGAGGGACGGCGGCAGGCTGGTGAATCGTTAGAATTTGTTCTTTACGAAGCCGGACCGCGTTTCGGTGGTGTGCTGTCCACGGAGCAGATTGATGGCTGCCTGGTTGAAGCTGGTCCTGACTCCTTTCTGACGGAAAAGCCCTGGGCTGCTGACCTCTGCCGCCGGCTCGGGATGGAAGATCAGCTGATTGGGTCGAACGACGGCGATCGCAGGACTTACATCGTCGTAAAGGGCCG
>Ga0105241_10002122_pt1 | contig 14990 bp, 7 predicted proteins | sample KBSC64metaG_FD_80422 | JGI IMG/M metagenome (GOLD analysis project Ga0105241, IMG submission 80422) | Corn rhizosphere microbial communities from Kellogg Biological Station, Michigan, USA - KBS C6-4 metaG | ecosystem: Host-associated > Plants > Roots > Rhizosphere > Soil | place: Michigan, USA... | reverse complement strand
TTAAATGGTTTGAGAAAGGATTTGTGTCCCAGGCAGTTGAATCGTCCTACAAAAGCCCGCTGCACGAGATGACGCAGACCACGCGGACGTGCCTGTGGAATGACTCCGCCTCGGTGCAGGAACTCTCGTATTCGATTGAACATGGCGCCGTGGGAGCTACCTGCAATCCAGTCATTGTCCTCGGCGTCTTGAAAAAGGAAATTGCGGCGTGGAAGCCGCGTATTTGCGAGCTGATTCAAGAGTTCCCTTCTGCTACTGAAGATGTCATCGCCTGGCAACTGGTGCGCGAAATTTCAGTGAAAGCCGCGTCATTGCTGAAACCCATTTTCGACCGGCAACACGGCAAAAACGGTAGGCTTTCCATACAGACGGACCCACGTTTCTTTCGTGATAGCCAAGCCATCGTCAAGCAGGCGATCGAGTTCAATGCGCTCGCACCGAATATGATCGTCAAGATTCCTGTAACGCGCGCTGGAATCGCTGCCATCGAAGAAGCTACATATCGCGGCATCAGCATCAACGCTACGGTGTGTTTCACATTGCCGCAGTGCGTGGCCGTTGCGCAAGCCGTGGAGCGTGGCCTCAATCGTCGCGAGCGTGAGGGCCAAGACATTTCCACCCTGGGACCGGTGTGCACGATCATGGTCGGACGACTCGATGATTGGCTCAAGGTTCTGCTGGAAAAGAACAGTATCGCCATCGACCCTGGCTATCTGGAATGGGCCGGAGTAGCGGTATTTAAGAAAACCTATCAACTTTTCCAGGAGCGCGGCTATCGGCTGCGCCTTCTCTCCGCTGCCTTCAGGAACCACATGCACTGGAGCGAATTCATCGGTGGAGACGTCGTCATTTCCCCTCCCTATTCTTGGCAGATTCGCTTTAACAGCAGCGACATACAAGTACGTCCGCGGATCGACGCTGCAGTATCCATGGACATTGTGGAAACTTTGCTGGCAAAATTTCCGGATTTTGGACGTGCCTACAACGAAAATGGTCTGTCGCTTGATGAGTTCGATTCCTTCGCTCCCACCCGGCGAACTCTGCGCCAGTTCATCCATGCATGTTATGAGGTCGACGCCTTAGTACTGGATTGTGTGGTGCCAAATCCCGACTAGGTCTGATCGGGTGCTCTGCTAAACGTTTTGAATATCTTGCTCAGTTCTGTTATGTTGCCGTTCAGAATATATGGCGCCCCGAAGTTCCAAAAAGAAGATTAAGAAAGCCGCCAGCATCTCCGACGTTGCCCGCGAATCCGGCGTATCCATATTCACTGTCTCCGCGGTTATCAACAATAAAGCGCATGTTGGCAAGGCCCGCCGACAACGAGTCGAAGAGGCGATTCGCAAGCTCAATTACCGCCCTAATCTCATCGCCCGCAGCCTTATCAAGCAAAAGACGCAGACCATCGGCATGATCGTGACCGACATCGCCAACCCTTTTTTCCCGATGGTAGTTCGGGGCGCCGAGGATGCCGCGCAGCGGCACGGCTACAATCTGCTGCTCTGCAACAGCGATGACATTCTGGAAAAAGAAGAGCGAGAGTTGGAGCTGTTGCTTTCCAAGCGTGTGGATGGAATTTTGCTGACGAAGGCTTCAGGGGACCTGCGGCCGTCATTGCGCCAGATGATTAAAGAGGTCAATATCCCTTTTGTCCTCGTAATGCGTACCTACCCCGAACTGACCAAAGATGCTGTGATAACTGACGATTATCAAGGCGCCTATGAGGCGGTGCGGCACCTAGCCCGTTCTGGCCGCCGCCGTATCGGCCTGATCAGCGGCCCCATGAAAGTCAGCAACGCCAAGGAGCGCTGGCGCGGGTTTCGCGACGCTTTGGAGGCGGAAAATCTTACCTATGAACCCGAACTGGTGGTAGAAGGCGATTACCGTATCGAATCCGGATTCCGCGCTGGACACTCCATGCTTTCTTACCGGCCAGACGGAATCTACGTCGCCAATCACCTCATGACCATCGGTCTTCTCAAAGCCGCTGAAGAAATGGGGTTGAAGTGCCCTGAAGATTTTGGTCTGGTCAGCTTCGACGATTATCCCTGGCTGGGAGTGTTTCGGCCGCGCTTGACGACGGTTGAATTGCCCAAGCATCAACTGGGTAGCGAAGCAGCGGAACTTCTTATCCGGCGGATCGAAGGGGACAGCAGCGGTCCCGTTCTCAGGAAGCTGCAACCTGAACTTCGCATACGCGAATCCTGCGGTTTTGGCCTGTTCGTTTCCGGCGAGCAGCGCAATTCAAAAATCTCCGAACCCATGGCCACCCAAGAATAAGACGGTCGGCAAAGTCATTAATGCGGCAGGTCAGCTCGCTCCGCGGGTGATTTGCCTGAGTTATCCGCAGGTCTCTCTGAAATAGGAAGTACTGGACAGTTCAAAGACGCCGCGTCCAACAAGTGCGCCAACGATCCACGAAAAAAAAAGAAGCTCATTCCACCTTGCCGGCCGCCGGACCCACGGCGGTCGCCTGCTTGGTTTTGGGGTCGATGCCGATGAGCCCCACTCCGCCTACTCCCTCGCGGCTGACTGTAACCAAGTGTCCACGAGCCTTTAATTCAGCCTGCACTTTTTCTGGGAGGGTGTTCGGCACAGACAAGCTGCCCAATCGGGGGCGGTCCTGGCCGAAGGAACCGACGAAATGCTCGGTGGAGAAGCGCGGCGCTTTGAACGCCTCCACGGGGCTCATACCGAAATCCACATAATTGAGGATGACCTGGATGGCTGCCTGGTCCTGTTGGTCGCCCCCGGCTACTGAGATCGCCATCACCGGCTGCTTGTCATGGAAAAGCAGCGTAGGGCTCAGCGTGATTCGCGGTCGCTTGCCGGGCTCGATCACATCGGGAGTTCCCGCAAACGTGTTCAGGCTGGTCAGTCGTGCTCCGTGGATAATGCCTGTGCGTCCGGCCACTCCGGCTGTACTCGACAGCCCGCTGGGAGTCGCGGCTATGACATTGCCAAACTTATCCGTCACACACATGACCGTGGTTCCGCCATGCCATGGGCCGGTGATAGTCGCTGGCTTAGTCGGTTTCATGTTGTACGGGTCGCCGGGGCGAAGCTCAAGCGATGCCTTCTTCGGGTCAATCAGCTTCCGTCGCATCTCGGTGTACTGATCGGAGAGCAGCTGTTGCATCGGTACTTTCGCAAAATTCGGATCGCCGTAATACTCGTCGCGATCCGCGAGCGCCAGTTTCTCGGCTTCAATCACCGTGTGAATGTAATCGGCCGAATTGAACCCCATTTGCTTCAGATCGAAGCCTTCGAGCAGACGCAGAGTTTGTAACAGATAAGGACCCTGAGTCAGAGGCCCGGTTTTATAGACGGTGTAGCCGCGATATGTGCCAGTGAGAGGATCGACCACGGGAGTCTTATGCGCGTCTAAATCTGCCTTGCGAAGGAACCCGCCCTTCTCGATATACCAGGCTTCGAGAGCGTCAGCGATGTCGCCGCGATAAAAGCGGTCCGAGACAGCTTGCAGTTTTTGCTCCCGAGTGCCGTTCGCGGCCTTTTCCGACTCCACCAATTTGCGAAAGGTCACAGCCAAATCCGCCTGCCAGTGCACGCCGGTTTCAATCTTCTGATCGCTGCCGGTATCGATATACCAAGTCGGGCCACCCGCGTCTAGAATCGCAAGCGTCGGCTGCACGACCTCCTCGAAGCTTTTGGTTCCATAGAATTCCAGCAGGGTGACAACCGCCGCTATCATGCTTGGTACTGCGGCGGCCTTGACCTCACCGTCCGGGATTCCGTGCTTCATATACCAAGCGATGGCTTTGGGATCGCGAGGCGCCTCTCCTATTCCCTCAATCAGCTTCACGTTTTTCTGGTCGGCGCTGTAAACCAGAATGGGGACTTCGCCTCCCACGCAGAACGCGCCTACATAAGTTACGGACAGCGCCAGCAGAGTCGCCGCGCCGGCATCCGCGGCGTTTCCGCCCTGTTCCAGAATCCTGATGCCGGCGGCCGTGGCAGCTGGCCTGCCGGAAACGACCACGCCCTGGCCGCCGGTGTCGACACTTGGCCCGCGCCGTACTGCTGGCGTCTTAGTGGCTTGCGGCCACGCGGAGGGTGCGAGTAACAGAAGGGAAACGGAGGATACCGAAATGATCTTGCGTATAAGTCTTTCAGTATTGACCTTCAACACCGGAGAGGCTCCTGAATGAGTGTACCCATTCCTTAAAAATGTCGGCTCCAGGCCCGAGTAGACTATGAAGCCGGTATCGCAAAATTTCAAAACGTGAGTCGGCTGGTAAGCGCAGAATCAAACCAGAGTTCAATCTCTGGCTGTCTTTTTCATCAGCTTCTGAAAGGTGTCGTCGTCTGCGGAATGAAGGTCGACCCACTGCTCGTCCGTCATTCCGCTCCGCCATGCGATCAGTGGAACCGCATCGGGTCCGACAGGATAGCGCAGCTGCCAGCTGTTGCTCTGCGCAATTTCGAGGACCTTTTGTGCCACTACAGCCGGAGATACAGGCGCATTCTGTAATGTAGTCGTGAACAATGAGGCGATACGCGCCGCGTGAGGATAATCTGAACTCTTGGTTGTGCTGATTCTTTGCGCCATTGACGTGTCGATTATGCCGGGCTTCACCAGCACGACTCGAACACCAAAAGCCTTCATCTCGCAGGCCAGCGATTCGCTCAGCGCTTCTAACGCCCACTTGGACGCACAATAGGCGGACATCGGCGGGTGCGAGAAAGAACCAGCGACGGAACTGATGTTGATGATGGTTCCGGCGCGGCGCCGCCGCATCTGTGGGATCACAGACTTGATGCATCGCAATGTACCAAAATAGTTGGTCTCCATCACCGCTCGAAAATCATCGAGCGACTGCTCTTCAATCGAGCCTGCACGCTCGACTCCGGCGTTATTAACCAAGACATCGATTGGACCATGCTCAGACTGAATCGCCGCCACACAGGCATGTACTGACTCGTCATCGTCTACGTCCATGGTGCTTACGGCGATTGGGAGCTTTTCTTTACCCGCGACTTCGGCCAGTGCGGGCGATTGTGATGGTTTGCGCATTGTGGCGTGCACGCGGTACTTCGCACGGCCGAATGCAATTGCGGTCTCAAACCCTATCCCTTTGCTCGTACCCGTGATCAGAACCGATTGCATACTGATCCTTCCACCACCAAACCAGGCAGTAAGTGTTCGGGGATTATACGCTCCGGTCCTGAGGCTTTACCGGGTTTTCACGCCGCGGCGGTTGCGTACTCCAAAGTATTCAGTGAAACAAAAGACCAAATGCGAGCGCCGACTTTGGGAGACCGCGTTGATCGCTTAGCCCACTTCGTGGTTCGAGATTACAGGGACGCTGGATGGCGAGGAAAACCTCGATTTTGTGTTTATTTTTTTGATTTGTTTCCGCTAATATGGCGTCTTCTTCCCGGAATATCAAATCAGGAGTTTGGTTTTTGCGCATAGCCGATCTTAGATTGAGACCACAAAGAGCGAGGCCACCAAGGTTTCCCTCATGATGAGACGCGAGTTCCTGCTCGGCTCGGCCGCAGGCCTGCTGGCGGCGAAGATGTCTGGACAAGTGGGATCTCATCCCAATACCGCTCAATCGACTCTTGTCGGTGCGGAGACGGGAATTTTTCCTATTCCTTTTTCTGTCTCGATGCGGGAGGGCGGCTTCGCTATCGCGGACGATGTCGTCATCGTTACTCCTGCGGATGGCTCAAATGATGAACTGGCTGTCGCCACAGCATTGCGGGACGAACTAGCGGATTGGTTCGGCCTTGTCCTGACGATCAAATCAGGTTCTGCGCTGCCGGCGGGCAAACGTGCGATTGTGATCGCAACATCAGAACATCCATTGACTCGCAGCGCTATCGGGCAGGTAGGCACGCAACCATTGCAAGGCAGTTCCCTGCCAGAGTCGTACACGTTGCAGATCCGAACTGACCTCGCCGTAATAGCGGGCGCGGATTCTGGGGGCGTCCGTTATGGATTGCAATCATTCAAGCAGTTAATCACCTCCGACGATGCCGGACTCGCCGTGCCATGTCTTGATGTGGTTGACCATCCACAAAAGCCGTTTCGCGGCATGAAGTTGTATCTTCCCGGCCCGCACAATATTCCCTTCTTCAAGCGCTTCATTCGAGATTTCGTAGTGGCACATAAATGCAACACATTAATTATGGAGCTCAACGCAGGCATGCGGCTGGAGAGCCATCCGGAAATGAATGCAGGTTGGCGAGAGATGCTGCTTGACACCAACTATTCGCGGCGCAATTACCCACCCGGTGCTCTGCACGGACGCGAGCAGAATTCCTGCCACCAGGACACTGCCGACGGCGATTTTCTCGACAAGCAAGAAGTCGCGGAATTAGCTGACTTCATCCGCTCACAAGGGATCGAACTGATTCCGGAGCTGCCGTCTTTCACCCATAGCTACTATCTTCTGACCCGGCATAAAGATCTGTCGGAGGTGCCAGGAGACAAGTGGCCGGATACGTACTGCCCCTCGAATCCCAAGACATACGAGCTGCTTTTTGACGTCTACGACGAATACTTGGACCTGCTGAAACCAAAGACTCTGCATGCGGGGCATGATGAATTGTTCGCTCCAATAGGACTGTGTCCAAAATGCGGCGACCGCGATATCGGAGAACGGTACGGTGAGGATGTTTCGCGGATTCATTCGTACCTGCGCAAGAAGAACATTGGCATGGCAATGTGGGGGGACATGCTTCTGGAAACTGTCCGCGGCAAAGGTCTTCGCCAGAAGCGGGCACCGGACGGCTGGAACTATAAAGCCGCCGGCGCGTTGAGCCGCGAACAGGTTGGACGGCTCATTCCCAAGGACATTCTTATCTTCAACTGGTTCTGGGCCAAAGCTGAGGGCGAATGGTCTGAAGAGCAGGCGGAGAAGAATGAGGAGATTCTCGAGGAAATCGGTTTCAAGCAAGTTTATGGAAACTTCAATCCAACAATCGAGAACTATCCAGCGCGAAGCGCCAGACGGACTATCCTCGGTGGAGCGCCCTCAGCGTGGTTTGCGACGAACGAATCTAATTTCGGGCGAACCATGATCGCTGACGTCATGGGATGCAGCAATATCTTGTGGCACGGAGATGTCATAGATCGAAAGCGCCTCGCGGACATCGCACAGGCTCGGATGCCATTCTTTCGAAGCCGGTTTCGCGGCAAGCTTCCTCCCAGCGCGACCGAGTCGGCGTTCTCTCCAATTGACATCTCTTCCCGCTTCAACCTCGGAGGCCATGCCGGAATCATTGATTGCGATCTCGATTCGATTCAGCAACAGACAATCTACCAAGGGAAAGTTCCCTTCCGCGTAGGCCGAGTGAAGTCGAAGGCCGGGATTGCGGTGGCGACTATCGGCAGTAAGTCAACCAGTCTGCCCTCCTCAGTGGACGGAATCCGAGTTGACTCAGACTTCTCCAGCATTTTGTTCTTACATGCCTGCGCAAAGCCGGCGGCAAATCGCGAACCTGACCGTCTGTTGTGGGACGTTTTTGATTCCGCCGACGTGCTTGGCTGGTATGAACTCCGCTATGAAGACGGATATACGGAAACGATTCCGATTCATTACGGCATTAATATTGCCCAGTGGGATTGGCAGTCACGTAGAGGGGACCGTCAATATTGTTACGGAGCGGATCCAATCACTGTGAGCCGGCAGACAGCAAATTCCATCACAATGTTCGCCTATGAATGGCTGAATCCCAGGCCGGGGAAAATTGTTACAGAGCTTAGATTGAGCGGGACACGTGGCTTTCGCGGCGCCGACGCAGATTACACCGATCATTATGGCCCGGTGATAGACGACAATGCGATCATGTTGTTGGCAGTCAGCATTGTGAACAGTAGAGAATCGGCGCGCACCTGAGCAGACCGGCGAGCCGAACGGCTTTCCGAGCTAAGTGGTGGGTCAGCGTGAAATTTCTCTGGCAAAGCGGGCAGGACGAAACCTCGGATGTATCACCAACCTGTTGCCCTAAGCGGTTCGAACTGGAAGACCAACCCTTGGACTTGGACTTACACTTGCACGCGATGTCAGACCTGACCTTTACGAGTTAGACGCTGTGTGACAGAATACCCCTCCATAATGACGAAAAGATTAGCAGCGTTCTTGCTTCTTTTTTGGATTTCCGCCGGCGGATGGGCTCAGGAGTGGCGATTCTATGGAGGTAATCCCGGGGGGACGCGATTCTCTTCCCTGCAACAGATCAATCGTAAAAATGTTGGCGCTCTGAAACGCGCATGGACGTACCACACCGGCGAAGTCAATCGTCAGAACGAAACTGACCGCCATCAAGTTGCGCCATTTGAAACGACACCGTTGGTCGTGGATGGGACGCTTTATCTTTCAACACCCTCAAACCGGGTGATCGCATTGGATGCCGAAACCGGGAGGGAAATCTGGCAGTTCGACCCACAAGCTGGTCGCGCCACGCGAAAGTTTTTCCAGCACCGCGGTGTTGCCTATTGGCAGAGCAAGACAGGCGATGATCGTCGCATCTTGTATGGGACGTTCGATGGACGGATGATCTGTTTGGATGCGAAAAATGGAAAGACTTGCGGGGGGTTTGGCACCAATGGCGTAGTGAATCTCCGTGCGGGAGTCGCGGATGAATTCCCCGACGCCGAGTACGCTGTGACGTCACCCCCCGCGATCTTCAAAGACCTGGTGATTACGGGCGCAGCGGTTCCGGAATACCCATCGAAGGGGCCAAGCGGGGCGGTACGCGCGTTCGATGTTCACACCGGGAAACTGGTATGGACTTTTCACACCGTTCCGGATCCCGGAGAAACAGGACACGAGACTTGGGCAAAGGAAGCGTCGAAAAGTAGAACGGGCGTTAATGTCTGGTCCAGCATGAGCGTCGACGTCGAGCGGGACTTGGTTTTTTTGCCGATTGGTTCACCTTCCTACGATTTCTATGGCGGTGATCGCAAGGGCCAGAATTTGTTTGCGAACTCGTTGGTGGTATTGCAAGCCTCGACAGGCAAATTGGTTTGGTACTTCCAAATGGTGCACCACGACCTTTGGGATTACGACATGCCGGCACAACCCACGCTCATCACTGTGCACCAGAATGGCCGGTCTGTGGCTGCCGTGGCCGAGGTTACTAAAATGGGATTCGTTTTCATTTTCGACCGGGTCACGGGAAGGCCTCTGTTTCCAGTGGAGGAGCACCCGGTTCCAGAGAGCGATGTGCCGGGGGAGGCGGCTTGGCCGACCCAGCCATTTCCGAGCAAACCTCCGCCACTCGTGCGCCAACGGTTGAGTGAAGCCGATATCACTACGGTTACTCCGGAGTTTCATCGTTATTGTGCGGAACTATTTCATTCGCTCGAGAGTCGTGGTATTTACACGCCGTACGGCCTGAAGCAGACGCTCGTGGTTCCGGGAACGTTGGGGGGAGCGACATGGTCGGGTGGGTCGTTTGACCCCAAGTTGGGTTACTTATTCGTGAATGTCAATGAGTTGGGAGCAGTAGGCGCAATGGAGCCGCAGCCAGCGGGATCGCCCCTGCCATACCGGCGTGGCTCTAACAGAGGCGAATATGCCCGGTTCTGGGACCAGAATCAGTGGCCTTGCCAGAAGCCTCCATGGGGAACATTGAATGCCATTGATGTGAATAAGGGAGAGATCGTTTGGAAAGTGCCGCTTGGTAGCCTCGCTGGACTTAACAGCGTTACGGGAGCGCCAAACTTAGGCGCCTCCGTTGTCACGGCCGGGGGCCTGGTATTTATCGGGGCGACGACAGATAGCAAATTCCGGGCATTCGACTCGCGAACTGGAAAGCAACTGTGGGTGGCAGAGTTGGCGGCGAGCGCACACGCTGCTCCCGTCACCTATATAGGAAAAAAGACTCACAAACAATTTGTTGTCATTGCCGCAGGAGGTGGCGGCTTCTTTCAAGGACAGACTTCCGACGAAGTTGTGGCGTTTGCTCTGCCGAACTAACCTTCGACTCAAGGATCAACGGCTACGCGGAAACTTCGGCTCTTCGTGGCTTACTTGAAACTCAGCTTGTCGGAATGAGTGCGGAGGAGCTTCAAACATTCCATCGACACCGTCGCGTGGAAGTCCAAAGTTGACCTCAACACCCAATCAGGGAACTCCCGAGGACTAACCTTTGGGTATCAAGCTGAACATCGCGTCTTTAACTCTTTCCGCCCAGCCTGCGGTTGGAGACCACGGACTTGGCTGACGCAAGACGTGGAGCTTCCCCTCTACAGGTTGTCAAGTTCGCACCAGGTCGAGAGTACTTCCTGTAGTCGAGCTTACCTTCCTCTTATTCGATGCTGAATTCCGTCTGCGCTTTTCGCTCCACAGAATGCAAACTCCAACGTAGCGCTCACATCGAAAATCGAGAGGCCTACAAAAAATGGGTGCGTTGCGAGTAATTACCCCTTCAGAAGCTAATACACACTGGCGCACTGTTACGGATGCAACTACTCTCCGCGATTTGCAGACCAGACTTGAGGCCAGTGTGGAAGGCGAGGTACGTTTTGACCCCGGTAGCAAGGCGTTATACGGTGTCGACTCGTCCAACTATCGACAAATCCCAGTTGGCGTAGTCCTGCCGAAGTCCGTCGATGATGTCTTAAACACAATCGCCGCTTGCAGGAACTTTGGCGTTCCTGTGCTTTCTCGCGGAGGGGGCACAAGCCTGGCGGGCCAGTGCTGCAACACTGCCGTCGTCATCGACTGGTCGAAATATCTCGGCCAGATACTCGACATCGATCCTGTTCGCAAGCAAGCAATCGTGCGCCCGGGGTGCGTGCTCGACAACCTGCGGAATGCGGCCGGCAAGTATGGTCTTACTTTCGGACCGGATCCAGCCACACATAACCACTGCACCCTGGGCGGAATGTTGGGAAACAATTCCTGCGGCATACACGCGCAAATGGCTGGATCAGTTGCCAGCAACACTGAAGCGCTTGAAGTTCTCCTCTACGACGGTACACGTATGCATCTCGGCTGGACTACCGAAGAACAAATGAAAGCGGAGATCGGCAAAGGCGGCCGCGCGGGTGAAATTTACCAGTCCATCCGCAACCTTCGTGATCGCTACGCGACTCAGATACGTGAACGCTATCCGAACATCCCGCGTCGCATTTCCGGCTACAACCTCGATCAATTGCTTCCCGATCCACATGGACGAATCAACCTGGCGCGCGCAGTTGTGGGTTCCGAGGGTACGCTGATCACAATCCTTTCTGCCACGCTGCGGTTGGTCCACAATCCGCCATTTCAGACACTGGTGGTTTTGGGGTATCCCAGCGTCTATGAAGCCGGCGATCATATTCCTGAGATCCTCGAATCGAAGCCTATGGGGCTGGAAGGAATTGATCATTTCCTAATAGAAAATATGACCAAAAAGGGCCTTCACGTAAAGGATCTCAGCAGCCTACCGGAAGGCAAAGGTTGGTTACTCGTACAGTTGCCGGGCGACACGGAAGAGCAGGCGGACGGTAAAGCGCGAGAGCTTATGGAACGGCTTAGAGCAAAGTCGAACCCCCCTTCCATGAAGTTATACGACAAACCGGAAGAAGAAAAGCATGTTTGGGATGTTCGCGAGTCAGGGCTGGGAGCAACGGCATTCGTTCCCGGGATGCCGGCGGCGTGGCCGGGGTGGGAGGATGCCGCAGTTCCTCCTGACAAAGTCGGGTCGTATCTTCGCGATTTTTGCAAGCTCCTGGAGAAGTACGAATACCAAGCTGCGTTGTATGGACACTTTGGTATGGGCTGCATTCACTGCCGCATCACCTTCGATCTAGTGACCGAGGAGGGTATTCGAAATTATCGGAGCTTTGCCGAGAACGCTGCCGATCTGGTTGTCAGTTACGGCGGTTCCCTTTCCGGAGAGCACGGTGACGGTCAATCTCGTGCCGAACTGCTGCCGAAGATGTTTGGGCCTGAAATCGTTCAAGCATTTCGTGAGTTCAAGTCGATCTGGGATCCAGATTGGAAGATGAATCCCGGAAAGGTCGTCGATCCTTACCGTCTGGATGAAAACCTCCGGCTCGGAGCTGATTACCGCCCGTGGGAACCAAAGACGCACTTCAAATTTCCCAATGACGACGGCAAATTTTCCCACGCTGCATTACGGTGCGTGGGCGTGGGCAAGTGCCGACGCGAAAGCTCCGACGTACTTGATAACCAGACCATGTGCCCCAGTTATATGGTCACGCATGAAGAAAAGCATGCAACCCGCGGGCGTGCCCATCTCTTATGGGAGATGCTGCAGGGCGATCCGATACGCGACGGCTGGCGCGACAACAACGTGAAGGAAGCGCTCGATCTATGTTTGTCATGCAAAGGCTGCAAGGGCGACTGCCCAGTCAATGTGGATATGGCCAGCTACAAGGCAGAATTCCTGTCTCACTACTGGGAAGGACGCCTGAGGCCAAGATCAGCCTACGCCTTTGGATGGGTAGACAAGTGGGCGCGAATAGCGTCACTTGCACCGGGCCTAGTAAACCTCGCCACTTCTACACCTGGCCTGCGGGAACTGGCAAAGATTGCGGCTGGGATGCCACTGGAACGCAAGATACCTCAGTTCGCCGCAGAGCCTTTCACGCGCTGGTTCAGGAAAAACCGCTCGGAAGTGCGCAATGTAGCCGGCAAGACCGTGTTGCTATTTCCCGACACTTTTAATAATTACTTTTTTCCGCAAACGGCACGCGCAGCCGTAGAGGTGCTCGAGCATTTTGGCTATGAGGTCATCCTGCCGGACAAATACGTGTGCTGCGGGCGCCCTCTCTACGATTACGGATTCCTCGACATGGCCGAGCAGTATCTCCTGAATCTGATGAATGTGCTCCGTCCTGCTCTCGATGAGAAGGTCCCTATAGTTGTGCTTGAGCCAAGCTGTTGGTCGGTGATGAGGGACGAGGTGAACGAACTCTTTCCCGATAGGGCCGACGCTCATCACCTTATGGAAAACACTTTCCTGTTCGGCGAATTTGTCGAAAAGCATGGCGACAAAAAGCGGCTGCCCAAATTGAAAAGCAAAGTTCTGATGCACGCGCATTGTCATCACAAGGCCATCATCAAGAAGGCTGAACACGAAGAGAACTTGCTGAGAAGCATGGGCGCTCAACTTAATGAGCTGACGTCGGGATGTTGTGGCATGGCTGGATCGTTCGGTTTTGAAAAAGACAAGTACGAAGTTTCAGTTCAGGTTGGGGAACACGCCATCCTGCCTGCCGTGCGGCGCACGGGTCTAAGCACACCAATCGTTGCAGACGGCTTTAGCTGCCGCGAACAGGTTGCGCAACTGACAAACCGGCATCCTCTGCACTTCGCCGAGTTGCTGCAATTGGCAATCAAAGGAGATGGGCTCGGGTTTCGCACCATGCCTGAAAACGAAATATTGGAGCCGCACCAGGCCGCAGTCAAGAAATCGAAAATCAGGGCAGGAATCGGCCTGGGTGCTGTGGCTGCTGGAGCGGGAGTACTCAGCTGGTTCTTGCATCGGCAGCGAACGTAATCTCGAGGAGAAGTGAATGCGCATTTCCGTTCCGATCGATCGAGTTTCAGTCCAGAGTTACACAATCCCCACCGACCAGCCGGAATCAGACGGCACTTACAAATGGAACCACACTACGATCGTGGTTGTGACGGTCGATGGTGGCGGTCAACAGGGCATGGGATACACCTATGCGAACAACGAGACTGGCGAGGTAATCAATCGCACATTGCAGAAAGTGGTCAAAGGTATGGACGCTCTTTCGCCATCTGCGGTTTACATAGCAATGTGGCGACAAGTGCGCAATCTTGGGCGTCCAGGAATTTGCTCTATGGCGATTTCTGCCGTGGACTGCGCAGTCTGGGACTTGAAAGCGCGTCTGCTTGGGTTGCCGCTGGTGACCTTGTTGGGGCAGGTGCGGGAGAGAGCGATTATCTACGGAAGCGGCGGCTTCACTTCGTATTCCAACGACAGGCTGGCAGACCAACTCTCAGGCTGGGTTCAGAAGGGCATCCGCAGCGTCAAAATGAAAATCGGAAGAGAACCGCAGCGAGACGTGGAGCGTGTACAGGTTGCACGAGACGCGATCGGAAAAACCCCTGGGTTGTATGTGGACGCGAACGGTGCCTACACTCCGAAAAAGGCCCTTTCATTCGCTGACAGGTTTCAGGAACTCGATGTTTGCTGGTTTGAGGAGCCGGTATCATCGGACGATTTGAATGGGTTAAGACTAATTCGCGAGCACGCCCCGGCGGGAATGGACATTGCGGCAGGCGAGTACGGATACGACATCTTTTATTTCCACCGCATGCTGTCTTCGAGTGCTGTTGACGTATTGCAGGCTGACATCACCCGCTGTGGAGGAATCACGGCATTGCTGGAGATTGCCAGCCTTTGCCAGGCATTCAACGTGCCGCTCTCAGCTCACACAGCTCCTGCACTGCATACCCATCCGGCATGCGCGATTCTTATGTTCAAAAATCTGGAATACTTTCATGACCATGTGCGGATAGAGAAGATGTTGTTCGACGGCTTGCCCGCTCTAGAACAAGGGGAGTTGCGACCAGACCTCTCGCGCAGCGGAAATGGGCTAGCCCTCAGGGAGGCAGATGCGCAGAAATTCGCTGCGTAGCAGTTCAAGTATTAGCAGGGCAATCTAAAACGAGAATGGGAGAGACATCGGCGCCGATTGTAATATGCGACTACATCTGCGCTGGGAACTTCATTGACAGACGCCTTCGCCTGGGCGTCCGGCGACTGCTTTCAGGCAATCAGAAGGCGTCAGCGACCAGACCAGTGCGAGAGGCGAGAGTCTTCTGCCGAAATCCCGAGCAAAGCGAGGGACGTCAGAAACTGGTGAGCGCGGCAGGATTCGAACCTGCGACCCATGCCTTAAAAGGGCATTGCTCTACCAACTGAGCTACGCGCCCACAATATTCCAATCTAACATACGGACTGAGGCCCTACACTTCTGGTACACGGTCGTTCCGCCAACCACCGTGCGAACAATCTCGATGTCCTTG
>Ga0105241_10002118_pt1 | contig 14999 bp, 14 predicted proteins | sample KBSC64metaG_FD_80422 | JGI IMG/M metagenome (GOLD analysis project Ga0105241, IMG submission 80422) | Corn rhizosphere microbial communities from Kellogg Biological Station, Michigan, USA - KBS C6-4 metaG | ecosystem: Host-associated > Plants > Roots > Rhizosphere > Soil | place: Michigan, USA... | reverse complement strand
TCGGCGGTCAGGTGAAGGTGCCCGGCGAGTACCCCCTCGAGCCGGGCATGAAGGTGGCGGATCTGGTGCGCGCCGGCGGCGGCGCAGCGGATGCCGCCTACGGGGCCCAGGCGGAGCTGGCGCGCTACAGCGTGGCCGGTGGTGAGTCGCGCCAGACGCAGCTCATCGAAGTAAACCTCGCGTCCGCGCTGCGCGGGGATCCGGCGGCCAACGTGGTGCTGCAGGCCTATGACACCCTCACCGTCAAACAGGTGCCGCAGTGGAGCGAACTGGAAACGGTGGTTCTCAAGGGCGAGGTGCGTTTTCCGGGCAGCTACGCCATCCGCCGCGGCGAGACGCTCAAGTCCGTCATTGAGCGCGCCGGCGGCCTGACCAATTTTGCGTTCCCCGAAGGCAGCGTGTTCACCCGCGAATGGCTGCAGAAGCGTGAGCAGGAGCAGCTCGACATGCTCGCGCGTCGCATGCAGACGGATATCACCGCGCTCGCGGTCGCCAGTGCGGCTTCGGGAGTAGGGGCCGCCAACGGCGCCGGCGGTGCTTCCACGCTCGCCCTGGGTCAGTCGTTGCTGGGGCAGATCCGCGGCGCCAAGGCGGTGGGCCGCATGGTGATCGACCTGCCACAGCTGATGCGCGAGCCGGTGGGCTCATCCATCGACGTGGTGTTGCGTGACGGGGATCAGCTGATCGTGCCGCGATTCCAGCAGCAGGTTACGGTGATCGGTGAGGTGCAGAACGCCACCTCGCTCTTCTACAACCCACGTTTGGGGCGCGAGGATTACATCTCCCTGGCGGGCGGGGTTACCCGGCGCGCCGACAAGGGCCGTACCTACGTCGTGCGCGCCAACGGCAGCGTGGTCGCGAGCGAGGGCAGTCGCTGGTTTGAGACTTCCGGCGTCACCATGAAGCCCGGTGACACGGTCGTGGTGCCGCTGGACACCGAACGCATGCCGTCGCTGCCGTTCTGGCAGGCGGTGACCGGCATCCTCTACAACGTAGCCATCGCGGTGGCCGCGGTGCACTCGTTCTGACCGCGCATTGACAGCGCCCGGGTACGCTCATAGGCTTTGCGTTCAATCGTTGAACACGCCTGCGAGCGGAGCCGGCAAATGCCCCGCGAGCGGCGGACGCCAGCCCTCGTGCCGGGGCGGTGGAGGAGTCGATGCCCAGCGACGAGATGCCCCTGAAGCTGATGCGGCTGATCGAGGCCAACCCCAAGATCAGCCAGCGCGACGTTGCCTGCCAGTTCGGCATCAGCCTCGGCAAGGTGAACTACTGCCTGAGCGCACTGGTGCACAAGGGCTGGGTGAAGGCGAGCCGCTTCAAGAACAGCCGCAACAAGGTCGCCTACCGCTACCTGCTGACGCCGCGCGGCATCGAGCACAAGGCCATGCTCACGGGGCGGTTCCTGCAGATCAAGATGCGCGAATACGAGACGCTGCGCGCCGAGATTGAGCAGCTGCGGCGCGAGACCGAGGCAGCCGGCTCGCTTCCTACCACCTCCTGAGGGTGCCGGAACGCGTCGTGAACAGACCTGAAGCTGATGCGGTGGAGTACCGGGCGCGGAGGCGGCCGCGGTGAGCGACAGCCCGGATTTCATCGTGGGCCGCAAGATCCGCGTGGCGCTCGTGGGTTGCGGACGCATCGCGCAGCGCCACCTGGAGGCCATCGCGGCGCATCGCGAACGCCTCGAGCTGGCGGCGGTCTGTGACGCCGACCGCGCGGCCCTCGAGGCCGCCGTGGCCAGGACCGGCGTGCGTGGGTTTGCCTCTTTGGGCGCACTGCTTTCCCAGAGCGACGCCGACGTCGTGGTGCTGTGTACCCCCAGCGGCCAGCACTCGGCGCAGACCGTGCAGATCGCCGCGGCCGGGCGTCATGTCATCACGGAAAAGCCGATGGCGACACGCTGGGCGGACGGCAAGCGCATGGTCGAGGCCTGCGATGCCGCCAACGTGCGGCTGTTTGTCGTCAAGCAGAACCGGCGCAACGCCACCCTGCAACTGCTCAAGCAGGCCGTCGACCAGAAGCGCTTCGGCCGCATCTACATGGTCAACCTGAATGTGTTCTGGAGCCGTCCGCAGAGCTATTACGACGGCGCCAAGTGGCGCGGCACCTGGGAGTTCGACGGCGGCGCGCTCATGAACCAGGCGAGCCACTATGTGGACCTGGTCGACTGGCTGATCGGCCCGGTCGAGAGCGTGCAGGCCTACACGGCCACGCTGGCGCGCAACATCCAGGTCGAGGACACCGCGGTCGTCGGAATCCGTTGGCGCTCCGGCGCGCTCGGCTCAATCAACGCCACGATGCTCGCTTACCCGAAGAACTACGAGGGCTCGATCACGGTGCTCGGTGAAACCGGAACGGTACGCATCGGCGGCGTCGCGGTAAACAACATCGAGCACTGGGAATTCGCCACCCCGCACGCCAGCGACGCCCAGGTTGCCGAAGCCAACTACGCCACGACGTCCGTCTACGGGTTCGGGCATCCGCTCTACTACGACAACGTCATCGGCACCCTGCGTGGCGAGGTGGAGGCCGAGACCGATGGTCGCGAAGGCTTGCGCTCGCTCGAGATCCTCATCGCAAGCTACCTGTCGGCGCGCGACGGGCGCCGTGTGGCACTGCCGCTTGAGTACTAGCGCATGATCACGATCCATCCGACGGCCATCGTGGACGCGGGGGCCACGATCGGCGATGGCACGCGGGTGTGGCACTGGGTGCACATCTGCGCGGGCGCGCGCATTGGCGCGGGCTGCTCGTTCGGACAGAACGTCTTCATCGGCAATCGCGTCGTCATTGGCAGCAACGTCAAGATTCAGAACAACGTGTCCGTGTACGACAACGTCACCTTGCAGGATGACGTCTTCTGCGGACCCAGTATGGTGTTTACCAACGTCTACAACCCGCGCGCGGCGGTCAGCCGCAAGCACGAGTACCGCGACACCCTGGTCAAACGCGGCGCCACGCTGGGTGCCAATTGCACGATCGTGTGCGGCACCACCGTCGGCGAGTACGCCTTCATCGGTGCCGGCGCGGTGGTAAATCGCGACGTCGCAGCCTATGCGCTGGTGGTGGGGGTGCCGGGGCGCCAGATCGGCTGGATGAGCCGGGTGGGGCGGCGGCTGGATCTGCCGCTGCACGGCAACGGCAGCGCGCGCTGCGAGGAGAGCGGCGCGACCTACCTGCTGCGCGAAGGTGTGTGTGCCATGGCGGGGCAAGCCTAGTGTGCGCCGCGCCGGTTGCCGCGATCCGCACGGTCAGCATCGTCGGCGCACGGCCGCAGTTTGTGAAGCTGGCACCGGTTGCCCGCGCCATGCAGCGGGCACGGCTGAGCATCAGCGATCAGATAGTGCATACCGGACAACACTACGACGATGCGATGTCCAAGCAGTTCTTTGAGGAGCTCGGCATTCCGCAGCCGGCGCTGAATCTGGGTGTCGGCTCCGCCTCCCAGGGGCGCCAGACCGCGCGCATGCTTGAGGCCATCGAGGCGCACCTCACCGAGGTGCGCCCGGACGTGGTGGTCGTTTACGGCGATACCAACTCAACGCTCGCCGGCGCCCTGGCGGCCGCGAAGCTGCATATCCCGGTGGCGCACGTGGAGGCAGGACTGCGCAGCTTCAATCGCAAGATGCCCGAAGAGCTCAACCGCATCGTGACCGATCACCTTTCGCAGCTGCTGTTGGCGCCCACGCAGACCGCCATCGACAATCTGGTGCGTGAAGGCCTGCAGCCGCGGGCGCTCCTGAGCGGCGATGTGATGTATGACGCGGTGCTGTTCAACGCCCGGCGGGCGCAGGAACACTCGGGAATCCTGCGGCAACTGCGCCTGGAGCCGGGGGGCTACGGCGTCACGACCGTACATCGGGCCGAGAATACCGGAGCGAGCGAGCTGCGCACGCTGCTGCAGGTGCTCAATGAGGCCGCCACGGACTACGGGCGCATCGTCTTCCCGATGCATCCGCGCACCGCGGCAGTGCTGCGCAGCGAAGTGGCGGACTGGCAGGCTGCGCCCAACCTCCTGATCACCCAGCCGCTTGGCTACCTTGACATGCTGGCGCTGCTGCAGGGCGCAAAGTGGGTGCTGACGGATTCGGGCGGGCTGCAGAAGGAAGCCTATTTTCTCGGCTGCCCCTGCGTCACGCTGCGCAACGAGACCGAGTGGCCGGAGACGCTGGCCGAGGGCGCCAACCGCATCGCCGGCAGCGATGGCGCCCGCCTCAAGCAGATCTTGAGCGCGCAACATGAGCGGCGCCGCTCTTTTGGTGATCCGCCGTGCGCCAAGGACGGTCCCTTCGGCGCGGGCGATGCCGCGCCGCGCGTCGTCGAGGCCGTGTGTGAGCTATACGAGTTGCAGCAATGAATGACATCAGCGAGTCTCCGCGGCCCCAGATCAGCCTGCTCGGCATGGCGCGCTTCCTGTGGCGACACGTACTGCTGATCGGGACCTGCGTCGTGCTGGGCGCGGCGCTGCTCGGGGCGCTGTCCTTTGTCCTCAGGCCGATGTATCGCTCGGAGGTGGTGTTCGCGCCCACGAATGGCTCCGGCGGTGGCCTGGGGGACCTCGGCGGCGGTTCGCTCGGCGGCCTGGCGGCGCTGGCCGGCGTCACCATCGGCGGCGGCGGCAAACGCTCCGAGGAATTTCTGGAGTATCTGCGTTCCCAGGGCTTCACCCGGGGATTCATCGAGCGTCACCAGCTGTTGCCGGTGCTGTTCGCGCGCAAGTGGGACGCGCGGCAAGGCAAGTGGAAAACCTCCGATCCGCCGACACTCGCCGACGGGGTGCGCAAGTTCTCCAAGAAGGTACGTCAGATGAGTGAAGACCGGCGCACCGGGATCGTCACCCTGGCAATTATCTGGAGCGATCGCGACACGGCCGCCAAGTGGGCCAACCAGCTGCTGGCGGAAGCGGACGATGCGCTGCGGCAACGTGCCATCGGCGAGTACACGCGCAGCATTGATTATCTCACGTCAGAGTCAACACAGGCGTCCGTGGTCGAGTTGCGGTCGGCGATCTACAAGGCCATGGAGTCGGAGCTGAAGGATGCGATGATCGCGCGCACCCGCGATGCCTACGCGTTCAAGGTGCTGGATCCGGCCGTGGCGCGCGATCCGGACGACACCGATAGTCCCAACAAGCCACTGTACATCGCACTGGGCGGCGTCTTTGGCCTGCTGCTTGGGATGATCGTCGCCGCCTCGCGGGAGCGGCGCGCCAAACAGACCGGCTTCTGATTCCAGCATGCAGGCTCTGGATTACGTGCATGCGGTCTGCCTGGTGGGCATTGCACTGTATGTTTGGCAGCGCGAGCCGCCACGCCTGCTGCTTACCCCGCTCACGCTGCTGGGGTTCTTCGTCCTCTACGGCGTCGGCACTCTGATCTTTTTCGGTGGGGTCGCCACGGTGCAAGACATCCGCGACACCATGACGATATGCCTGATTCTCATGTGGGTCGGGCTCGTGGCGGGCATCGAGTTGGCGCGGGCCGCGTTGCCGGCCCTTGCCGATCGCTTCCAGCCCGTGGTGCGCACCTGGCGATCGGCGCCGCTGCTGGACCGCGCGCCCACCGATCAGCTGCTGGCGGCACTCGGCATCCTGGTGGGGCTGTTCATGCTCGGCATGTTCTTCGGCCTGGGCAAACCGGGACAGATCCTGACTTTCCTCGTGTTCGAATCGGCGAAGGAGAAGCAAAAGCTGCGGCTCGAGCTCGGTGGCCAGGGCGGCTATCTTTACCAGATGCTGGTGGCCTCGGTCGGGCCATTCCTGTGTTTCCTGCTGCTGACCAAGGCGGCGGCCAGCAAGCAGCGCTATCTGCTCGCCGTCGGGGTGCTCGTGGGCGTCGCGGTGTTCGCGGGCAAGCTTGGCACGCTGCAGAAGATACCCTGGCTGGTGTTCCTGCTGCAGCTCCTGGTGGTGTATCAGGCCGCGCGGCGACTCGAATTGGGCGTGGGGCGCATCGCGATATTCCTGCTGTTGTTGGTCGCGGGCACCATCGCCGCCGCCGCCGTGGCACTGCCGGGACTGGACCCGGCCAGCTTCCTGGAATGGGTGGCGTATCGATTCTTCCAGGTAAATGACGACGTGGTGTATCAGACCTTTTACGTTTACCCGCAGCATCTGCCGCATACCTGGGGCATGAATATCGGCCTGATCCACCAGGTTTTCGGCAGCGGCGAGCTCACCTCAGCGCATACCCAGGTGGCGAACTTCTTCGGCGCCGAAGGCGCCACCTTCGATGCATTCTTCATTGCGGACGCCTGGGTCGATTTTTCCTACGCCGGCGTGCTGGCGATGTCCATATTGGTGGGCCTCGCGGTCAAAGCCGTGGACCTGTATGTCATGAGTCTCGGCAAGACCCCGCTCGCGGTTGCCCTGATCGGCAGCGGCATGTACGGGCTCTTCCAGCTGATGGTGACCTCGGCGCTCACCGCTTTCCTCTCGGGCGGCCTGCTCCTGGTACCGCTGCTCGTATTGGTCTCGGAGGGACTGGTGAACGACTTGAGTCGCGGTGGGGCGCAGTGGCAGAGGTAAGCGTCCTAAATTACGGTATTGGAAATACCGGATCGATCATCAACATGTTCCGCAAACAGCGCGTGGACGCGGAGCAGGTGTCGACGCAGGAGGCCGCGCTGCGCGCGAAACGTCTGGTGCTGCCAGGGGTCGGAGCCTTCGATGCCTGCGTGCAGGCGTTGCAGAGTTCCGGGTTGCGCGACGCGGTGCTGGAGTTTGCGAGCGCCGGGCGGCCGCTGCTCGGCATCTGCGTCGGGATGCAAATGCTGACCAGCGGCAGCGAGGAGGGCGCCTTGCCGGGCCTGGGCCTGATCGAGGCCCACACCAAGCGCTTTGCCGCGCGCCCCGGGCTGCGCATTCCGCACATGGGCTGGGACGCGGTGCGCTGGACACACCTGGAGCACCCGCTTGCCCGCGGCTTGGGTGAGAACTCCCGCTTCTACTTCGTGCACTCGTACTGCGTCAGCGGCGTGCCGGCCCGCCATGCACTGGCGCTGTGCAACTATGGAGAAGAGTTCGCGGCGGCGATCGTGCGCGACAACATTGCCGGGGTGCAGTTCCATCCCGAGAAAAGTCACCGTTTCGGCCTTCAACTCCTGAACAACTTCGCCACCGCATGAACTCACTGCGCCCCCGTGTCATCCCGTGCCTGCAGTTCTCGGGGGGTGAACTTCTCAAGACGCGGCGCTTCAAGAACCCCTTGTACTTGGGTGACCCCATCAACACGGTCAAGCTCTTCAACGACCTGGAGTGCGATGAACTGGTGATCGTCGACATCCGCGCGACCCTCGAGCAGCGCGAGCCGGACTACGCCCTGATCGAGGAGTTTGCTTCTGAGGCCTTTATGCCCCTGACCTACGGTGGCGGCATCCAGTCGGTCGAGCAGATCAAGCGCATCCTCGCGATCGGGATCGAGAAGGTGGTGATCGGCAGCGCGGCGCCCGCCGGCGGCCTGATTGCCGCCGCGGCCGCAGTGGTGGGGTCGCAGAGCGTGGTGGCGGCGATCGACGTCAAGAAGACGCTCCTTGGGCGCCGTGATGTGTGGATACGCAGCGGCACGCACAGCCTCGGCATCGAGCCGGGCGCCTACGCGCTGCAGATGCAGCAGCTGGGTGCCGGGGAACTGTTCGTGCAGTCGATCGACCTCGAGGGCGCGCGCTCCGGGTACGACATCCCGCTGATGCAGCACATCAGTGCGATGGTCGACATTCCGGTGATCGCCTGCGGTGGGGCCGATACGCTGGAAGACGTAAGACGCCTGCTCGGCTCGAGCAAAGTGGCAGCGGCCGCGGCGGGTACTATGTTCGTGCTGCACGGCAAGCATCGGGCACCCCTCGTGAGCTACCCGCGACCGAATGAGATTGCCTCCCTGCGCTGAATTAGCAAAGAAACCAACCGGTGACCAAGCCCTATCAAATCTGCACTCGCTGCATCATGGACACGAGTGATCCGGACATCGTCTTCGACGCGGACGGCGTGTGCAATCACTGCACCGCGTGGTTTGCGCGGGCAGACCTGCATCGCTTGCCACGCGAGGAGCGCGCCCGGCTGCTGGAGACGCGCGTCGAGGAGATCAAGAGACGCGGCCACGGCAAGGACTACGACTGCATCATCGGGGTGAGCGGTGGGGTGGATTCCAGCTACGTCGCGATCAAGTCGCGCGAGCTGGGGCTGCGGCCGCTGGCCATCCACGTCGATAACGGCTGGAACTCCGACAAGGCTGTGGGAAACATCAAGCGCATCCTTGATCCGCTGCGCATCGACCTGTCGACGGTGGTCCTCAACTGGAAGGAGTTCCGCGAGCTGCAGCTGGCATTCCTGCGCGCCTCGACGCCGGATTCCGAGATCCCCTCCGATCACGCCATCGTGGCGTCTTTCTACGAGGCCAGTCGTCGTCACCGCGTCGGCTATTGCCTGACCGGTATCAACTACCGCACCGAAGGCATCCACGCGCGCGAGTGGTCGCAGGGTCATCTCGACAGTCGCTACATCAGTAGCGTCTACAGACAATTCACCGGCAAGCGCCTCAGGCACTTTCCGCTGATTCCGGTGAGCACACTGGTGCTCAACATCGTGCTACACCGTCCGCGCAACGTCTTCCTGCTGGACTACTTTGACTACGACAAGGGTGCCGCCAAGCGGCTGCTCATGGACAGCTATGGCTGGGAGGACTACGGCGGTAAGCACTATGAATCGGTGTATACGCGCTTTTATCAGGGCTGGATCCTGCCGCAGAAATTCGGTTACGACAAACGACGCATGCACCTGTCGACCCTGATATGCAGCGAGCAAATGACGCGCAGCGCGGCACTGGAAGAGATTGCCTTTCCGGCGTATCCGCCCGAATGGGTTGAACCGGATACGGCGTTCGTGGCGAAGAAGCTCGGCATCTCGCGCGAAGAGTTCGCTGCGATCATGGCCGCCCCGCGCAAGCGCTATCAGGACTATCCGAACCTTCAGAACCATTGGATCTTCAGCCATGGCCTGAATCTGTTCCGCTTCTTCAAGCACAAGCTGCGTTGGATCAGCTGACCCTCCGGCATGGCAGCCAGTGTCGTCTCCCGAGTCGGCGGCCTAGGTGCTCTGACCGCGGCCGGTCAGCTGATCATCATCGGCACCCTGCCGCTTTATTCGCGCATTTTCGATCCCGGCACCTACGGTGAGTACGTCATTTTCATCGGCGCCTACACCGTGGTCAGTGTGCTCGCCGGCGTGCGCTACGACTCGGCCATCGTGCTGCCCCGGCGTGAGGCCGTGGCGCTGAGTTTGTCGTTGCTGGTAGTGCTGATCGCTGTGGTGGTGGCCGGCCTGGTCGCGATAGCGACCCTGGCCGGATCGCAACTGGGACTGGCGGTGGGTGGCCGCGCCTTCCTCGCAAAGGATTTTGGCTACGGTCTGGCGGTGGCGACTGTGCTCGGTGCCTTGCAGCGCTGCCTGAGCAGCTGGTGCGTGCGACGTGGCCGGTTTCTCACTATCGGATGGGCGCAGTTGGTCCTTTGCCTGGCGACCGTGATCGCACAGCTGTCCCTGACAAGAGTGCTGCCGGCGCTGCCGGCGCTCATCTGGGGTTACGCTGCCGCGCTCGCATGCCAGACGCTTTGCCTGTACGCCGGCCAACGCACCGCCGTGTCCTCTGCCTGGAAGCTGGCGGGCGCCGTACGCGCGATGCGCCTCGCTGCGCGCAAGTACCGGAGATTCCCGACCTACATGGTCGGTTATGCGCTGGCGTCCTCCGCGCGTGACCGGCTGCTGCAGATCATGATCGGCATCGGCGCGGGTACCGCCGCCGTGGGGCGCTTCGGACTCGCCTACCGGGTCACGTTTGCGCCGAATTCCCTCATCTACAGCGCGGTCTCGCCGGTGTTCTATGGTATCGCCAGCCGCGGCGCTCGAGTCACGGTCGGGCGGTTTGCCGCCGCCCTGGTCGAGGCACTGTTTGTCGTGCTGGTGGTGCCTTATGTGGCGTTCGCCGTGGAAGCGTCCGCACTGACGGACGCCGTACTGGCGGAAAGGTGGCGCGGCACCGGTCCATACCTTACGGCGCTCGCCGGACCGGCGCTGCTGCTGGCGGCCACCTGTTGGCTCGATCGGGCATTTGATTCCTTCCGCAGGCAACGCGTCGCCCTTCTGCTGGAGGCGTCCTTTACCGTAGTGGCCGTGACACTCGTGGGCTGGCTATCGCGGGTTATTGATCCGGTAGCGGTCACCTGGGTGTTCGCGGTGCTGGCGTTCGGCTACTACTGGATTTACTTCCTCGTGACCTTTGTTGCCTGCGGCTTCGATCTGGCGCAATTCCGCCACGCGTGCCTGACCGGTGTCGCTGTGCTGGCCGTGGCGCTGCTTTTAGGTATCCTCGTGCATCAGACGCTTCGGCTTGGCTGGCGCCTGCCGGCCTACGCCGCCGTAATGGCGGCCGTACTCGTTTACTGGATCAGGTTGCGCGGCGGCGCCGACACCCTGCGCATGCTGCTGCAGTCGCGGGTTGAGAGCACCGCGCGCTAAGCTCCGGTTCCACCGCCACGGAGGATAGGTTGAGAGTTGCGCTGCTTAGTTACTGGTTCCCACGCGGGATGGGTTACATCGTCAACATGCTGCCGCGCTACCTGGCGCGCCAGGGGGTTGAGGTCCATTACCTGACGATGGATCTGCCGCACTACTTTTTCAACAAAGCGCAGCAGACAGCCTATGACAGCTTCGACCAGCTAACCATCATGTCCGCGGGGCAAGAAGAGACGTTCGACGGCTTTCGTCTTCACTGTCTTGGTCATCGGCAGATCGCAGGCTATCCGCGCTTCCGCGGACTGCGGGCAAAGCTCGCCAGCATCCGTCCCGACGTCGTACAGTCGTTCCTCTCGATCGGGTGGGTGGCGTTGGATGCTGCGCTTCTGCAGAGATCTCTGGACTATCGCCTGTTCACGGCTGCGCATACCACGCACTCTGTCTTCCCGCTCGCCAACCGCGATTCGCACTGGTTCGAGCCGGCGCGCGTTCGCAACTTTCTCTCCCGCTGGATGCCCGGCAGGTATGTGAGTACCAAGACCGAGAAGTGTTACGCAGCGACTACCGATTGCGCAGACGTCGCGGTGCGCTTCTTCGGAGTTCAGGCGCGCAAGGTTGACGTCGCACCGCTCGGCGTCGATACCGAGCTGATGTCGCCGGTATCGACCGCCGAGCACCGCGAGCACAGGGCTTCATTGCGCGCACGTCTCGGCGTGCTGCCCGATGAAGTGCTGTTCATTTATACCGGCCAGTATTCCGCCGCCAAGAACCCGCAGCTGCTCGCGCAGGCGGTTGAATCGATGCGCTCGCAGGGCGCGCGAGTGCGCGCGGTTTTCCTCGGAGACGGAGAGCAGCGCGATGCGCTGGCCGCACGCCCTTGGAGCGTGGTGTTGCCGTTCGTTCCGCATCGGGAACTTGCCGCCTACTATCGTGCCGCGGACGTCGCTGTCTGGCCGACACAGGAATCCACCTCCATGCTGGACGCCGCTGCCTGCGGACTGCCGGTTGTGGTCAACAATACTCTGCGCGCGGTGGAGCGCATCGACGGCAACGGCTTGACCTACTTGCTGAACGACCAGGACTCGCTCGAGCGCGTGCTGACACAGCTTCTGGACGCGCGGAAGCGCCGTGCCCTCGGGGATGTCGGGGCGCGCCGCATGGCAGAGCATTTCAGCTGGGACTCGCTGGTGCGCCGTCGCATCGGCGACTACCGTACCGCCCTGGCGCATGTTTCAGCAGGCAGCCGACAGTGATCCGCTGGGCGCTGTCCACGGCCGGCAGGATAGCCACGCGACACCGCTACCGCTGCATGAGTCTCGGCGCGGGCAGCCAGGTGGCCGTGTGGAGATGCAAGGCGAAGTCTGACAACACCCTGCGCGTCGGGGCCACCTCGCTCATGGCGAGCCGGATCGTATACGAGAGAGCGGGGGCAAGTTTGGTGGTTGGCGCGCGAACCTTCGTCGGACTTGGTCTCATGTCAATCGCCGAGCGAGTTGAGATTGGCGACGACGTAATGCTCTCCTGGGGCGTCACCGTCGTCGATCACAATTCCCACAGTCTGGTCGCCCGGGAACGAGCGAGGGATGTCGAGCAGTGGCTGCGGGGGCGCAAGGATTGGACGGGAATAAAGATTGCGCCGGTGGAAATCAGGCAGCGGGCGTGGCTCGGTTTCAACGTCGCCGTGCTGCCCGGTGTCGTCATCGGCGAGGGTGCGATTGTGGGGGCGTGCGCGGTCGTCACGAGGAGCGTCCCGGCATGGACCATCGTGGCTGGCAATCCGGCGCGCGTGCTGCGCGAACTGACCGCCGAGGAGCGCGCTTGACAGCGAGCCTGCGCCAGCATCCGAACGCGACGCGCACTTCCAAACTCGCGAGGCACTCTAAGTGATCGCCTGGGTCACCGGTGCGCGAGGCTTCATCGGACGGCGGCTCACGGTGCATCTGCGCGATCAGGGGCACCTCGTCTGCGGCATAGGGCATGGCCACTTGCCCGCCGAGTCGTGGCAGCCCGCGGGTCTGTCCCACTGGCTTAACTCGCAGGTGACCGCCGCAGCGCTGGATCAGCTCGCGGCCGGCCGCGGTGTTCCCGAGCTGGTATTTCACCTTGCCGGCGGCTCGGCGGTGGGAGCATCGCTGCAATCTCCGCTGGAGGACTTCAGGCGCACGACGAGCACTACGGCAACTCTGCTCGAGTGGCTGCGCGGCAGCGCGCCGCGCGCAAGACTGGTTAGCGCCTCGAGTGCCGCCGTGTACGGGGATACCCAGGGAGCCGCTGCGCACGAGTCCTCGCTGCCCGCGCCGGTCTCGCCGTACGGATATCACAAATGGATGATGGAACAGCTGTGCCAGGAGTACTCGCGAATTTTCGGACTGCAGACGGCGGTCGTGAGGCTGTTTTCGGTCTATGGAGAAGGGCTGCGCAAGCAGCTGTTGTGGGACTGTGCGGCAAAGCTCGTGGCGCCGGGTGCGCACATTGAGCTCGGAGGGACCGGCGAGGAACTGCGTGATTGGGTGCACGTCGATGACGCGGTCGCGATGCTGAGTGGCGTCGCCGGGCTCGCAAGCGAGTCGAGCCCGATCGTCAACGGCGGCTCAGGAACCGCGGTAGCGGTGCGCGAGATCGTGACCGAACTGGCCGCCGCCCTGGGGCATCCGAAACGCATTGAGTTCTCGGGAGTCTGCAGGCCGGGGGACCCGCGCGCGCTGGTCGCCGACACGGCCAGGCTGCGGGCCACCGGGCACGCCTGCAAGGTTCCCTTGAAGGCCGGCGTCACCCGCTATGCCGAGTGGTTCATTCACGAGCGAGCCCGCTGATGAAGCGGATCGCGCTGCGCCTGCCGGACGACCACGTCTGGACCGGCGGCGTTAACTACATCGAGACCGTCTGCCGGGCATTGCTTGCGAATCCGGACTGCGGCTATGAACCGCTGGTGTTCTGCAGCCCGGGCGCTGATCCACAGCTGCAAGCGCGGTTTGGGGGGATGCTCGGCGCGCGCCTGGTACGTGATGCCTACATGGCGCGCGGACGCCGCGCCGGCCTGATCGGCGCTGTAGCGCTGGGTTGCAACCTCGCGATGGCCGCGCTCTGCGTCCACAATGATTGCGACGTGATCCTGGAGGCCGCCGACTTCTACGGCTGGCGCTTTCCTGTGGCCACTCTCGCGTGGGTGCCGGATTTCCAGGACCGCTATCTGCCGCAGCTGTTCTCGCGACGCGCGTTAGCGCAACGCTCGCTGGGACTGCGGCTGCAGCTGGCTGCGGGCCGCACGGTGCTGCTCAGCAGCGAAGATGCGCGCAAGGACTGTGAGAAATTCTATCCGCGCGCGCGCGCGCGCACCGCCGTGGCGCGTTTTGCGGTGCTGCCGGCCCTGCAGCCCGGCGAGCACGACGCGCTGGTGCAGCAGCGCCACGGCCTGCCGGCGCGCTTTTTCTATCTGCCGAATCAATTCTGGGCGCACAAGAATCACCTGCGGGTCGTGGAGGCGCTGCAACTGCTGCGCGAGCGGGGACGCCAGGTTGCGGTCGCCGCGAGCGGCAATCCCAATGATCCGCGGCAGCTTGACTACTACGGGCGCTTGCAAAAGACGGTCGCCGACGCGGACCTGACCGAGAGCTTTCGTTTCCTCGGCAACGTGCCGCGGGCGGACGTGGCGTCCCTGATGCGGGCGAGCGTGGCGATGCTGAATCCTTCGTTGTTTGAGGGGTGGAGTACTACGGTGGAGGAGGCCAGGTCTTTGGGGGTACGCATGGTGCTGTCGGATCTGGCCGTGCATCGGGAGCAGGTTGGTGCGGACGCAGACTTCTTCGATCCATTGGATCCGGCGGCGATCGCCGCCTGCCTGGAGCGGGTATGGCTCGAGGCCCGCGAGCGACCCACGCTCAGCGCGCAGCAGGCGGCCGCAGCGCGCGCGCAGCAGCGGGTACGCGAATTTGCCGGGCAGTTCGGGTACGCCTGTGAACAGGCGCGCGTACGACGTCAGAACTGATGTCCGTGCCAACACTACCCTCCGGCCCCGCGGGTGCTGCTCGGCCCCGGCAGCGGATCGTGTTCGTGGAGCAGTTCTACTATCCGGACGGCTGGGGTGGAGCGGAGCTGCCGCTCGATCTGACCGTGCATCTGGCGCAGGCCGGCTTTGCCGTCGAGGTGATCTGCGGTAGCGATCAGTACGCCCCGCTGGAGGGCGACCCGCCGGCGGATCCGCGTGCGCAGGGGGTGCGCATTCGGCGCATACCGGCACTGCTGCGCGGCAACATCCATCGCGCAAAATTGCTGCGCCAGCTCTGGTTTTATCTGGCGCTCGCGCCCCTGTTGCTCTTGCGCCGCGCACCCGACCTGTTCGTCACACAGACCAACCCGCCGCTCGCGGTGATCCTGGTCGCCCTGGCGGCGCGGCTGTGGCGGCGACCCCTCATCATCATCGCCATGGATGTCTATCCGGACGTGCTGCTGGCACACCGCACCGGCGGCAGGCTCGGGCCCATGCTGGCCGGCC
>Ga0105241_10002117_pt1 | contig 15004 bp, 15 predicted proteins | sample KBSC64metaG_FD_80422 | JGI IMG/M metagenome (GOLD analysis project Ga0105241, IMG submission 80422) | Corn rhizosphere microbial communities from Kellogg Biological Station, Michigan, USA - KBS C6-4 metaG | ecosystem: Host-associated > Plants > Roots > Rhizosphere > Soil | place: Michigan, USA... | reverse complement strand
GCCGACATCATTCACGTGTCGACGGGGCAGACCTCTGTCGATGAAACCCCAGTCTACGGACGGATGTACCAAACGCCGTACAGCGACCGTATCCGGAACGAAGGGCACCTCCCGACGATCGCGGTCGGCAACATTCTCGACGCGGATCAAGTCAATAGTATCATCGCCGCGGGACGCGCCGACCTCTGCGCCATCGGGCGCCCATTTCTTGCGGACCCGCACTGGGGACTGCACGCCGCGGCCCAGCTTGGCTACGCGGCGCAACGCTGGCCGCATTCGTACTATCAAGGACGCCGGCAACTCGAGCGCGAGCTCGACAAACAACGCGGGGCACCATGACGACTTCAGAGATTCAACCACTCCTCGGCAAACACGTCATCGTCACGGGGGGGAGCCGAGGCATCGGCGCCGCCATTGCGGTCGCGCTGGCGAGGGATGGCGCACGGTTGACGTTGATGTCGCGCGGCACGCACGCATTGGAAGAAGCGGCCGCCGAGGTTCGACAGGAGACAACCGCCGAATGCGAAGCGGTCGCATGCGACGTGAGCGATCCCCTCTCCGTGCATCAAGCGTTTGGCGTCGCTCGCGAACGATTTGGCACTCCCTACGCGCTCATCAACAATGCGGGGCAAGGGGCAAGCGCGACGGTTGTCGATACGACGCCGGAGTTATGGAATCGCCTTCTCGCCGCGAACTTGTCATCGGTATTGTATTGCATTCAACAAGTACTGCCCGGCATGCAAGCCAAACGCGAAGGGCGCATCATCAACGTGGCGTCGACGGCGGGGCTCACGGGGTACAATCGCTCCGCGGCCTACTGCGCGTCCAAACACGGGGTGATCGGCTTGACGCGCGCGATCGCGGTCGAGACGGCAAAGTTCGGTGTGACCGTGAACGCCGTGTGCCCGGGATATACGGACACCGGAATGGCGCACGACGCCATTCAGAATTTGGTGCGGGACGCTCACAAGACGGAAGCAGAAGCCCGCGCGATGTTGGTCCGAAAATCACCGCGTGGCGAGTTGACGGCGCCGGAAGAAGTGGCGAACGCCGTGTGTTGGCTCTGCTCCGCCGGCGCAACGGCGATCACGGGCCAAGCCATTGCCGTCGCGGGCGGCGAGGTCATGTGAGCGCGGTTCTCCCATCACCGGCCGCGGATGACACCGCGTCACGTCTTACACTGCGTACGTGGCTGCGGATGCTCGCGTGTACGAACGCCATCGAAGGCGACATTCGAACGCGACTACGGGCACAGTTCGACACGACACTCCCGCGCTTCGATCTTCTCGCTCAACTCGATGCCGCGGCAGCAGAATCACCGCATGGAGTCACCATGAGTGAGCTGTCGCGCCGCTTGATGGTGACCAACGGGAATTTGACCGGACTCGTCGACCGGCTCGTACGGGAGCGGCTCGTCAGTCGCGTCGTCGCCCCTTCTGATCGGCGGACACAAATGGTGCGGCTCACCCCGCTCGGTAAGCGCACCCTCGACGGCATGATCCCCGATCATCGGCAGTGGGTCGAGCAGCTCTTTGCGGCACTCACGCCTGATGAATGTACGCAACTCCATACGCTCCTTGGTAAGCTGAAGGCGTCTGCGACCCAGACGCGTCCTCGTTCTCCTTCCACGAGCGCCGTATGACGCAACTTCGTACGTTCCAGCCGAATCACTTCGCGTGGTCGGTCGAGAATCGCGTCGCGACGATTACGCTCAATCGTCCGGAGCGAAAAAATCCGCTGACGTTTGAGTCGTATCGAGAGCTGACCGACACCTTCCACGCGCTCTCTGGCGCCGACGATGTTCGTGCGGTCGTTCTCACGGGTGCCGGCGGCAATTTCTGCTCCGGCGGCGACGTCCACGAAATCATCGGTCCGTTGGTGGAGATGCGAGAGCGGCAAGATAGCGCTGGCCTGCTCGCCTTCACCCGCATGACCGGCGGCCTCGTCGCGGCAATGCGTGCCTGTCCGCAACCCATCATCGCGGCGATCGATGGCGTCTGCGCCGGTGCTGGGGCAATTCTCGCCATGGCGAGTGACATCCGCTTCGGGACACCCAATAGCAAAGTCGCCTTTCTCTTCGTTCGCGTCGGACTCAGCGGTGCCGACATGGGCGCGTGTGCAATTCTTCCACGACTGATCGGTCACGGACGCGCAAGCGAATTGTTGTACACCGGACGCTTCATGACGTCTGATGAAGCAGAACGTTGGGGATTTTACAACCGAGTCGTTGCCCCGCAAACATTGTTGGATGACGCGACACGGTTCGCCGAGCAGATCGCGTCAGGGCCGACGATGGCGCATGCGATGACCAAGCGGGCATTACACGAAGAGTGGAACATGGGGCTCGACGCCGCGCTGGAAGCCGAGGCGCACGTACAGGCCTCGTGCATGGAGACGCAGGATTTCGCGCGAGCGTATCATGCGTTCGTCGCGAAGCAGACGCCGGTCTTCGAGGGGAATTGATGCCGGATCACACCTTTCTGCAGTGGCCCTTCTTCGATGAACGGCATCGTCGCTTCGCGACCGAGCTCCGTGCATGGGCGCAGTCGAACATCGGCGATGAGCCCGACGACCTCCATACGCCGGCGGGAGTCGACGCACACTGCCGAGCCCTGATACGGCGGCTTGGTGAGGCGGGGTGGTTGCGCTACGCCGTTCCGGCGGACTACGGTGGCGCGCTTCCCAAGCTCGACGTCCGCACCTTGTGCCTCGCGCGTGAAACGCTCGCCGAGCGATCCGGACTCGCCGACTTTACCTTCGCCCTTCAGGGGCTCGGTGTCGGGCCCATTACACTGTTCGGCTCCGAAGCGCTCAAGCAACGTTATCTCCCGCGGATTGCCACCGGCGAAGCAATCGGCGCCTTCGCGATTTCCGAGCGCGACGCAGGCTCCGATGTCGCGGCCATGTCGACGCGAGCGACGCGCGACGACAATGAGTACGTCATCAATGGCGAAAAGACGTGGATCTCCAATGCCGGAATTGCCGATCACTATGTCGTCTTCGCTCGGCTCGACGGCGACAAGCAGTACATTGCACTCGTCGTCGATGCCTCGAATCCTGGACTCCGTGTCACGACGCGAATCGACGTCGCCGCGCCGCACCCCCTTGGCACGATCGAATTCACCGATTGCCGCGTTTCGAATGATGCGGTCATCGGACAGCCGGGAAAAGGGCTCGGGATCGCCTTCGGGACGCTCGACGTCTTTCGCACGACCGTCGGCGCCGCCGCGCTCGGCTTTGCTCGGCGCGCGATGGACGAAGCCAGTCGTCACGTAACGAACCGCAAAGCCTTCGGCGGTCCACTCTCGTCGTTCCAACTCACCCAGGCACGCATCGCGACCATGGCAACGGATATCGATGCGAGCGCACTGTTGACGTACCGCGCGGCGTGGACGCGCGACACCGGCACCGAACGGGTGACCCGTGAGGCCGCCATGGCGAAATGGTACGCGACGGAAGCGGCACAACGCGTCGTCGATAGTGCCGTGCAATTACTGGGCGGACGGGGACTCGTCTCCGGCGCCGTCGTCGAACGACTCGATCGCGAAGTTCGCGCACTCCGCATCTATGAAGGGACGAGCGAAATTCAGCAACTCGTCATCGCCCAACAAGTCCTGGCGCGGAGTACGGAATGACCACACCGACGGGACACGTCGATACCTTTTGCGAGCGGATGCTTCCGCCCCGCGAGCTGTGGCCTGTCCTGGAGTACGACGCGATTCCGGAGCTCGCGTATCCACCCCGCCTCAATTGCGCCGCGGTATTGCTCGACGGTGCCATCGCCGCGGGATGGGGGGAACGGGCGGTCATCAGGACCCCGGACAGCGTGTGGAGCTATCAACAACTGTATGAAACTGCGAATCGGATCGCGCACGTCCTGGTCGATGACTTTGGATTGATTCCGGGGAATCGCGTTCTTCTGCGCGCGCCGAACACACCGATGCTCGCCGCCTGCTGGTTCGCGGCCCTCAAAGCCGGCGGTGTCGTCGTCTGTACGATGCCGCTCCTCCGGGTTCGAGAGCTTTCCTACGTCGTCGAGAAAGCGGAGATCGATCTGGCCTTGTGTGATGCACGCGTCCTCGACGACTGCGCCCGCGTGATGGACGCTCGTCCACGGGGACGCGTCGTCCCATTTCACAGCGATGCTCCCGAGGCGCTGGAACATCGGCTCCGCGACAAACCGCCGGCGTTCACCAATTGCGATACCTCAGCGGACGACACCGCGCTGATTGCCTTCACGTCTGGCACGACCGGACGCGGTAAGGGAACGATGCATTCGCATCGCGACGTCATCGCGATTACCGACTGCTTCCCCCGCTACGTCCTCAAGCCCGCCGCCGACGATCTCTTCTGCGGTTCTCCACCTCTCGCGTTCACCTTCGCGCTCGGCGGGCTCCTCCTCTTCCCGATGCGATTCGGCGCGTCGACGTTGTTCCTGGAGCAAGCAACGCCCCCGCACTTGTTGCAAGCGATTCACGACCATCGCCCAACCATCTGCTTCACCGCACCGACAGCATATCGCGCGATGTTGGGAATGCAAGGCGATCAGTTCGACGTCTCGAGTCTGCGACGATGCGTGTCGGCGGGAGAGACGCTCCCACGCCCAACGTACGACGCCTGGCTCGCGGCGACCGGACTCAAGATCATCGACGGCATCGGTGCGACGGAGATGCTCCACATCTTCATCAGCGCGTCCGACGATGACATTCACCCCGGTGCGACAGGACGCGAGGTTCCGGGCTATCGTGCCTGCATCGTGGATGACGACGGAGCACAGCTTCCGGCGGGATCGATTGGCCGGCTCGCGGTGCGCGGACCGACGGGGTGTCGATATCTGGATGATGTCGAGCGCCAGCACGTGTACGTCCAAAATGGATGGAACATCACGGGCGACTCCTATCGGATGGACGAAGCCGGATACTTCTGGTATCAAGCCCGAACCGACGACATGATCCTGTCGGCGGGATACAACATCTCCGGGGTCGAAGTCGAAAATGTCCTCCTCGATCACCCCGCCGTTCAGGAGTGCGCGGTGGTCGGTATCCCCGACGAAGAGCGCGGACAGATCGTGAAAGCCTTCATCGTCCTCCGGGCGACCTTCTTGGACACGCCACCGTCGATCAAATCGCTGCAAGATTTCGTCAAAGCCGAAATCGCGCCATACAAATATCCTCGGCACATCGAATTCGTCGCGCAGCTCCCTCGGACAGACACTGGAAAGCTCCAGCGCTTCAAGCTTCGCGATGCCGCGACGTCATCCGAGAACACGTCACCCCGCCCCGACACGACATCATGAGCGCTGGTACTGCAGGACACGATTTCCTTCATCCTGACGGCTGGCCGCGCGGACACGGCTACGCGCACGGCATCGCTGCTCGCGGACGCACCGTGTTCATCTCCGGGCAAGTGGGGTGGAATCCCAATACGACCGCGTTCGAAAGTGACGACTTCGCCGAGCAGACGGCGCAGGCGCTTCGCAACATCGTGGCAGTCTTGAAAGCGGCGGAAGCCGGCCCGGAACATCTCATTCGTCTAACCTGGTACGTCGTCGACAAGCAACAGTATGTCGCGGCACGCTCGAAAATCGGAGCCGCATATCGCGAGATCATTGGCCGTCACTTCCCCACAATGTCCGTCGTCGTCGTGAGCGCCCTCGTGGAAGACCGAGCGCTCGTCGAAATCGAAGCGACGGCCGTCGTGCCGGACGAAAAATCATGAGCACCCCCGACGCCGTCATCGTCGACGCGGTCCGGACCCCATTCGGACGATACGGTGGTGCATTGGCGCGTGTCCGCCCCGATGATCTCGCGGCCATTCCACTCGAGGCACTCATCCAACGAACGCAGCTCGATCCCGTGCGCATCGACGACGTAATCTTGGGATGTACGAATCAAGCGGGAGAAGACAGCCGAAACGTCGCGCGCACCGCCGCGCTCCTGGCGGGGTTTCCAGTGTCCGTCCCTGGACAGACTGTCAATCGGTTGTGCGGCTCGGGACTTCAAGCGATTGCGAGCGCCGCGCACGCCATCAAAGCCGGTGATGCCAGATGCATCGTCGCTGGGGGCGTCGAGAGCATGACCCGCGCACCGTGGGTCACGCTGAAAGGAGAATCGCCATACGATCGGACGATTCCCCCCGCGGCCGATTCGACGATCGGCTGGCGCTTCACCAATCCCAAACTTCCGCCCGACTGGACGATCTCGATGGGCGAGACGGCCGAAGTCGTCGCGGAACGGCACGGGATCTCGCGTGAAGCACAGGATCAATTTGCGTTGGAAAGTCAGCGCCGAGCCGCGGCGGCGCTTTTGGAGGGGCGCTATGATGACGAATTGGTCGCGGTCGACATTCCGTCGAAGCGAGAGGCGATTCGCGTCGACCGCGACGAGCATCCCCGCCCTGCAACGACGATCGACGACCTGCGACGCCTTCAACCAGCCTTCAAACGTCCCGACGGCACGGTGACCGCCGGAAGCTCGAGCGGAATCAACGACGGCGCCGGTGCGGCGCTCGTCATGTCCGCTGACGCGGCCAAGGACGCGTCCCTCCGTCCACTCGCGCGAATCATCACGACAGCCGTCGCTGGTGTTTCACCTGAGGTCATGGGGATCGGCCCCGTTCCCGCCGTACGTGCAGCCCTCGCGCGCGCCAATCTCACGATCGGCGACATCGATCTCATCGAGCTGAATGAAGCATTCTCCGCGCAAGTTCTCGCGTGCGTTCACGAGCTCGGCATCGACCGCGCACGCCTCAACGTGAACGGCGGCGCCATCGCGTTGGGCCACCCACTCGGCGCGAGCGGTGCCAGGCTCGTCGCAACGCTCGTTCACGAAATGCGCCGCCGGAATGTTCGCTATGGTCTCGCCGCGATGTGTATCGGCGTCGGTCAAGGGATCGCCATGATTCTGGAGCGTGTCGCGTGACGGACCCTATGATGGAAGAGATGCCACATCGAGTCGCGGTCGTCGGTGCGGGAACGATGGGACAAGGGATCGCCACCGTCGCCGCGATGCACGGTTATGCGGTCACGTTGACGGATGCCAATCCCACCGCGCTCGCGAAGGCGATGACGTACGTGGAGAGCACCCTGGATGCGGGAGTGACGCGCGGAAAACTCTCGGCTGACGATCGCGACGCCGCTCGAGCGCGTATCGCTGAAACGGCGACGATTGCTACAGCGGTTCACGGTGCGGAGATCGTCATCGAGGCGGTTCCGGAATCACTCGCATTGAAGCAAGCACTTTTCGCGGAGATCGGACAGCACGTCTCACCTGAGACATTGCTCGCCACCAATACGTCGTCGCTCTCCGTCACCGCCATCGCACAGGGCGTCGACAATCCAACGCGCGTCATCGGAATGCACTTCTTCAATCCGGTCATCGCGATGAAGTTGATCGAGCTCGTCCGCGGCGCGACGACGTCTGATACGACGGTCGAACGTGCGCGCGCGTTCGTCACGTCCTTGGGCAAAACCCCGATCGTCGTCCGCGACACTCCCGGATTTGCCACGAGCCGTCTCGGCGTCGTCCTCGGTCTCGAAGCGATGCGAATGCTGGAGCAAGGCGTCGCGTCCGCCGAAGACATCGATCGGGCGATGGAGCTCGGGTACAACCATCCCCTCGGGCCCCTCAAGCTCACCGATCTCGTCGGCCTGGACATCCGCCTCGCGATTGCCGATCACCTGCACCGCGAGCTTGGCGACGACACGTACGCCGCACCAGACATCCTTCGCGCCAAGGTGGCCCAAGGACATTTGGGGAAGAAGAGCGGCGAAGGATTCTATCACTGGGACGCACAGCCATGAGCACGGTCGTCTCGACCGAACGAGACGCTCGCGTTCTCATTGTTACGATCAACCGCCCGGAGAAGCGGAACGCTCTCAACACGGAGGTTCGCGACGCCTTGATGGAGACACTCGCCGCCGCCGCGAACGAGGACGCCATTCACGCACTTATCATCACGGGCGCTGGCGATCGTGCCTTCATCGCCGGCGCCGATATCCATGAATTCGCCGAGCGAACGGCTGACGAGCAGGAACAGGCGATGCGTCAGGGTAACGTCTTTGCCGCGGTGGACCGATTCCCCAAACCCATCATCGCCGCCATCAATGGCTATTGCTTTGGCGGAGGGGTCGAGATCGCGATGGCGTGCGACATTCGTCTCGCCGCGGAATCGGCGACATTCGGCCAGCCCGAAATTTCGCTCGGGCTCATCCCAGGCGGCGGAGCGACGCAGCGCCTCCCCCGGCTCGTCGGCACCGGTCATGCCTTGCGCCTCATCCTCACCGGCGCGCCGATCGATGCCGCCGAAGCGTTGCGGATTGGACTCGTCGATCAAGTCGTACCGCAGAACACGCTTCTGGCTTCGGCACGGGCACTCGCCCACCAGATTGCGAGCAAGAGCCCCATCGCGACTCGCGCCGCCAAGGAAGCCGTCAAAGCCGCCGCGCAGACCACACTGGACGACGGGCTCCAGGTGGAACGCACCCTCTACCAATTATGTTTCGCGAGCGAGGACCGGCACGAGGGCGTCCGTGCCTTTCTCGAAAAACGGCCGCCGCGATTCGTTGGTCGATGATCGACGAGTCTCCGGCCCTCGCTGGTTCCGCTTTCGGCACATGAGCTCACACGACGATCTCCGCGACATTCGCATCACCGACGTCCACATGCACGTTCAACCGTGGCTCGGACTGCGCAAAGACGTTTCCGCCGTCATGCGGAACGCGCAAGATGATTTCGATCGCATCCTGGCGATGATGTACGATCCGTCCTTACTCCTCGCGTTTCTCGACGAGCAAGGGGTCGATCGTGTGGGGATGGTCAGCTACCCCGCCCCGGACACGATGGGCGTCGGGATGGAAACGAACGACCACACGCTCCGCTACGCCGAGGCGAATCCTCGGCGCCTCTTACCATATGGTGGCGTGAACGCACGGTTCACCACGAACGCGACTCGCGACGTGGAAGCGTTAGCCGAACGCGGGATCCGGATGCTCAAGATTCACCCTCCCCATCAGCTGTACGCCGCGAACGCCTACACCCAAGGGCTCTCTGCCCTGGGCGAGATTTACGCCGCCTGCGAACGCCTCGGCATTCCGGTCCTCATTCATACGGGGACCAGCATCTTTCCCGGCGCGCGGAACAAGTATGGCAATCCGCTGGAGCTCGACGACATCGCGCTCGACTTCCCGGACCTTCAGATCGTCATGGGCCATGGTGGCCGCCCATTCTATATGGGTGAGGCCTTCTTCGTCCTGCGGCGCCACAAAAACGTGTGGCTCGACATGTCGGGCATCCCGCCCAAAAGTTTACTCGACTACTTCCCGAAGCTGCACGAGCTCGAAGACAAACTCCTCTGGGGAACAGACTGGCCGAGCCCGGGGGTCAAAACGATGCGGAAGAACATCGATCAATTTCTGGCGCTTCCGGTATCGAGTACACTCAAGCGGAAGGCATTGGAAACCAATTCGCTTCGTCTCCTCCCGGATCGAACACGCTGAGCGATTCGTCGACACTGCAGTATTTCTATACACAAACGCGCGTTTGACGACAGGCATCGCCCCCCTTCTCCGGGGAAATCACTCCCGCGATGTCCGCAAAACGCCCGACATGAAATAGTCGACAGTACTGACAGGCAAGCGCGCACAGAAATAGTACATTCTCGGCATACGTTCTAACCCCTTTGGGAACGACATGTCGATCACTACTCCGCCCGCGGAACTCCCCTTCGCGAACGGCACGATGTCCACGCCGGCGAGCACAGCGCATCTCGACGAATTTTCGTACGACGACGACATCGTTCGAAAATTTTTGATCGTGACATTCGTCTGGGGACTGGTGGGAATGCTGGCCGGTCTCTTCATCGCGTTGCAGCTCGTGTTGCCGCAGCTCAACCTTGCACCCTGGTTGTCGTTCGGGCGGTTGCGGCCACTTCACACCAACGCGGTCATTTTCGCCTTCGCGGGAAATGCGTTCTTCACCGGATGCTATTACTCGCTGCAGCGTTTGTGCAAGGCCCGCATGTTTTCCGACGGATTGAGTCGCTTCCATTTCTGGGGATGGCAAGCCATCATCGTTGCGGCCGCCATCACGCTCCCCCTCGGATACACCCAGGCGAAAGAATACGCCGAGCTCGAGTGGCCGATCGACATCGCGATCGCCGTCGTCTGGGTCGCGTTCGCCGTCAATGTCTTCGGCACCCTCGCGAGGCGCCGGGAGCGGCACTTGTACGTCGCGATCTGGTTCTACATCGCCAGCATCGTCACCGTCGCGATTCTCCACATTTTCAACAACTTGTCGATCCCGGCCGGCGCGTTCAAAAGTTATTCCATCTACGCCGGCGTCCAGGACGCCTTCATGCAGTGGTGGTACGGACACAACGCAGTCGCCTTCTTTCTGACGACGCCGTTTCTCGGGTTGATGTACTACTTCCTCCCCAAGGCCGCGGAGCGCCCCGTCTTCTCGTACAAGCTCTCGATCCTGCATTTCTGGTCGCTCGTCTTCATGTACATCTGGGCCGGGCCGCACCACCTGCACTACACCGCGCTTCCGGAGTGGGCATCGACCCTCGGCATGCTGTTCTCCGTGATGCTCTGGATGCCATCCTGGGGCGGCATGATCAACGGTCTCCTCACGTTGCGCGGTGCGTGGCACAAAGTCGTCGACGATCCCATCCTCAAGTTCTTCGTCGTCGCCATCACCGCCTACGGCATGGCGACCTTCGAAGGCCCCATGTTGTCGATCAAGAGCGTCAACGCACTCGCGCACTATACCGACTGGGTCATAGCGCACGTCCATACCGGCGCGCTGGGGTGGAACGGCTTCATGACGTTCGGGATGATCTACTGGCTCCTTCCGCGCGTCTTTCAAACCCCGATCTACAGCAAGCGGCTCGTGTCGCTGCACTTTTGGGTCGCGACGTTCGGAATTCTCTTGTATGTCGTCGCGATTTACAGCGCCGGGGCGACTCAGGGATTGATGTGGCGCGCCTTCGATAACACGGGGCATCTCACCTACCCCGACTTCATCGAGACGGTGATGAAGCTCATGCCGATGTACTGGGTCCGTGTCGTCGGCGGGACGCTGTACATCGTCGGGATGTTGCTCTTTGGTTGGAACATCCTGATGACGTGGCGGCGGCGCCCCTCGGCGTATGATGTCCCGGTCATCCGTGCCGCGCCACTCACGCGTGAGGTGGTCGACGATCATCACGGCGTGCCCGTCCCCGCGGGCGCGTTCACGCGGTTCGTTCAGATGGGGTGGCACCGCGCGTGGGAGCGCCGTTGGGCCTTCTTTACGACGATGACTTTGCTCGCGGTTATCGTGGCGTCGTTGTTCGAGATGTTGCCGACCTTCCTCATCCGGTCGAACGTGCCGAGCATCGCGTCGGTCAAGCCGTATACACCGTTGGAGTTGGTGGGGCGTGACATCTACATCCGCGAGGGATGTTTCAACTGTCACTCGCAGATGATTCGCCCTTTCCGCTACGAGACCGAGCGGTACGGTGAGTACTCCAAACCAGGCGAATTCGTGTACGATCACCCATTCCTGTGGGGATCGCGCCGAATCGGTCCAGATCTCGCTCGAATCGGCGGCAAGTACCCCGACCTCTGGCACGTCCGCCACATGCAGGATCCCCGATCGATTACCCCAAAATCGATCATGCCCGCCTATCCGCATCTCTTGACCGACGACCTCGATTTCAATGTGATTCAATCGCGCGTCGATGCCATGGCAATGCTGGGTGTCCCCTACGGCGACGCCGTCGTCCCTGGCCATGCGGCCGCGATGGCGCGTCAGCAAGCCAACGCGATTGGCGCCGGCATCGCGTCGCAAGGAGGTCCAACGGGGTTGGAGCGCAAAGAGATCATCGCCTTGACTGCGTATCTGCAGCGATTGGGACACGACATCAAAGGGGAAGGAACGCAGACCGCGACCACGGGGACCACCACAGTCGGAGGCGAAAGGCAATGACTCTCACGGACATCATGAGCGCGTCGGGACTCGCCTGGTATCCGACCGTCGCGCTCATTCTCTTTCTGCTTGCCTTCATCGTCTTGACGGTGCGACTCATGACCCTCGAGCCCGGCACGGTCGAGCATTTGCGTGAGCTTCCGCTCGACTCGGAACCCGCGGACTCGCAAACGACCGTTCCCACACGGAGGCGATGACATGTCCGAGCAGACTCCTGACAAAGACCCGCTCCTTCTCGATCATTGCTACGACGGCATTCAGGAATACGACAATCCCATGCCCCGCTGGTGGGTGTGGATTTTCGTCGCGACGATCGTCTTTTCTGCGGCCTACATTTTCGACTTCACCGGGACGGTGCGTGGTCCGGGACGCGTCGCCGAATACCAGGCGTCGATGGCCGAGGCGGCCAAGCGTTGGCCTCCCTCCTCCAACGGCCCTGATGACGCCACCCTCGCGCGAATGCTCGCCGACGGTCATTCCGCGACCGCTGGCAAGCAGGTCTTCACCACGTCCTGTGCCCCGTGCCACCGCGCCGATGGCGGCGGACTCATCGGGCCGAACTTGACCGACGACTATTGGCTCCATGGTGGACAACTCGCCGAAATCCGGCACACGATCAGCCAGGGCGTTTTGGCCAAGGGAATGCCCGAGTGGCGCAAGATGCTGAAAGACGATCAAATCACCGCGGTCGCGCTGTACGTCGCGTCACTGCACGGCTCCAACCCTCCATCGCCCAAAGCACCGCAAGGCGTTCAAGTCGTTCGTCGATGACGAGCACGATGAAACGCGCCGCGTCACACGACATTCCTACACGACATTCACCGTAAGCACCTGTTGCAGGCACACGTCGCATGAGCTCCGCGCCACGCGCTGTGGGACGCGTTCTCCCCACGCTGAACGAAGACGGGTCGCGCCGATGGCTCCGCCCCAAACCGTCGCATGGCGCATGGTACCGTCGGCGCCAACTGGTTGCGTACGGGTTGACGGTGTTGTTCATCCTGCTTCCCTATACGCGTATCAACGGGAAGCCGCCCATTCTCCTCGACCTGCCGCACCGGGAGTTCACGCTGTTCGGCCGGACGTTCCTCCCCACGGACACGCTGCTGCTGATGCTCCTCGTGTTGAGCATCCTCATCACGGTCTTTCTGTTGACCGCGCTCTTCGGCCGAGTCTGGTGCGGGTGGGGATGTCCACAAACCGTATACCTGGAGTTCGTCTTCCGCCCCATCGAGCGATGGATCGAGGGGGGACGCTCCGGCTCGCTGGCCATCGATCGGCTGGGTGCGCGAGGGCATTTCCATCCGCGACGGCTCGCGAAATACGCCGTCTATTTCATCCTATCCCTCTTCCTCGCGCACATCTTCCTTGCCTATTTCGTGGGTGTCGACCAACTCGCGGTCTGGATGCGCCGGTCGCCGGTCGAACACCCGACGTCGTTCGCGGTCATGGCCGGGACCACGATCGCGATGATGATCAACTTCACCTGGCTTCGCGAACAGGTGTGCATGCTCGCCTGTCCGTACGGACGCATTCAATCGGTGATGCTCGATCACAACTCCCTCGTGGTCGCGTACGATCGGACTCGTGGCGAGCCGCGCGCCAAGGGGCGGACGCCCACACCGGGCGCGGGCGATTGCATCGATTGCGGCGCCTGCGTCACGACCTGCCCCACCGGGATCGACATCCGCGACGGATTGCAAATGGAATGCATTCACTGCACCCAATGCGCCGACGCGTGCGACGACGTGATGCGCAAAGTCGGCCGGCCCACAGGATTGATTCGGTACTCGTCGTACGAGATCCTCGAGACGGGACGCCGGCATCTGCTTCGCCCACGCGTCGTTCTCTACCCGACGGCGCTCGCTTGCACGGTGGGCGGCCTGATCTTCACGATTCGGCATGCCGACCCTGCCGACGTCACGGTCCTCCGCGGCGTTGGCGCCCCCTACACGATCGAGCCGGACGCGCGCGTCGCGAACCAGCTTCGCGTGCGAATCACCAACCGCACGGGAAGAATCACCAAGTACCGCATCGCCATCGATGGCCTCTCCTCCGATGCCGCGGTCATCGCACCGGAAAACCCGCTCGAGGTCGAGACGGAGGAGACCGCAACGTCGCCGGTCTTCGTGATGTCACCCTCTCGAGATTTTCACGGCGGCCAGGCACGGATTGTCGTCCGCGTTAGTGACGATGAAGGTTTTCAAGAATCCATTCCCTACACGCTCATCGGACCACAAGACGCTCCTCCAGCCCGCTCCCCACAATGACGAAAGGAATCGCCTGGCCTATCGGTGTGATCGTCGTACTCGCTGCCACCGTCACGACGAACATGCTGCTCATGTACGTCGCCGGCCACGACGCCTCGTTCGCGATCGAACCCAACTATTACGCGAAAGCCGTGACGTGGGATAGCACCCTCGCCGCGGAGACGCGGAGCCGAGCGTTGGGATGGACTCTCACACCGATGATGCGGATCGAGGACGGTACGCATAGCTCGCGCCTCACCCTTCGCCTGACCGATCGGAGTGGGGCCCCCATTCACGGCGCGACGCTCCACGTTGCGGCGCTTTTCGTCGGCGATGCGAACGACGTCTCCAACGCGACGTGCACGGAAACGGCACCCGGAATTTACGAGACGACACTCCCCGTGCGGCATCTCGGACTTTGGGAGCTTCGCGTCTCCGCCACACTCGGCGCGGCGCACTTCAGTCACGTTGCACGTCTCGAAGTCCGCCCCACCTCGTGAGCCTGCTTGCCGGCGTGTTCGTTGCCGCGCTCCTCGGGAGCGTCCACTGCGCGGCGATGTGCGGCGGATTCGTCTGTGCGTACAGCGCCGCGTCACATCGTGCCGCGGCGCATGCGACAGGACGCGCATGGATCTCACACGCCGCGTATCACGCAGGACGTCTCTGCTCGTACGTCACCCTCGGCATCATTGCCGGTGCCATCGGCGCGGGGGTCGACGACATGGGGACATTCGCCGGCGCGACGCGCACGGCGTCGACGCTCGCCGGACTGTTGCTCGTCGCCTGGGC
>Ga0105241_10002105_pt1 | contig 15030 bp, 9 predicted proteins | sample KBSC64metaG_FD_80422 | JGI IMG/M metagenome (GOLD analysis project Ga0105241, IMG submission 80422) | Corn rhizosphere microbial communities from Kellogg Biological Station, Michigan, USA - KBS C6-4 metaG | ecosystem: Host-associated > Plants > Roots > Rhizosphere > Soil | place: Michigan, USA... | reverse complement strand
GTTGGCGAGCAGCCCCTCGCCCTTCTTCTTGACGAAGTCCGTCCACTCCTCCACGGCGTCGGGCCGGGCATCCGCGTAACGCAGTCCGCGCTTCTTTAGGAAGGTCAGGAGATCGCGGATCCACTCGACGTTGTACTCGATGCTCCGGGGAATGTTGCCGAGCGCGGTGTGAGGGCCCATCACCATGAACAGGTTGGGGAACCCACTGACCATCACGCCCAGGAAGGTGGAAGGCCCGCTCTTCCACCGGTCCTTGAGCTTCTCGCTGCCGCGCCCTCGAATGTCGATGCGGTCGAAGCTGCCGGTGATGGCGTCGAAGCCGGTGGCGAACACGATGATGTCGAACTCGAACTCCCGCTCGACCGTCCGCAGGCCGGTCGGCGTGATGCGCTGGATCGGAGTCTCGAGGATGCTGACCAGCTCCACGTTCGGCTGGTTGTAGACCTCGTAGTAGTAGGTTTCTTGAGGAACCCGGCGGGTCCCGAAACCGTGATCCTTGGGGATCAGCAGCTCCGCGACCCTCGGGTCTCTCACCCGGCCGCGGATCTTGTCGGCCACGAACGCGGAGAACAGCGCGTTGGCTTCCCGGTCGACCAGCATGTCGCGGAAGTTGCCGAGCCAGGGGGCGAAGCCGGGCGAGGCGTAGAGCTGCTCCCAGAACGTCTCGCGCTCCTCGGGACCGACCTCGAACGTGCCGCGCGGGTCGGTCGTGTGCAGAAAGCACGCGGCGGTCTCCCAGCACCGCTGGAAGATCGACGGGTAGTCCTGGCGGATCGCGTCCATTTCCTCCGCGGTGATGGGCCGGTTGTGCAGGGGCGTGCACCAGTTCGGGCGGCGCTGGAAGACCGTCAGGTGACCCGCGGTCTTGGCGATCTCCTGGATGGCCTGGACTCCGGTGGCCCCGGTGCCGATCACCGCCACCCGCTTGCCCTCGAAGCGGACCGGATGCTTGGGCCAGAGGCCGGTGTGATAGGCCTCGCCCTGGAAGTCGTCGATGCCCGCGATCCGCGGCAAGGTCGGCGCGGAGAGCGGGCCGGTCGCGGTGACCAGGTAGCGGGACCGGTAGGATCGGCCATCCTCCAGGGTGATCTGCCACGCGCTGGCGGCCTCGTCGAAGATCGCCGCCTTGACCCGGCTCTTGAACTGGATGTGCCGGCGCAGGTCGAACTTGTCGGCGACGTAGTTCAGATAGCGCTCGGTCTCGGGCTGGGGCGCGAAATGCTCGGTCCAGCTCCATTCGTCCAGCAATTCCTGGCTGAAGGAGTAGCCGTAGGAGTAGCTCTCGGAGTCGAAGCGGCAGCCCGGATAGCGGTTCCAGTACCAGGTGCCGCCGACGCCGGTGCCGGCCTCGAACACCCGGACCGTCTGGCCCATCTCGCGCAGGCGGTAGAGCTGGTACAGACCGGAAATGCCAGCCCCGATGACGATGGTGTCGCAGTCGAGGCCCCGAGCAGGCTCGCCCATCTCTCAGCGGCTCCTTTGCCCGCGCCGGTCGCAGATTGAAGACGACCGCGTGCGAACAGAGAACATCTTACCGCGGCCGGCTTGACTTCGAGGCCCGCGGCTCACGATGCACGTCGAGCTTCTCGCCTGAGCGAGTCGTTGAGGCGCCGCGCGCACCGCCGGCGACCCTCGTTGACCACGCACCCGGAGCGGCGCAGGATAGCGGCTACCGGAGGGACCGCCATGAGACCAGCATCGCGCTCAGGGGCCCTGGCCTCTCAGGCCCGCTTCGTATTCCAGGGCACGGTCAAGAAGGTTCGGGCGACGACGCTCAAATCGGTTCCGGCGACTGCGCGCACGATCGTCGTGCGTGTCGATCGCGTGATTCAGTCGCCCGCGCCGCTCAGCGGCTACGCCGGTCACGATGTCAACGTGAATCTCGCGGCGGGTGAGCGCGTCCGTCCAGGCCAGGCGCTGATCTTCCACACCACGGGCTGGATCTTCGGCGATAGCCTCGCCGTGCAGTCGCTCGGTCACGAAGAGGCGACGACACCGAAGGTGGCGGCCGCGGCCGCGCACCCGGACGACCCGGTGCGCAGCCTGCACGCACGCGAGGCCATGACTCAGGCCGCGAGTGCGGACCTGATCGTCACCGGCCGCGTGAGCAGCGTGCGCGTTCCCGCCGCCGAGGTCCAGGCACGGGCCAAGGCCAGCGGCGGCACCACCGAGCGAATCAGCGAGCACGCTCCGATCTGGCAGGAGGCCGTGATCAACGTCGACGAGACCCACAAGGGTCGCGAGCGGCGCAAGCAGGTGGTCGTGCGCTTCCCCAGCAGCACCGACGTCCGCTGGTACCACGCGCCCAAGTTCCAGGCCGGTCAGGAAGGTGTCTTCCTCCTGCACAAGCAGCAGATCCCGGCCACGAGGACCAAGGCGGCCAGTGCCACCCCCCTCAAAGCGGAGGAGTACACCGCGCTACATCCCGGCGACTTCCAACCGCTCGAGCGGCTGCCGCAGATCCGGCTCATGGCCAGCGCGCCGGCGCCGCGGCGAAGGTCGCGGGCGCCGCGGACGGCACGTCCTGCGCGTTCCAAGGCCCGACGTCGCTCCAAGGGAGGTCGCTGAGCCATGGCCGCCCGGAGGAGGTCCGCGCGCGCCGTCGGTCGGAGAGCAGCACCGAGGGCCACGCTCGCCGGCGGTCAGGTGCTCGTCGTCAACATGATCCCGCGCTCGCTCAGCGGCGAGACCAACCAGGACAGCGAGCCAAGCCTGACCGTGAACACGGCGCGTCCCCTCGAGATCGTGGGCACCGCGTTCACGGGAGATCCGATGGGCGGCCCGCTGGCGCCCGTCTACCTCTCGAGCGACGGCGGCATGACGTGGCGACTGAACTCGGTGGTGCCCAGCAACGCCGGCAGTGGCCTGGGAACGGGCGACATCTCGCTGGCCTTTGGTACCACCGGCCACCGCCTCTACGGGGGCATCCTGCGCGATCCCACGTTCAACTTCGAGACGCTGCGCGCCACCAGCGCGGTGGCCACCGTGGCCATGCAGACGCTGGGCAGCCGGCCCAATAACGATCAGCCGTTCACGCATGCGATCTCGAAGTCCGGGAGCGATCGCGTCTACATCGGCAACAATGATTTCCAGGCGGGGCCGCGGACGGCGACCGTCGACGTCACTGCCAATGGCCGCGTCGCCAACCCGGTGTTCAGGTCGGTTCGCATCGAGTCGCGGGCCACCGCCGGCCAAGACGGGCCGCAGATCCGCCCCGTCGCGCATCCCGACGGCACCGTCTACGCCGTGTACTACGGTTGGCGGGCTCAGAGCGGTAGCTTCCCCGGCAACACGCTGATCGTGACCACCGACGTGGTGGTCGTCCGCGACGACGCGGGCGGCGTGAGCGTGAACCCGTTCCGGAGCCTGGTCGAGCCTGGCGACAGCCTTCCCGGTCGCCTCGTCGCGCGGAACGTCCGCATCCCGTTCAACCGCAACGGCTCGCTCGACACGGGGCAGCAGCGACTCGGCGGGACACTGTCGCTGGCCGTCGATCGGCGGGCCGGCCGGAGCGGGACTGTCTATCTCGCGTGGGCCGATCAGGCGCCCGGGTCGATCCTCACCATCCACGTGCGCCGCTCGACTGATCGCGGGGTGACGTGGTCGCCGGCCGATCTCCTGACGGTGCTGAACGCCACCAACGCCGCGCTGGCCATCAACAGCGCGGGCGCCATCGGCCTGCTCTACCAGCAGCTCACCGGTACGGGAGCGGCCCGGCGCTGGGTGACGCACTTCCGCCAGTCCGCCGACGGCGCCAACTGGGCGGACCTCGTGCTGTGCACGGCGCCCGCGAGCACGCCGGCCAAGACGTTCGATCCCTATCTCGGCGACTACGATCATCTGGTGGCCGTGCGCCGAGACTTCTACGGGATCTTCTCGGCCAACAACACCCCGGACCAGGCGAACTTTCCCAACGGGGTCGTCTACCAGCGCAACGCCGACTTCGTCGGGCACCGCCTGCTGGCGCTCGATGGCACCACGGCGGTGGCCTCATCGATCGACCCGTTCTTCTTCAGGGTGAAGGGATAAGATATCGCAGCATCGAGGGAGGTGTCGCCATGGACGAAGTGTTCCCGGTACTGGCCGGTGTCATCGTCGGGCTCGTGATTCCCACCGTGGTGTCGTCGTCGAGCGTGCGGTGGATCGTCCTGGTCGCGCTCAGCATCGTTCTCGGCGCGGTGGCGAGCTGGATCAGCGGCGAGCTGGCCATCAGCGCGGCCTACGTGCTGATCGACATCGCTCAGGTGCTCGGCGCGGCCATGGCTACGATGGTGCTCGTCGGCGTCTGGCGACGCCGTCGCTCCGCGCGAACCGTCTGACGCGCTGGGCGCGTGGCGCTCGCGCCGCGTTGGCGTCGAAGGGGACCCGTCAGGTGCCGGATCCGCCCGGTCGGCCCTCAGAAGGGCATGAGGCCGAGTTGGAAGACGCGGTCGATGAGCCAGAAGGTACCCAGAAGCAGGATCGGCACCGAGCCGATCCGGACCAGCCACCACTGACGCCGTTCCCGAGCCTTCTCGGTCGGCGCCCGACGGATCAGGGTGAGGATGGGGAACACGACGAGCAGAATCGAGATCTGGCCCAGCTCCACGCCGAGATTGAACGAGATGACCGGTACGATGATGGACGAAAGATCCTGCAGCCGCTCGCGCAGCACGCTCGAGAAGCCCAGCCCGTGGACCAGGCCAAATGCGAAGGTGAGCACCCACCGGTAGCGTCCCTCGGTGATGAAGAAGTTCTCCGCGGCCACGTAGACGATCGACGCCGCGATCAGCGATTCGGTCACCGCGCCGGGCACCCGGATCACGTCGAGCGCCGCGAGCAGGAGCGTGATGCTGTGGGCGACCGTGAACGACGTCACGACGCGCACCATGTCGCGCAACCGCTGCGCCGCGAGGAGCAGCGCCAGGAGGAAGGCGATGTGGTCGTACCCGACGAAGATGTGGTGCATCCCCCACAGGATGAATTCCACGGCGGTGCCCAGGAGCGTCGGGTTGACGCGGGCGGCGGTCAGCTCGAGCTGGTACGGGCCGTACTTGTTGTAGACCTTCTGCGCGCCCCCCCACGAGATGATGACCGCCGACTGGTGGTTCCTGATGACGGTGAAGAAGAGCGCCGAGGAGATCTGAACGCTCTTCACCTCGGAGGTCGAGGGGAACCGCAAGTGCTGTCGCGCGTACGAGATGTACTTCTGGCCGGTCGTCCCGGTCGCGAAGACCGGCTCCAGCGCCCCCACTTCGGGCTCCACCGCGTTGCCGTTGATCTCGACCTTCAAGCACTCGAGCAGGTAGGTGACAATGTCGGCTTTCGACGCTTGGAGCTGGGCCTCGGTGAGCTCGAGCTCACCGGCCGGAAGCCGCACGACCTTTTCGAGGCCCGCCACGCCGGCATCCACCGCCCACCGCACCTCGTTCGGCTTGATCTCCACGTTGGAGGTGGAGAACCGCTCGTCGTGGGCCGAGGCGACCGACCCGGCGACGAGGACCAGCACGAGGGCGAGGACGAGCGGGCGTGCTATTGGACCGATTTGTCGATCCAGGCGGACATGAGCCGCCCCCCGTAGTCGGGCCCGAGGTTCGGCCCGTAGTCGATGATGTTCGGCATCCATGCGGCAACCACGCTCAGCGACGGGCCACTGGCGTAGTAGGCCTGCTGGGAGCAATAGCGCTGGATGTCGTAGACGATGTCCCGGCGCGCGCCGTCCTTGAACGTGCGCCGCTGGCGCTTGATCATCTCCGTGAGCTTGGCGTCGTTGACGCCGCAGACATTGAGGGGGTCGCCCGGCAGCAGCGTCTCGAGATAGGAGTCGGGATCGGTTGCGCTGTCGCGCATGGCCAGCATCATCTTGTCGAACTTGCCGCTGGTGGAGTTCGCGACGAAGGTGTCGTAGTCCTGCATCTTGAGCTCCGCGTCGATGCCAGCGGCCTTCCAGTTCTTGACGGTGACCTGGACCGCGTCCATCCATTCGGCTCCATACCCCGCCGTCGTCTCCACCGGAATCTTGATGCCGCCGGGATGGCCGGCCGCGGCGAGCAGCTGCTTGGCGCCCGCGGCATCGAAGGGCTCATAGAGCTTCTGGCCCTCGGCGGGCAGCTCCTTGATCGCGAGCGACCATTCCTTGAGCGCGGCCGGGATGACGGCGTCGGGCGCGCCTTTCCCCTGCGCCAGCGGATTGCGCTCGAGGATCTCGCGCCAGTTGTCGGCCATGGCGATCGCCCGGCGAACCCGGACGTCCTTGAGCGGATCCTGGTCGAGCTTCATGGCGGCGATCCGGCCGGAGGGCACGAGGAACTCGCGGGTTTGCAGCGGCAGCCACCAGTGGCCGAGCTTCTTCTTGGCGGCGGCCACGTCGCCACGGCGGACCGTCATGCCGGCCTCCGGGCCGAAGTCGAACTTTCCCGCCAGGAACGCGGCGAGGGCCGCGTTCGAATCGGGGATGATCGAGAGCTCCACCGCGTCCGCGTACGGGAGCTTGGGATAGAAGCAGTTCGGGTTGCGGACGAAGCTGATCTTGGATCCTGGCTCGTAACGCTCCAGCATCCATGGGCCGGTGCCGACCACCGACTCCGCCTTCTTGAGGTCTCCGAACTTTTCCACGCATTCCCGGGCGATGATCCAGGTCGAGGTGGAGGCCAGGCGGTCGAGGAACCAGGCGTTGGGTTCCTTCAGCGTGATCTTCACCGTGTACTTGTCCGGGGCCTCGACCTTGTCGATCATGTCCAGGAGGGCCCGGTTCGGGTTGTTCTTCGTGGCCAAGAAGCGCTCGTACGTATATTTCACGTCATCGGCGGTCAGCTCGCGCCCGTTGACCGGCGGCTTGGGCTGCCACCGGATGCCCTGGCGCAGCTTGAAGACGTAGACCGTCTCGCCCACGCGGTCCCAGGATTGCGCGATGTCGCTGTCCAGGGGCTGCGTGCCCGGGACGATGGTCGTGCCGGGCTTGATCATGACCAGTCGGCTGTACGCGAACGAGAGCGGCACCATCGTCCAGTAAGCCGCGGTCTGGTGGGGATCGAAGTGCGGCGGTGCCTGCGCCATGCGGATGCGGAAGATGCCGCCACGATCCGGCTGCTTGACGTTCAACGGAGGCGGGTCTCCGTCCGCGAGACTTTCGCCCGGGCGGAAACCAAATGTGCCGAGAGCGGCCGCCGCGCCTCCGAACTTGAGCAAGTCGCGGCGGGACACAGGGACGGTCACGCGTGACACCATGGTGGGATCCTTCTCGACGCCATGCCGGTCATGCCCGCGACGGCGAGCGTCGTTCGACCAATATCGAGAGCTTCAACATGCGCGTGAGGCAAGCCTGCCAACACCGAGGCATCCTAACACCAAAAACCTTAATAAATCCTGAAGATCGGCCCCAGCGTGGGGCGGCGAATGCGATCGCTAGAACTGTTCTCGCTCATGGTGCGACCGGGTGCGACGGCGAACGCGACCTCCACCACCGCTCGGCCAGCCAATAGACCGCGGGTAGCGCAAAGAGCGTCAGGACGAGCTCCATGCACAAGCCGCCGATCACCACGGTGGCCAGCGGCCGCTGGATATCCGACCCGATGCCCCGGGCGAACGCCGCCGGGAGCATGCCCAGCCCCGCGACCACGATGAGGATCAAGCGCGGACGAAACTGCGCGCGGGCCCCCCGGATCACCGCATCGAGCAGTGGCGTGTCGGGCACTCGCCGGCGGGCGTTGATTTCCGAGATGTAGAGCAGGCCGCTCATCACCGCGACGCCGAACAGCGAGATGAACCCTACCGCGGCCGACACGCTCAGGTGAATCCCCCTCAGGTACAGGAGGATCAATCCGCCCGCCATCGAGAACGGCACGTTGAGCAGCACCAGCAGGGCATCCAGGCCCGACCCGAACGTGACGAACAGGAGCGCAAAGATGATGCCGATCGTGATCGGAATGATGAGGGTCAGGCGCTGGCGCGCCCGCTCGAAGTTCTCGAACATCCCACTCCAGAAGATCCGGTAGCCGGGCGGCAGCGGGACCATCCGCGCCAACCGGGCCTGGGCATCCGCGACGAATCCGCCCTGATCGCGACCTCGAATATTGGTCCGGACGGTGATCTGCCGCTGATTCTCCCGTCGGGCGATGATCGTGGCCCCGTCGACCACCCGGATGTCCGCCAGCTGCGACAGGGGCACTCCCGCCCCGTCGCGCGTCGGAATCAGCAAGTTCCCGATGGTCGTCGGATTCGCGCGCGCAGCGGGGATGAATCGGGCCACGACGTCGAAGCGCCGGTCGCCCTCGAACACGCTGGTAATCGAGCTCCCCCCGAGCGCCAGATCGATCACGTCCTGGACGTCGCCCACATTCAGGGCGTACCGCGCCACCTGCGTCCGATTGATGGCGATGCGGAGCTGCGCTTGATCGGCTTCCTGTTCGATCGACGCGTCCACGGCGCCGGGCATGGCGCGGACGACCTCGAACGTCTGGCGAGCCAGCTGTCGCAGCGTCTCTAGATCTGGGCCGCTGAGGACCACGGCGAGATCCGCCGAGGAGCCGGTGGCATTCTCCGTCGACATGTCGATGATCGGCTGGGTGAAGTTCAGCGCGACGCCCGGGATGTTGGCGCGGATCCGCTGCGACAGCTCGTCCACGAGGTTCGCCTTCGTCTTGCCGCGTGTCCAGGTGTCGTAGGGCTTGAGGGTCACGAGGATCTCGTTGCGGTTCGGGCCGAACGGGTCGGTGCCCGAGTCGTTGCGCCCCGTCTGGGAGCTGACCAGCCTCACCTCGGGCGACTGGAGTATGAGCGCGCGCATCCGCGCCGCCATCTCGGCGGACATCTCCAGCGAGATGCCCGAGGGCAGGTTTGCCCGGATCCAGATCTCCCCTTCGTCGAGCGGCGGAATGAACTCGCTGCCGAGATGGGTCCCCAGATAGAGCGACCCGAGCACGACACCGAAGGCGATGATCATCGTCAAGACGGCGTGGCGCACCGTCACGCGGACGATGCGCTCGTAAGTCGCCGTCACCCGATCGAGGATCCGATTCCGCCGGCCGTGCGAGCTGCCGCGGAACACGAACGTGGCCAGCGCGGGCACGAGGGTCAGACAGAGCAGCAATGACCCGAGGAGCGCGTAGCATACGGTCAGCGCCATCGGCGTGAAGAGCCGCCGCTCGACCCGTTCGAGGGTGAGCAGGGGGATGTACGCGGCGATGATGATGGCCAGCGAGAACAGGATGGGGCGCTGGACCGCGAGCCCGGCGGCCCGCACGGACTCTGTGAGGTCCTCGTTGGCTCCAGTCGCGCCCCTCTCCTCGAGGGTGCGAACGATCCGCTCGACCATCACGATCGTGGCATCGACCAGGATCCCGAAGTCCAGCGCCCCGATGCTGAGCAGGCTCAGGGTCACGCCCGAGGCGTACATGCAGATGAAGGCGAACAGGAGCGAGAGCGGGATGATGATGGCGGTCAGCAGCGCCGCCCGCAGGCTGACCAGGAAGAAGAGGAGTACCGCCACGACGATCACGAAGCCCTCGATCAGGACGCGGGAGATCGTGTGGAGCGTGCTCTCGACGAGCTCCGTCCGGTCGTGGAAGGGCACGATCCGGACCCCCTGGGGGAGCCGGGTGCTGTTGAGCTCGTCGACCGCCTCGTGGATCCCCTTCAGCACCTCGCTGGCGTTTTCCCACCGCAGCAGGAGCACGATCCCCTCGACGCCGCCCGCCCCCAGCGGATCGTGATTGGTCGCGAAGATCCCCGTCTGCGGGAGATGCCCCACCACCACACGCCCGACGTCGCGAACGTAGACCGGAACGTTCTTCTGCGCGTCGAGGACGATGTTCCCGATGTCGTCGCCCGACTTGATGAGGCCTGAGCCGCGGATGGCGAGCGACTGTTGGCCCATCGTCAGGAGCGCGCCCCCCGCATTCCGGCTGTTGTTCTTCACGGCGTCGGCGACCTGGCGGACGCTGAACTTGTACTTGTCGAGGGCCTTGGGGTCGAGCTGGATCTCGTACTGCCGGACGAGACCCCCGAAGATCGTGACGTCGGCGACGCCCGGGACCTGCAGCAGCCGCTGGGTGACCACCCAGTCCTGCAGCTCCCGCAGTTGCATGGCATCGTACCCATCGCCCACCAGCACGTAGCGGTAAAACTCGCCGATGCCCGTGGATAGAGGCGCCAGGGTCGGCGTGACGCCATCGGGCAGGCTGGCGTCCCGCAGCTTCTCGAGGACCAGCTGGCGCGCGAAGTAGTCGTCGGTGCCCTCGGCGAAGGTCAGCTCCACGATCGAGAGCCCGAAGATGGTGCGCGAGCGGCGGCTCGTCAGGCGGGCCGTGTTGTTGAGGACACGCTCGATCGGGATCGTGACCTGTTGCTCCACTTCTTCTGCGGCGAACCCGGGATAGAGGGTCACCACCACGACCCCGGTGTCCGAGATGTCCGGGTAGGCCTCCAGCTTCAGCTGCTTGAATGCCCACACTCCGGTGCCGGCCATGGCGAGCACCGCCACCAGCACCGGGATCCGATGCCGGAGGGCCAGGTCGAGCAGGCCGGAGAGCATCGACTACTGGCCCTTGAGCAGAATGGCGCCGCCTACGACCACCCTGTCATCGGCCTGGAGCCCGCTCAGAACGGGGACGACGTCGCCGCTGGCCGGGCCGGTCGTGACCTGGCGCCGCTCGAAGCGGCCGGGACTACGCTCGAGAAAGACGACGCTGTGGCCGTATTCCTGGACGATCGCCGCGAGCGGCACGACGGGGCGAGGCCGAATGTCGCCCGAGTGACGAATGCTGCCGAACATTTCGGGCCGGAAGCGGCCCGCGGGGTTCGGCAAGTCGACATGGACTTTCAAGGCTCGCGTCTGCGGGTCGAGCATGTCGCCGATCCGCGCGACGCGACCCCGGAGGATCTCGCCCGGGAATGCGACCAGCGTGATCTGCACCTCCTCGCCTACGCGGATCAAGCGGATGGAGGGCTCGGGAACATCGGAAGACATCCAGACCGTGCTCAGGTCCGCCACGGTCATCATCGGGGCCGTGGTGGTGTCACTGTGGGAGGAGACCGCGCCGCGGTACTCGCCTGGCGTGACGTTGACCTCGAGGACCCTCCCGGCCAGCGGCGCGCGTACGAGGGTCGGCTGCCGGAACTGGCTCGGCTTGAGCCCCAGGAGCTCGAGCTTCCGCAGCGACTGCTCACTGAGGGCGCGACTCGTCTCCGCGTTGGCCTTGGCCTGCATCAGGTCGTTCTGGGCGCCGTAGAGATCCTTCTCCGAGACCGCCTGGTGCTCGTAGAGATCCTTCGCGCGCAGGTAGTCCGTTTCGGACTTGGTCAGGGCGAACTTTGCCTGCCGCTCGGTCGCTTCCGCCTGGAGGTAGGTGGAGACGGCCGCATCGGCATCTGGGCTGTCGAGGCTCAGGAGGGGCTGCCCACGCTCGACGTGGTCGCCCAGCCGTACCATGACCTCGAGCACGCGTCCCTGGACCGGCGGGAGCACCCGCGACACCCGGTTTGGGTTCACGCTGATACGACCAGGGGCGATGACCTCGTCGGTCACCATGTCCCGGAGTCGTACCGGCTCGATGCGGAGCCTTTTGAACTGCGGGGAGTCCGGGGGGACCGCAACCACGTTCGTGCGGGAGGCTCCCTCCGTTCCGCTGGGTACAAGCTCGGCGGCCGCCGCCGCGGGACCGGTCGCCTCCGGCGCGCGGCTTGTCGTGCGGTCGCAGCCCATCATGAGCACCAGGGCACTGCACGCCACCACCAGTAGAAATGGCCTCGCTATCATCGCGAATCCCTTTTCAGCGGCCGCGCAACTGCCGCCGGGCCGCTGACAGAATCATAGAGACCCCAATATGAAGAAATCCTGAAGGCGGCTGGCGACCTTCCGCCGTCGGCCCCGGCAAGGGCCGTCTACCTGTGCGGCCGTTTGCCTATGCTAGGGTATGCTCAATTCATTTCCCGGATGCGAATCCTGGTCATCGAGGACGATCGTAAGGCGGCGCGCTTGCTCGCCGAGGGCCTGCAGGAAGAGCGTTTTGTCGTGGACGTCGCCCACTCCGGCGAAGCCGGCGATGAAATGGCCAGCGTCAACGACTATGACGTGATCGTGCTCGATTGGGTCTTGCCGGACCGGGACGGCATTATCGTGTGCCGGGATCTGCGGGAGCGGGGAATCTCCACACCCATTCTCATGCTCACCGCCCGCGACTCGCTCGAGGATCGCGTCACGGGGCTCAACACGGGTGCCGACGACTACCTCACCAAACCGTTCGGATTCTCGGAACTCCTGGCTCGCATCCATGCCCTCCTACGACGCTCGGACTCCACGCGCCCCGTCGTCCTCCGGGTCGCCGATCTCACGCTCGACCCGCTGAGCCACCGCGTCATGCGAGGTGGCGTGGCCATCAGCCTGACGCCAAAGGAGTACGTGATTCTCGAAGTTCTCATGCGTCACCCCGGTGAAGTCGTGAGCCGCGCCGCGCTCGCCGAACGAGTCTGGGACGTGGAGCCTGAAACACTGTCGAACCTGCTGGACGTCCACGTGAGCCACCTGCGGAGAAAGATCGACGCCGAGCGCCGGCCCCCGCTTCTCCATACGGTCCGAGGCGGCGGGTACATGATTGGGCCCTCGGACCCGTGATCCAGTTCAATCTCAAGCAGCGGGTCTTCGTTCGACATCTCGTGGCGGTGGGCCTCATTCTGGCGGTAGCGTCGGTCGGTGCCAACTGGGCGTTCTCCCGCATGGTGCTGGGCCAGGTCGATCGGGCACTCCTGGATCTGGCCCTCGCGGAAACCAACTTGACGACCGCCGACCTGAGTCACCCGTTCCACATCCATGAGAGGTCTCCCGGCACCGGGCCGCCGTCCTTTCCTCGGCTCGACAAATTCATTCAGATCGTGGACATGGACGGCCGCATCATCGCCCGCAGCGCGAACCTGGGCACCGCGCAACTGCCGACGTCAGCGCCTCTCCTGGAGAAGCTACGCGCGGGAGAGAAGGTCGGCGATACCCTGCACGACTTCGGCGACGAGCCGGTCCGACTTCTCTCGGTCCCCGTCCAGATCGGCAATCACGACTACGCGATTCAGGTCGCCACCTCACTGGCCGACGCCAACGCCTCCGTGCGCCTGGCGCGACTCCTCTTTCTCGCGGTGTCGGCCGGGATTCTCGGCGCGGTCGTACTCACGGGCGCCATGCTGGCGCGGACCGTCCTGCGTCCGATCGATCAGATCGTCCGCCGGGCGAGGATGATCGGGGAGCTGGCGCTCGCCGAGCGGCTCCCGCACCCGGGTACTCAAGATGAGATGGCGCGCCTCGTCGAGACGCTCAACGACATGCTGGCTCGAATCGAGCAGAGCTTCGAGGCCCAGCGTCGCTTCACCGCCGATGCTTCTCACGAGCTGCGGTCGCCACTGTCGCGCCTCCGCGCCGAACTCGAGGTGACGTTGCGCCGGCCGCGAGAACGCGCGAAGTACGAGGAAGTCCTGCGGTCATGCCTGAGCGAGGTTGAGCGACTCTCTCACCTGACGGGTGAGCTCCTCATGCTGGCCCGCCTTGACGCGGGTGGGCCGCCCGAGGCGCCGGTGCCGGTGGACCTGATCTCGATTCTTCACGAGGCGGTGAAACGTCTGAGCCACGAGGCGCTTCTCCGAAACGTGACCCTTGCGATGGAGGTCCCACCGGAAGTCACCGTGAGCATCGCCTCCGCGGCATTGAGTCATGTCGTCACGAACGTCATGGACAACGCGGTCAAATTCTCGCCCGTCGGCAGCGAGGTCAGGGTGAGCGTCGCGATCGAGAAAGGCGCGGCGGTCGTCGTCGTGTCTGATGCGGGCCCCGGGATTCTCGAAGAAGAGGTACCCCGGATTTTCGAGCGGTTCTACCGGGGCCAGGTGGCCCGCCAGATGGAGGCACCCGGCGTCGGTCTCGGACTGGCCATTTGCCGGGCGCTCGTCGAGGGGCAGGGCGGGAAAATCTCCGTGGACAGCGCCCCCGGCGGTGGGGCGACCTTCAGGATCCGACTGCCGCTGGCCGCCTGATCTCGCGGGCTTCGCACGGGCTTCAGATTTTCTTCAGGTATCGTCCGGCACCCTGGACGTCAATTGCCCGGTCACGTATTGACTCCGAGATGGGAGGGACCGCTATGCGCCGACTCCTCATCGCACCGTCGAGCTTGTTGCTTGCATTGATGTGCGCGCCGGCCGAAGCACAGGAGCCGCTGACGCGTGTATCACTTGATGATGCACTCCGACTCGCCGCCCGCCAGAGTCCGGCCGTGCGCGCCAAGGAAGCGGAGGTCAAGTCGTCCAAGGCCGCCGAGACGACCGCGGCTCTGCGCCCGAATCCGACCGGAAGCTTTGCCGCCGAGCAGTTCGGGTCGAGCAATGTCGATACACAGTACACCGTGGCCATCGGCCAACCGATCGAGCTGGGCGGCAAGCGCCAGCGGCGCATCGACGCCGCCCAGGCGGCGACGCGAGTGACCGGCTACCAGCTGGAGGACGTGCGCCGGCAGACCGTTCTTTCCGTCCAGACTGCCTTCAACAGCGCGCTGGTCGCCAGGGCGGCGCTGGCCCTCGCCGAGGAAAACCTCAAGACACTCGATGAGACCGAGCGCCTTCAGCGTCTGCGGGTCGACAAGGGAGATCTCGCTCCGCTCGAGCTGACGCGGATCGAAGTCCAGCGCTTCGCCTTCGAGCGGGACGCCGCGGATGCGCGAGCAGCATTGGAAACGGCGAAGACCGCGCTGCGCACGGCGACCGGCGCCGACGGCCTGGCTCCAGCCTTCGACGTCGACGGAACCCTGGAGTTCCGCGACGTCGTTCTCGAGCGAGAGGTGCTGGTCCAGCAAGCCGTCGCCAGCCGGCCTGATCTTCGGGCGGCGGAAACGGACCAGACGCGAGCGAAGGCGGACCATGCGCTCGCGCGCGCCAATGCCTGGTGGGACATCACGCCGCAGATCGAGTATCAGCGCATCGGGCCGGACAACACGATCGGCTTCGGCATCAGTCTGCCCCTGCGGATCTTCGATCGGAATCAGGGCGAGATCGCGCGGACGCGGTCGGAAATCGAGCGGGTGG
>Ga0105241_10002098_pt1 | contig 15049 bp, 12 predicted proteins | sample KBSC64metaG_FD_80422 | JGI IMG/M metagenome (GOLD analysis project Ga0105241, IMG submission 80422) | Corn rhizosphere microbial communities from Kellogg Biological Station, Michigan, USA - KBS C6-4 metaG | ecosystem: Host-associated > Plants > Roots > Rhizosphere > Soil | place: Michigan, USA... | reverse complement strand
GCGATTTGAGTCAAAGTGACTGCTCGGCAATGGAGAAACACCTCGCCACCTGCCCCGCTTGCAGCGCGGCTTGTACGGGACTCAAGCAGGCGCTCCTCGCCTGTCAGCAAGTCGGCATGGAAGACCTCCCGCGCGACGTTCAGGCGCGGGTCGGCGCCGCCATTCGGGCGTTGGTTCGAGCGAGCGGCTAGAGCAAGCCCGCGCGGCGCAAAAATTGCGCCCGTGCGCAGAAGCAGCACGGAAAACACCCGATCAATCCCAGGATTACGGGACCTGAAGAACCGTTCGCCTCGGCTTGGATCTTGCTGCGACTGAACGCCGATGGCCGAACCAGCGCGCGACCCAAACAACGAGCTCTTCGGACTCAGCTCTGCCGAGGTCAGCCAACGCCGCGCGCGGTACGGGGTCAATGAGCTCGCGAGATCCGCCGGACACGGGCTGTGGGTCGACATCCTCGATCTGCTCCGCGAGCCGATGTCGTTGCTGCTGCTCGTCTGCGGTGGACTTTATGCGGCCCTGGGAGACCGGCAAGAAGCCTTCATGCTGCTCGGTTTCGTGATCTTCATCATGGCGCTGACCTTGTTCCAAGAGCGCAAGACCGGCCGCGCATTGGCCGCGTTACGCGACCTGGCGAGCCCGCGCGCGTTGGTGATTCGCGACGGTGAACGGATTCGTGTCGCGGGCGGAGAGCTCGTGCCCGACGATCTCATCGTGCTCGGAGAAGGCGATCGCGTTCCTGCCGACGCGGTGCTCTTGCAAGCCAGCCACGTCGCAGTCGACGAATCACTCGTCAGCGGCGAGTCACTGGCGGTGCGGAAGAGCGTCTGGGATGGCGTGCTCGCGTTCGCTCGACCAGGCGGCGAAGATCTGCCCTTCGTCTACGCGGGGACACTGATCGTGAATGGCGCGGGCGTCGCACGCGTGACGGCGACCGGTTCACGGACCGAGATAGGCCGTATCGGCACGGCGCTTCAAACGCAAACCGCAGCGCAAGCAACGCCTCTGCAGGCAGAAGCTCGGCGGCTCGTGGTCAAGCTTGCCTGGGTCGGAGGCGCACTTTCACTTCTCGCTGGCCTCGGCTACGGCCTCGCCAAACACGACGCACTGGGCGGCCTGCTCGCTGGGTTGACCTTGGCGATGGCGATCCTCCCGAACGAGTTTCCGGTGGTGGTCGCCATGTTCCTGGCCTTGGGTGCGTGGCGCTTATCGCGGCGCAAAGTCCTCGCTCGCCGGATCCCAGCCGTCGAATCGCTCGGCGCCGTGACGGTGTTGTGCGTGGACAAAACCGGCACGCTCACCGCGAACAAAATGAGCGTCCGCCGGATGACCGCCAACGGGGAGACGTTCGATCTCGAGGCGCTCGCTTGCTCGCCTCTTCCCGAATCGATGCACGAGACCGTCGAGTACAGCATTCTCGCAAGCCGCCTCGATCCGTTCGACCCGATGGAGCGCGCGTTCAAAGCGCTCGGCGAAGGGCAGCTCGCAGGCACCGAGCATTTGCACGCAGATTGGCAGTTGGTGCGCGAGTATCCGTTGACGCGCGAGCGGCTGGCAGTGGTTCAGATCTGGCGCGATCCGAGTCGAACCGAGCTCGTGGTCGCCGGGAAAGGGGCTCCCGAGGCGATCGCGAAGCTCTGTGGCCTCCAAGCCGCCGCGCGCGGCGAGTTGGAGAGGAACGTCGATGCGCTAGCAGTCGATGGTTTGCGCGTCCTTTCAGTCGCACGCGCGGGAGTTGCCGAAGCCGCCATTCCGGACGATCCGGCGACCTTGTGCTTCGAATTCGTGGGCCTCGTGGGCCTCGAAGATCCGCTGCGAGCAGGCGTTCCTGCCGCTGTCGCCGAATGTCGCAGCGCGGGAATTCGCGTGGTGATGATCACGGGCGACTATCCTTCGACCGCACGGGCCATCGCGCGTCAAGCTGGGCTTCCAGCAACGCGCATCGTCACCGGGCCCGAGCTGCTCACGATGAGCGGCAGCGAACTCCGGCAACGCGTTGCCGATACCAGCGTCTTCGCTCGGATGCTGCCCGAGCAGAAGCTCAGCCTCGTGCGTTCCCTGGCTGCCAACGGCGAAATCGTCGCCATGACGGGCGATGGGGTGAACGACGCGCCGGCCTTGAAGGCCGCGCATGTTGGCATCGCGATGGGCGCGCGTGGCACCGATGTGGCTCGCGAAGCCGCCGCAGTCGTTTTACTCGAGGACGACTTCGCTGCCCTCGTTCACGGGATCCGCACCGGTCGCCGCATCCTCGACAACTTGAAGAAGGCGCTCGCCTATATCCTGGCCGTGCACCTGCCGATCGTCGGCTTGACCCTCGTGCCCATCGCGATGCGTTGGCCGCTCGTGCTCATGCCGATCCACATTGCGTTCTTGCACTTGGTGATCGATCCGGCATGCTCTGTCGTCTTCGAGGCCCAGCCGGAAGAGGCAGACGTGATGCAGCGGCCGCCCCGCGCCCCCCAGGCGCCGATGTTCGGTCGGCGAGTGATTGGGCTCAGCGTCGCCCAGGGCGCCGCTGTCCTGCTGGTCGTACTCGCGGTCTACGCGGTGGCTCTCCACCTCGGACAAGTCGCGGCAGAGGCGCGCGCGCTCACGTTCGCGACCTTCCTCGTTGCCAACCTCGGGCTCATTTTCACGAACCGTTCGTGGTCGCAGCGGATCGCCCTTGCTTCGCTCAACGACACGACCCTGTGGGCGGTCACCTTGGGCTCTCTCTCGTTCCTGGCACTCGTGATCTACGTGCCACCGCTAGCTCGACTGTTTCGATTCGCGCCGCTCGGACCAGTCGATGTTGCGCTGTGCTTCGGCGCGGGCGTTCTCAGCGTGGCCTGGTTCGAGTTCGTCAAGCGCAGCGGTCGTGCTCACCCACCCGTTGCGACAGCGGGCGTTCCCGTTCGACGAACATCGTGAAAATCAGGCAGATTTCTTTTTTTTCGAGCGTTGTGGCGGCGTCCACGCGGCCGAGATGAACGCAAAACTTGCGCGTCGTTCACCTCGAATGAACGCCGCGCCGCTGAATTTGCGAGCGGGTACGGAAAACCACGAGGACCCGCTGATTCAACGACTGTCTCGAGCGCCGGCTTGTCCTGCGCGGTGAACAGCCTACACTCGGGATCAACGGCTCACTTCCGCTACGACGAAGCGGAAGCCGGGCAGTGCTCGCGGCACTCCGACGCGCAACTCAGATGAGGCCAACGATGAATCGAAAGAACACACATTTACTCGCGTTGGTTCTGTCGTGCGGAGTTGCCTGCGGTGGCACGACTCAAGGAACTGGTTCCAACGGCGGCGCGGGCGGACAAGCGGGCGCGTCGGTAGGAGGCGGAGGCGCGGGGCACGGCGGGACTGCAGGTGCCTCCGGAAGCGGAGCGGGCGGTTCGGGAGGCGCGGTCGCCGGCGCGGCAGGTACGGGCGGCTCGGCCGCTGGCGCGGGTGGCGCTAGCTGCGGAGCGAATTGCGGTTTCCAATGCTGCGGTCTCGACTGCATCAACACCGGCAACGACATCCACAACTGCGGCACGTGCGGCACCGTCTGCCCCGGTCCGGCTCCGTTTTGTAACAACGGCAAATGCGACAAAGCGCCCTGCCAGGGAGTGACCTGCACGGGAGCCAGCACCTGTTGCGAGTCCGAGTGCTGCAAAGACGGGGAGCTGTGCTGCAACGTGAATGCGGGCGCCTCGCGCACGGCCTGCACCCCCGCGACGGACAAGGGCACCTGCCCGCTCGGGTGCGCACAATGCGTCTGCACCGCGCCCAATACTCCCATCGCCACCCCGAGCGGCGAACGCGCGATCGCAGATCTCAAAACCGGAGATCTCGTGTACAGCGTGCACCGTGGCAAACTCGTCGCGGTGCCGATTATTCTGACCAATCGTGTACCCGTCACTGGCCTGCATCACATGGTGGAGGTGCATCTCGATAGCGGGCGCGTACTGTCGATCAGTCCATCTCACCCAACAGCAGATGGCCGCACCTTTGCCGATCTGTCGAAGGGCGATGCGCTGGACGGCGTCGCGCTCGATTCAGTTCGCCGCGTGCCATACACGGAAGCGTACACCTACGACATTCTCCCCGACTCGGATTCCGGCACCTATTTCGCGGGGGGCGTCTTGATTGGAAGCACGCTCGCCGCGCCGTTGAACGCGAACCAAAGCCAAAATTCACTCCACGACTGGGTATCTCGCTAGCTGCTGCGAGGGGCGGTCAAGCCCGTCGAACAGGTGACCGTCCCTCGGCGGAACCTGGCACGAGAAGCGTTGTCTTTTGGCGACAGTGTGTCCTCCAGAGCAGGCTACGGGGATACGGCACATCGAGTGCCTCAGGGGATTTGCGCTGAAAAATTGCGAGTCGAATGGTGGCATCCCGATTGCAGACGGGCTGCTCGTGAAGACATTGCCCCGCCCCGCGCGAGCCCTCCTCGCGGCGGCCGTCAGCTTCCCATTGGTATTCCTGACGAGTTGCCAGTCAACCGACGATGTGACCGCTGTCCAAGTGGTGGAAGGACCGGAGCTTGATATCGGCTTGTCCACCGACTTGGCCATTCCCCAGGACATCGACAGCATTCGTATCGAGCGCACTGTGCCCGAGATCTCCGCGCGCGCGATTTCAACCGAAGAACACGAGCTCGGTCCGACCGACCTCCAGTTGCCCACGATGCTGCGCTTCTCCGGACTTTCGCAGCCGCAAGGCTACCACTCGGTCGGTATCCGCGTGGTTGCATGGAAGGGAGCGACGCCGGTCGTGTTCGCGGAAGGTGTGTTCACCATGCCGGACGCGGGGGTAGCGCTCGCGTCGCTCTTGCTCGAGGCTCGCTGCGCGGGCCAGGTGAAAATGCTCGCTGACTCTTCACTCACGTCGAGCTGTCCAGACTTCCAAACTTGCCGCGCCGGGCGCTGTGAATCGATCGATCGGCGCTCCGAAAGCATGCAGCCGGACGGAGGCACAGCAGGCGCGCCGGGCGACGCCACGGCGGGCTCCGCTGGGGAGTCGACCCCGTGATGCGCGCTCAATGGCTCGGACTATTGCTGTTTTTGACGAGCGGTTGCCTCGGCGGGGCGGACGAGTGCGATCGCGGCGCCACCCGCTGCAACGGCGGCAACGCCGAGACCTGCGCGGAAGACTGCTCGGACCTCGGTTGCCATGACCAATGGCAGGTCAGCGACGTCTGCACGGGCGCGCAGTCTTGCATCGCGCCCAGTGATACGCAGCCATTTTGCGCCGAATCGCTCGGCAAAGACGCTCTCTGCGCGGGATCGGGGAACGGGACCTACTGCAACGCGGAACAGCTCGTGCAATGTCACGACGGGTACCGTGCCAGCACGCGCGCCTGCGGCAGTGTCGATGACTTCGGCTATGCGCAGCTTCCCGGAGGGAGTGCGTCCACCGTGTGCGTCGATCCGGGCGACGGCACGGCCACCTGCATTCCCGTGGGGGCAAAGGTCGACTCGCTGTGCGACGGAGTCAAGGGACCGCGCTGCGCCGGGACGACACTCGTCGAATGCGTCGACCAGTATGCCGTGTCCAAGACGAGCTGCGGCAGTTGCAGCACGCAGACCTCGCAAGCTTGCGACACCTGCCCGCCCACCACGCGCGGCGAGTGCCGGGGTTACCTGGGCGACCGCTGCGCCGTCGACGAGGACTGCGCTTCAGGCTTGAGCTGCCACGGAGACGGCAGTGGCCAGCGTACTTGCAGTTTGCCGTGCTCGGTCGAGGCTGAAAGCGCGCCAGCGAGCGGTGGTCCCAACGCTCAGTGTGAGGCTGCCTTCGATCCGGAAGGATTGCCGATTTCCGCATACTCGGAAGTAAATCCCGGTGAGCGCCTGAGCTGCATCGCGGGCTACTGCAAATGGGCACCCTAGGCGGCGAAGCACTACGGTAGGCCTGGGATCCGCGCTTTCCGTTTCTGCTCACGCCGCTGGCGGCTGAGCCCGCGAGAAACGCCGTCGGCCGAGCTCGCCGAGGCCCGCCGCGGCCAGGCACACGATGCCGCCAATCGCAATCGGCGCGCGCCCACCAGCGAGATCGGCGAGGCGCCCCACGACGGGGCCGCCCACGAGCGCGGTGCCGCCAATCAAGGCCGTCTGTAATGCGAGCACGCGGCCGTGCATGTCACGCCGCGTGTCCACCTGCGCGATCGTCGTGGAAGCGGTCATGTACACGATGCTCGAAGCACCCAAGAAGAACGCGACGGGCACGGCCGCCGGAACCGACGGCATGAACGACAACAGCAACATGGCGCATCCGAGAGAGAACGCAGCCACCACGACATGCCCGAGCGCCACGAGCCGGCGTTGCGCCACGACGAGCGTGCCGACCACGGCTCCCGTGCTCAACGTCGCGTAGAGGACGGTGAACGCGACTGCGGATCCGTGGAGCGGCCCAGTCACGAACAACGGCAGCGCGACGCGCATGTTGAACGTGAAGAGCCCGATCAGCGCGAACATCGCGAAGCTGATCCACAGCCGCGGCACCGAAGCCACGTAGCGCAGCCCCTCGCGCACCTCGCGCCCGCTGCGGGCCCGCGGTGGCTGTCGGTTGAGCTCAGCCACGCGCATCATGACGAGGCACGCCAGCACCGCGAGGTACGTGAACGCATCGAGCACGAAGCACCAACCGAAGCCCACGGTCGTGATCAAAATGCCCGCTAATGCCGGGCCCAAAACCTGGGACATGGCGACGGTCGTGCTGTAGAGCACGACCGCATTCGGCAAGTCGTCCTTCGACACCATTTCCGGCACGAGGGAGCGGCGGAGTGGGTTGTCGAAGGCCAATAGCACGCCCCCCACGAGAGACAGCGCATACAACAGAAAAAGCGGCGGATGCGGCATGAACGCGAGCACGGCCAGTGTCACGGATTGGGCCATCTCGAGGCTTTGCGTCACGAGCAATAAGCGACGTTTGTCCGAGCGATCGGCGACGGCTCCGGCCCACGCGGAGAGCGCGACCAAAGGCCCGAACTGACACGCCGCCAGCGCGCCGACCGCGAGCCCGCTGTGCCCGAGCTTCAGCGCAAACAGGATGAGCGCGACGTTCGTCAGCTGATTGCCCGCGTTCGAGATCAGTTGGCCGATGAAGAACAGTCGGAAATTGTAGGTCGAGAGCGCCTGAAACGTCTTGCCGAGCGCGGTTCGCGCGGGCGCGGGAACGGCCGCAGACGAAACGGCTGAAACGGGGGTCGAGGTGGGCATCGTCGGTGGTTCGCTTAGAAGTCCTGCCGCTCGGCATCGGCGATGCGCTCGAGGAGTTCGATCGATTTCTCGAGCGACGCGCGTTCTCGCGGCGAGACGACGTGCCCGATGGCGCGCCCGAGCCAGGCGTTGCGGGACGCGATCGCCGATTCGAACAGGCGGTTGCCCGCGGGCGTGACCGTGATGACGCTCTTGCGACCGTCCGTCGGGTCGGCGGCCGAGCGCACGAGCCCCGCGCGCTTGAGCGCCGCGAGCGTCTGCGTGATGGCCTGGTGAGAGATGTGTTCGGCGGCGGCGAGCGCAGACGCCGTCGTCGGCCCGTCGTTGCGAAGCCGCTTGATGACGGCCACCTGAGCGATCGGCATCAGACCGACTTCACCGGCCCTCGCTGCCTCGCGCAGGCGCCCGTGCACGCGCTTGATGGCGACGGCAAGGCTCACGGCGAGTGGGTCCGCGTGGGCAGGACGCGCGGGTTTCACGGGCATTCGACGATCATGATTTATACAAGCGACTTGCGCAAGTGAGTTGTATACTTTACGATTCGAGTATGATCGAAGTAGCCCACCGTTCAGCGCTGCTCGTGATGGATGTCCAGCCCGGTATCATCGAGCGCGTGCCCGATTCCGCCTCCTTCGTCGCGCGCGCCGAGAGCACCGTGCGCTCGGCGCGCAGCCACGGGGTTCCCGTGATCCAGGTCGTCGTCGGCTTCCGCCCCGGCATGCCCGAAGTGAGCGCGCACAACCAGTCGTTCAGTAGCCTCAAACAACAGCCGCCAGCCTTCGTCATCGACCCCGTGCCCGTGCTCGCGCCCGAGGGCGCAGAGGTCGTGGTCACCAAGCGCCGCGTGAGCGCGTTTACGGGTAGCGACCTAGAAGTCGTGCTCCGCGCCGGAGAAATCCGCCACCTCGTCCTGTGTGGCATCGCGACGAGCGGGGTCGTGCTCTCCACCGTGCGCGAAGCCGCAGATAAGGACTACCGTTTGACGGTGCTGGCTGATCTGTGCGCCGACACGGACGCAGAGGTCCACTCGGTGCTCATTGGCAAAGTGTTTCCACGCCAAGCCCGAGTCGTGAGCGCAGCGGAATGGATCGCGAGCCTCGGCTAGTCACGAACGCCACTCGAAGCCGACACCGTCGCAACCTATTCGCGTGCGGACTTGCGCCGAGCGACAAAGCATCTACAGTCCGGCTTCAGCAAGCTATCTTCCGATCAAAGCTCGATTCAAGTCACCTCGGTTGGCGCCAAGAGCACCCCCGTCAGCCTCTCGCTCGACGTTCACTTCACGAGTGGCGACACACTTCGAGGCAGCATCTCGGCCGCCACCGGCTGCGACGAAGCCGCCGTCGACGCGCACCTGAACCGCAGTCCGCAGTGCGGGTGACGGCGTTTCACCCGGGCGCGAGCACCTGGATCTGTGCGGGTCGGCCATTCCGCGCGGGCCACGCGACGAACAATCGATCCAATTCGCTCGACCAAAGGCCGGTGCGGGCACCCGCGCGCGTCGCGATATGCGCGAGCCGGTCGTACTTGCCGGCCGCCGCCGCATCGAAGACATCGACATAGCCTTGCCCCCCGATCACGTACACGCGCTCGCGGCGCGCGTCGAAAAATAGGTCATCCGTGTCTCCGACACAGGGGACGGTCGCGATGCGCTTGCCCGAAGCCGTATCGAACACGAGCAGTCTCGGCGGCTGCCTCACTCCGACGAACAACCGATGCCCATTCTCGTCGAGCGACATGGGGTAATTGTCAGCGAAGCCTCCGAGCGGAATATGCTCGAGTATCGAGCGTCGACGTCGATCCAGCACCACGATCTCACGACGGGGTGGAACATTGACGAACACACGTGGCCCGTTCTCCTCCAAGCGAAACGACTCAGGGTGTCCACCCACCGGTATGCTCGCAATGATCTTGAAGCCAGAGGGCTCGATGATCCCGATCGAGCCCTCGCCGTAGCCCAGGTACAGCTCAGCGGCGGCTGCGTCGTACCGCAAGTTGTCGGCGTCACCCACCTGCGACAGCGTGCCCGTTTGCTCGTAGCTCGCGTCATCGAAAGCGGTGACCGCACCGCCGCGCATGGCAACGACCAGCCGATGAAGCTGCGGCAGATATGCCACACCTTGCGGCTCTTTCAGGCCAGCAATGCTCCGGATCCTGGTGCCAACCGCTACGTCCAATACCTCTAGCGACCCGTTGCCGAGTGCCGCGACGAATAGCCGTTTTCCCGCCGCATCGACCGCCAAATGGTCGATTCGACGCTCCACGCCCGGAAGTAAAATGAGCTGGGCTTCGGAGAGCGGCGGCGGAGCGGCGGCGGCAGCTGGAGTCGCCGAGCCGAAGGGCACGATAGCGAGAGCAAGCAGGCACCGTCGGAACACGCCCATAAGGATTGCTTTACGGCCGACGCGCTTCGCTCGCAAGCGGCGGCGGCGCTACGATAGCGGCACCATGGCCAGGAAGCTTGCCCTCGCACTCGCCCTGGGTGCGACGATGATCGCGCCCGTCGGGGCCCTCACGGCAGCTCCTCCGCAACGGGATCCGCTGCCGCTCTCGCTCGTCGCCGATCTCCCGTTGCCCGGGCGCGCAACGCGCTTCGATTACCAGTCGGTGGACGCCGAGCATCGCCGCCTTTACATCGCGCATCTGGGGGATGACTCACTCATCGCGTTCGATCTCGACAGCCAGCGAGTGCTCCACGAGGTGACCGGCCTGCCGAGTGTGCATGGAGTGGTGGCCGCGCCCGAGCGTCACCTGTTGTTCGCCACGGCGACGGCAGATAGGACGCTCGCCATCATCGACGACCAAACCTTCCGAATCCGGTCGCGCGTCCCTGCCGGCGCGTACCCGAACGGTCTCGCTTACGACCCGACCTCGGACCGCGTCTTCGTTTCCAACAATACTGGTCGCGGCGTGGCCGTCATCGACGTCAAAGACGATCGCGCTCTCGAGAGCATCAATATCGGTGGAGGGGCAGGAAACACGCAGTACGATCGAGCAACCGGTCACGTGCTCGCCGCGGTTCACGGCTTACCTTTCCTGGTAGAGATCGATCCGGCGGCGTTACGAGTCACCGCACGCATCGCACTCCATCGAGTGAGCACCTGTCACGGGCTGCTCGTCGCATCAGAGCTCCGGCTTGCTTTCGCCGCGTGTCGCGGCGCAGCCCCGCTGCTCGCCGTCGTCGACTTGGGCACGCGCCGCCAGACCATGACGTTGTCTCTGCCCGCCGAAATCGATGTACTGGCTTTCGATTCTGCGCTGCGCAGGCTCTACGCCGCTTCCGAAACGGGCACCGTGGCGGTGTTCGGGGTTGCCACCGATGGCTCGGTCACCGAGATCGGGCGAGGCTTTCTCGGACCCAATGCGCACACGGTTGCAGTCGATCCCGCAACTCACCGAGTGTATTTTCCGCTGGAAAATCAGGGCGGGCACCCGATTTTGAGAGTGATGGCACCAGTCCTACCGCCGGCGCATTCGGAGTGATGCGTCCGTGGTCGTGATGATGGCAAAGCGCGTCGACGAGCGATGCCATCGGGGTATGATGCGGCGAGCTCAGTGACTGAACCGCAAACTGCCCCGGCGTGGCCACTATTGCTCTCTCGCGGATTGCGAGGCGCAGTCGATGGGACGGTGAGCGTGATGCTTGCGGGTTACCTCGCGAGGCTCGGCTTTACACCAGTCGCCGTGGGCACCGTCGTCACGGGCACCTTGTTCGGCTCGGGCGTAGTCACGCTCATCGTCGGCTTCGTCTCCCACCGAATTTCGAGCCGAGCTTTGCTCTCCTTTGCCGCGTTCTTGATGCTCGGCACGGGTCTCGGATTTGCGATTTTCACGGGCTTTTGGCCGCTATTTTTGGTGGCGGTCGTCGGAACGATGAACCCATCGAACGGTGACGTGAGTCTGTTCCTGCCCTTGGAGCAGGCCGCGCTCGCGGGCCTTGCCGTGGGCAGGCGCGCCACGACGGCGCTCTTCGCGCGCTACAACGTGATCGGCAGCTTCTCGGGAGCGCTTGGCGCGCTCGCTGTCGGCGTTCCCGATCTGGTTGCCCGCGCCTGTAGTCTGGCGCCGGTCGTCGCTGAACGGTCGGTCTTTCTCGTCTATAGCGCGGTTGGCGCGGTCGTCGCGTGGCTCTACGCGCAGACCCCGGCCACGCCCGTCGCGCGAGCACCGCGGCAGCCGCTCGTCGCTTCTCGCGCGGCAGTGCTGCGGCTTTCAGCGTTATTCAGCCTGGACTCGTTCGGCGGCGGGTTCGTGGTGCAATCACTGCTCGCCCTGTGGCTGTTTCGACGCTTCCATTTGTCGCTGAGCGCTGCCGGCGCGTTCTTCTTCGCGTCCAGCCTCGCGTCTTCTCTGTCGCAATTTCTGTCGCCGCGGCTTGCCGCTCGCATTGGCCTCGTTCGAACCATGGTCTACACGCACGTGCCGGCGAACCTGTTTCTCATGCTCGCCGCCTTCATGCCCACGCTGTGGCTCACGCTCGCGTGCCTCTTGCTGCGAGCCAGTGTCTCCTCGATGGACGTTCCGGCGCGCCAAGCCTACGTGATGTCCGTCGTTCCACCCGAGGAACGCGCAGCGGCGGCCAGCGTCACCAACGTGCCGAGAAGCCTCGCCTCTGCACTGGCGCCGACGCTCGCCGGTGTCCTGCTCGAACGCACCACCTTCGGCTGGCCGCTGCTCTGCGCCGGAGCCCTCAAACTCACCTACGACTTTCTGTTGCTCGCGTTGTTTCACCGCACCGAGGCGGAGCTACGCCCAGAGGCGTGAAAGTGACGAGCGGCCTAGGTAGCGTATTCTCGTGTATACGCTTCGTCTCATCTGTCACGGCTGCGGCATTGCTCCGCTAGCGCTCGACTGCTAGCCGCTGGTGATGCAAAAAGCGCCGCGGCGCCTCGCGCCTTCGTTCTGTCTTTTGCTGCTTTCCATGAGCGCGGCCTACGCGTGCTCGGAAAAATCTCAGGTCGGCGGGGGCGCCAGTGGTTCGGGAGGCAGCGCTCAGGCTGGCGCTGGCGCCGCAGGCACGTCCGCGACGAGCGGCGGCTCAACCACGGTCGGCAGCGGCGGCCTCAACATCACGGGGACGGACAGCGGCACGCCGTGCGAAACGCGTTGCAGCGTCGATCTGCACGACGTCCTCGATTGCCACGACAAGGTGATTCAAACCTGCTCCGCGACTGAAGGCTGCAGCGACGGCGGTTGCGTCTCGGCGTGTGACAGCGCAAGTCTCAATCAAAGTTCAATCGGCTGCGACTACTACAGCGTTGCACCGACAGCGACGGACGGAGCCAAGGATGCCAGTTGTTTTGCCGCCTTCGTGGTGAATACCTGGAACGCCCCGGTGAGCCTCGAAGTTCAGAAGGCGGGCACTTCGCTGCCCATCGCCGATATTGCGCGCATTCCCAAGGGCAGCGGCAGCAGCATCACTTACACCGCGCTACCCGGCGGGCTCTTGCCTCCCGGTGAAGTCGCCATCATTTTTCTCTCCGAGAGTACGAGCGCGTCACGCCGCTCACCGTGCCCGGCAGGAGTCGGCGTCGGTTACCAAGGGCCGAACGCCGAGCTGCCAGAGACCGGCATCGCCGAGGCGTTTCACATCAAATCCTCGGCGCCCATTTCCGCGTACGACATCTACCCGTACGGCGGAGGGCAGAGCGAGATCACGAGCGCGACCTTGCTCTTACCGACCTCTTCTTGGGGTACCAACTACCTCGCAGCGAGCGCCCAGGTCCAGAACGCGGTCGTCAGCGGCTCGATGCTCTACATCGTTGCCGAGCAAGACCAGACGAACGTCACCATCAACCCCGACAACACCCTCATCGCTGGAACCGGCGTGGCGGGCAGCGCGAAGTCGGTCCCGGTCACGTACCAACTTTCACAGGGTCAATCACTGCAGCTGCGACAGCCGTTCGATCTGACGGGCAGCCCCATCCAGGCGGACAAGCCCGTGGGCGTTTGGGGCGGCACCGCCTGCATCGCGATCCCCTCGATCCCGTGCGACGCCACTCACCAACAGATCCCGCCAATCCGCGCGCTTGGTCACGAATACGCAGCCGTGCGTTACAGAAATCGCTACGACGGCATGGAGGAAACGCCGCCGTGGCGCTTGGTCGGCGCGGTGGATGGCACGGCACTCAGCTACGACCCTGCGCCCCCAGCCGGCGCCCCCACTACTCTCAATCTCGGTCAGATCGCGGAATTTTCAGCCGCCGGGCCATTCGTCGTCAAAAGCCAAGACGACAAGCACCCATTTTTGATGTTCGCCGCAATGACGAGCTGCCCACAAATTGGCGACGGCGATTGTCGGGGCGACCCCGAAATCGTGAACGTCGTGCCACCCGATCAGTATCTGAACTCGTACACGTTTTTCACGGACCCGACCTACCCGGAGACGGATCTCGTCGTCGTCCGCCACAAAGCCACTGACGGCTTCAAAGACGTCACGCTCGATTGCGCGGGAGTGCTCAGCGGCTTCCAGCCAATCGGTTCCGCGGGCGAGTTCGAGTACACGCGCATCGACTTGGTGCGCGGTAACTTCGAGAAGCAGGGCAAGTGCGACAATGGCCGTCACGAGATGAAGAGCGACGGCGAGTTTGGCGTGACGGTTTGGGGCTGGGGCTCGAAAATCACGGGCGGTAGCCCGCCCTTCTCACCCACCCTTCCAGGCTTCTACACGCAAGCCGTGAGCTACGCCTATCCGGCAGGCGCGAGCGTGAAGCCCGTCAATCAAGTCGTCGTGCCTCCCGTCGTGAAATAGCCAACGCGGCCCGTTTCGGCTGGACCGCAAAACGCTCGGCAGCCCATACTCCCGCCGGCAATGGCGAACTCGATCGAATCTCCTTACGGTGAGGTGCGGTTTCGCCACGCGCTCGATTGGCTTTTAGCTCAGCCGCCCGCCGCTCCCTTGCTGGTGCTTGCGCCAACATTGGACGCGGGCAATGACCTGCTTCGCGCCGCAACTAAAGAGAAGGGCGCCGTGTTCGGTTGGGCGATGGAGTCGCTCGGCTCTCTGGCGATGCGGCTCTCGGCGCTGCCGCTCGCGACGCGGGGGCTCACGCTCGCGCCGCCGCTCGCGCTCGAGGCCGTGTGCGTGCGCGTCGTCTCCGACCAGCAAACTCAGGGTAAGCTCGGCCGGCTGGCCCCGATCGGCGACCGCCCCGGCCTGCCACGCGCGCTGCTTCGCACGTTCTCCGAGCTCGCTCAGGCGACAATCGATCCCGAAGCCGTGCCTGCCGAACTCGGCGAGCTCTACCGGCACTACCGAGCCACCCTCGCAAACCTCGGGCTGGCCGATCGCTCGGACGTGTTGCTGGCAGCAGTCGAAGTGGCGCGCACCTCGGCCGCGTCGCCCTTGGGCGTGCCGCTCTGCGCATTCGATCCAGCGCCGAAAACACGGCTCGAACGGGATTTGCTCGAGCTGCTCGTGCAGCGCTCGCCGCTCGCCTTCGCGACCGTTTCGCCGCACGACGTCGCCCGAACCGCCGTCATCTCTCTGTTTGGCGCGGACTCGGTGCCGCCATCGAACGCTCTCCCGACGATCGTCGACGACGTGCCATTGGCGTTGCGCCGGCTGCAGGCCCACCTGTTTTCCTCCAACCAAATACTCGGTGATGCAGACGAGAGCGTCACGATCCTGAGCGCGCCGGGCGAATCACGCGAGGCGGTCGAGATCGCTCGACGCATCTTGGCGGAGGCCGAGCGCGGGGTTCCCTTCGATCGCATGGCCATCTTGCTGCGCTCGCCGTTTCACTACCGCACGCACTTGCTCGAATCGCTCCGAAGGGCGGGCGTGCCAGCGCACTTCACCGGCGCAACGGCACGCCCCGAGCCAGCCGGCAAAGCGCTCCTTTCGTTGCTCGAGTGCGCAG
>Ga0105241_10002095_pt1 | contig 15055 bp, 19 predicted proteins | sample KBSC64metaG_FD_80422 | JGI IMG/M metagenome (GOLD analysis project Ga0105241, IMG submission 80422) | Corn rhizosphere microbial communities from Kellogg Biological Station, Michigan, USA - KBS C6-4 metaG | ecosystem: Host-associated > Plants > Roots > Rhizosphere > Soil | place: Michigan, USA... | reverse complement strand
CTTTATCGGCAATTCCCAGAAAAACTTTAGTCCAATCTTCACTTAGTCACGTTCGGGGTAACCAGGGGTTTGATCGAAATGGGCCGCGCCCCTAAGTCATTTTTAATGTTAGGGTTAGCAACTTCGACTTTGGCGGCATCCTTGTGAGCCGCCTGAGCCTCCAGGTGCTTGGCCACCATTTTCGCGATCCCCAACCCGCCGTGTCCTCCGGTCAGAGCGCTGCCCACCGCCTGCATTGCGATAGCGTGAAACTGATCCCGGCCGGGGTCGGCGTCGGGGTCCTGATCGGATCCCGGAACCGAAGCGAAGGATTGCTCGGCTTGCTCCAGCCAGTGCGAAAGCAGGACTGCCTCAAACTCGCGCGCCGATTTCTGGATCTTGGCTGCGTTTCCCGGGTCCGCGTTCTTCAAGTTGTTCGCCGCCTGTGTCCCTCGAACCTCGGACAAGCTGACTGCCGGAGGAACGATGCCGATTGAACTCACAATACCTCCAACTGAGCTTGCAGCCCGCCTGCCGCTTTGATGGCTTGCAGAATACCCACGATGTCGCGCGCCGTGGCGCCCATGGTCTGGAGCCCGTTGATCAGATCTTCGACGCTCGCGCCTTCTTCCAGCTTGATTGTCTTGGCCGTGCTCTCTTTCGCCTGCACTTCTTGATCAGGCACAACCACAGTCTGCCCACCCTTTGAAAGCGCTTCGGGCTGCGACACCGCAAACTTGGTCGACACTTCCACGCTCAGGCCACCGTGGAGAACCGAGACTGCCGAAAGCTTTACGTCCCCACCCATCACAATCGTGCCGGTGCGTTCGTTGACCACGACTTTCGCCGGAGGACGAACGCTGATCGACAGATTCTGTATCTGCGAGATCAGGTCTGGAACTGCCGTTCCCGAAGAGCTGATGTTTACGTTGATCTGGCGGCTGTCAATTGCCGTCGCGATGGTCTTGCCGAACTGATGATTAATGACGTTGGTGATTTCACGCGACGAGGTAAAGTCGGCATCCCTGAGCACGAACGAAACCGTACTTAGACGAGTCAGGTCAACGGCCGTGTCCCGCTCCACCGTTCCCCCATTTGGTATTCGTCCAACCGTCGGATGATTCAACTGTTTGCTGTTGGCCGAACCGCCCGCCGAATATCCTCCGAGCGTGAGTGGTCCCTGGGCTTCGGCATAGACCTGTCCATCCGGTCCGCGCAAAGGAGCCAGGAGCAACACTCCTCCTTCAAGACTCTTGGCATCGCCAATGGATGAAACCGTAACGTCGAGCGGCATGCCCGGCCGGGCAAAAGGAGGAAGCGATGCGGTCACAAACACGGCAGCCACGTTCTTAACGATCACCGCACTGGCTGGAATCTGCACGCCCATGCGCTGCATGACGTTGGCCAGGGTCTGGGTCGTGAACAAAGTCTGCTGCCGGTCGCCGGTGCCATTCAGTCCGACCACAATGCTGTAGCCGACCAGCGGATTGTCACGCACTCCCGCGATGGTCGTGATGTCGCGCACCAGCACAGTCTGCGCTCCCGTCACGGCACCAGAAAAGCGTGTCGCGGCCAGTAAGCAAATCAGGAACCCGAATTTTAAAAACCGATGAACCATAAGAGCGCTCGTACCAAAGGATTGGGCGGTCGGGTCGCGTCGGATACGACTCCCTTACCCTTCAATTCAACTTCAAGATTCGAAAGCACGGTCGAAAGCGCACTGTTATCCGGCTTGATGTCTCCGGGACGCAACACGCCGCGCACCAGCATGGTTTCTTTTTGATTGTTGATTGCAACCATGCGCTCGGCTTCAACCACCAGATTGCCGTTGGGCAGAACCGCTATCACCTGTCCGGCAAGATTCGTATTCATGGTCGTGCTGGCGTCGGTCGAACCCGTACCCTTCAGCTTGGTGGAAGATTGCGCGGTCAGTAGATTAGACAACGCACTGGTTGGCTTGATGTAACCCGCTAATCCCGAAATTCCCGACGACGTATTGAAATCGCGTTGCGAGCCGACATTCCCTGTTGCCTGTGCCGTCGTGCGCTGCACTACGACGATGGTCACCAGGTCATTGATCCGGCTAGCCTTGTAGTCTGACTGAATATTGGTCAATGCCCCGCCCGAAACCCAAAGGCTGCCGAGCGTCGCATCGGTCGCAGCGGGCGAAGTCTGCTGTTGCATGCGGGACACGTAATCCGCACGAGTCTTCTGCGGGTCCTTAGTGACCTTCATCTTGGACAGGACGCTGGCACTTGAAAAACAATTCGACAGCACCAGCATGGCCGCCGCCAGCCGCATTCCACGAGTTGTAATAGTCGTTCTCATAAAGATTGCATCACTCCGGCATCGTGGTTGTGACCACGCCTGGCCCGGTTACCTGCGCCACATACCTCTTTTTCGTTTCTTTGCTGATCACTCTGACTCGCTGCCCGCGCCCGCCACTTTGCAAGCACAACACAGGCAGGGTCATGTGAATGTAATTGCCGTCGAGAACCAGCTTGACGATCTTCCCGCTGCGAACTAGCAAGTTTTGCGACCTCGACCGAGGCGACGAGTTCTCGTCCGACAGGCCGGGCTGAGTCCCGAATCTCTCTCCGGAATGCCCCCAATGAACGAGAACGTAAAACGGAAGGCAGGCATTCGGATGTTCGCATCGCAAGAGAACCTTGTCGGACTCGCCATCCATCATGTCCACGCTGAGTACCTTGAGCAGAGGATTGGGTTCCGCAGCCGTCATCTCTGTTAGCTGTTCCATCTGTTCCGCTGCAATCGGTATCCCGGAGGAATGCAAAGCACCCAGGATGCGTTCGCGGCTGATCAGCGTCCGCCCGTTGTCATCGGCGCGAAGAGATGTTGCGGTCCCCGCCAGCAACAGCCCGCTGAGAACTACGAACAGCTTTGTCGCTCTAAGAGTCATGGCGGTCTCTAACGCGTGAGGCTGTTCAGGTCCTGGAACATTTCGTCCGCGGCTTTCACCACTCGCGAGTTCGACTCGTACGACCGCTGAGACAGGATCATCTCCACGAATTCCTGCACTACATCGACGTTCGACTGTTCCACGAACCCTTGCTGCAGCGAACCGAGTCCTTCCGTGCCGCCCGGCGTACCAACGATGGGGTCTCCGGACGCAGTGGTCGCCAGCATCAGGTTGTTACCTACGCTGTTCAAACCGCCGGGATTGGGAAACAACGCCAGCTGAATATTCCCCACCTGAGTTGCCTGAGTCTGACCAGGCTGCGTGACCGACACAGTGCCGTCCGCACCGATTGTGACCGAGAGAGCGTCAGGAGGAAGAGTGATCGCCGGCTCCAGCGGATTACCGTCGGCGGTCACGATGTTGCCCTGCGAATCCAAATGGAAAGTCCCGGAGCGCGTGTAAGCCAGCTCGCCGTCAGGCATTCGCACCTGAAAGAATCCTGTGCCTTGAATCGCGAGATCCAGCGGGTTGCCCGTCTGGCTGAAGTCTCCTTGAAGCTGAAGAACTTCAGAAGCTCCTGGCTTGGTTCCCAAACCAACCTGCAGACCGGCCGCGTTTGTAGTCTGCTGAGTGGACGCCGAGCCCGGCATAACAATGTTCTGATACAGCAAATCGGTGAACTGCACGCGCCGCCTGCGAAAGCCCGCGGTGCTGGTGTTGGCCAGGTTGTTGGCCACATTGTCGAGATTCAGTTGCTGCGCGTTCATGCCGCTTGCAGCTGTGTACAAGGCGCGAAACATAGAACTCCTTTACGGGTTGACCTTCGGCAGGTCTTCGGTTGCAATGCGATTGAATTCTGTGTGAAACATCGAGAGCGCACGCTGCATCATTTCCGCGTAACGCTGTACGGCAACAAGTTCGACAGCCCCCGCCACCGGATTCACGTTCGAGCTTTCGAGCGAACCCTGCACCATGGTGGACTGCTTCGCCGGCGTCCCAGTGTTCTTGGGTGCGCTGTAATAAGTTTTGCCGACACTCTCCATCGCCGTGCCTGGAGGAAATTCCACCAGCTTGATCTTGCCGGCGACGGCACCCTTGACGGAGATCGTGCCATCGGCACTTACAGTCACAGGGCCTCCAACGATACGAATCACGCCTTGATCGCCCATGACCGGATCGCCTTGCGATGTCATCAACTGTCCCTGGGTCGAAACCTGAAAATTTCCGTTGCGTGTATACACCGGCCCGTTTGCGGTCTGGATCTGAAAGAATCCCGGCCCTTGGACTCCGAAATCGAGGTCGTTACCGGTGTGTTCCAGATTGCCTTCAGTCAAATCCATCTGGCTGCCGCCCGAGATGCCGAAGTCGTTGACTGCCCGGTTGAGGCCTGATCCTTGATGTCCCGAAGCTGTCGCCAGAAAAGATCGGAAGATGTTGTGCTGCCCGCGAAATCCGGGCGTACTTGTATTCGCGAGGTTATTGGCGACGAGATCCAGCGCCTGACTTCGCGCCATCAACGCCGCGCACGCCGCATAGAATCCGCTGTCCATAGAGGTTCCCAATAGCGATGAAGCACGACGACTGCCATCGGGTAACCAGATGTCTGGCCGGTAACTGGTTGAAAAACGGTAGTGAATTGCAGGTAGATGAGAACTGGATGAGAGTCTTAAAAATGCGGGCTAACCAAGTCTCGTCGAAGAGCGACTGATTTCTAATCGCTCACTATTCTAGGATCCAGGTCTTAGTCTCAATTGGCTTTCAGCCGGAACCGGGTCTGCCTCAACGACTCGCGCAAACGCTCGATACCGATTTCCACGATGTACTCGTGGACGCTGGTCTCGATCCCATCCAGGGGTTCGCTATCGTGAGCCAATTGCAGGACGTGGGTTTTCAGGCCGCCGTCCTGGGTGACAATATCGGAGACGGCGCTGAGATCAACCACCCGCTCGCCCAAGAGAAGTTCCAGGCGGAGCAGCGCTTCCGCGCTGACAACTGCGGGTCCGGTATGTTGATTCGGGTACATTGCTTTGGCCACACCATACATCGGCCAAAGCGGTTGCGAACTTTACTTCGGGTCGACCACTTCGGTGACTCGCAGACCGTAGTTACCATCCACGACGACCACTTCTCCCCGGGCGATGATGCGGTCTCCCAGCAGCAATTCCGCTGGGTCTTGAACGTACTTGTCTAATTCGATCACCGATCCCGATCTCAGTTCTCCAATCTCGCGCAATGGAAGCCGTCGCTCTCCAAACTGGAGGACGACATCGATCTCCACATTCTCGAGCATGGAAACATCGTGACCCTTCGGAATTGCCTGAGGCGACACTGCCGCTGCTAGCTGAGGCCAGTCCGCAGTGAAAAGCACTTGAAATTGAACACTGTTCGACGCGCCATTGCTGGCGGTCAATGAAACCTGTTTGGCCGGACTCCAGCTTACGGCCTTGGTGAGTTGCAATTTGACCTGCGTTCCGTCCAGCAAAGCCGCAGCGTTCCCGCATGCCTCCGCCAGTGCCGCGCGCAGAGTCTGCGCATGCTCGGGTTGGAATTGCGTGGGAACGGTGCCCGCTCCGGCGAGCGCGCCAGCCAGTAGAAGCGTTCCTTCCATACTGAACTGAATCGCCGCCTCTGCCTTCGATGGTTCCGCCACTAAGAGCAAGGTCAGCAATTGTGCGCCAGCGGGAAATAGTTTCAGCTTTTCATCTACCGTAATGGTCCACGGAGACGGCGCCTTCTTCGACAAGATCGGCCCCAGGGCAGCCGGCAACGCTTCAACGAACAGATCAATCGGATTTCGACTCATAATGTGTTCCCCGTTTCTGGCTGACTTTTCGGTACCCGATCCAGTAATTGCGCTCCACGATGTTTTCCGCTGCGGACCGGCACCGCCTTGAATGCATCATGACCGCCGATTTTGAGCACGCCAGGGGTTCGCACCGAAACGCCGAGCGGCAGTATTTTGCCCACGCTCAAGTTCAACAAATCGGTGGCCGATACTTTGCCCCCCACCAGCGACAGCTCAAGCGGGAAGCTCCAGTCCAGCGATTTCTCGACGAACCGGGCATTCATCGTGCCTCTCCGGGAGGCCTCTCGGATCGAAACTGTGTTGGAACCCAAGAACGCGCCCATGCTTGCCATTGGCAACATTAACTGGAACCCTCCGCTCGCCGCCTGCATAGTCACTGCGAAGTTGAATACCAGGGCATTGTCGTTGACCGAGAATACCGTCTGCAGGTGAGACGAAGTCTGCTTTGCCCCAACCGAAACCGTGACATTGAAAACTCTCCATGCAGCTTGCAATTCATTGCAGACCACGCGCACGAAGTCTCTTGCGATTTGATCTTCGATGTCAGTGACTTCCCGCGACAGGTCGCTCGGCTCGCCGCTGCCCCCGAGCAACCTGTCCACAATCGGAAAAATCAATGCAGAATCAACCTGCAACAGTGCGATGTCAGAATGAGCTCCCAGTTCCAACGACACCAGATACGAACTGCCCGCCTTTTCCGCAAACGTCCGGCAAGATACCTGTTCCGAACCTTGTAGTGCGATTTCACAAGTGAGCCTCAACTTGCTTTGCAGGGCTTGCGGCAACGAGGTCGCCAGAGCTTCGCTGCCCTTGACCAGCGGGGCTAAGCGGGCCTCATCGACACCGCCGACGGTGGCGAAATCGCAGGCTTTCGCCTGGTCTGCTGAAATACTGTCGCCGCTTATCACCACACCGGGAAAACTCGTGGATGCTGATTGGGGTAGGATCTCCATAGGGTTACCGGAACGTGTCCTCTTCTAACTGCATCTTCTGAATAGCTGCTCGTAGTTTTGTGATCGCTACGGAGTGAATCTGTGATACCCGTGATTCCGCTAAGTCCATCACGTCCGCAACTTCCCTCATCGTGAGTTCTTCGCGGTAGTAGAGAGAGATCACCATCTGCTCTTTTTCCGAGAGCGTTTCGATGGCCTGGGCCAGGAAGTCGCTCCTCTCGGAACGAAGACAGATTTCGAAGGGGCTCTGATTCTCATCAGCCGGGGCGCTCTCGATCAGATCCTGCGATTCCGAATCATCGAATCGCGATCCAACCATCTGACCCACGATGTGAAGACCATCCAACTTACGCAGCAACGTGTGAAGTTCTGCCACTTCCAAATCCAAATCTGCTGCAATCTCGTCTTCCGTAGGCTGACGTCCCAGCTTGTTCGCCAATTTCGTGATGCTCTCGGCCACGTTGCGTCCTTTTTTTCGCAGCGGCCGCGAACCCCAATCGAGAGCGCGCAGGCTGTCGAGAATCGCGCCACGGATACGAAATGACGCAAACGACTTCAGCGAAGCGTTCTTCGCGGGGTTGTACTTGCGAACTGCTTCGATCAGTCCCAGCACGCCGGCGTGTACCAGGTCTTCCAGCGGAACATGCTGCGGCAAACGCTCGTGGATCCGCCGCGCCAGGTAGTACACCTGCGAGAGCTCGGACAAAATGAGCTCGTTGCGTGCTTCGTTTTCTCCTACAACATCTGAATAACCCGCTTGCGTGAATGTCATTGCGTCCTCAGTTCGATTTGTCACCGCAGCGAACCCACCGACTGCACCGGCACCAGCGGCGGAATCTCCGTCGGCGCCAGCACGACGATCTTGGGCAGGAACGGTTCAAGCAATCTGCGTAAGTAGAAGCGGCCCGGCGATGAGCAGAGCAACACAGGAGGTGCACTTAGCACCTGTTCTCCAAACAGCGTGCGCAATCCTTCCAAGACCCGGCGAGCGGTGGAAGGCTGCAAAGCCATGCTGGCGGCACTCACCGACTGCGCGTTCATTGCCCGGTTGCATTCTTCTTCGATACCGCGATCGAGCGTGACCACCTTCAGCTCTCCACGATCGTCCAGCAGCGGACGAACCAGAGCGCGCCCCAGCGCATGCCGTACTGCTTCGTTCAGCATCACCGGGTTCTTGCTTACGCCGGCGGTTTCGACCAGCGTCTCCAAAATCGTGCCGAGGTCGCGGATCGATACCTGTTCGCGCAACAGTTGCTGCAACGCTTTCTGAACTTCTCCCAGGGTCATGAGCTTAGGCACAAGTTCTTCGACCAGCTTGGGATGAGACTCGCTCAAGCGGTCAATCAGCCGTTTCGTTTCCTGACGGGTGAGCAACTCATGCGCATTCTGGCGGATGATTTCCCCCAGATGAGTAGCGAGCGCGGCTGTCTGATCGACTACTGCGTATCCGGCCGCCAGAGCCTGAGCCTGCTGATCTTTTGTGATCCACTTCGCGGGAGCACCGAAAGCAGGATCGCGAGTGTCTACTCCCGGCAGCGCTGGAGGCGTTGGCTGCGAACTGATGGCCAACAGGCAATCACGCCGCATCTCCCAGCGCGTGATTTCCACGCCGCGCAGGTACACCACATATTCCAGATCTTTGATCGACAGGTTGTCGGTGATGTGGATCGATGGAACCAGGAACCCAAGTTGTGTGGCCAGATGCTTGCGCAGGGCTCGCACCTTGGTCAGGAGCTGACCACCCTTGTTGGCATCCACCAGCGGCACCAGACCGACACCGACTTCGAGCATCAACTCGTCTAACTTCAATGCCGCATCCAGCGGATCAAGTGCCGGAGTTGCAGTGCTTTCGCCTTTGCCCACGACAGCGCTCGGAACAACTTTCTTCTCAACTGGCAGCGATCCAGCCCGGCGCGCCAGCGCAGCCATGATGACCGCCATGAGAATGAAGGAAAGTTTCGGCAACCCCGGAATCATGGCAAGCCCGGTCATGACTGCGGCTGCGATCCACAACGGACGGCTGCTGTTGAACAACTGCCGTCCCAAATCTTCTGAGAGGGTGCTGTCAGACGAGGCCCGCGTGACCACCATGCCGCCTGCAACCGAAACCAATAGCGACGGAATCATGGTGACCAGTCCGTCACCGACAGTCAGGACCGTGTAAGTCTTCAGCGCTTCCTGGAAAGGAACGCCTTGCTGCAACACACCGATGAGAAATCCGGCAACGATGTTGATCGCCGTGATCAGGATGGTGGCCAGCGCATCTCTCTGATTGAAGCGGGCCGCGCCGTCCATTGCGCCGTAGAATTCGGCCTCGTGTGCAATCTGTTCGCGCCGTGCCTTGGCCTGCACTTCGTCAATCAGTCCGGCATTCAGATCGGCGTCAATCGCCATCTGCTTGCCGGGCATCGCATCCAGGGTGAAGCGCGCCGTAACTTCCGCCGTACGCACCGCACCGTGGCTCACCACGATGTACTGGATCGCAATCAGAGCCAGGAACAGCACGAAGCCGACGACGTAATTGCCGCCTACAACAAACTGTCCGAAGGCTTCAATCACTCGTCCCGCTGCCGGAGACCCTTCCGCGCCATGCAGCAGAATTCGCCTGCTACTTGCCAGGTTCAGGGACAAACGAAACAGAGTCATCAGCAAGAGCAAACTCGGGAATACGGAAAATTGCGCCGGGCGAAGAATCTGCACCGCCGTGAGCAACACCAGCACTGACGCCGTCATGCTGAAAGCCAGCATGATGTCGAGCAGGAAGCTCGGCATTGGCACCAGCATGACGAATACCATGCTGACCGCCGCGGCCGGCACGATCCAGTCAATCGGGGACTTCCCTACAAGTTTCGGTTTTGCGATCGTCGCCATTACGCCTTAGCCGCCTCTCCCTGTCGTTTCACCTGCGCCTGTGCCCGGTAGACGAAGGCGAGGACTTCCGCGACGGCGGTGTACAGATTCGCCGGAATGGTTTGTCCAACTTCAACCGTTTTGTACAAAGCCTGCGCCAGGGGCGGATTCTCCAGCACCGGTATCTCTTTCCAGCGCGCAATCTCCTTCATCTTCTGCGCCAGTAAATTCCGGCCTTTGGCGATCACGACTGGAGCGCCCATGTCCATCGAATAAAGCAGTGCCACGGCAAAGTGCGTCGGGTTGGTGACGACCACCGTCGCCTTCTCCGTTTCCTTCAACATCAATTGCCGCCGCATCTGTTTTTGCAGACGCCGGATTCGCATCTTGATCTGCGGATTTCCGTCGTTGTCCTTGCTCTCCTGCCGCATCTCTTCCTTCGACATCTTCAAATCGCCTTCGGCTTTCCGCCAGGTGAGGAAGTAATCCACCATCGACCACACCAGCAACACGAGAGCCGACTTCCACGCGACTTCGAAGATCACCGTGAGAAGAAATGAGACGAATCTCCAAAGGCCTGTGTTGGAAGCAACCACAATCGCGCCCATGTTCTGGCGGATCACAGCAAAACCGAGATAACCAATCGCAGCAAACGGCAGCAGCGACTTCAAGAGTCCACTCAACCCGGTTAAGGAAAATATTTGTCCCAGTTTCTGCGCGGGGCTGAGGCGTTCGATCTTCGGAATCAAGGCTTCGGGTGCAAAGACCAATCCGCCCTGGGCCACGCTACCGAATGTCGCCAGGATCCACGCGACGGCCATCACCGGCACAGCGCACCTGACCAGCGTCCATCCCGTCCATATGAATAAAGGAGCCGTCGGTGACAGTCCGTCGCCGCTGGTGAACTCGAACGTATGCCGCAGCAGGTTCTGCCAGGCCTCGATTCCCGACAACCCCTGCCATGCAACCAGACCCAACGCGCCCGACAGCGCCAAGGTACTGGAGAGGTCTCGCGACCGCGCCACCTGGCCTTGCTCGCGTGCCTTTTGCCGGCGCCGTGGTGTAGGTTTCTCTGATTTGTTCTCGCTCATGTCCGCGCCGCCAGATGCAGAAGCCGTTCACTGAAAACTATGGATTCCGTGAAATACCGCTCAAACAACGCCGGCCAATAACGAATGACCGTGATCAGCAGTCCTACTCCCAACATGCTTTTCATCGCCGGACCAAGAAGCATCAACGGCATCTGCGGTGAAGCTTTGCCCAGAAATCCCATGATCACGTCAGCCACAAGCGTCGCCGCCAGCACGGGTGCGGCAATCTGCAGCCCAGTTCCGAGCACGCCGGCAATTCCGTGCAGCAACTCGGCAGTCAAACTGCGGTTCAAATGCACCGCACCCGGTGAAAGGTATGCAAAGCTTTTGGCAATGCCGCGCAAAATCCAGTGATGTACGTTCAATTCCAGAAACAGCAAGAATGCGACGGTCTGGTGGAACATCGGGACCACGGTCGTCTCTACCTGGGTTTGTGGATCGAGAATGTTGACCAGCGAATATCCCATCTGCACACCGAGAATCTGTCCCGCCATCTGAGCCGCTTCAAACACAAAATTCGCTGCCAATCCGATGGCGAGCCCGAGCATCAACTCGCGGACCACCACCCCCGGCCACTGCATCAACGTGATGAACCCAACCTGCGCGGAGTAAGCCGGATACAACACAGCCGTGATGCCAATCGTCAGAACTGCTTTGACCCGGACAGGGATCGCGCCATTCCCGAAGAACGGGGCGAATATCATCAGTCCCGTTACTCGTGCGCCTACCACCAGCGGCCCGGTCATCAATTCAGCGAGCGAAATTTCCATGGCTTAATTCACGTACGGATGAAAATCTGAAAGCAACTTCACTGTGTACAAGCCGATCTGCCGCCACATCCAAGGCATAAAGAAGAACGCGCCCGCCGCCACCGCCAGCAACCGCGGTACCGCCGAGATCGTTGCCTCCTGCAGCGATGTCAGAACTTGCACGATGTTGACCGTCAGGCTCACCACCACCGCAATCGCCAAAATCGGCGACGCCAGCAGCAGAACCTCGAGCAGCGTATGACGGCAAATGTCCACAATCTGCGAAGTTGGCATCAGCTGAAACTCCTCATCAACGAACCAATCAGTAAGTCCCACCCGTTGACCATCACGAACAGAAGCAGCTTGAGCGGCGTCGATATCACCACCGGCGGCAGCTGCAACATTCCGACTGACGTCGTGATCGACGCCACCACCATGTCAATCACCATGAAAGGAAGAAAGAGAATCGCGCCAATCTGAAATCCAGCCTTGAGTTCGGAAAGAATGTAAGCCGGGACCAGCACGCGCATGGAAAGATCATTGGGATCATGCGGCCGTGGCTCTTTGGACAAATCCACAAACAGCGCAACGTCTTTCTCGTGGACGTAATGAATCATGAATTCGTGAATGGGAGCCGTGCCCTTTTGCAGTGCATCCATCGCTGTAATTTGCCCGCCCTGCAACGGTTCGACAGCCTGGCTGTAGATTGAGGCTCCTACCGGCTGCATCAGGAAGAAGGTCAGAATCAGAGCCAGCCCGATCAGGGTCTGGTTGCTTGGTGTGGACTGCAACCCCAGCGCCTGACGCAGAAAGTGGAAGACAATCAGCAAACGCGCGAACGGCGTCATGCACAACAGCAGTGACGGAATCAACGTCAGAAACGTAAGCAGCGCTACGATGCTCCACGAAAGCGAGCCCGCACCCTGCGTACCGGGCATGGTGATACGAATTTCGTTAGGAGATGAAGCCGGTGTTGCAGCAGTCGTCGCTGCCTGTGTTGCCTTGGCCGCGGATGAAGAAGAGGCAGCCCCTACGACTAACGCAACCAGTAAAACTCGGACGAACCGGCACCTGGCGGTCATGAGATCTTCCCCGCCTCCCGTTCGAGATTCGCGGCGAACGACTTCCCTTCCTGCAAGCGGGTGAGCAAGGACACAGAACTGGAGGAGCCACCAATGAGGAATCGTTCGTCATCGATTTGAATGACCGCGACGAACCGCTTCTCACCCAGCGAGACGTTTTCGCATACCTTGAGATTCCTGCGCGCTTGCTTTACCGTGACCCGTCGCAACATTCGCAGAAATGCGCTCCAGATTCCTGCCCGCAAGATCTGGCCGGGTTCCCCACGCCTCGGAATTGACCGCGACTCGTCAATGGCTCCCAGTGCTTCGACTTGAGAAACCGCGTTCATGCCAACTCCGTGATTCGCACTGCGCGCCGTCCATTTACCGCCTCGAACCGTCCCCAGCCAAGCAGAGTCTGATTGATCCGTACGGGAATATCGTTGGCAACAGATGTCGCAGTCCGCACTACGTCACCTTTGCGAAGCTTGAGCAAAGCTCCGACGGTGAACTTTGGGACCACGATCTCCGCCGTCGTCTTGCAGCCAAGCCAGTGGTAGGAATCGATCGGATTACTTGCGCTTTTCGGCGCGGGTGCCTCGGTTTGCGGCTGCACCGGTGCGACTCGAGCTGCTGTGGCCATTTCGATTCTTCCTAATGAGTGGGTGCGCAATGCAGAGTCGGAACTCTGCCCACGAACGGAAGTGCAATCGAAATGCCGGATGGACAAAACGATGGAGTGTAAGGTGTGACTTTGGATGTCACACGCAAGCCGCAGAGAATAAGCAGCTTATGCCACGCGAGCTCTATAGCCAGCGAGGTTGGCGAGAATGGTTTTTCATTAGAGTGAGAGTAGAGCAGGCAGCTTTCCCGCGCGGGAATGAACCGCGCGGGACCTGCTCTAATCTTCAGCTAACTTTTCGGCTCTACAACTGCTTCATGTTGATCGTGTCCTGCGTGAGTTGATCGAAGGTGGTGACCACTCGCGCATTGGCCTGGTAACCTCGCTGCGTGATGATCATGTTCGAGAACTCGGTCGCGATGTCCACGTTCGATTGCTCCAGCGAGCCGCCGGTAACCGTTCCCCGGCCGCCGCTTCCCGCAGTCCCGATCGCCGGAGCCCCGGAGGACAGCGTGGTTTGAAAGCTGCTATTCCCCACCCGCAACAAGCCCTGTGGATTGGCAAAATTCGCCAGCACAATCTGACCCAGGGGCAGCGTCTGGTTGTTGGTGAACGTGCCCTCAATCGTGCCGTCCGTAGTGATGCTGTAGTCCGACAGCGTTCCGCTGCCATAGCCATTCTGGAAAGTATTGGCCGTTGCACTCGGAGCCGACGATTGAGTGAGCAGCGAATTGCCCGCCGTATCCTGTAAATTCCAGGTCATGCTGATGTCAGCTGCGCCATCCGCCAGCCCCGCAATCGCAATGCCCGTCACAGGAGCGGCTGGCGTAGCCAGCGTGCCGTCCGGATTGAAGGTGAGGTTGCCGGTGGTGAGTACGGTCGGTGCGCCGGTTCCGCCAGTATCGGCAGCAGGCAGAGAAAGTTGATAACTCCACGCGTTCGATGCCGTCTTGGTGAACTGATACGTCACCACGTGAGACGTCCCGAGAGAATCAAAGATCGTGACCGGTGTCGAAAAACTGTCTCCTACTGCCGAGCTTGCGTCCAAATTGGTCTGAGTCTGAATCGAGCTGGTCGGAGCGCCCGGGATGAGCTGGCCCTGGCTGATCACCAGCGGCGCTAGAGTCTGCGAAGGGCTGATCACGCCGTTGACCGCCGGATATCCCATCACCAGCTGTCCGTCCTGCGTGGTCAATTGCCCCTTAGCGTCAATCGTGAAGTTTCCCGCACGGGTGTATTGCTGAACGCCGTCTTTCTCAGTGACAAAAAGACCGTTGCCAGTGATGGCCACATCTGAGGGCACGCCTGTGCCTTCCAGATTGCCTCCGGTGAATGTCGGCGTTACCGAACCCAAAGCCACGCCTTCGCCAACCTGGATCGGGTCATTGGCTCCATTGGTTCCGTAAGCCTGATAAAAGAGGTCGGTAAACGAGGCACGGCTCTCTTTGAAACCGACGGTATTGATATTGGCCAGATTGTTGGAGATGACGGCCAGAGCCTGCGAAGCGGCGGTCAATCCGGAAAGTGGAATCGAAAAATTCGGCATGGTCTTACGCTCCTGTAGGTGCGGTCGTGGTCGGTTGTGTCGGCGTTGTGGTTGAGGTGCCCTGCATCAATTGGCGGATTTGAATCAGCTCATTCAGCTGGTTCATGGACAGCATTTGTCCAACCATCTGCGTCGGGTCCATCGGTGATGTCGGGTCCTGCGTCTTCAGCTGAGCGATCAGCAGTTGGAGAAACAAATCGCTTGAGCTGTTGGCCAGAGCGTCTGAAGACGCACTGCTGTTGTTTGTGGAGCTGCTCTGCGAGCTTTGGTCGGCTCGGGGAAATGCTGCCAGAGGATTGATTGTCATATTCTGTCTCCCGAAACTTCACTACTGCGACTCGTAACCACTAAATGCGAATGTCCAATCTGCCTTGCGAATCTAGCGCTTCCGCGGCCACAGGAAGAAGCGTGTCGTTGTTCAAGCTCACGCCGCCATGGCTTTGCTGCGGTCGCCATCCCTGCTGTTGTTGCGCATCCT
>Ga0105241_10002094_pt1 | contig 15056 bp, 6 predicted proteins | sample KBSC64metaG_FD_80422 | JGI IMG/M metagenome (GOLD analysis project Ga0105241, IMG submission 80422) | Corn rhizosphere microbial communities from Kellogg Biological Station, Michigan, USA - KBS C6-4 metaG | ecosystem: Host-associated > Plants > Roots > Rhizosphere > Soil | place: Michigan, USA... | reverse complement strand
GGTGACGCGGCCTCCGCTGATATCGCCGCCCAGGACCCAGTACGCTGAACCATGGCCGTGATCAGTTCCCCGATTACCATTTTCGCGAAACGTTCGTCCGAACTCCGAAACCACGACGACGACGGTGTTCTTCCATTCCGGCCCGAGTTCCTGTGCAAACGTCGCTAGACCGCGACCAAGGTTGTCCAGATTATTCGCGAGTTGGCCGGCGGACCCGCCTTCGTTGACATGCGTATCCCAGCCGCCGATGTCAACAAACCCTAGCCGATACTGTTCGCGCATCAGACGCGCGATGCGCACCGCCTCGTTGGCGAACCCGCGCGCCGTAACGGCGCCGCGATTGGCTTTCTGCATCTCTTCGTCGAATTCCTTGGCGATCCGCTGGCGCAATTCCAAACCTTCGGCGACAGCTGCGTGCAAATGGTGATCTTCATACATGCCGGCGAGTAGCGCCGTCTGACGTTCGTCAAATGCGGGCTTGGTCACTGTCCGCAGGGAAATGTTCGGAATGGCCGCACTGCCGCTGAAGGCGAGAGGCAACGCATCGGTAAACGCGATCGACGGCGCCCGGCCGACGAGGATCGATGCCAGCCGTCCCATGAATCCCGAATGATAATCGTGCTGATCGAGCGGCTGACCGCGCTCGATGCTCTCCTGCGTTTCGAAGTGGCTGCGCGAAAGGTCGTCGGTGCCGGCAAACGGTATGAAAGCGGCTTGCTTGTTTGCGTAGAGCTGGCCGATCGATTCGCGCAACGCTGGCGCGAGCGCCCAGTCCGCATCGAGCCGCAGTGCTCCGCCGGACGCGTTGGGGTTCGGCTTCGCAACCGCGATATTCGGCCGCGACGCGTAGTAGAAATCGCTCGTGTACGGCACGAGTACGTTCGCGCAGTCGTATCCACCGCGCAAGAAGACAAGCAGAAACCGCGCCGAAGAAGCGGGCGCGGCAAATAAGCGACCGCCGAGCGAAACGAGCGGAATCGCGGCACACGACTGGAGGAAGTTTCGGCGATGCATAGGCATGCTCAACGGTAATTGAACTCAGGGGACGCCAACAGCAGGGTATTCCACTCCTGTGGTGATTCGGCCTGGTCCAGCGCTGCCAATGTCGTCTTCGACAGCAGTGGCGCGATGCGTTCGAAGTAGAGTCTGTTCGACAAGTTGGGAAAACCAGTGACAGTTGCAGCGGAGCCGTCTTCGGGCGCGAACAGGTCGCCACCGCCGCCGCCGATCAGCCGAGCAATCTCGAAACGACGACTCATCTGACCGGAACTCGCCCAGGCATTTTCAGTGAGTGGATAGCCGTCCGGCGTTTGATGGCCGAACAACATCTCGGCCTGACCGTTGAGCCAATTGATCAACGGACGTTCGTTGGCAATTGACTTGCCGTCATAGGCCAAACGCACGGAGGAAACGATGTAATGCATTGGATCCTTGAACTTCTTGCCGAGCGACGCGGTGAACAGCGGCGACTCGAACATCGTACGTAGCACCGCGGCGATGTCGCCGTCAGTGGTCGCAAAAGTCCCCGCCATCTGCATGACGAGTTTTTCCGGCGGCTCGTCTGCGACAAAATAACCAGCAATCTTGCGTGAAACGAAATGCGCGCACGCGGGCTGCTTGACCAGCAGATCGACGGCTTCTTGTACTTCGGCGAAACCTCGGCCCTTGATCGTCTTGCCGAGCAGATGCTTGTCGCCGAAATCATGGCGCGCCGGATAGAACGCGAACAAGCCGTCACTGATGAACAGTTTCGCTTGCGCAGTGCGAGGTTTGACCGACTCGCCCCGAGCGACGCCGACACCCGTCAGCACGCGCGCCAACTCTTGCACATCCGCTTGCGAGTAGCCCGCATCGACACCAAGTGTATGCAGCTCCATCAATTCGCGTGCATAGTTCTCGTTGATGTGTCCCGAGGCATTCTGCGCGTTGTCCAGGTATTGCAGCATCGCCGGATGCGTGAGTGTGGCCATGACCAGATCACGGAAATGTCCCAGCGCGTGCGGCCGAATCGCGCGTTCCTCGTAATCGGCTGCCATCCAGCGAATCGCGCCCTTACGAGCAAAAATGCTGAAATGATTCAGCCAAAACCAATCCATCTGCTCCTTGAGCTGAGCCGGCGAGTAGACTGCCCGCAGGATATGCCGGCGCATTCCTTCGTAAGCGTAGCGTTCGCCGAGCGCATTACGCGCTTTACGCGCCTGTTGTTTTGCCTCGCCGTCCGCCAGCGAACTGAAGCGCTCCCGCGCCCTAAGTTCCTCTGCCCACAGTTGCGAAGCCGATGTCTTGGAGATATCCAACGCGGCAATCTGCGCCTGAATCGGCGCGGGTAGCGCGTCGTTGCGGCCCTCGAGCTGTTCTTCAAGAAAGCTACGTCGGCCCAGGCGCAGAAAGTGTTCGACGCTGGTCGAATCCAGACCATAGGTCACGCGATTGAGCCAAAGCGTGTCTTCCCGACTCAACAGTGTCTGCTTCTCGGGATCGGCCGACGCCGCTGCCGCGGCGGCGAGGCCGATCATCATGAAGAGGATTAGCCCGCGAATGCCAAAACTACACGTCGATTCTCGTTGCAAGGAGGGCAAGTGCATCGCGATCAGCAGTCGGTTCAGATACCACTACAAGCAACGTTCTAGGTCACGTGAGGATGACAGACACTGCAATCTTTCATTGTCGCATTCACTGGGCCGCGGAAAGTAGCTTTGGACGCGCTGAGAACGACTGGCTTCCTGAACGTCGCTCGACTTACTGCGGGACTGCCGGTCAACAAGTGAACCCCTGAATCGTTTCTACCGCAGCAATGCCTCACTACACCACGAGAGAACAACGATGAAACTCTATGCCAAGACGCTTTTGCTGGTTGCCGCTGCGATATCCCCTTTATTTGCGAGCGGCTGCGTTTACTATCCCGCACGTCCATACCATGCAGGCGTGTGGGTTCCTGGTTACTGGATCGGCGGCGTTTGGGTGCGTGGCCACTGGCGCTAATGAGCAGCCGAGCAATTGGGAAGCTCGCCCTTCCGTGAACTGCCGACAATTCATGCGGCGGAAATCAACGGTGCTGGTTCTTTCGTCCGGTCGAGACTGCTGTCCTCGTTCTTGCAGAGATAGATAACGCTCAATGCTTAGAAGCACCAGCGGCCCAAACCTCAGCGTGGTGACCGCCAGAGATGCCGGTGCAATCCAAGAGTTCTCTTACAAGCTGCTTCGAGATCATCGCGCCTCGCTCACGCCTGATATACAGGATTTCGTACTGCGGGCTTCAATGCTTGGAAATATAGTGAACGGTAATCGAGATCTTGCCTTGAAGCTGGCGGGAACCGTTGGCCGAGAGATTCGAAGTCCCGACAATAGGGGCGCGGAACGGGCCTATTTGAGGTACTACGCACAAGGCCTTTCCAAGCAGAACGCCGCTTCTCCGCGGTAATGGGATCTAAGTGGCCGAGCGCGTTCGCAATGAGGAGCGAAGCTCAGAGTAACCGCCAGATCTCTGGCACATCGGCACCAAACTTCTCGCTCCGTGACACGAAGGGACTTGAGTCGCTGGCATCTTGGCTCGTCTCGATCCGAGATGTAGGGCCATTCCTGGGACACTTTTGGGACTGTTCGCCATGATATTCTCCAACACGTAGCAATCGCCGGCAGCCACAAACCTGGGAAATCGCTACTGCATCGTGTTGTTGAGTTGCGCCGTTTTGCAAAATGGGCTTTGTAATCAGTAGGCCGGGGGTTCGAGTCCCTCTGGCGGCACCTATAAAATCAGCATGTTAGTTGTAACGGCCACTCGGGAGCTTGCGCGTTTGGGACACTTCTGGGACGTTTTCTCCCAAGTTCCCGCCATGGCCACCATCGAGAAGCGACCCTGCAGGCGGGGCGAGTCGCAATACCGGGTCAAGATTCGGATGCGCGGGCATCCCGCAGCCAACGTGCGCCATCAACGCGCCGCACTGCTGCGCGGTTTTGTCGCCAATCGTGTAGCTCGCTCCGCAGCGTTGTAGCACGGAAAACCGCATGGCGTAAGGCTTCCTGCGGTCCGTGTGCCAAACACTTTTATCTTGTGCCACGTTCGGGTTAATTACCTCCGTCCCCTTTTCCGGAGATGTGCGCTGCTGGAGCGGATTTGTTCGAGCGCATTCTCGAAGTCAATCTTCCTCACGCGCAAAGCGTTTTGATCGATCTCGACAAACGAACGGCCAATGGAGCACGCGTTGCGCCCGCCGCGCGCAGACGGCGGCTCCACAAGCGCGAACCAAAACGCTCTTGAGAACTGAATCTGAAACCTGGGTTTTTGCGCTTGCGTTTCTTATGAAACGTGCCGCCGAGGATCGGGCTCTGATGCGCCTCTCACGCACTCATCCCTTCTCCCTACCCGCGATAAGGTCCCTAATCGTTTTGGAATCGGTCAGAAGCTGACATGCCTGCCCTCATTTTGTGCACGTCGTATTTGACGGCTTCATTGGAATGGTTGCGCGAACGCCCCCTGTCAGGCTCTCCCGTGTGCTTCGGAAAATGCGGCGGCTAGATGTACTACCGGAACGTGAGTGCGCGAGACTCAGCTTGCGTGTATGAAGCAGTCAGGATCTCCCCCGAGAACAATTCTCGTCACCCTGTTCGCCGAACTGGATCACCTGCGAGAACGTCGCTCGCCACATCGCGAGAACCATTCTCGATGTCGGCCGAGAACGCGACGTCGCACACCGTGCCAAGCCGTCCCGCAGCCAACGTGCGCCATCAACGCGCCGCGCTGCTGCGCGGTTTGTCGCCAATCGTGTAGCACGTTCCGCAGCGTTGTAGCGCGGGAAACCGCATGGCGTAAGGCTTCCTGCAGTCCGTGCGTCAAACACTTTTATCTTGTCGCGTCCGGGTTAATTACCTCCGTCCCCTTTTCCGCCCTTTTCCGCTGCGCTGCCTTGCAATCACTGCGCGGTCACGCTTGTGACTTCTATTGCCGCGATAGCGCGTTCCACAAATATCACCAGAAAGACATCTTCCGGAGAGGAATCTCCACTCCCGAGAGCCCCGTATGAAATGACTAATCGGTTGCCTTGCCAGTGCAAGTAAAATTGCCCGGTCCCTTGTAGGGCAACTCGAACTTTTATTACGTACGGTAGGAGAGCCGAACTCAGCTCCTTCGTGTACGCAGCGTAACCACGGTGAGCAGCAGCCTCTCTTAGCATCCCTTCGCGGTCTTTGCTAAATAGCGGAAGAGCTGCTTCGTTTTCGCGCTTTGCGGCGTAAGATTCAGCCTCATTGATCTGCTCGGTCAACATCGCAACACAATCGAACTTCCTGCTGAACAGCCTGGCTAGAACGGATTGATCAATTCTCTTGTAGATGGCATCGCCGAGGATGTTTTTTGCAACGCTCGTCTGTTCCTTTCCTCCAACCATGAACATTCGTGATGCAGATATTGGAGCCTCGCTAGGTACAAATGTATCCGCATGCACCACTCGCTGTTGCGCGATAACGCTGTAGCTGCTCGAAATCAGAAACGTCATCGCCAAGAGATTTCGAAGGTTCATTTCAACACCATGCCAGTTAATGAGAATTGATATTGATAATCGATTGAATTAACCACTGATCTGGTGCGCCCCCATAATTGGCCATGATTTCATGACTTAGCTCCAACCCGGGAAATGGACGGCTCTTCGTATCCGGTCCGTCCAAGTAGTGATCGGGTAATCCCATAAAATGACCCGCTTCGTGCGCGGCCACCCACGCCATGTCATATCCCGGCGAGTTCTGGGCCCAAAATCCATCTATGCCGTTACTTACGAAGGAACGACCATCTTTCAGTCCCTCATCGCCACAAGGCACGTAGACGCTATTACTTCCCTCCGGGGAATTCGTATTCACAACGTCCGTCGTAACGTTGTAGTCTCCAAACGTGCCTTTCCACGTGGATTCTATTCCCTTGTTAAACATCGCGATTGTTTGAGCATCTGCCCCAGGGCCGTAGTAGTAGATTGGAATCGTGATACGCACGTCACCGCCTGAAACCGACACATTCGCGAGCTCGCCCGAAGGATCGGTATTGCCGATAGGATTTCCCTCGGCATAAGAATAGCTGTTGATTCCTCCTGCGAGTCCAATCGGATCTTCGCTGATAAAGCGCTTCAGCGTCGGGCTGTAGTAGCGCGCACGGTAGTAGTAGAGTCCCGTGCCGTCGTTCTCTCTACCGGTGTACTGGTACGGATTGTTGCTGCTGCCCGTCGAGCTCACTTCCCCGTAGGGCTCGTACCCATACGTCTGCTGCACACCCCCCGCTGAATCGGTGAGAGCGAGAGTGCTCCCCAGTGCATCCGCCAGGAAGTACCGCTTTCCGGCCGACTCATCGCGAGCGAACCGCTCGTCGATGCCCGCACCAGTCAAGATCGCACTGGTTGTCGCGCCCTGAGCTTCCTGAACTGGATTGGCACCGTCGTATAGGAAACTCGTCGTCACTCCATTGACCGTCTTGCTCATGCGCCGCCCGAATGTGTCGTAGCTGAAGTTCGCGATCGTCGTTCCATTCTGCTGGATCTGAGTAAGGCGGTGCCGCACGTCGAAGGTATAAGTCGTCGTGGGATTGGTCGATGGATCCTGGGTCGCATCACCGTTGACGTCGTAGCCCAGACTGAAGCCATTCCATACAGTCTGCCGGTTGTTCAGATCGAACTGGCTTGAGCCAGAGGTCAGCGTCGGTGACAGGTCAGCCGCAAAACCTCCCCTCTTTGTGACACGCCGACCATCGGCATCGTACCCGTAAACCAGGTTCGCGAGCACCGTGGTACCGCTGCGGTATGAGATTCCCGTCAACTGGTCGGCGATATCGTAGGCGTAACTCGTGACGATTCCATTCGGCAGCGTCATCGATGTGCGGCGATTTGCCGCGTCGTAGCCGAACCCGACATTCTCGGAACCTTGCGTAATGCTGGTGAGACGATTGGAGTCGTCGTAACCGTACGTGATCTGTGCCTGAGCACCGGGCGTCATCGTTTGACGGCGTCCATTGGCATCGTAGGTGTAACTCACCGTACCTTGGGGCGTGGTTTCGGATAAGAGTTGATTTAGATCGTTGTAGCTACGATCGATTGTTCCCGAAACCGAGTCCACTACATGTGTCAGGCGATTGCCCGAGTCGAAAGTCGGCGTGATCGTGCTGCCGTCAGCAAAGGTGATCAGGCTCGGCCGATTGAGCGCGTCGTAGTGGTAGGTTGTGGTCTGTTGCTTGCGATCGGTGTACGTATACAAATTTCCTGCTAAATCATATTGCCAGCTCTCGCCCTGGTTGAGAGCGTCCGTTCGCGAGGTCATCCGGCCAAGTCCGTCATAGCCGAACTGTGTCCTGCCGTTATTCGGATCAGTGATGCTTTGGACAGTACCATTCGGATAGTACTCAATGGTCGTTGTCTTGTTGTTGCGGTCCGTAACGGTGTGCACGCGGCCCATGCCGAGGCTGTCGTAAGTTATCCCACCCGAACGGTTCATCGGATCGGTGATCCCGATGTTGCGGCCCAGCGGATCTCTGGCGATCGTGAGTGTCCGGTTCAGCGGCGCCTTGATTGTCTGCAGATCTCCTACTGCGTTGTAGGTGGCTGAAGCCGTCCCGCCGACGGCATTCGCGCTGCTAAGCAGTCGGCCAGCGCTGTCGTGCGTAAAGCTGCTCTGATGCTGCAGAGGGTCAGTCACCGACAACAGGCTGCCGTTGCTGTCGGATCCCAATACTGTGGCCTTGCCACGCGGATCGGTGTAACTCGATAACTGATTGAAATTCGGCGTGTAGGAGTATTTCTCGACAATCGCGTTGGCAGTACCGGCCAGTGCCGTGCGCTGGATGACGCTGCCTGTGGAGTAATCACGCAGTAGTTCAGTTCGGCGGTTAAGAGGATCCACGATCGCGGTGAGCAGGCCGCTGGTTAGATCGCGTTCGAATATGGTTGTTTGCGCAATTGAAGTGCCGTACGCGTAGGTGACTGACGCCTTGTAACCGTGTGGGTCGTAGGTCACGGTGCGCACGTTGTTGAGAGGATGGTGACGTTGGTCTGTGTCACGTTTCCGCCGCTGTCCACCGTGTAGTTAAATCGATAGGTGCCGCCGTCGGCAAGATTCTGCTGGTACACACGACCATTGGCATCGTAATAATTCGTGACGATCGTAGTGCCATTGCGGTCTATCAGCGTCAGCATGTTGCCACTGCCATCGTAGCCGTACTGTTCGAATAATTGGTCCGGATAAGTGACCTGCGTCAGGAACCCATTGGTGTACTGATAGCCCCAGGTGCGATTCGTGCTGTCCTTGATCTGCGTAATGCGGCTCGACGTGTCGTATGTGAAGTCCGCATAGCGTCCGCTTGGTGAGGTAATGCGTGTGATCTGGCCGCCGTTCCATCCAATGGTCAATTGATTGCTGTAGCGATCCTTAATCGCAATGAGGTTGCCGTTTTCCGTGAATATGTACTTGGTGCCATCTAGCGTGGTGATGACATAGGTGTTGCTTTCATGGTCCAAGATCGAGCCATACCAACTCGATGCCGAGGTGTTGTGAACAGCGATCACGCTGAAATAATCGGTCCCCGGCGAGGTGCGATAAAACCGCGCATAAGCACCATTGGGCAGAATCAAGTCATACTGCGTGTAACGTGCTATGTCTATGCCAGACACTTCGCGCAGGTACATGCCATAGCTGAGCTGCGTGCCATAGCCGAACGAGCGCGATACTGTGTCACCCGGACGGTACGTCCGTGATATCACGATCGGAACGGCGCCGCGCACAAACGTATCGGTGCGATCGAGCACGAACAAGCCGCTCTTGCAATCTATCGGATCACCTCCCTTTGCACTGTTGGAACTGCTGCAATCGCCTGATCCTTTGTGGTCACCGCCACCGTCTACATTATTCTTGTCGGAAGAAACAGGAGGGTCACTACCCGGACCACGATCGACCGGAGGCGCCTTGTCAGGGGCCTGTGGATTGTTCTGGGTGTACATGAAGCCGACGGATTCATAGAGCGCGACGCCGGGATCGGGAACTACCTGCGAACCGTCGCTTGAGGTTTGCCCCTCGCCGTAAATCCGCCAACCTTGCTCGTCGGTGTGATAGGACCAGAAGAGGACTCTTTCGCCGGGCTGCAGTCCGGTCTGATTCGGATAGAGCACGCGGATTCCCGGCGTACTGCCCGGCGTCAGTCCTTGGACGATCATACCGCCCGGTTGCACGGTCACATAAGCAGGTGCGTTTGCGGGGAACGGAAACGGCGCACGATCCAGCGGCATTGGTACCACAGCAACTTTGGTAACGATCTTGCCTTCGTGGTCGCGCAATACTGCGCCCTTTGGGATGCGGATCTCCATGCCGGGCACGATCGGGTTGGTAATCACCGCATCGTCCGTCATAGGCGAAGGTAGATCGATCCAGTCCGACTGCAGAATCTTCGGCAGGAAGATTGGCTCCATCGGTGTCTCGCGGTCAGCGCTCACATTCACACCAATGACGAAATATCCGAATTGAGTCGTCACGCCGTCGCCGGCGGCGCGGCCGTCGACGATGAGTTCCTGCTGACCAGGAGAAACACCAGACAAGCGAAACTCGCCATCATTGCCGGTCTTTGCGCGTTTGTTGCCGATCGACACGATTACATTGGCAAGCGGCTGGTCGCTTTGGCGCAAGACGATGCCGCTCACCAAGCCACGTTGAGAGTGCACGAATCTTTCGTTGTATGCGCCCAGGTGCAAGGCCATCGCATCGTTGCGGCGCTTGGAGAACTTTTCCGGTAACGGTCGATCGGTACGCCATTTTCCGTTGCGGTTATCCGCATTCGGAATCCACCGTTCAGCATCGACCCCTGCTGTGGAGTCTTGCGCCTTGACGTCCGGCTTTACGCCGTGCCGCGTGGTAACAGATGGCTGTGGCGATAGCGAACTGCCGATGGGCTCCTGGTCCGACGCACCCCCCGTGGATGCCGATGCCGATGTCGGCTGACCGGCAACCGGCCGGGTCAAATCACCGAGCGACAAACGCGGATCCGGACTGGAGCTCAGCAGAATACTCGCAGTCGTAAAATCGAAAGCCACAAAGGACAACACCGTCCCGTGTTGATCAACGGCACCATTGATGAAAACGGTGTAACGCGTGGCGGGAAACAGGTCCTGTTTTGGAATCAGGAACACCAAGCGACCTTCGTCAACAGGGGTCACGTTCGCAGCGACGTCTCCGGCCGGCCCCAACAAGGTCACCGTCGCGTGATTCAGTGATGTCACCGCCAGCGGGACATTGAAGCGCGCGGCAATCCACGCAGTGACGGGTGCGTCTGTCGACTCGGCCGTCGGCAGTGAGCCGGCGATGGCGGGAACGGCGCGCGGGTTATCAGTTACTGCCGTCGCCCGAACCTGAAGGGTATTGGAGTCAAAGGATATGGCGTCCCCAATTGGCCGATTCTCAGTATCAACACCACTTCGAATTACAACCCGATCATCTTCGCCAAGTAGGACCGTTGGGTGCAGACGTACCGGTTCGTCAGAAGCGGAGATCGACTGGGCATGATGCGTGCGCGGGTCCCACAACTCGATTTCCGACACCAGGCCGCCCACCGACCAGCCACCAAACACGGCCAGACGCCCATCCGTAAGCACCGTCGCGGCATGGCCGGCACGCGGCAGCAGCCCAAGGTCGCCAGTCGGTGCGACCGCGTTGGTCGCAGCGTCGAACCATAAGCCGTCCTCAAGCAGCCTGTCGGCATTGTCCAGGCCGCCCCAGATGAGAACCTGGCCTGTCGGCAGCACAGTTACGCTGGCAAAGCGGCGCCCGGCGACACCCGCGAGCGGCTTGTTCTTGTGTCCATCCGAATTGGTCAGCCACAAACCGTCTTCGCCCATAGTGAGCGTTCGGCCATCGGGCAATTGCGCGTGTGCAATTGATTCAGAACCACCGACCCGCAACCCCTGCGGCAGTTGTGTGGAAGTCGGTGCGCCTGCGTGTGCGTCGACGAATGGGACCAGGGCGACCAACCAAACCAGCGTGCGGATGAGACATTTGGTGTTCATTAGTTCTTCTTCCGGTCAGTTGGTCACGGCAAAGGGGGCGGGACTGTTCGCAGTAGTGCCGGCAACAGTCACTGACACGGTGCCGGTAGTCGCACCCGACGGCACGGCGACAATGAGTTGATTGGCGCTGGCCGCAAGGACGGTTGCTGCCGTGCCATTGAACTTGACTTGGTCATTGGCGGCATTGGCATCGAAACCCTGGCCATTGATCGTGACCGAATCGCCGGTGGCGCCCTGGCCCGGTGCGACGCTGAAGATCGAGAGCGATCCGGCAGGTGTGCCGGTAATGCTTGTCAGATTGCCCAGCGCGTCGTAGGTATATTGGCTGGGACTGTTGGCGGGAGGTGCGACCTGCAGCAAGCGCCCGGCGGCGTCGTACTGGTACGAGGTCGGCGGCGTCGTACCGCCGCTCACGGTGAAGTCACTGCGCGACATGGCTATCTGATCGCCGATACCAATGCTGATCGGACCCGTGCTGGCACCTGCGGGCACAATGACAACCAGTTGTGTTGCGGACCCCGATGTCACGGTCGCTGACGTTCCGTTGAAACTCACGACATTGTTGGTCGGCGATGCGGCGAAGTTGCTGCCCGTGATCGTGACTGTGGTTCCCGTTGGCCCAAGATTCGGGGTGAAATCCGTAATGGTCGGCAACACGGCAAACACGCCCGGGCTATTTGCAGTTGCACCACCAACCGTGACACTGATCGGCCCGGTGGTAACACCCGGTGGCGCCGTGGTGACAAGTTGCGTGGCGGTCGCCGACGTGACCGTTGCGGTTATGCCGTTGAACTTGATGGTGTCATTAGCGGCAGTCGGATCAAAATGCGATCCATAAATCGTCACCGAGGTACCCGCCTGCCCCGATGTCGGCGTGAAACCGACGATACCTGGAGCGATCGAGAAACTGCCGCTGCTGGTTGTCGATGAGCAACCACCAATGCTCAGTTGGAATGGACCCGTAGATACCCCGGCGGGGATCGTGGCGACAAGCTGCGTGGACGTGGCGGTGCCTACGGGCACTGACACGCCGTTCATAGTCAACCGATCGTATTGCGACCAAGGGCTGAAGTTGGTGCCGTTGATCGTTACCCGAGTTCCGCCGGGCCCACTTGTCGGCGCGAAATCGGTAATGGTTGGCGGTCCTGCAACCGTAAAGTTGCTGACGCTCGAAACGCCGGGTCCGCCATCAACAGTCACATGGATCGCGCCGCTCGTTGCGCAAGGAGGCACCATGGCAACTAGTTGCGTGGTGCTCGCACTAGTCGCAGGAAGCGATCCGCCGTTGATCAAGACTTGATCGTAGAGGGCCACAGGGTCGAAGTTGGTTCCCGTGATGGTAATCGAAGTTCCAATCGGTCCGCTGGCCGGAGAGAAACCCGAAATCGTTGGAACAGGCACCGTAAAGCTGGTGCTCGAATAAACGATCGTTCCGCCATTGACACTGACTCCTATCTGCCCAGTGACTGCGCCATATGGCACGGTGGTCACCAATTGGGTTGGCGAGGCACTGGTCACGCTTGCCGCCGCTCCAAACGTCACGGCATTATTGACCGCTAGCGCATCGAAGTTTGTACCGGTGATCGTGACCGTGGTACCGCGTCGCCCGCTCGTTGGCGTGAAAGCGGTGATGGTCGGTACGGGGACCGTAAAGAGGCCCGTCGAGCTAACCAATGGAGAGCCATCAACACTTACAGTAATGTAGCTCGTTACAGCACCGTAAGGCACAGTGACAGTAAGTTGTGTAGCAGAAGCGGAAGTAACGTTGGCAGCCAGTAGGTAGGTATTGTTGTCGCGAAAATACACTGCGTTGTTCGATGCTGCAGACGCATCGAAATTGGTTCCCGTGATAGTCACCGTCGTGTCTTTTGGACCGCTCTGCGGTGTGAAGCCGCTAATGGTCGGTAGCGGCACGGTGAAATTAGTGCTCGAAGTACCCAGCGTCCCGCCGTTGACGCTCACGCCAATCAGCCCCGTACGCGCACCCCATGGAACATTGACCACAAGTTGCGTCGTACTGGCACTCGTTATGGTTGCCGCAAGTTCGACCGCACTGCCGTCGTAAAACATAACAGCGTCGTTGCCTGGCGTCGCGTCGAAACCCGTGCCCGTTATCGTGATAGCAGTTCCCGGCAGTCCGCTGGCAGGACTGAAGCTTGTAATAATCGGTGCCGGTACCGAGAAGTTGGTTGTCGAGTAGGCAAATCCACTCCCGCCATTGACATGGACTCCTATGGGACCGGTCGTCGCGCCATACGGCACTGTTGCCACAAGCTGTGTCGCCGATGCACTGCTAACAACCGCAGTGGCTGCATTGAACTTGACAAGATTGTTGGCAACGATCGGATCGAAACCTGTACCAGAGATGGTGACTGATGTGTTGAGCAAGCCACTCGTAGGCGTGAACCCGCTTATCATTGGCTGCTGCGGGGTGAAGGTCCCTGTGGTGACCTGCGCGGTCCCGTTGACGCTCACGCCAATGGGGCCCGTGGTTGCACCATACGGCACCAACGCGACGAGCTGCGTGGGCGTCGCGGAACTGACCGGAGCAGAAGTGCCGTTGAATTTGACAGCATTGTTTGCGGGTGTCGGACTGAATCCCGCCCCGGTGATAGTGACGGGGTTTCCTCCTGCACCACTGGTGGGCGAGATGTTGGTTATCAATACCGGCAGAACCGTGAAGTCGCTGTTCGAGCATCCTTGAGGGCCGCCGGGTATGTTGATACAAACGGGCCCAGTCGTAGCATTGTTGGTTACGTACAGCACAACTTGCGTCGGCGTTGCCGACACCGTGTTTATATACTGCCCACTGATTGACGCAAGGTCATTCTGAAGACAGGAGCTGTCAAATCCCGCCCCTGAAACCGTGATATGAGTACCGACTTGCCCGTTGGATGGCGTAAAACTACTGACCGTGGGTGCCAACACGTTGAAGCTGTTGGCTGAAGTAGCCCCGTTATAGCCGCCGTCCGTACTGACGTAAATCGGACCGGTCACCGCGCCATCTGGAACCGCAACTACCAGTTGGGTCGATGTCGCGCTGACCACGGTCGCCGGTTCACCGCATCGCGTTTGGCTGCTAATCCTGAAGTTCACAACATTGTTGGCCGGCGTTGTGCTGAAACCAGTCCCGATGATGGTGACGCTACTACCAAGTTGGCCACTGGCAGGCGTAAAGCTCGTAATGGTCGGAAGCGGAACGGTGAAGCTGTTGGATGTTGTGGTGTTCTGACTTCCGCCATTGCCAATCGTAAGTGGACCAGTTGCAGCTCCGTACGGAACGGTCACAATAATTTGAGTCGCGGACGCCGAGGTCACTGTTGCGTTGGACGTAGGATGTCCCGAAAAATCGACTGCGCTGTAACCTGATGTTGGATTGAAATTTGTACCCGTGATGGTGACCGAGGTACCCGTCGAGCCGCTGGCAGGAGTGAATCCTGTCACAGTCGGAGCCGGCACGACGAAGTTGCTGCTAGAACAGCCCTGCGCACCGCCATTGACGCTGACGCAAATCGCTCCTGCGGATATTCCGTTTGCTACCGCAACCAACTGGCTCGATGTTGCGGACGTCACGCTTGCGCAGCCGCTGCCATTGAAGGACACACAATCATTCGCAGCCGTTGAGGAGAAACCCGTACCCGTGATCGTGACCGATGTTCCAGGCAGGAGGCTGCTCGGGCTGAATCCTGTAACCGTCGCCGGAACGGCGAAATTGTTCGTGGAATAGACAATGGCGCCGCCGTTGACGCTGATGCCGATCTTGCCGGTGGCTACCCCAGTGGGAACGGTGACCACAAGTTGTGTCGCGGTGGCTGAACTGACGGTGGCTGTCAGGCCGCCAAAGGTCACCGCATCATTCGCCGGAGTCGAGCTGAAATTCGCCCCGGTAATCGTCACCGATGTTCCGGCTGCTCCGCTCGAGGGTGTGAAGTTTGTAATCGTCGGGGGCTGGATGACCGTGAAGCTTGAGCCGCTCGTCGCACTCTTACCTGCCACGAAGACTTGAATGGTTCCAGTGGTCGCGCCCGCCGGAACAGTTGC
>Ga0105241_10002082_pt1 | contig 15107 bp, 14 predicted proteins | sample KBSC64metaG_FD_80422 | JGI IMG/M metagenome (GOLD analysis project Ga0105241, IMG submission 80422) | Corn rhizosphere microbial communities from Kellogg Biological Station, Michigan, USA - KBS C6-4 metaG | ecosystem: Host-associated > Plants > Roots > Rhizosphere > Soil | place: Michigan, USA... | reverse complement strand
GCGGTCGATGCCAAGACTTTCACCATCAAGCTCAAGGAACCGACCGGCCTCGTGCTGCTTGGCTTGTCAAAACCCTCGTCCAACGTGCCGTTCATGATGCCCAAACGCGTCGCCGAGACGGACCCCAACAAACAGATCGAGGATTTTACGGGATCCGGACCCTTCGTCTTCGTCAAGGATGAATGGAAGCCGGGCGACAAGACCGTCTACGTCAAGTTCGACAAGTACAAGCCGCGCGCCGAGCCGGCCTCGGGTCTTGCCGGCGGCAAGCTCGCCAAGGTGGATCGCGTCGAGTGGCGCGCCATTTCCGACGCGCAGCAAGCGGTCAACGCGCTGCAAAAGGGCGAGATCGACTACATCGAGCAGCCCAGCCACGATCTCCTGGGCACCCTGAAGAAGGATGCCAACATCCAGATCGTCGACGTTCCGCAAATCAAGGCGCAGTACGTCTTCCGTCCGAACCACCTGCACAAGCCGTTCGACAACCCGAAGGTCCGCGAGGCGCTGTGGTACGCCTTCAATCAGGAAGACTTCCTGATGGCGACCATCGGCGACGAGAACTACATCAAGGTGTGCAAGGCGCTGTTCGTCTGCGACACCACGTTCGGGTCGACCAAGGGAACTGATGCCATCCTCAACTCGAACGCCAAGAAGTCGCAGGAACTCCTGAAGGAAGCCGGCTATGACGGCACGCCGGTGCTGCTGATGCACTCCACCGACCTGAAGGCCCTGACCAACCTCGCGCCGGTGGCGAAATCGCTGATGGAAAAAGGCGGCTTCAAGGTCGATATGCAGTCGATGGACTGGCAGACCCTTGTTGCACGCCGCGCCAAGAAGGATCCGCCGAGCGCCGGTGGCTGGAATGCCTTCCTGACCGCCTGGGTCGTGGCCGACGTGATGAACCCGGTCTCCGCCGCTTATGTCAATTCGGGCTGCGACAAGGCTTCGTTCGGATGGCCCTGCGACGAGAAGATGGAGAAGTTGCGCGACGACTTCGCACGGACGTCCGATCTCGCCAAGCAGAAGGAGATTGCAGAAGCTGTGCAGAAGCGCAATATCGAGATCACGGCCATGATCCCGGTCGGCGAGTACATGCAGCCGATCGCCGTCCGCAAGAACGTCAAGGGGCTGTTGATGGCGCCGGTGCCGGTGCTCTGGAACATCGAAGTTACCAAGTGATGTGAAGGAAGCGGGCGGCTTGCCGCCGCCCGCTGCGTTTCGGGGATCGACCCATGTATGGCTACTTCTTCCGGCGATTGCTCGGCACGATCCCCGTGATGCTGGTGGTTGCGGTCTTCATCTTCCTGATGCTGCGGCTCACCCCGTCCGACCCTGCGGCCGTCATCGCCGGAGACAATGCCACTACCGAACAGGTGGCGCAGATTCGCACCCAACTCGGCCTTGATCGTCCGATGGTCGAGCAGTTCTTCATCTGGTCCGGCAAGGTGCTGAGGGGGGATCTCGGCGAAAGCTTCTTCTTCAAGAAGACCGTAGCTTCCCTGATCGGCGAGCGCATCGAGCCGACACTGTCACTGGCCCTGTTCACGATGGTGCTCGCGGTGTTGATCGCCGTACCCCTCGGCGTGCTGGCGGCGCACCGGCAGGGCTCGTGGATAGATCGCATCGTGATGGGCTTTTCGGTGCTTGGGTTTTCGATGCCGTCCTTCGTCGTCGCCTACCTTCTGATCTATCTGTTCGCGGTTTGGCTGAACTGGCTGCCGGTGCAGGGCTATCAGCGGATCGCAGAAGGGCTCGGCGGCTGGGTGAGGGGGCTGGTTCTGCCTTCGCTGACCCTGTCGGTCATCTTTGTGGCCCTGATTGCGCGCATGACGCGCACCAGCATGCTTGAAGTGCTGTCCGAGGACTACATCCGCACCGCGAGGGCAAAGGGGCAGAGCGAACGCAAGGTGCTGTTCCGCCATGCACTGCGCAATGCGGCCGTTCCCATCGTCACGGTGATCGGGCTGGCCGTCGCGCTGCTGATTGGCGGCGTTATCGTCACCGAAAGCGTGTTCACGATTCCGGGCCTTGGACGGCTTACCGTGGATGCCGTGCTGGCGCGCGACTACCCGACCATCCAGGCCGTGATCCTGCTGTTCTCGTTTGTCTATGTCATGATCAACCTGACGGTCGATATGATGTACACGTTGCTCGACCCGAGGATACGCTACTGATGGCTGACGTAAGCCTCGATACCCCGATTGCGGTGACGCCGGCCAAACCGCGTGCAGCATTCCGCACGCTGTTGCACAACCCGGCCGTCCTGTTCGGCGGCGCCGTCATCATATTCGTCTTGCTGATGGGGCTGCTCGCGCCCTGGCTCGGCACCATCGACCCCGCCGCGATTAATCCGATCGCGCGCAACAAGGTGCCCGGCGCGGAGATTTCGCTGCGTACCGACACCGGTGAGCGCATCAAGATGATCGCCCGGTTTGGAACGGACAGCCTGGGGCGCGACGTCTACAGCCGCGTGGTCTACGGCGCGCGCGTCTCGCTTTTGGTCGGCGTCGCCGTGGCGCTGATCAGCGTCGCCTGCGGCCTGTTCATCGGCCTGCTCGCGGGCTTCTTCCGCATTCTCGACGCCATCATCATGCGCATCATGGACGGGCTGATGGCGATCCCGGCAATCCTGCTTGCCATCGCCATGGTATCGCTGTTCCGCGCCAGCGTGTGGACGGTGATCGTCGCCATTACGGTCCCGCAAGTTCCCGGCGTGGTTCGGCTGGTTCGTTCGATCGTGCTCAGCGTGCGTGAGGAGCCCTATGTCGAGGCCGCGGTGACGCTAGGCACCTCGACGCCAAAACTGTTGTGGCGGCATGTGCTGCCCAACACCTTCGCGCCGATGATCGTGCAGGGTACCTTCATCTGCGCGTCCGCCATTCTGGTCGAAGCCATCCTGTCATTCCTCGGCATCGGCGTGCCGCCGGAAGTGCCGACCTGGGGCAACATCATGGCCGCCGGGAGAGAGGTGTTCAGCCTGTTCCCGCACAACATCATCTATCCCGGTGTGTTCCTGGCGATGACCATTCTGGCCGTCAACATACTGGGCGACGGATTGCGCGACGCGCTCGATCCCAAGATGGCGAAGCGGATGTGACGATGGCAAACCGCGTTCTCGAACTCGCCAATCTTTCCGTCGCCATCAAGGGGGGCGGCGACCGGCCGCACGCGGTGCGCGGCATCAATCTCACCGTCGATGCCAACGAGATCGTCTGCGTCGTTGGCGAATCCGGCTCCGGCAAATCGGTCACTGCGCAGGCGGTGATGGGACTGTTGCCGAAGAGCGCGATGTCGGTGGAGACCGGCTCGATCCGGCTCGAAGGCGAGGAATTGACCACCAAGTCCGACGCCGACCTGCGCGCGATGCGCGGCACCCGCATGGCCATGGTGTTCCAGGAGCCGATGACTGCGCTCAATCCGGTCGAGCGCGTCGGCGACCAGATCGGCGAGGTGCTGGAAGTCCACACCGATCTCGATCCGAAGGAACGGCGCAAGCGCGTGCTCGACATCATGCGCGCGGTGCATCTGCCCGATCCCGAACAGATGATCGACGCCTATCCGCACCAGCTATCCGGCGGCCAGCGCCAGCGCATTATGATAGCAGCCGCGCTGGTGCTTGATCCCGCGCTATTGATCGCGGACGAGCCGACCACCGCGCTCGACGTCACGACGCAGGCGCAGATCCTCAAACTCGTGCGGGAAATGCAGACCCGGAAGAAGACGGGCGTGCTGTTCATCACCCACGATTTCGGCGTCGTCTCGGAGATCGCCCACCGCGTGGTGGTGATGCAACTCGGCCGCATCGTCGAGCAGGGCGCTGCCGAGGAAGTGCTGCGCAATCCGCGCGAGGACTATACGCGGATGCTGCTCGCATCGGTGCCGAGCATGACGCCGCCGAAGCGCGTGCCGGTGAGCGGGCCCGTGGTGCTGCAGACGGAGAAGCTGTTCAAGACCTATGGCAAGCGCACGCTGTTCAATCCCAAGGCGCGCATCGTCAAGGCGGTGAATGATGTCTCGCTCGAGGTGCGGCGCGGCGAGACGCTCGGCATTGTCGGCGAATCCGGCTCTGGCAAGTCGACGGTGGCGCGCTGCGTTGCGCGACTGGTGGAGGCGACCAGCGGCGCTATCCGGATCGACAATTCAGATATCGCCGCGATGAAGGAAGCGAAATTCCGTCCTATCCGGCGGCGGGTGCAGTTCATCTTCCAGGATCCCTACCGCTCACTCAATCCCCGCCGCACCGTGGGCGAAGCCATCATCGAGGGGCCGATGAATTTCGGCCTGTCGCGCAAGGAGGCGCTGCAGCGGGCGCGCGACCTGATGGCTATCGTGCATTTGTCGCCGGATGCGGTCGACCGCTATCCGCACCAGTTCTCTGGTGGCCAGCGCCAGCGGATATGCATTGCGCGGGCGCTGGCGATGGAGCCTGAATTGCTGATCGGCGACGAGCCGGTATCGGCGCTCGACGTCTCCGTGCAGGATCAGGTGCTGAAGCTGCTCGACGAAGTGCGCCGCAAGTTCAATCTCGCGGTGCTGTTCATCACCCATGATCTGCGGGTGGCCGCCCAAGTGTGCGACCGCATCGCGGTGATGCAGCGCGGGGTGATTGTCGAGCAGGGTGCTACGGCAGACGTTTTTGCCGCGCCCCAGCACGAATATACCAAGGCATTGTTTGACGCCGCGCCCGGCAGGCATCAGGAATTTGCCGCCAGCGCGTAATTGCGTTCGTCATTGCGAGCCCAACGGGCCGCGCAAATGCGCGCCCGATGGCTCGCAATGACAGCGAAGGTCAGCAGTGGGTATCCCGCATCAGTTCCGGACCATCGCTCGATAGCGGCGAGGGGACTTGCGGTTGTTGTGGCTGAGATGACCGCCGATCCGTGGGTAATTTGCGCCCGGTTCCGGCAGGTTTGTCCAAGGGTTGTTCGCTGGCCATGTCGTCATACTCCTTTTGTGCATGACAACATTTTTGTGTGCGTTGCGTTCCTCAGACCGGATGCGCGGCGAGATGTTCCAGCATTAATTCGCATACACGTTCCGGCGCCTGATCCGCCGCAAAATGTCCGACGCCCGGCAACACCTCGAAACGATAGGGCGCGGCGATGAAATCGACGGTGCCTTCGGCGGCGGCGCGGCCGACGGTGTCGTCAGCGTCGCCCCAGATATAAAGCGTCGGCACGCGGATCGGGCCGAGCGGCCCGCGGATCGCGCCGCGGGCGCGATACCAGGCAAGCGCTGCTTCCATCGCCTCCTTGTTGCCGAGCACGGCGAGATGCCTCTCGATGGCGTCGGCAGGAACGCCATTGGCGGCCAGACGCTCGCGCAGCCATCTGGCGTCGTCGGCCAGCACGACATCGGCGGCATCCGGTTCCAGAAATGCCTTGTGGTGCTTTGAACGCTGGGCCTGCTCACCGTCGGCCATCAGCGCGCGATTGAATGCGTTCGGATGCGGCCGCGAGAGAATGGTGAGCGAGGCCAGCCGCTCGTGGTGGCGGTCGGCGACGCCCCAGGCGATGCTGCCGCCCCAGTCGTGGCCAACGAGATGAAAGCGCGCTTCGCCATAGCCCGCGGCCGCTACGATCGCCATGGCGTCGTCCATCAGGCGGTCGATCAGATAGTGCGAAAACTCACGCGGATCCGGCCGGGCGCCCGGCGAATAACCGCGCTGGCTCGGCGCAATGGCGCGATAGCCCATGTCGCCGAGGGCCGCGACCTGCGCGCGCCAGCAATGCATCGATTCCGCAAAGCCGTGCAGCAGCAGGACCAGCGGCGCCCCGGGCGTGCCGGCGGCGATGGCATCAAAGACCAGATGTGGCGCGATGGCGATTTGTTCTGATGCCGGCATGGGGCGATCCTGGAGGGGCAATCGGGCCAATCCATGGTGAGACGTATTCCAGACGGGCGGGCGGAATTGTGCAACCCGGGAAAAGTGCTGTATTGGAAGCCGCACAGAGGCCCGAGGGGACGGACGTTTGCATTATCTGAGGTCTATCATATTCGATGCCGCCGTGGTGATCCTGACGCTGGTCGTTTCGCTGTCGGTGCCGTTCATGGCGCTGTTCAACGCGAGCAGCGCGACGGTGCGCGCGGTCTCGCAGGTCTGGGCCAACGGCATCATGTTTCTGATGAAGTACGTGGTGGGGCTGGACTATCGCGTCGAGGGACGCGAGCACGTTCCCGACGGCCCCTGCATCATCGCCTGCAATCATCAATCGCTGTGGGAGACCGCGGCGCTCTGCGTGATTTTCCCCGACGCCAGCATCGTCGCCAAGAAGGAGCTGAGGAAGCTGCCGCTCGTTGGCTGGTTTCTGGAGCGATATCCGATGATCCTGGTTGACCGGTCGGCGGGCCGCCAGGCGCTGCGCCAGATGGTCGATGAGGCGAAGCGCGCGGTCGGCGAGGGGCGCAAGGCGCTGTTGTTTCCGCAGGGCACGCGACAGGCGATCGACGAGCCCATGGTGTTCCACTCGGCCGGGATCTCCGCGCTCTACACCAACCTCGACATCCCGGTGGTGCCGGCGGCGTGCAATTCCGGCCTGTTCTGGGGCAAGAAGACCCTGATGATGCATTCAGGCACCATCACGCTGTCCTTCCTGCAGCCGATCGCGCCGGGCCTGCCGCGCAAGGAGTTTCAGGAAAAGATGGAGCGGATGATTGCCGACGAGGCGAGCCGGTTGCTCACGGTGACCGAGGCGAAGGTGGCGCGCTAGGTAGCAATGCGATGAGGCCGTATCGCGGCCGCTTCGAATTGATCGTGCCCGCTTGACCTCCAGGAGTGGAGCAAAGCGACATGCCCGTATTGACGCGATGGGCCTGCAACGCACCTCAGGTGCGGTGCACCCAGGTATCGGGCTGTCTGTCAGGGGAACCGCATATGAAGAGCTGCGTTTTGTTCCTGTCAACACAGGGAGATCGCCATGCGCTCTATTGTCCTCGCTCTCGTCATTTTGCTGACCGGGACTTCGCTGTCATTTGCACAGGGTCGGCAGGGCACGCCACAAGAGCAGCAGGCCTGCACACGGGATGCGCAGCGCCTTTGCCGGCAGCTATTGGGCAATGATGGAGCGGTTCAACAATGCTTGCAGCAGAACCGGACCAAGCTCAGCAAGGGCTGCCAGAAAGTGTTTGCCAGCCACGGCATGTGAGGAACGGCGATGTCGGGTGCCGCTCCTGGACGGGTGAGGCGGCATCGGGCGAATGAAACAATTAGGCTCCATGTCCAAATGGCTTAAACAGCTTCTGTTTGGAATTTGGGGTCTTCTGCTGATCCCGTTGATCACGCCTATCCTCAAAAAATGGTTGGAGGAAAACGTCTTCTCCGATCCTAACGAGATGGCCACGACGGTTTTTCGCAACGCCGTGGCTACGCCCGTTTTTGAAAACCTTCTCGCACTGGGCCAGCAGCGTTGGTTTAAATTTGCGCTGGTCTTTTTGACAGGAATCGTGATTGGCGTCTCATTGGAATGGCTAAGCCGGAAATCGGACGAGAAAAAAGCTTCCGAGCTCCGAAGCCTCGGCGCTAAATTTCGCAGTCTTTCAGATAGCCTCAAAAATCGGACCGCGTCGTCAGGATGGCCGGACAATGTGAGTGATCTCAAGCCTGCAATCATGTCTGCATTTGGCTCCGCCAGGAAACTTCATCTGTGGGTCCCGGATGAGCATGTGTACCAGTTGCCGGATGCGTCATTCCTTTGTGAATATTTCAGATGCGTCGGTAAGCTTTTGGAGGATGGACAATTTGACAAGGCCAACAGGGAGGCGATCTCCTGGCAACCATTCCTCGATAACGTGACGTTGTCTTGAGTCAACGCCCTAACCCGCGCGACGCCCAGCGAGCCAACCTGCCAGCGGCGCGCCGAACGCCAGGCACCAGGTGAACTGCGCGACTTTCGGCGCGATGACGGCGACGGTCGTGCCGAGCACGAACACGACAAGCGGAAACAGCGCCGTCGCCAGCAATTGCGGATCGTGGCGGCCCCGCAATGCGAGAACCCACAGCAGTGCGTTCACCGCGGCGATCAGCGTGAGGTGGAGGCCGTAGATCACGGCGACTACGCCATCGAGCCGGTAGGTGCCGTAGAGGCCGTTCGTCACTGGTAGGATGATGATCGAGAGCAGGAAAAACAGATTGAGAAACACCACGCCGCGGCCACCTTCCGGCGCCACGGCAAGCCGCCGGTGATGGCTGAACCAGAACAGGCCAGCGACGACGAAGGAGATCGCCAGCGCGATGACCGGTTGCGCATAGACGCGAACCAGGTCGATCCATTCCGGTGCGGTCTTGAAGCTGCTGGCCTTCGGCAAGTCATAGGCGAGCAAGGTCATCGCCACGCCAAAGATGGTGTTGCTCAGCATCTCCAGCCGGCGCATTTCGAAAAGATGGGTTTGTGGCAATGTGGTCCCCAGTCTCACCAGTCCGTCGTTGCCCGATTCAAGCTAAGCTTGACAGAGCGTGGCTTGCCTAGCCGTAAGCTCGCGGCCACAGGCCCGCCTTTGCCCTGTGGGCTTCGGCGCGGCAGCCTTCACTCGCTTCGCGAGCGAAGGCTGGTGCGGGCGGTGGGACTCGAACCCACACGACGTTGCCATCGAGGGATTTTAAGTCCCTTGCGTCTACCAATTCCGCCACGTCCGCTTAGTCTCATGAGATCAGATACTTAGCGTGTTTACCGGAGAAGTGGAATTGGGATAATCTCCGGCCAAAACGCCCCCCACCTTTAAGTGAGCGGGCCGCCAAAGCAAAGCCTCAATGCGGACACTTGGGGTGTTTACCTGCGGCGGGCTTTAGAGCGTTTTCCAGCGAAGTGGGGACCGGTTCGAGTCAAGAAAACGCGTCAAACTAAAAATCTAAAGCCTTTTCCAGTCCGATACCATCGGACCGGGAAAGGCTTTAGGCAATCTCAACATAATCCACTTAACGAAGGTACGATGCCCAACTCGCTGTCCCATCTCCGGATATTCTCGCACAGCCTCGCGGCGCTGGCGCTGGTTGCGCTTGGCGTTGGCCTGTCCGGCTGCGCCGGGATGAGCGACACCATTTCGCCGGCCTTCGCCGATCCCGCCAAATACGATCTCTACGATTGCAAGCAGCTCGAGCCTGAGCGCAAGAGCCTCGCGGCGCGCACCGCGGAAGTGCAGGGGCTGATGACGAAGGCCGAAACCGGCGTCGCGGGTTCGGTGGTGGCGGAGATGGCCTATCGCAATGACTACATTGCGTTGCGCGGACAGTCGAAGCTGGCCGAAGAAGCCTGGCAGAAGAACAGGTGCCATGAATCGAAACCGGAAGCCAGGCCTGCGCCGGTCCCGCCATCGATTACGGCGCCCGCCAAGGGCAAGCGTTCGAAGGCCAGCAGTGTGGCAAATTAAAGGATCGTAGCCCGGATGGAGCGAAGCGAAATCCGGGACGGTATCGTCTGCGGATGGGCTGATCCCGGGTTACGCTGCGCTCCACCCGGGCTACTGGATTCCCCGCTCACACCCGCCAGTCATAAATCCAGTCCTGCCGCGCCAGCATGCGCTCGGGGCCCATCGCCTTGATGGCGAGGTCGCGCGCCAGCGCCAGCGGTCCGGTGAGATGATAGATGCGCCCTTGCTGCCGGGCGGCGCGCTGCACGCGCAGCACGCGGCCGCGCCGCTGCCGGCCATAGCGTTTCAGGGTTGCCGGCATGCCCGCGATATTGTCGCCCGGACTTTCGCTCAAGGCTTTGGCGAGCACGGCGGCGTCCTCGATCGCCATTCCCGCGCCCTGTGCGGCGAACGGCAGCATTGCATGCGCGGCGTCGCCGAGCAGTGCGATCGCGCCATCCGTCCATTCGCCGATGTCGGGCAGCGTGAACAACGCCCATCGCCGCCACCCGTCGACGGCGCCGAGCAGCATCCGCGCGGTCGCGGGCCAGCGCCGCGAGGCGAACGCGTTCTTCAATTCATTGGCGTCGCCCGGCGCGCTCCAGCCCGGCCTGTTCCAGGTTCCCGGGACGATCGCCACGACGTTGATCTGCCGTGCCGCCGAGATCGGGTAGGCGACCAGATGCGCGTCCGGTCCCATCCAGAGCTGCACCCGCGGCGCGGTATATTCGCGCGGCAGCGTCGTCGCATCGAGGGTTCCGCGCCAGGCGATCAGGCCGGAAAATTGCGGTTGCACCTCGGGAAATAAATGGTTCCGCACCGCCGACCAGATGCCGTCGGCACCGACCAGCGCCACCGCCAGCTCCTGCTGCCGCGCGTTGCCGCGGCGCTGGACCACGGTCAGCCCCTTGGCGTGCGAGGTCACGTCCTCGAACTGGCAGCCGAGTCTGAGGTCGATGTCCGGATGGTCGTTGACCTCTGCCTGCAGGGCGCCTTGCAGATCGGCGCGGTGCATCACCCAATAGGGCGCGCCGGCACGAAGGCTGGCGGCTTCGCCGAGCGGCAGGCGCGCGATCTCGCCGCCCGCCCGCGCGCTCATGATGGCGATGGCCTCGGGCGTCACGGCGCGCGGCGCAAGCCGCGACCGCAGGCCGAGGTCGACTAGGATCCGGCTGGCGTTGGGCGAGAGCTGCAGGCCGGCGCCGGCTTCCTCCAGCCGCTCGGCCTTCTCAAGAATGATGACGCGAAAGCCTTTTGCGGCGAGCGAAAGCGCTGCCGTCAGTCCCCCGATCCCGGCACCAGCAACGATGATGGTGCGCGCGGCAGCCACCGAAAGCTCAGGCGACCTTGTCCTTCAGGACGCATTCGGGCGGGCGGGCCTCACCTGCGGCGAGGTCGGCGGCAAAGCGGTACAGCGTGGAGCAATACGGGCAGATGATCTCGTTGTCGTTGCCGAGGTCGAGAAACACGTGCGGATGGTCGAACGGCGGGTTGGCGCCCACGCACATGAATTCCTGCGAGCCGATCTCGATCACCGAGACTCCGGCGTCGTTATGAAAATGCGGGACGACATGGTCGGACATCAGCTTCACCTTGGATAGCAACGACGGGCGGACGCAATCAACACGGCACGGCAATTTCGAAATGCCGCGCACCATAATGGGGGGTGCCGATGATTCCTAGACCCGAATCCTGAAGGTCCCCGCCGCACATTTGCTCATGCAAATTCGACACAATCTTGTCGTGGGAGAAAAGCCCTTCTTTCGTCGGGGCAGTTGTGTCTTAAAAACGGCATACCATCTTGAGAAAGACGAAAACATTAGGCTTTTTTGGATGAAGCGGTTGCGGCTCGGATCAGCTTTGGCAGGGGCAATGGGGTGCATGGCGCTCAGCGTGGCGGTGTGCGCGGCGCTGTGGCCGCACGCCCGCGAGGCCACGGCCATTCTGGCGGCGCAGGACGACCCCGCGGCGCTGTCCGATATCCACATCAATTCCGCCCTGCGGAGCAATCGGGCGCTGATCGCTGACCACATCGAGGCGGCACTCGCGGAGGGCGATTCCGATCTCGCCAACAGCTTCGTCGAACTCGCCCGTGACAAGGGCATTGCCATCAGCGGCGAATTGTCGAAACGCGTCAGCGATGCCGTTGCCGAAGCGGGTACGGCGTCGCATTTTGCCAAACGCTTTGCCACCGGTCTGGTGACGGGCAATGCCGACGACGTCGCGAGCCTGTCGGGCACGGTCGCCGGAGATCTTTTCGTGTTCGGCGACATCAGGGACGTGGTGCGCGAGGGCAAGCATCTGGCGACGGGCGAGGAGGCGGACCGGCTGGTGCTGGGTCTTGCGACGGTGGGGCTTGCGGTGACCGCTGCGACCTATGTATCCGTCGGCGGTGTCGGACCGGTGCGCGCCGGTCTTTCCATGGTCAAGGATGCCCGCAAGGTCGGGCGGCTCGGCGAGGGGCTGACACAATGGGCCGGCCGCTCGGTGCGCGAGGTCGTCGATGCGCCGGTGCTGCAGCAGGCGGTCGCGAAGGGTTCGGTGCTGCGGCCCGGCGAGACCGTCAGTGCGATCAGGGCGGCGTTCCGCGCCGAGAAGGCCGGCGCGCTGGTGCGGCTGGCGAAAGACGTCGGACGCGTCGGCGAAAAGGCCGGCACACGCGGGGCGCTCGATACGCTGCGCATCGCGCAAGGACCGAAGGACATCGCGCGTGCCGCACGGCTTGCCGAATCCAAGGGCGGCCAGACCCGCGCGATTCTGAAGGTGCTCGGCCGCGGCGCGCTGCTGCTGGCTGCCGGCGCCTTCAATCTGACGATGTGGGCGTTCGGTGCGCTATTGGCGCTGTTCGGTTTTCTGTCGTCGATCAAGGCGACCACCGAGCGGGCCACCGAAGCGTGGCTGCGTCGCAAGAAGGCGCGGCGATCAAGACGGCAGGCCGCGGCAGGCTTGCCGTCGGGTCCGGCTCTGGCGGGCGCTATCGCGCAGGGCTAGACTTGCAGTCATTGCAAGGTCGTCCATTCCGATCCCCAAAACATGGAACTGATGATGCCGAGTTTTCACAACGGCGCTGTCGAAATTGCCTTTCTCGACGAAGGCGAGGGTGATCCGATCGTTCTCGTGCACGGCTTTGCCTCCAGCAAGAACGTCAACTGGGTCTATCCAACCTGGGTTTCCGACCTGAGGAAAGACGGTCGTCGCGTCATCGCGCTCGACAATCGCGGCCATGGCGATTCCGAAAAGCTGTACGATTCCGCAGATTACGAAATTGCGATCATGGCGAGTGATGTCATCGCGCTGCTGGATCATTTGGGAATCGAGCGCGCCGACATCATGGGCTATTCCCTGGGGTCGCGCATGACGGCGATCCTGGCGCGCGAGCAGCCGCGGCGGTTGCGCTCGGCGATCCTCGGCGGCATCGGGATCGGGCTGATCGAGGGCGGCGGCCCCGGCGAGAACGTGGCGATCGCGCTGGAAGCGCCCTCGCTGGAGGACGTCACCGATCCGGTCGGGCGGACATTTCGCGCCTTCGCCGATCAGACCCGCTCCGACCGCCGCGCACTTGCCGCCTGCCTGCGCGGTTCGCGACGGCTGATGACATCGGAGGAGGCCGCCGGCATCGGCGTGCCGGTCCTGATCGCGGTAGGCACCAAAGACGAAATCGCGGGCTCAGCCGCGGCGCTCGGGAAAATCATTCCGGGCGCCGAGGTGCTCGACATTCCGAACCGCGATCACATGCGCGCCGTCGGCGACAAGGTCTACAAGGTCGGCGTCACCGACTTCCTGTCGCGGCGGCAATGAGCGCTCGCGCGCGTCTTCGCCGGCGAATTGCCTGATCGCCGCGATCAGCACCACCGTGGTCGCAAGCCACGCCAGCCGAGCGCCGTAGCGATCATGCGGACCGGATATCACGGCGCAGATGAAGGCGTTGCCGAGTACGGCGAACGAGATCGTGCCGGCGAGCAAGGTGAGATCGTCGAACGGCCGGCGCAGTACACCGTGGCCGAACAGGATGAGGGCGAGCAGCATCGACGCCAATGCAACGGGAACGTGAATCCGGTTGATCGCGGTGAAGTCGAAGTGCCAGCGGTGCTGCTGCGCCGCGCGCATCGGCTTCATCTGTTTGGGAAGAAAGCGCTCCATGATGCCGTAGGTGTGGCCGAGCCAGACATTGACGCCTTCGCCGGTGGCGACCTGGACCAGTTGCTGCGCCGTCCCCGTCAGCGCCGCCTTGGCCTGCCAGCCCGGATATTCGGCTAGCGAGTGTAGTACGATAAAGCCCATTTCGTCGTTCATTCCCTGAAAGCGGCCGAGCGTGTTGAACATGCTGTTGCCCCACAGGAACTGGTCGGCGGTGGCGGGAAGCCGATCGCGGTAAGGGCAGAGCTTGAAGCTCTGCTTCGGGCAATGATCGCGCAGATACTGCGCGACGATGCCATCCTGCAGCATCCGCCCAAACGCGACGCCATAACCGCCGGGCGTCCAGGCCAGTTTCCCGGACAATGCGAAATTGGTCGAGAGCAACAGCGCGGCTCCGGCGACGATGGTGAGGCTGCCCTGTGCCAGTCCGGAAGCGGAAATCCGGCCGCGCAGAACGGGACGCGCGATCCAGCCGAGGCAGCACAATCCGAGCAGCACCGCGAGCGTCGCGCTGTGCGTCGCCGCGGCGAAGGCGGTGAGGCCGAACAACAGGCATTTTTCAGGGATCGAAGTCCGCTCGCCATGTACAACCAGGATGAAGAGCGAAAGTATCGACAGGCCGGCGAAAATGTCGGTCAGCAGCGTGCTGGCGAGCCAAGGCAGCGAGGTGGTCAGGACCAGCACGAGGCTCGTGGCCAGCAGCCGCAACGGCCGGGGCTGGCCGAGCACGCGCAGCGTCAACTGCAGGATCCACAACGTCGCCAGCGCATTGATGCCGAGGTTGATCCAGAAGCTCGAATCCTCGCCGAAATGCAGATAGAGGCCGAACGTCGTCGAGCGGCTCGGCACCAAATAGCCTTCGTACCACCGGGCCAGATAGCCGCCGGTGTCCCACTGGAGCAGGGGATAGCCATTCCACAGGGCGGGGGCCAGCAACATCAATGGGATGGCGATGGCGGCGATCCATGCCGCCCGAGCGTTGGCAGCGCTACGCGCGCGCAAAATCTGCGTGGTGATGTGGCGTCCCCCCATTTCAGGCCAGCATGCCGGGAATGGCGGACCGGCCGAAATTCACCAATAGTCGGACGCTCTCCGGCTTGATTTCCGTAAAATCCGGACCACCTTGATTTGACCCGATGGCACTCGGCGGCGGTTTATGGCCAGCGCCTGCCCGGGACAGAAGTCCGCCCGCCGTGCTATAATATCAACCAAACAAGCGAATTTGCGAGAGAAACCCATGGCAGTGCATCAGGTCAATCCGCAGGGTTCAAAACTGGCCGCACTCGATCCGATCTGGGACCGGGTGCGAGCGGAGGCGGAGGACATCGTCCGCCGCGAGCCCGAACTGGCTTCCTTCATCTATTCGACCGTGCTGCATCACGAGCGCCTCGAAGATTCGGTGATCCATCGTATCGCCGAGCGGCTCGATCATTCGGCGCTGTCGGGCGATTTGATCCGCCAGACGTTTGACGAGGCGCTGCGTGACGAGGCCGATCTCGGCAACGCGTTCCGCGCCGACCTGGTCGCCGTCTACGACCGCGATCCCGCAACTTCGCGCTTCATTGATCCCTTGCTTTACTTCAAGGGTTTTCACGCGCTGCAGACCCATCGGCTGGCGCACTGGCTCT
>Ga0105241_10002079_pt1 | contig 15119 bp, 14 predicted proteins | sample KBSC64metaG_FD_80422 | JGI IMG/M metagenome (GOLD analysis project Ga0105241, IMG submission 80422) | Corn rhizosphere microbial communities from Kellogg Biological Station, Michigan, USA - KBS C6-4 metaG | ecosystem: Host-associated > Plants > Roots > Rhizosphere > Soil | place: Michigan, USA... | reverse complement strand
GACCAGGAAACCTATCTCCGGGTTTACTACCAATATGGTCCGCTATGGAAGTTACTGGACGCTCGGGCCAGCGAAAAAGTACGTAAAGGAAACTATGAGCGTCTATTCAATGAAGCGCGAATCAAGGTGCGGGCTTGGGAGGGAGTTAATTTCGGTCCTCGGCAATCGGCGACAACGGATCCGCAACAGAACGCCAAGTCCCCCACAGTGTTGAATGTTACGCCACGCTAAAAAGCCGATTACGGAGAGGAGGCGGGTAACCAACAATGAAAGTCGCACCTTTGAGACCAGAGACCGGCTCGCCAAGTTGGAAGCGAAAGGGAATCCCCGACCCCGACACCGCCGAAGGGCAGCGGCAAATCGAATCCGATTTCTCGCTTACACTAGGCGGCCCCCTATATCAACTCTATCTTCGAACCCGGCTTGCAAGAGAGCCTCTCGAATTGCTGGTCCGTAGAACTATAGCCATCCCGCTGATCTGCTGGGTTCCGTTGCTCCTGCTTTCCCTCGCAACCGGATATGCACTGGGTGGTGTGCCGGTACCTTTTTTGTTCGATTTGGAAGTACACACCAGATTTTTGGCAGGCCTGCCGTTGCTGATCATAGCGGAGTTGATTGTCCACCAACGTATTAACGTAATCGTGCGGCAATTCTTAGATCGCAAAATTGTGGTTCAGAAGGACCGTGCTCGGTTTGATGCGATCATGGCCTCGACCATGCGCATGAGAAATTCTGCGCTGTGGGAGGCTGTCCTGTTAGTTCTCTGCTTTAGCGTTGGTCATTGGGTGTGGAGAGAACACCTGACAATGAGAATGACAACGTGGTATGGCGCAAACTCAGCAGCAGGGCCACTCCTCAATGCAGCCGGGTACTGGTATGCGTTTGTGAGCCTTCCAATTTTCCGATTTATTCTCCTGCGCTGGTATTTCCGTCTCTTTCTTTGGTACCAATTTTTATGGCGAGTACGCGGTTTACCGCTCCAACTCAACCTCTTCCATCCAGATAAAGCCGGAGGCCTTGGTTTTCTTGGCGCTAGCATTTTGGCGTTTTCTCCCGTGCTCGTGGCACATACCACATTTCTGGCTGGACTCATCGGTGACCGGATCTGGCATTCGAGCGCGGCGTTGCCCGCCTTCAAAATGCAAATTGTGGCCTCTGTGCTGTTCCTGATGGCTTTGGTCCTGCTCCCTTTGAGCTTCTTCGTTGTGCACCTGGGTCGAGCGCGGCGAACTGCTGTGGTTGAGTATGGAAACTTAGCCAGCCGTTACGTGGACGATTTCCGGCAGAAATGGATCAAAAAACCATCGGAAGACACCGAACCACTCCTAGGCACATCTGACATCCAATCACTCGCGGATTTGGGCAATGCGTTCAACGTAATAAGCGACATCCATCTTCTTCCTTATGGCAAGCAGGCACTCATTCGATTAGGCATCTTGTTGGTTGTGCCCTTGCTGCCGCTCACCCTGACGATCGTTCCGCTCAAGCAAATCGTCGATCTGTTGCTAAAACTGGCGTTTTGATCTCTGAAGTCCGAGAACGTGGCGGAGAGGGATTCCGGCCAATGGAATAACCATATTCGCTGACAAGCCGGTTGATCTCTCCTCCGCAGTTAGTTCTCGAATCGCCTGCGGTAGGATCGAGTCCAGTTTCTTTATCGCTATCGAAATCAGCGCTTATTCTGCCCGGCATCGGTTGTACTACTCAGAATTGGAGCTTCTCGGGATCTGCCCAGGATATCGTTAAAGGTAATTGAGTCTTTTCCGACTGAAACGAGCATCTCGTGACCAGCGATGTGTTCCACCCCGTAACTTCCGGGTGGCTGCGTAAACAGTACAACATAAATTGTATTGCCAACTCTGAGAGAAATATCGTAGCGAGCAGCTGAGGGATTAGCGGAATCGGCATTCTGGTCGCGCTTTACGTCAAGTATAGTGGCAGGCTGGTACGTGCTCTTGTTTGATTGAGATAGGGAGACAGACCAGGAAGCAACATAAATAAGAAAAAGGCCCAACAATTCCGGCCGAACTTTCCTTATAGGAGACATAAAGCAAGCTTAGAAACATGCTGTATTGAGAAAAACTGGTAGAACTTACAGATGCTCGCAATTGTGACTCTCAGTTATTCTCCGATCCGGTTGCCCAAGCTTGAACCAGCGAACTTGCTGAAGAGATTGTCTCGTAAGCAAATCTCGCCTGAGCACCTGCGTACACTTCACGCGGTGGGTTTATTCGTGAGCCGCTTCCTTTCACTCATTGTAGTGGTCGAGCTAATTCTCTCGTGTGGCGGTTGCGGAGCCTTGTTCATTGGTGGAGCAATCAAAACTGGGTCCACTTTTCAGGGAACTGTCAGCGTTGCGCAGCTCAATGATATCAATGGCAACATTCAAGTCACGTTCGTGACTTTTCTACAAAATGGGTTTTCATCCAGCATGACTTTCTGCGGCAATCAGATTAGCCTTTTTCCGCCCAACCAAACCGTTCAGATCAATTTCAATTCCGGCCAGCCCTGCGCAACCCTCCTACTCGTGGTATTTATCGGCTGATTGGTCGCAGTGTGCTTTCTCGAATTGAGAGCGAATACTGGTAAATGCTGGAGAGAAACACTTCACATCCTGTTATACGACTATGTATCGTGAACTGGCTTCGGGCGGAAGCTCTTACTGGCGATGTTGCCAGTTCCTAAATTCGTCGTGCCCCGATAAACGAGAGTAAGAGTAGACATAGAGATTCGAAAGCTGTTTCAAAGGTTATGCTGAGTTCTCAGCTTGATGGAGATGACATGAAACGTATAGTACTATGCACGGCAATATTGGTTTCCTTCCTGGGTTCCATTTCGTGGGCGCAAGATGTCAAGGTGGACTGGGACAAGCGGGCGAACTTTTCGGGGTATCACACTTATGCCTGGACGACAGGAACTCCGGCAAAGAACCCGCTCATGGGGCAAAGGATTGTGGATGGAATCGACAAGGAACTTGCCGCCAAAGGTTACCAGCAAGTGGATATTGGAGCTAATCCAGATGTGGTCGTGCTTTACCATGCTTCCACTAGTAAACAGACGCAACTCAACACGATGGGCACCGGGTGGGGCTGGTCTTGGGGCGGCTCATCAACCACAACTGTCAGCGAAATCCCGACAGGGCAACTCTCCGTTGACATCGGAGACGCTAAGTCCAAGAAATTGTTATGGCTTGGCAGCGCAAGTGACACGTTGAGTGATAAGCCGGAGAAAAACGAACAGAAGATTCAGAAGGCTCTCGACAAGATGTTCAAGAAATTTCCGCCACCCGCGAACGACTGACAGTGATCGCGAGCACATCTGTTGAACAGAACGATGCACAAAGGCAACAGTTTTTTCATGCGTAACTCCTGCGCTCCAGGGCCGCTGCGTCCGCAATGGCCCTATCTTCCAAATTGTCTCGCCTTCAACATCCCACGTGGCTCCGATTAGCTTGGATCGCTCAACCGCGTACTTTCCAAAACCCACTCATGCGATTTCGCTGGCAAGTCATTGTGGTATTGCCGTGCGCTTATGGTGACGGCTGAATGGGCTTTTTCGAACGAAAAACGAAACCTCCGTACCGCTGTTTCTAAAAAGTTACTCCCCCTGAAACCTGCATAGAGTATCCCTGGAAAGTCGCTCGATTTGCGAATTCCCTAAAAAACTTCATCCCCAGGTTGAAGTTCTGTCGCGGAAACGCAAGATGCGATGCGAATCCGAGCGAATTAACGGCATACCGTTCTCTAGATTCGTCCGCTGTGATCGCCGGGGTAGTCTTAGCGGTGATTTGACGCTGTTCATACCCTACGACTCCGATCTGCAGTGACGCGACTCCGCTTTTGAGGATGACTGTTCGCGCCAACGAATAATCAAGATCGAAAGTGTCGCCGGGGCGAATTCCGGTTCCATTCTGAGTGGTATGGATTTCGTACATCTCATAGGCAGAAAGCGCGAGCGACTTGCCTTTCGTCAAATAGAACGTCTGCCCAGACGACACAGCGTGCGTCCAGTATCCCGAACCCACGTTATCATTTGCCCCAGCGGCAAAACGGCCTGTCGGCGCGAGAAACCCATATAAGGCGCGGACTGAAATACGCTGCTTGTTCCAGCCTAGAACAAGGGGCATGTAATAGGAATCGGCAAATCCGCCGCCACCGCTGAGGTTACCATGGAAATCCGATGTGAGATCATTCTTCGCAAACGGAAGCGTTGCTATCGCAGAATAGTTAGCGCCTCCCAAGATGCTCTTCCCGCTTACCCATATCAGCGAACTTAGATCCATCAATACGGAATTACTGCCGGCGACTGGTAAGGTGGCGCCGTCATTGTTTTTTGCTAGATCGCGAGAGTAGAAAAGCAGTTGGTTGGAATAGGTAAACCCCGGCTCTGGCGTGTGACCAGGGTTCAAGGCACTCATTCCAAGCGGATACACGCCCCTGCTCTGAGCCTCGGATCGCGTTGGCAGGTGAAGTACAACTACAATCCCAAGAATGCTCAACCATGTCACACTGACTAGACTTCGAAACATGGGTCCGAAGGCGCTGGCCACGACAAGTGTGCTCTTCTAAGCTGCTCGTGTTGCTGAACGCGTATGCACAACTCGAGCCCTTGAATGAAGAGGTGTCCTCGCAATGTTCCTCCAGAAGTTTTCTAACGATTTATCACCGCCGAACAACGTGGTGAATATTGTCGAGTCAGCGAACAGAATGTCGCCGGCGCGTCCACCAGCTGGCGGCATCCAGAGAAACATGTTGAATTCCCGATTTCCAGCTTCTGTGAACGGATGCGGATGGGACATATCGATGGGCTGTTTCGCTAGAACATGGATTGCACTAGGATCATCGGTCGTCAATGCATAGTGGGGCAAATGAGGATGGAAGTTGAAGGTCTTTACTCCATTAAGCCAGCCCTTTTTGTCCAAGTCTCTCAGAGTGGTTAGCGGGGCAATATGATTTGTTTCTTCCACTACCGCGGGACGAAGGCCATAGCGATTCTCAACCGGAGTGCCTAACCCCTTCATAAGCGAGCGCGTGTACTTGCCGAAACGCTGCTGGCGCGGCACGAGAGGATCACCGTGATGGGCGTATTCCATGTTGCGCACCTTCAGGTCGGGCGAGATCCCGACATCGTGATGCGGGCCCAGGACTAGGCAGGTTCCGTCTCGCATGAGAAACTCGCGAACGGCTTCTACTTCCTCAAGAGATGCTTCCTGCTCCGTGAGCATGTGGTCAAGGCCAAATACCATTAGAGTGTCGGTGTCTGAGAGCACCATTTCGTGCAGCGGCAACCGCTGCCCTGCCTGGTCGATTCGTTGGTAAACGGCAACCGGTTGTTCCGTGACTTCGCCCACGAGTGACTGGAATTTCAAGAGCGAAAGATGAAACAACTCCAGGGTTCCCGCGATGCCTTGTAGAAACATCTTTTCCGAATATTCGATTGACTCGTATTCGGGCCAACCAACTCTCCGCACTTCCGTCATGGTTGAAAAGCGATTATCCAGCTCAGTTACGTCCCGATTGGCCTCCCAGGGATAACTCCACGTCCAATAAATGCTGAACCGCCTCTTTCCGGGGCTATATTTGCGTGGGGCGTGCCCTTGGTTGTAGGTGCGTGGTACAGACTTAGATTCACTCATCGCAGTCGTCCTTCTCTTAAAATTTAGCTACCACTCGAGAGCGTCGCAAGATATCGCAGCGCTTTAATGCCCGGTAGGAAGAAGTAGGCGCCGCCCCGGACTGTGGTGAAGGCCGGAAGTCCCTTGATCTTTTTCCGGATTGGTCTTTTCGGAATCGTCATGTCAAACGTGCCGTCCTGAGTGCCCAGGAACGGATCGCGATCATTGCCCAGTTGATGAAAATTCGGATCATTCGTCCATACATTCATCGCAAACTCAAACTGCCGGACAAGGCTTGCACAGCCAACGAAAGCTGCGATTCCACGTTCCACACCGTCTTCCGGCGCGTCGTCTGGCAGTGGAGGCCCATAGGTGCCACCACGGCGGATCATTCTGTGTTGTTGCATGTTCGATGCGGTGTCACGTGGGTTCATGCGCCGAATGTGGGCTCCCAACGGGCAGCCGTAGCCGTGTGGGTCCATCTTGCCGTAGTCGAAGTTGTTGGTTCGTTGCATATCGGCCCCGAGAGCCGGATCGTCTTTCTGTGGGGTCAGCGCAAGTGGAGCCCCGCTGCGCCAGCGGCCCATAAGCTTGGCAGCAATCAATTCCCGTTCTTCTGATGTTTTTCCATGTTGTCTAAGAAAGTCGCGAAAAGCGCCCACATGTTCCTCGAGTCTGAGATAAGCGAGATAGCTGCCATTACGAGCAAGAACCTCGGGTTGAGGCAATATGGGCTGACTGCCGCTATCGTCGGGATAGCCAAGAAAGAACTCACCCGGTTTGACAGGAGGGCCTGAGCCGGGCGTCGGCTGATCACCTGTGCCCTCGATAGCAGGCTGGGAAAGCCGGTCACGATAACCGAAGTGTTCATGAGCGTAGTTGAAGGGTGGTATCGCTTCCAGATCCAGCGAGGAAAGCACCTCTACGCCCGGGCATCCTGAGAGATATTGCTCGTGCTCAATCTTGCATCGCTCGCGCTCTTCAACGTTGCGGGCAAACAGCACCACGATTGCGTGAAGCTCGGGGTTGCTAAGGTGTCCCACCCAGTGGTTGGGATGATTTGCTCCAGTGGTGCCCAGGATCTTCGCCCGGGCTGCCATGCCTTGACGAAACTCTTCGGGAAACGTAGCCAAGCATTTTTCATTCAAGCCGAGGGCTTGCAAGCCGCGCCACGTGAAGGCAACGGTCAACCATCTCGAGTCAAGTTCACCGGATCCGACTCGACTTGCGATCCCCACCTTTTCGAGAATGCCGGTCAGCCAGGCTTGCCCGCCTGTATGCTGGCGAAACGTCAAGAACTCGTATCGTGCCGTGAGCGCGGGTGGCCGTGAAATCAAAAAATGCTGGATATCCTCAAGCTCAAGCACCGTCGGCTCTCCCTGCGCAAAATCTCCGCTATTGCATCTGATCGAGCATGTTGGAAAAAGCGGTCTTCAGAGTGAGCGCCTTCTTCACCTCGTCGGCACTCACGAACGGATATTCCCCATATTCCAGGAAGCTCGGACACTGATGGTCGCGAAAGAATTTGATAACCGCCGGAACATTTGTCTTCCAATCCTCCGGCCAGCCTTCAAGGTTCACAAAAACCGTGGTAATACCGCTTTTGTTGAAGAGCGCCACTGCGTCCTCGAGATATTTATCGAAATCGGTATCGAAGATTCCCTGATACATGAAATGCAGCCCCGAGCCGACGTCGAACAAGACCCATCGGAGATAATGAAGCTTGAGCGGCGCGAGGACGGAAGGAGCAGCTTTGACTGCCTCTTCAATGTTCTTTCCGTAATCACGGATAGCCTTCTCCCGGCCAGGCTTCACCTTCGCAACCACCGAAAACCCATAGTTGGCGGGAGTTTGGGGAAATACTGGGCCGTATCTTCCTGGTTCAACTTTGAAGTATCCCTCCTTCGGGATTGCCATGGCCTGTGGGTTGGTCCAGTCATTGGTTCTTGGTTTCTCGACTATTTCCGGCCCTTTTGAGGCGCTGTTTCTTTCCTCTGTCAAAGATTGTGTTGCCATGTTGTCCTCAATCAGCGATAGCTTGTCTTGTGGAATTTGCACGGCCAGCCGACGATTCTCAGCCTGCTCTGCCTTTTACCACCAGATGTCTCGATTTTTTGACTCTCCGCGGAAATCCTTCATCTCTTTCACTCTGTGGGCTAAGTTACCTTCCCATGCTAGGAGGGTTTTGGGACAGATAACACTGACAATTTAGACAGGCACGTCGCGTGGAAGAGCGACAACTGTCGTCACCGTGCAAAATGTCAGATTCGACAAATTGAATATTGCTTTCGCCTTTCGGAACCACACTGGATATTCGCACGGGAATTAGATTGCTGGTTCGACATTGTTCGGAAAGCGTCGTTTAATGCCACAGTCGTCGCAAGGAGGCTCACAGGGAGGAAATGGCGGAGTGCGCTGCGCAGATATTCTCGTAGGTTTTGTTCCCTTGGTCCGGTTGCAAAGCGGGAAGTAGAAACCCGCAGAGAATATCCAGATCGTATGTTTTCGCGACGTCGTCCCAAAGGCGTTCGAGCTCAATCGCCGCATCCACCTTGCCTTGCGCCCACAGAATAGAGGTACCTTCTCCGCAGGCTGCAACGCGGCGGTGCTCACCGCACGCCATTTGGGCGGCTCCCGTAATGCAGTCATGCGCTGCTTTGAAAAATCGGACCGGATCGGGCAAATCGTTGACCATGAATTTCGAAAGTGTCTCCTCAACATCCAATGCAATGCAGCGGCCTTGCTCGATGGCAGCATTAATATCTATGGCGTCCAGCCGTAGTCGCCGAAGCGCGCTCTCTCGATGCGATTGGCTCGCAATCACGATAGCTACTCTACCGGCTGTAAGAGCAGTTTCGATAAAGCTAGTGAAGCCGGCCAGAAGGGACTCTTCGTTCGAATAAAAGTGACACTCATGCCACCGACTGATGACCCCTTTTCTTGACGGGACAAGCGAGAGGCCCTGCCCCCGTCCCGTGTCTTTAGATTTTTTTTCTCCCCCCTGCCTATCAACCGAACCGTGTTTCAGCGCTTCAGTGACAAAACGCTCACCTCGGAGCACCGCTTCGACAGCCGCCCGCAGCTCACTTCCAACTTGCGATTTAAGGACGTAGCCTTGTGCGCCCAAGCTCAGAGCTTCCTGCACCACATCGGCATCCGACGTTTGACTTAGGAAAAGTATTTTGGATTCAGGGGCAAGCGTACGAATCCGCCTGGCGGCTTCGATTCCATTCATGTTTGGAAGGCCGATGTCTAGCAGTATCAAGTTCGGCTGTAGTCTCTCTGCATATTGAACTGCCTCTAATCCGTCACCAACTTCGCGGGCGACGTGGAACTGCGGATCTTGCTCAAGCAATGAGCAAACCAATCGGCGAAAAGGCTCGAAATCGTCCACAACCAGAATGCTCGAGGATGGTGTTCTCAATTTTGCCCGACCCCTTCCGGTATAGAACCCCAGTTCTGAGGGTTAGTTGCCAAAGCGTACAGCTTGGCCCGCAGTCCGGTTCTCTTACATTTCATCAAAAGACGAATAGAGGGGTTGCTGTGGGAGCGCCCTTCCACGGGCCAACCACGCGTGCCAACTGGGCGCCATCTGAATTCCAGCTCTTTGGCTTAATGAGAGTAAATAGAAGATGTCTAAGATCGCCCGGCCACGAGCGTAGCCTCGAGCAAGAAGGCGGTCAATTACACAAAAGTTGTAGATACAGGACCTGTGGGTGAACAGCTGGATTGCGGTTGCTCGTGAGGACACTCTTGCCTCCCCGACCCGGGCGTTCGCCCTTTTGCCGACCGCGCAGCAATCGGGCCTGTCTCGTTGAGCGGCCCCTGGCAGGATCGTCGTTGTCGCTTGATAACAAAGAACAACACCTGTTACCAAAAATGTTGAAATCTCTTCGAACTACAAATAGACGTTCGGTGCAAAACACTCATACATTGGAGCTCAGTAAACGGCGACAGTATCCACTACCTTTGTGGTAGTTCCTTTGGAATCTATAGCATAAATTGCTACTCGCACATTTGTGCCAACCGGTAGCCTGACATTGGCATCCAGCTCCCCGCCTTTGACTTGGAAAACTTTCTTGTAATTCGCCCAGATCTGTATCTGCGCCATTGGATTGTTACCCGAAGCCGAAGCCACAATGTGCACGGGATTGGTGTGGACCGAATGATTGACCGGAGATGCAACTTGCAGGGTGAGAGCAGGTACCCCCAAGAAACCGTAGGGTTGTTTCACCGTAAAATAGTTTCCGACCACGACACGAGCAAAGTTGATGGCGGTGACACATGACGCAAGCCCTTCCTGTGCAGGGTATTTTTCTGAAGTCTCGCTGCCTTCAGAATTCTCTACTTGGAATGATATAAAACCTGCCGTAGCGTCGTGGCAGCCGACGATGTCTCCACGACCGTTGATCCCAGTCACTTGGTTGTCGGCACGGCCTCGAGGTTCGAGAAAGTCCAAATCATTAGCTATAATCCAGAAACCGCGCCAGTTGCCTCCGGTCAACACTTGCCCAGCAATCCAGCCCAGGTTGTTGATTCCGTTCAACTGCGTGTTCGGCGGTTCTCCTTGCAGTTGCGGTGCATCCAGCGTGCGGTACTTGTCTGCACTATAAATGAAACCGTGAGCGTTATCGTAGCTGCCAATAATTGTGCCGGCGCGATTGATCGCAAACGCGGTAGTGCCGAACTGGGCTTTTGGAGAGTCGATCGTCGTGAATACTCCATTGTGACGCAAGAAGCCGTGGAAATTCAGCGGCCCCGGCAATTGGTACACCCCGACGATGTCACCGTCATCGTTGATTCCAAGCACCTCGGTCGCAGTCGCACTCGCAAAATTTACCGCAGTAAACTTGCCTTGCCGGTAAACAAACCCATGAACAAAGTCGTTGGAATCAAAGTAAGAACCAACAATAGTGTTGCCGTTATTAAGTCCATTCACAGTGGTCAACGTGGCGGCGGGATATGCGATTTTGGCATATTCGTATGCAACCGAAGTGGACACCTGAGCGCGTGTTCCTGTAATCAGGGTGATACAAACAAAAACCAGGGTTTGAGGCCGGATCAGTCGACTTCTCATGGCGGAGTTTCTCCTCGGGAGAAAGATGCTGAAAAGTCGAATCCGAAACAACTGAGAGAATTTACAGGCTGAAGCCCACCCTAATGCAAAGCCGTCCTGCTGGCTCTGCTGCTAGGTTTAACAGTTTTCGCGCCCTCGCGGGACCGCTAGTTTGGGATGGTGACCCCCATATCGTTGCACCTCGAAATCCTCTCGCTTTAGATCTTTCACGCCGGACGAATATCACGTCAATGCCGATATTTGGTCTCCAGCCCGCAGGCTTGTTCCAGACAATTTTTGAAAATATTGGGGCTGCCGTCGCGGTAGTCGATCTACAGGGGAATTTCGTGTTCGCGAATCAGACTGCATTGGACATGTTTGGCGTGACCAAAAAAGAGAGCCTGCACAGATTCGAAGTTTGGCGAAAGAACTACCGAGTTGAAGACTCTTTGGGGCACGAAATTCCGATCGAGGACTCCGCGATTATGCGCGCCCTCAAGGGAGAACATGTCACATCGCAGGAGGTTCGGGTGAGGCTCCCGGACGGGGAAACCAAGTGGGTCCTTAGCTGGGCATACCAGTTCTCCGCAATGGGACTAAGTGGAGCGCTGGTGCTTGTTTTGGACCAGACCGCCGAAATGGAGCTTCGTCGGGCCGCGGCACAGCTCCAGCGCATGGAAACTTTCGGAGCGCTTGCTGCCGGTCTCACGCACGACTTCAAGAACATTCTTGACACCATCGTCGTGAATGTAGCTCTCGCTCTTGAGAAAGACACCCCGAGCAAGGGGCTTTGCGCGCGATTAGAACAAATCGATACCGCGACACGAAAGGCATCTGATCTGGTCACTCGCTTGATGCAGTTTAGTCGCACTCAAGAGGTGCACATGCGGACCGTCCAGATCAACGAAATTGTTCGTGGTGTTTTGGGATTGGTTCAGCCACTCATTCGCGATAACATCCTGGTGAAGGCCGATCTCTCTGATGGCATTCCACCGATTCACGCCGATCCATCTCAGATTGAACAGGTTGTGATCAATCTGATCGTAAATGCACTGGATGCGATGCCCGAGGGTGGAGAACTCAAAATCTCTACGGGGGGGGCAGACAGCGCGGAAGCAGTATCATCCAATGCTGGCCGGCAATCTGTATTCATCGCCGTTGCTGACACGGGCACGGGAATTCCTGAAGATCTGCAGTCCAGCATTTTCGAACCCTTTTTTACTACTAAACCTGAAGGCCACGGCACGGGCCTAGGATTGTCTAGTGCTTACGGCATCGTGCGACAACATGGAGGGGATATCAGAGTGCAAAGCGCTGCGGGAGCTGGCGCAACCTTTGTAGTTTCATTTCCTGCACAACAGACAATCTCATCTCGTAATGCGGCTACCCGACTCTCCGGCTAGACTTCTAATCACTCTCGCAGGCGGACCTAAGGTGAGAATATCGCTTAGCAATTCCCCCCGCTGCGATTTATTACAGTTTTCCGGATCGCGGCAGCATTGTAACCTTTCTTCGAAGGACAGCGCGATGACTGAGTCCCTATGGCGAAACGTGTACAAAGAGGCGCTTCTCGAACTCGATCCAGTAAAGCTTCCACAACGGGTGGAGGCGGCACACAGGGCAATTCGCGACCGTCTTGCCGAGGATTGTGAGCCTCTGAGTAAGAGGGAGTTCGACGACATTGATGGAGCTTTGCGGATCCTCCATTTTTTGACAAGCTATGCTGCATAATCGCCGCCTGCCGCATCCGCATGCTGTCAGTTTTACCAGTGGCACCCATCAGACTTCCCGTATTCACTCATGACCGAGGTGTCATTGTCGCTGGTTTCTCTGGGATCGATGACCCGGCAAAGCGTTGATATGGCCAACCGCGACATTGCTTGTGGAGAGTGGGCCGGAGAATAGCACTGTTGGATCGACGGGGACGTTGTCCCCGGGGGCTCAATCCCTTTAATTGCCAACCGTTTCACCGACTCTGTCGCAATGCAGATTCTCTTGCAGCGGCTTGCCGGTCGTGTTAGGATTCCGGCCCAATCAGTTCCAGATGTATATGAACAGAGTGGGAGTTTCGTGGCGCCGAAACAAACTACCCTTGTTCGGTAATCGCTAAGGGATTAATGCAACAGGAACAAAGGCCGTGTACGAGTGAGCCGTGCCCCGACAGCGAGGGCAATTCTTCCCGTGTAGTCAGCCAGGGAGACAGTTAGATTCCCCAATTCTAAGCGCTTGCGGTATTCCATTTACGTCAAATTCTCGCTTGGAAGTGACATCGAGTAGTTTATGGGCAGAAAATCGGAACTCGTTATCCTTAAATCGTAAGGAACTCGATCCCGATGTCCCCGGTCCTCAATCTCGAATTTCTGATTTCACGCGTTCGACGAATCCCCCTGCTGCGGACGCCCCCGTTGTACGCTGTATTGGGCTGCGCCCTTCTGTTGAGCGAACAATTGGTGGTGGCTCAAGAAGGCTGGATCTCCACTGTCATCATGGGTGTTGCTGTAAAAAAATTCTCTCCGAAACCTGGCTGGTTATCGTCCTTCGACAGCATCGGGCTGGGTAACGCTCGTAGAGTCGACCGTCTAAGCCAGTCAATTCATCGAAATTCACCGAAGGAACTCCCTATCAGTGCTAGCGCTTTGCTGCGAAGCCGTCTGCACATCTCTGCAACCAAGTCGAAAGTCACTTTTGGAGCAAGATTTGGAAGTGTCATTACAGTTGGGAACCGATATTACGTTTCCGGAGGCGTCGTTGTAGCTATTTCTGAAGCTGCCCTGATTGCTCTCTTGCTTGGGCAGTGGAGGCGCCGCAAATACGTTCAGACAGCGCTCGAACGGCGTTTTGCAGTAGAGCTGGTAATTACGCAGATGTCCTCCAGGTTAATGGATTGTCCGCCGGGGCGGCTGAGCGTCGAAATCGATGCGGGACTCCGCAAGCTATTAGACGCTGAGAACGTCGACCAAGTTACGTGGTGCACTATTCCGCAAGACACGGCATTGAATGCCCATTTTATTCAGCGTGAAGGCATTGGATCTCATCCAGTTTTACCATCGGAGATGCCTTGGTTCGCAAATCGTTTGTTGAAGGGCGAGATTGTCGCCATAGCTCATCTCAAGTCCATTCCGGACTGCGCGGCCAATGAGCGGGAATATCTCTCTCGACGGGGGGTGAAGTCCGTAATCGAAGTGCCGTGCACTCTGGTGAACGGGACAAAGGGGGTCCTCGGCTTAACCTGCTTTAACTGTGAACGGCATTGGCCCGCAACCCTTATCAATCGCCTGGTCGTACTCGGGAATCTGGTTGGAGATGCAGTATTGCGCAAAAGAAGCGGCGAGGCGGAACGTGCAAGCGAGCAGCGTTTTCGATACTTGTTTGAGCAAGCGCCTGTCGGAATCGCGGTAGAGGACATTGATGGAAGGCTGTTGTTGGCTAACCCGGCACTTTGCTCGATGTTAGGTTATAGCGAAGAGGAGATGCTGGCTTTGCGCTGTGATCAGTTCGCGGATCCGGAAGACTCAGCTGACGACTGGAAATTGTTTCAGGAATTAAAGGCTGGGCTACGGCTAAACTATCAGATCGAGAAACGGTATGCGCTCAAGGACGGGAGGAAAGTCTGGGGCCACTTAAATGTTTCTCGCTTGAGGTCTCAAACCGCAGGCGCGCCACTCGTACTGGCGATGGTCGAGGACGTTACTGCTCGCAGAGAAGCGGAAGATAAATTGAAACAGGCGCAAGCCGTCCTGCACGAGCTTCCCTCGCGTCTAATACAAGCACAGGAGGAGGAAAAGCAGCGCATTGCTCGCGAGTTGCACGACGATATCGGCCAGCGGCTTTCGTTGCTGATGGTAGAACTCGACCAACTCAATCGGGAACTGCCGGTCTTCCCGACGGGAATGTATGGGGAGTTTGCGGAACTCCTTCAGGGAATGGATGAGGTCACAACCGATGTCCATCAGCTTTCGCACCAACTGCACTCTTCCAAGCTGCAGTATCTCGGCTTAAAGGCAGCGCTATGCGAGCTGTGTCAACTGATTGCAGCACAGCATGAGATTACGGTTCTTCAACACGTGGAGGATGTACCGGATTTAACACCCGACGCACAACTCTGCTTGTATCGAGTGGCTCAAGAGGCTCTAAACAATGTGGTAAGACACAGCACTTCTAGGACCGCATCGGTGCGACTGACCGAGAGTCGAGGCATGGCTCGCCTAAAAATTAGAGATATGGGTATTGGATTTGATGTTCGGAGAACAGGCGAAGGTCTGGGCATGGCAAGCATGCGTGAACGGCTCCGAAGCGTCAATGGAGCCTTCAGCGTCAGTTCATCCCCGGGGCATGGCACCCAAGTTGTGGCCGAAGTTCCTTTCAAGGTCGAAACAGATTTCGCAAAAGCCGGCTGATCCAGCGCCAGACTAGAGTGCTCAACGCCAATGCCCCAGCCAGCATTGAGTG
>Ga0105241_10002075_pt1 | contig 15146 bp, 17 predicted proteins | sample KBSC64metaG_FD_80422 | JGI IMG/M metagenome (GOLD analysis project Ga0105241, IMG submission 80422) | Corn rhizosphere microbial communities from Kellogg Biological Station, Michigan, USA - KBS C6-4 metaG | ecosystem: Host-associated > Plants > Roots > Rhizosphere > Soil | place: Michigan, USA... | reverse complement strand
GGGATCATCGACTCCGAACGCAATCGTCCCGCGCAGCTGCGCAATCCGACGCGGCCTCGCTCATCGGAGGACGTCGAACGCGAGGAGCAGATGCGCCATGCGGTGCAGTCCGGCCGCGTGTCGGCCGAGATGGTCGCGGACATGGTTCTCGATGGCATCCAGCAGGAGCGCTTCTACATCCTCACGCATCAACGGATCAAGACCGCGATCCGTGCCCGCATGGAAGACATCCTGAACGAGCGCAGCCCGACTGACATGTCCAAGCCGCAGAAGACGTGAGCTTGTCGTAGTACGGGAAGGCCGTCTTGTGAACGCCTCAGCCGGCCGCGGTGGCCTTGGTACGAAGAGTGTTCTTGCGGATGAAGTCGGCGATGCGCTCGACACCCTTGCGGATCGCTTCGTTGGAGGCGGCATAGCTAAAGCGGATGTGCTGACCTTCGTTCGGGACGCGCGGGCCGAAATGAATATCGGCGAGCACGGCGACACCGGCTTCGTTCAGCAGGCGGGCACGCAGTTCCTCCGAGTCGCGCGCACCGATCAGCGCGCACGCCTCGGTGACGTTCGGCCACACGTAGAACGCGCCGCCCGGCGATTGACACGTCACGCCGGGTACCTGGTTCAACAGGCCGACGATCAGATCGCGCCGCTCGTGGAAGATGTCTCGCATGCGTCTGGCATCGTCCTGCGGGCCGTTCAGCGCTTCCACGCCGGCCCATTGCGAGATCTGCGACGCGCACGACTCCGTGTTCGTGACCCAGTTGGTGAAATACGGGGCGAGCTTGCGGTTGGCCGCGAAGCCGAGCCGCCAACCGGTCATCGCCCAAGTCTTCGAGGCACCATCGGAGATGATAGTGCGCTCCTGCATGCTCGGGAACGAGGCGATCGAGACGAACTCGCCGTCGTAGACCAGCCGCCCGTAGATCTCATCCGCGAAGACCCAGACGCGCTCGTGCTTGCGCAGCACATCGGCGATGGCCTGCATATCCTGCTTCGGGATGATGCCGCCGGTCGGATTCTGCGGCGAGTTGAGAATCAGCAGCCGCGTCTTCGGCGTGATCTTGTCCGCCAGCTCCTGCGGATCGAAGCTGAAACTGCGCGCCTCGCGCAGATGAATCGGTACGGGAACCGCGCCCATGGCCTTGATCTGCGATTCATAGATCGGGAACCCTGGGTTCGGAAAGATCACTTCGTCGCCCGCGCCGTGATCGGTAACCGACAGGATCGTATATCCGATAAAAGGCTTTGCACCCGCGCCGACCACCACGTCGTCGGGCTGGACGTCGACACCGCGCGACTCGCTCATGTTGCGCGCGACGGCCTGACGCAGCTCCAGGATCCCGGCGGACGGCGTGTACCCGTGCTTGCCGTCGCGGATCGCCTTGACCGCGGCATCCTGGATATTGACGGGTGTATGGAAGTCCGGCTGTCCGATGCAGAAGGAGATGATGTCTCGGCCTGCGCGGATGAGCTTGTTCACTTCGGCGAGCACGACGAAAGCATTCTCGGTGCCCAGTTCCCGCGCGCGGCGGCTGATGTCTGCCATGGTATTCCTCAGGTCCAAGGGAAGGCGGCCGGCTTAGGGCTCGCCTCGGGTCGTTTGCGCTTCCCGGTCTGAGCGCTCGGCCATCCGGGAAGTCTGATCATCACGTATATATCACGCGGGTGAAAAGACGGTCAACGGAAGCGGTGAAGGTGATCCCGTTCGTCCCGAGCGTCGCAGCCGAGTTGCGGAGTCGAAGGACGCGGGGGGATTCTCAAGCAGCGTTCGCGGCAACGTAGCCGATCTAAAAAATCCCTCTGCCGTCCCCCTCTTTCAAAGGGGAGGCCGCGCAGCCGCTTCGCTTTATCGATCACGGTTCCAACAGCCAGTCCCGGAGCGCGGCGTTGACCTCGGTCGGCCGCTCCAGGGTCGACAGATGGCCGCACTGCTCGACGATGACCAGTCGTGCGAGCGGGATCAGCCGCGCCATCTCGCTGTGCATCTCGAGCGTGGTCAGCGCATCGTCGCGTCCGCACAGGAGCAACGTGGCGCACTCGATTTCCGGCAGGCCCGGACGGAAATCGGGACGCGACATCACGGCCAGCTGCTGCCTTACGTAAGCCTCGGCGCCGACATGCTCGGACATCTCGCGGATCACACGCACCAGCGACTCATCGTTGGCTCGAGCTGGATGAACCAGCAGCGGCAACATGCGGCTCGTGATCGGCGCGAAGCCACGCTCGGTCTGCGCGAGCCGGATGAACTCGTGCCGGCGCTGCGTCTCGTCCGGCGTGTCGGGCCGTGCACGCGTATCGAGCAATGCCAATCGCGTGACGCGCTGCGGTGCCTGCCGCATGATTTCCATCGCGACATAGCCGCCCATGGAAAGGCCAGCCAGAGCGAAGTGTTCGGACGGTGCTTCAGCCAGAACGCGCGCGGCCATGCCGGCGATGGTGTCATCGCGCGTGAGATCGGCAACCCACGGCATGCTCACGTCCGCCAGCGCCTCGGTCTGCGGTGCCCATAAGGCGGCGTCGCACAGAAGCCCCGGCAGCAGGACGAGGGCAGGCCGCAAGGTCTCGTTCCCGGCAGCCGACGTCGCGGGCTGCGTCCCGCGCACCCATGAGCGCATGTCCCACTGCTCGAACAACGTCCAGATGTAGTCGGTGGTCGCGCTCTCACGCAGCTCGTGGATGTGCTGGCGCTCGGCTTCGTCGAGAAACTGCTGGAATACAGCCTCGCTGGGAAAATCCACTACGATCAACTGCCGGCGCTCGACATCTGCGTGCAGATAGCGCAGGGGCGCATGCCCCGCGAGAACCACGCGACCGCCGAGGCCATAGATGATCTTGCCCGCGAGGACGCTGTACCGGCGGTACTGGTCTTCCTTGCCGGGGATGAGATTGAAGAGGTTGAGGGCGTAGGGCATTTGCAATGCGTGAAGGGGGAAGGGGAAGGGGGATGGGGGAAGGGTAACCGCATCCCTTTCGACTAATTCGAGCGAAAGGGATTTTCGTCGCTCAGGTGCTGCGCGCCGACGCTCCCTCTCGACGCCGCCTTTGACTTTTACCCTTCCCCCCTTCACCGTATACAGCTAGGTTATCATCCTCCCCTCCCCCGCTGTCGACCCACGAGGCACTGTCCATGGCTACCAATACCCAAGTCCTGCTCGCCAGCAGACCCACCGGCTGGGTCGAGGAATCCAACTTCAAGATCGTCGAGACCCCGATCACTAAGCCGGGCCCGAACGAGCTGCTGGTCAAGAATCACTGGCTGTCGCTCGATCCTTACATGCGCGGCCGCATGAGCGACGCCAAGTCGTATGCGCAGCCGGTGCAGATCGGCCAGGTGATGGTCGGCGGCACGGTCGGTGAGGTCATCGAATCGAACAATCCCAAATTCAAGCCTGGTGATTTCACAGTCGGCGCCCTCGGCTGGCAAACTCACGCGGTCACCAACGGCGATGGGCTCATGAAGGTCGATCCCAAGCTCATTCCGCTGTCAGCCTACCTCGGCGTGGCCGGAATGCCTGGCGCCACCGCGTGGGTCGGGCTGTTCGAGCATTGCCATCCGCGCCCCGGCGAGACTGTCGTCGTCTCGGCTGCCAGTGGCGCCGTCGGCAGCGTCGTCGGTCAGCTCGCGAAGCTCGCAGGCTGCCGCGCGGTCGGGATCGCGGGCGGCAAGACCAAGTGCGACTACACGGTGAAAGAGCTCGGCTTCGACGCATGTGTCGACTACAAAACCGGCGACCTGGACGAAAGTCTCAAGAGCGCCGTGCCCGAGGGCATCGACTGCTACTTCGAAAACGTCGGCGGCGAGGTGATGGAGGCCGTGTTCCGCCGCCTGAATCCGTATTCGCGCATCGCGCTGTGCGGACTGATCTCCGACTACAACCTGGCCGAGCCGCATGGGGTGAAGATGATCCGAGCGCTGCTCGTGAATCGCGTCAAGCTGCAAGGCTTCATCGTCTCGGATCGCCAGGATCTGTTCGTCAAGGCCGTGACGCAGCTCGCAAGATGGGTCGCTCAAGGCAAGATCAAATATCACGAGACGGTGGCCGAGGGCCTCGCCAGCGCTCCCAAGGCTTTCATCGGCATGCTGAAGGGCGCCAACCTCGGCAAGCAGCTCGTCAAGTTGGTCTGAAGCACAACAACACTTTCGATCGGAAGGAACAACAGCATGGCAAACGTCGTCATTACAGGGAGCAATAGCGGCTTCGGCCGCCTGACGGCTGAGACACTCGCGAAGGCGGGCCACACGATATTCGCAACGATGCGCAACACCACCAGCAAGAACGCAAAGGCCGCCGCCGAGCTCAAGGCATTCGGCGCGGCCAACGGTAACCGCACTCACGTGGTCGAGCTCGATGTCACCAGCGACGCGTCCGTGCAGCAGGCGATCGACGCGATCGCCAAACAGACCGGCGGCGCGATCGACGTGATCTTCAACAACGCCGGGCGCTTCTCGATGGGCATCCAGGAGGCGTTCAGCGTGGATGAAGTGAAGTCGCTGTTCGAGACCAACGTCTTCGGCCCGCTGCGCGTCAACCGCGCTGCGCTGCCGTACATGCGCAAGCGCCGCTCCGGCCTGATCATTGCCACGTCGAGCATCGTCGGGCGCATCTCGATGCCCTGCTTCGGAACGTACGCGGCAAGCAAGCACGCAGTCGAGGCGCTCGCGGACGCACAGCGCGACGAGCTCAAGGAGCTCGGCATCGACGTCGTACTGCTGCAGCCGGGTGCCTACCCGACCGAGGTCGGCGACAAGGGGCTGTATGCGAGCGATGCGCGCGCCAACGAATATGGCACGATCGCGGAGCTACCGAAGCAGGTCGGCAAGGGCCTCGGCGAGTTGTTCTCGAGCCCGAACGCACCAGAGCCGCAGGACGTCGCCGATGCCGTCGCCAAGCTCGTCGCGACACCGGCTGGACAGCGACCCGACCGCGTCGTCGTGGACAACCTCACCGGCAATCCGATTCGCGCCGTGAACGAGGCGCACGTGACGCAGCGGCGGGCCTTGATGACCGCATTTGGCATGAGCGTTTGACGCGGGCCACGTCCATGCAGGAGGAATTGTCATGCTCGTTGGGGTTTTTCACTTTGCAACCGACTACGGCATCGATGTCGCCGAACTGGCGCGCGCTCTGGAAACGCGCGGCTTCGAGTCGCTCTTCCTGTGCGAACACACCCACATACCGGTCAGCCGGCGTACGCCATTCCCGAGCGGTGGCGAGTTGCCCAAGCGCTACTCGCACACCCACGACCCATTCGTCGCCCTGTCGTTCGCAGCGGCGGCCACGCGTACGCTGAAGCTCGGCACCGGAGTCGCTTTGGTGCCGCAGCGCGATCCGATCATTACTGCCAAGTCGGTAGCCAGCCTCGACCAACTCTCGGGCGGCCGCTTCATGTTCGCTATCGGCGGTGGTTGGAACGTCGAGGAGATGGAGAACCATGGCACGCGCTACGACACCCGCTTCACGGTGCTGCGCGAGCGCGTGCTGGCCATGAAGTCACTGTGGACCCAGGAGCAAGCCGAATTCCATGGCGAGTTCGTAAACTTCGATCCGGTCTGGCTCTACCCCAAGCCGAAGCAGAAGCCGCATCCGCCGATCTTCCTGGGCGGCGAGAGCGACCATACCTTGAGGCGGGTGGTCGAATTCTGCGACGGCTGGTTCCCGCGCCCACGTGGTAGCTGGGAGCCGAAGAGCGCGGTGGCCCGCTTGCGTCAAGTGGCCGATGTGGCCGGACGGGATCCCGCGACCTTGTCCATCACCGTGTTCAACGCACCGGCTGACGAGGGCGCGCTCGCGCTATATCGCGAGGCCGGCATTCAGCGCGTGCTGCTCGAGGTGCCGGACTTGAACCGCGACGAAGTGCTGCGCGTGCTCGACAAGAACGCGCCGCTCGCGAAGAACGTCCGCTAACTGGAAACTTTCACCACGGATCTGACCGTCCGTTCATGGCCGAACCACGTCTTTCACGAACGCCAACTGACGACCCAAAACTGCCCGTCGTATTCTACTAACGCGAACATTGCGCAAGAAAGCGAGCGGCGCCGTCACCTCGAGCGTCAATGCTGCGCAGAAACTACCGTCACAATTGCTGATAGCATCGTTCCTGAGCCGCCGGACGGCGGACACTTTGCGACCAAGAGGAAGGGAGAGTAGATGAGCAACGTATACGGCGCGCAGCACCGTGAATTGCAGGATCAGTTCGACACCCGCCGTCTGGCGGACCTGATCGAAGGCGGCTTCATCGTCAAGGAAGTCGACGACAACAACAAGGCCTTCATCGAATCGCTCGACATGTTCTTTTTGTCATCGATCGATCAGCACGGCCAACCCACCGTCTCGTACAAAGGTGGCGATCCTGGGTTCGTCAAGGTGGTAGACGCGCGCACCATCGCGTTTCCGTTCTACGACGGCAATGGCATGTTCTATTCGTGGGGCAACATTGCCGGCAATCCGAAGGTCGGCATGCTGTTCATCGATTTTGTTAAACCGTTCCGCCTGCGTGTCCAGGGCACCGCACGTGTGGACATGAACGACGAGCTCATGCTCGAGTATCCTGAAGCGCAGGGCGTCGCGCGCGTGACCGTCGAAGGCGTATGGCCGAACTGCCCGCGCTATGTACATCGCTACCAGAAGGTGAAGCCCTCGCGCTATGTGCCGCACGCGCAATGCGAAACGCCGCTCGCGGGCTGGAAGCGCATCGACATCGTTCAGCCCAGCCTTGCTGCGAAGGATCAGGGCAAGGCTGCCGGGGCCGGGGGTCTGCTCACGGTCGAACAGTGGTTCGGCAAAGTAGCGGAAGGCAGCGAGGAGGCTTGAGCGCCAGGCACGCGTTGCGCATCGGCAATTGCCGGACATCTCCTGTGTGAGCACGGCGAAACGGTACAGAGCGGCGCGCTAGTCCTTCGCGGTCCGCGATCTCGATGCGCCCGGAGCAGGCCGCGGGCCAACGTCCAGCTTGGCCCAACCGTCATGGCCGAGCCGCGTCAGCGTGTCGATGTTCTTCTCGAAGATCTGCGCCGCGTCGGGAAACGCGACCATGGCGCGGTCGATGCTCTCTTCGCGCAGCAGATGCAGAATCGGATATGGCGAACGGTTGGTGTAGTTCTCGATGTCGTCGGGCTGCGTGCCTGCGAACTGGTAGCCGGGATGAAAGCTTGCGACCTGGATCTCGCCGGCGAGATCCAGCTCGTCCAGCGCGGCATCCGCCACATCGAGAAAATCGTTGAAGTCGAGAAAGTCCGACAGCGCGAGCGGATGAATCAACAGCGTGGTCTCGATGTCGACGGGATCCGCGGCCGCCAGATGCTTCAGCTCGCGCACCAGGTCGTCCAACAGCTCGTGGTCGGTGCTCGCCGCACTGACGACATATCGGATCTGGCGTTTGACGTGAACCGCCTTCGCGAACGGACACAGGTTGAGCCCGATGACGGCCTTCTCCAGCCAATTCCGCGTCGCATCAATCACGTCGTCGCGCTGCGCGTCGGTCAAGATAGGTGTTTCTCCTGTCGTCACGAGGGCCCATCTTACAGGCCCAACGCGCAGCCGCTCGCGTTTTGCTTGAGCGACATGAGGACGCATGATACGGTTGACCATCGGATCCTATGGCGGCCATGCGAGCACGCCGACGAGGAGAACAGGAGAATCCCGATGAGAAGATCGATTGCGCAGGCGATGCACGGCGTGCTCTCGGTATTTTGTATTGCCGTGTGTCCGGTGCAGCCGGCGCTCGCCGCCGGAGCCGTCGAGATGCAGGTCGAGCACATCGTCACGATGTCGATCGACGAATACAACCAGGCCATGGAGGCCGGCGACCCGAGCAGCTGGTTGAAGTACTTCACCGACAATGTCGCCCGTAACGGATTGCTCTCGAGCCAGAGCGGCAAGCAGGAATTCGCCGAGTACTATCGCTGGGAGTTCACGAACTTCAAGGCCAAGTACGTCGTGAAGAAGACCATCGTGAGTGGACGGTCGGCCGCGGTCGTCTACGTGTGGGATGCCGTTCACAAGCCATCGGGCACGCCCCTGCAACTAGAAACCGTTGCGGTCTACGAAATGGGACCGAGCGGGAGGTTCGAGTCGGTAAGCTTCTACTACGATACGGCGAAGGCAGCCAAGTTCTTCGCAGGGGCCGACAAGCAAGCGATGGATGCACGATGATGCGCGCTCGTATTCTGTGTGCGGTCGTTGCCGTGCTGATTCTGAGCTCGTCGGCATGCGCAGTCGCGGCCGAGTCCGAATGCCCGGCCGGGGATCAATGGGTGCCGTGCCAGGCAGCCAAAGGCGATCCCGCTGCGATGTACGCCGCCGGCAGGCAAGCCTACGATACTGCCCGTACTTCCGGCGACTTCACGGAAGCGCTCGATTGGTCACGCAAACTCGTTGCGGCCGGTGAGAAAAATGGCGAGCGCCTGCTGAAGATGGTCTACATCCAGCTGGGCTGGGGTGCGCACCACGACTACGTTCAGGCTTATACGTGGCTCAGCCAGGGCATCAAGGCCGGAGACGACTATCTGGTGCCGTGGCGAAAAATGCTCATGGAGAAGATGACGCCCGAACAGATCGCGCAGGCCAAGGAACGCGCCGGAGAGTAAGGTCCGCGCAACGTGCGCGGGCCTCGCAGTTTGCCGCAGCCTGCCGCACTACTCCTTCAGCTTCAGATCTTCCTTGATGAACGTCGCGAGCGTGTCGATCTTGTCGGCGTCCAACAGGCCGTTGAACGGCGGCATCCCCTTCGCCGGCCGCCCATTGGTGATCACGCCCACCACCTCGTCGCGCGTGAGCTTCGTTACTCGCAGGTCGGCGGCGTAGCCGCCTTCGCTCGGGCCGCCCCTGCCGTCGTACTTGTGGCAGAGCACGCAGTTCTGGAACAACTCCCGTCCACCGATGCGCGGAACCTTGATGATCGGCCGGTCCTCGTCTTCGGCGAACGCCTCGAATTGAGAGAAGACAACACAGGTCAACAGGCCCGCGAAAATGGCGCTTCGGGTTGCGCCGGTCCGTCGTGTTTTTGCTTTGAGTGTGACCATACTGAATTCAACAGGAAAGCTGGGATTGAACCATGACTCGTCCGCCGACGTGGGGCCGTCCATGCAATAAGGAATGCGCGGACCGGCTCGCGCCGGCCCGCGCTTTCGTCTTACGGAAGCGTGAACACGTACAGCATGTTGCTCGGCACCTGCGTCTTCAGCTCAGGCGTCGCACTCACGAACCATTGCGGCCACGCGCCGCCGAGCCCGACTTCGATCGCAATGTACTGCTTGCCGTCGACCATGTACGAGATCGGAGGCGCGTTGATGGCCGAGCCGGTTTCGAAGCGCCACAGCTCTTCGAGCGTGTTGGCATCGAGTGCAGTGACTTGGCCCTCTGCCTGCCCCATGAACACCAGTCCGCCCGCGGTGCTGAGCAAGCCACCGAGCATCGGATGCTTGGTCCAGTGCTTCTGCACCACCTTGCCGTTCGAGACATCGATCGCGGTCACGCTGCCGGAGATGCGCCCGCAGTTCTGGTCCTCGAACGTGGTGAACGGAGCACCACCGAGGAACAGCTCACGGGGCTTGTGTGCGCCGGGAACCGTGACTTCCGAGTACGCCTTGTTGCAGCCCTCGATGACCGGGATGTAGTACAAGCCGGTGTGCGGGCTGTACGTCGTGGGCGGCCAGTTCTTGCCGCCCATGTGTCCGGGCTCCAGCGTGCCCTCGACTTCGCCGCGTCCCTTGCTTGCGTTGCCGCGTCCGGCCGCCGTGCCTTTCGCGTAGGTTTGCACATCGACTTTCGGGTTGTAGGCGGCGGGCTTGCCTTTCGCGTCCAGACCCGGCGTCCAGTTCAGCTTCGCGACGAACTGCGTACCCCAAAGGAACTCGCCGGTCTTGCGATCCAACGCGTAGGCGAATCCGTTGCGATTCGAATGCAGCGTCGCACGCACGAACTTGCCGTTGACGTTGGTATCGACGAAGGTATTCTCGGCGATGGAGTCGTAGTCGTATGGATCGTTGGGCGTGTGCTGGAAGCCCCACCGGATCTTGCCGGTGTCCGCATCGAGCCCGAGCGTGCTGTCGGTCCAGAGGTTGTCGCCGGGACGATAGGCGTTGTCCCAGTCCGGACCCGGATTGGCCGTGCCCCACACGATCAGGTTCAGCTCAGGATCGTACGAGCCGGTGACCCAGGTCGTGCCGCCGCCGGTTTTCCAGGCGTCGTACTTGTCTTTCCACGTTTCGTGTCCCGGTTCGCCCGGTCCAGGAATCGTGTAAGTCCGCCAGCGCCGCTTGCCCGTGTTGACGTCGAGCGCTTCGATCCAGCCACGTACGCCGAACTCCGCACCTGCCATGCCGGTGACGACCATGTCCTTCACGATCAGCGGTGCACCGGTGAAGACCTCTGCGTTGCCGGGATCGGCAACCTGAACTTCCCAGATCTTGTGGCCGTCGGTCTTGTCGAGCGCGAGCACGCGGCCATCGATCACGATTGAGATCACCTTGTTGCCGGAGAGCGCAACACCGCGGTTGTTGATGCCGCAGCAAGTGACGGTCGGCGCGTAGTTGCGGTCCGCTGCAGGATCGTACTTCCAGACTTGGCGTGGCACACCGCCGCGGACGTCGAGCTTCGTGACCTCGCACCAGCCGGTGGTGAGATACATGAAGCCGTCTTCCACGATCGGCGTTCCTTCGAGACCGGCGTACGGGAACGTGATGACTTCTTTGCCGCCGCCTGCGGTGCCGCCCATCGCCCAGGTAAAGGCGACCTTGAGGTTCTTGACGTTGGACTTGTTGATCTGATCGAGACCCGAGAATCGATGAGCCTCGTAGTTGCCGTGGTGATTGAGCCAGTTCTGCGGCTCGCGTTCGCTGTTGATGAGGCGCTCCGGGGTCACGTCCGCTGCGACCACGGCGCTCGATAGCGCCGCGGCCGCGAGGACAGCCCCCAGCCCTGCAAGTGACAACCGTAATGCCGTTTTCATCTGTACTCCTCCCCAGGAGATTATCGATGCGACGTACTCGCTCGCGTCACGTTATCGCACACGACCGCGTCGTCCATCTGATTTTCATTCTACGCTCAAACCTTGCCGGGACAACGCGCTTCGAGCACTGCAGGAGCAGATTTCATAGTTCGAAACGCGCCTGAGACAACCACGGGCTTCACGCCACCCTCAGCATTCCCGGCGTCACGCCCAGCACGCGCTTCATCTGCCGAGTGAGATGACTCTGGTCGGCAAAGCCGACCGCACGTGCGACGTCCGCGAGAGAGCGCTCGCCGGCCCCGGCGCTCACGAGCTGGCGCGCATGATCGACGCGCAACTGCACGAGGTACTGGAACGGCGTCATGCCGATCGCTTGCTTGAAGCGCCGCGACAGGTAGTACGGGCTGCAGTACGCGGCGCGCGCGAGCTCGTCCAGCGTCACATCCTCGGTGAAGTGTGCCTCGAGGTAGCGCACCGCCCGCGACACGGGGGGCGGAACCGGTCGCTCCGCCGCCTTCGGCGATGGCGTCTGATCGGGCACCGTACCGCTTCGGTAGTGCCGCAGCAGGTGCACCGCGAACACGCGTGCCAGCGACTCGACGTACATCCGGCTGCCCGGCTGCGCGCCGATCAGCTCCTGCGACAACACGTTGGCGATATTCGAGATCACGAGATCGCTGTCACGCTTGACGGCCTGCAACTCGACCCGCTGCTGAATCTCGCCGAGCGACGAGCGCGCGACTTGCCTCAGGAAATCCGGGTCGAGCAGCAGCACCGCGAACGACAGGCGCGTCTCGCTGTGCCAGGTCACCGGCGCGCCAGCCGGTTGCACGACGACCGTTCCAGGATGCGCTTCGATCCGATCGACAGCGCCGGCACGCTCGCAGCGCACGCGGCCGCTCGCGAGGCTCACGAACACCTGGTGTCTGCGTACACCCTCGGGAAACGCGTAGCGTGCCGGCGGCGTGTCGCGCCGCTCCATTTTGAGCGGTCCCCAGCCAAGCCCGCGGCTCGACAGCCGCAGCGTCGGGTCCGAGATCGGTGTGCCGCTCAGCGTTGCATTGTCCGACATGGCAGTCCCCCAAATCGAGCACGCTGGTTAGTTGGACGGCGCAGCCACCGGAACCAGGTGGCGCTCGCGCTCGACTTCCGGCGTCACTTGCTTCGTATCGGGTGAATGCGCGGTTGCTATGCCGGCACAGGCGACGATGGTTGCAACGGAAATGATTGCGGCTACGCGCGGGCCTCTTAAGCGCAGGATGAGACGTTTCATATCGACTCCTCGTGCTGGTTTTTCGCCCCTCGTCTCGAAGGAGGGGTAGCTCGATGCGAAGGGGTTGTTGCGGTTACTCGATCGGAATACGGCTCTTGTTCTGCTCGAGCCAGCGATCGAAAGTCTGCAGCGATGGATTCAGCCGCCGCGCGACATCAAGGTCGCGCGCCGCGCAGTAGGTCTGCTCGAAGTCGCGCTTGTACTGGAACATGTTGCCAAGATCCTCGGCGCCCGGAAAACCGAAGGCTCGATACACATCGGGCGACACCTCGTTGTAGCGCACGTCCTGTCCGAGGGCTTGGCTGAGCGCCGCGGCCATCTGCTTGCCGCTGAGGTGCTCGCCGGCTACGCCGACGGTCTTGCCGATGAGCTCGCGCCCGGCGGCGAAGATTCCGAATGCAGCTTTGCTGCGGCTGGCCGCGGATCTTCGCCTGCCGGACGTGCAGGACAACCTGGAAGTGCGTCTGCTGTTACTTCAGCGCCGCCTGAGCGAGCGCAATGCGCCCGTCCAGATCGAGAAGACCGGACGTGGCCGGTTTCGGCTGAATGTGCACCACCCGCTGACGTTGAGTGAGGTCGCGAAAGCCGCCGGCTGGTTGTAACGGCCATCTCGGCAGCACCCCACCCCGGCCCTCTCCCGCAAGGGGAGAGGGGGGCCGCTCGCCTTTTGATGGTTACAGTCGGCTACACCGCTCCGTCGAAGAAGTGCACCACACCGGTGTCCAGCGAGTACTCGGCGCCGACCACCATCAGGCCTTCCTCTCGGATCAGATTCTCGAGGATCTCCGAGCCATGCCGGAGCTGGTTCGTCGATGCGCGGATATTTGCTCGAACGGCTTGACGCACGAGAGCTTCGGGGTCGTGCCTCAACTCGGTCTCGAGCAGCCCTTCCACCGAGGGTCGAACGCGGTCGACGATCGAATGCAAATTCGGGGACTGGTTCTCCGTCCGCCGCTGCAGCTCCTCGAGTGTCGCGAGAACGGCGCCGCATTGCGAATGGCCTAGAACGACCACGAGGCGCGTGGCGTAGCGCGCCGCCGCGAACTCGACGCTACCGACTTGAGAGGGCGCGACGATGTTGCCGGCGACACGGATCACGAACAGATCGCCGAGGCCTTGATCGAAGACGATCTCCGCGGGCACGCGTGAATCGGAGCAGCCCAGGATGATCGCGAACGGCTCCTGGCCGCTCATCAGCATCCGGCGACGCGTGGGACTCATGAGCATGTCGCGGCTGCTCACGTCGCTCGCGAAGCGGCGGTTGCCTTCGCGCAGACGTTCGAGTGCTTCCTGGGCTGAAATCATCGACTCTGGGTAATGGGCCGATGAACTATACCAAGCAGGCGCCGGCACTGAAAGTCCGCGCCTACTCCTGAGGCCTGCGTCGATCCTACACAGCGGACCGCCGCCGCGAGAACCAGAGCAGCACGATCAGGGCGGGGGCAAGCAGGGCAAAGGTACTCGGCTCGGGCACCAGTGCGAAGATCCGTCCATCTTTCGCAACGAGGTCGCCGCTGCCGTAGTCGACGATGTAGAGATTGCCGAAGCCGTCTTCTCCGAAGGAGGTGAGCGCTCCGAACCCGTGCCCACCGAGCAACTCCGCCGTGCGGTCGGTCAGCGTTCCGGCTATGAACGACCCGTCGGGATTGACGCGGACCGACCAGATCTGGCCGGTAATGAAGTCGCCGAAGAAATAAGTGCCGTCCAGCTCGGGCATCGCGGCGCCCCGATATACGTACCCGCCGATGATCGCGGCGCTGCCCCCGTTGTGACTGTAGTCGTAGATGGGACCAGTATAGTCGGAGAAGCTGGCACCCAGCGGTAGCGACTGCGGACCGTCAATCGTTCCTTCGCGCACGGGCCAGCCGAAGTTTGCACCACCCGGATGCTTCGGGTCGGTTTCGGCCCGGACCAGATCGATTTCCTCGCGCGCTTGCTCGCCGACATCGGCAATGTAGAAGTTGCCGTTCGCTCGATCGAAGCTGTTGCGGTACGGGTTACGCACCCCCGATGCCCAGATCTCGGGCGCGCCGCCCGACGCGTTACCGGCCGGTATCGTGTAAGGCGGCCCGTTGGCCGGCTGGTTGACGTCGATCCGGAGGATCTTGCCAAGCAAGCTTTGCTGGTTCTGGCCGTTGTGGAACTGGTCGTTCGACCCGCCGCCATCGCCGGTGGCGATGTAAAGGTTGTTCGCCTCGCCCGGCCGGAAGCCGATCCAGCCCGCTTTGTGGTTCGACTCCGTTGTCTGTGGAATGGTCAGAATGGTTCTCTGCGAGCTCGGATTGGCCGCGTTGCCGTTGGCCACGTAGCTTGCAATGATGGTGTTGTGCGCGCTCGTGTTGTCTATATAGTCGACATAGAAGCGGTGGTTGGTCGTGTAGTTCGGGTCGAATGCAAGCCCGAGCAACCCGCGTTCGCCGCTGTCCGACGTGACCTGGCCGCTGATGTCGAGAAACGTTCCGCTGACCGCGCCGTTCTCGACGATCTTGATCGTCCCGGAGCGCTCGACGACGAACAGGCGCGGATCGCCGATCGGCGCCGTCAGAAAGACCGGTCGGTTGAACCCCGATGCCGTCAGATCCGACTCGAGAGCCGCAGCCTTCGGTACCCACACCATTGCCGCAGATACCAGCAGGCTGCAGCATGCGAATGGAGCCATGCGGCGATACGCTGCAAGCAATCGACTCATACGACCTCCGGCCCCAAATGATGCAGTAAGCATCCGGTACAAACCGACTTGCGCTAGTGTGTCGCTGCGGCGACGCTGAGCGACCGCAAGATCGGTCCGAGAACAGTCACAATCTAGGCCCTGACGTACCTTTGCCCCGCCAGCCAGCCGCCAAGCAACGCCAGCGGCAGATGCAGACCGTAGCCCAGAAATGCGAGCAGGCCGGCATACGGGCCTTCGTCCCCGTGGAACAGCGCC
>Ga0105241_10002073_pt1 | contig 15150 bp, 11 predicted proteins | sample KBSC64metaG_FD_80422 | JGI IMG/M metagenome (GOLD analysis project Ga0105241, IMG submission 80422) | Corn rhizosphere microbial communities from Kellogg Biological Station, Michigan, USA - KBS C6-4 metaG | ecosystem: Host-associated > Plants > Roots > Rhizosphere > Soil | place: Michigan, USA... | reverse complement strand
TGTATCGCCCCGGCCCGCTCAGCGCCGGGCTAACCGACAGCTTTATTAAGCGCAAAAACAACCTCGAGAAAATTGAGTTTGCTCATCCGCTGATGCAGTCGGCGCTTGGCGACACGTTTGGCGTGCTCGTTTACCAAGAGCAAGTCATGCAAATCTCGCGCGACGTTTGCGGCTTTACCGGTGGTGAGGCTGACACACTGCGCAAGGCTATCGGTAAGAAAAAGCTTGATGTAATGCAGAAAATGCAGGTCAAGTTTATTGACGGCGCGGTGGCGAACGGCGTACCGAAGCATGTCATTGAGAAATTCTGGCAGGACCTGCTCGGCTTTGCTGACTACTGTTTCAACAAGTCCCACTCGGCTTGCTATGGCATGACCTCGTACTGGACAGCGTACCTTAAGGCACATTATCCGGCAGCCTTTATGGCGGCACTAATGACCAGCGACTACGACGACACTGACCGCCTTTCGATTGAGATTAGTGAGTGTCAAAAAATGGGTGTGAACGTCTTACAGCCAGACGTGAATGAGTCGTTTATGGAGTTTGCTGTCGTGCCTGACGCGAAGGATCCGGGCAACCGCAAAGCAGCGATTCGCTTCGGCATGAACGCAATTAAGAACGTGGGGACGGGTGCGGTAGAGGAAATTTTGCGCGCCCGGGAGCTTGACGGCACGTTTAGTTCGCTCGAAGACTTCTTCTCTAAGGTAAATGTGCGCGTGGTAAACCGTAAAGCGCTTGAAAGCTTGGTAAAAGCAGGTGCCTTTGACCGTTTTGGCGACCGCTCGCAGATGCTCCACAACCTCGATGTCATGCTGGCGTTTGCGAACCGGCTGCAAAAGCAGGCCAGCAGCGGTCAGACCGATCTGTTCGGCGGCCTTATTGAAGAAGCGGTGGCGATGCCAGCGCTGGCACTCGAAAAAGCGGCGATGGTATATACGCCGCGTGAGCAACTCCTCTGGGAGCGCGAACTGCTTGGCCTGTACCTCAGCCAGCATCCACTCAAAATGTTTGAGAACTTCTTGAGTGAGCAGACGGTGTCGATTAAGGAGATTAAACCGGAGCATGACGGCAAGGCAGTGACGATTGGCGGAACGATTGGTGATATTCGCGAAATTACCACCAAAAATGGCGCCAAAATGGCTTTTGTAAAGATTGAAGATCAGTTTGCTGCCACCGAGCTCATCCTATTTCCGAATGCTTACCAGCAGACCGCTGGCCTCTGGGAGCGTGACCGGGTAGTGCTGGTACGCGGCAAGGCAAACGCCAAGGACCGCGAGGGCAATATTGGTGAAGAGATTAAGATTATGGTGGACGACGCCCGCGAAATTACCGCCGAGCAAGCGACTAACTACCAGCTTACAGGTAAGAAGCTGAAAGGTCCTGGCGCTGCCAGGCGTGCCGCTGCGGCCTCTGCGGTACGGCCGGCGTCAATTTCGGCGCGCCCGAGCACCTCGGCGGCAATTTCTGAAGAAGCGCCAGCACCACCGCGACCGCCAAGGGTGTACGTTCGCCTAGCTGACAGCCAAAATCAGCAGCTGCTGCTCTCACTCAAGCAAACCATCGATAGCGCCAGCGGCGATACTGAGGTGGTGCTCGTGCTTGGCCCGACCGACCAGAAGCAGATTATCAAACTGCCGAGCGGTATTTCGCATGAGCCATCGGTGCTCGATAGTTTGCGTGCGTTAGTCGGCGCCGACAACATCAAAGTGCAGTAAGAGAGGGTTATCGCGATTTCCGGCTGCGCAGGACCGCGAGCAGGTACAAGACGATGCCAATATTTACAATAGCGATCGATAGATAGATGAGTCCCATTGCCAGTTGATTAACAGCAAGTTGCCTCGATAAGTCGGTGCATTTGCTGGTACAACCACTGTCGGCCTTACTGTATGACGTAAGAATAGTGACCAACACCGTTCCGAGGCCGAGCGCAAAGCCGGTAGAACCTATAATGACAGTCCGTTGCGCACGTTGCTTCGTTATAAGTTTCATATGAAGCAGGTTAGTGGATCGCTCCAGAAGTGCGCGTGAGGATAAAACCGAGGATACCGACGCTGACGAGTACAAGATCGAGTGCAGGATGGCGCATGACAAACGCTTCACTCCGCACCACTGCGCGGCGCCAAAGCAGCCCGTGTCGAATGATAAAGATAGCGATTGCGGCTCCGGCTATTGCCGAGGTAAGACTCAGAAGTAGCGTGCCGCTACTAAGTAGCTGGATGCGCGCGACTTGACGTGTGCTCGCTGCTCCAAGAACGTCTGAAGATTGGGTTGTGCCGCTGGCTGCGGGCGCGCCATACATGGCAACGACGATGGTTTCGGCGCCATGCCCGTCAAAGTTGGCGCTGTTGGCAATGCCAAAGCCGACGTCGGCGTACTGATTATTCAAGATATTAGCGCGGTGTTCGCTGCTACGCATCCAAGCGTTCACTATGGCATCGCTCGAGCCAAAGCCGTACGCTAAGTTCTCGCCGGCGACAGCGTAGTGATAGCCGTTGGCCGAGATAAACTGCCAAGCTTGCTGGCCGGTTGGTGAGGTATGCGACCAATAATTGTGTGCCACCATGTCGTTAGCCCTGGCTTGAGCTGCTTTAGTAAGATCGGCGTTATTTTGTAAGCGCCCGTCGCCGTTATGCAAACGTTGTGCATTCGTCTCGCTGAGTAGTGTGTCTGGCACAACGCTGGTGGCGTAGCCAAGCACGCTTTTATTCTGGTTGTTCCAGGCATGACTTAATACAACACCCAACATTACGATGAGCAATAACGGCAAATACGGCCAATATGTCTTGGAGTAACGTTTGCCCGACTTATGATGCTGCCCGGTGCGCTTCTTGTGATGCACGGGTACGCGTCGCTTTGGTTCGGCAACTAGGACCATACACCAATTAAAGCATAAAAGATTTGGCCGTGCACGGAGGATTATGTGATTTTTTACTACGAACTTGCGAAACGGAATTGGAATAGTGCCATTGCGGCGGCTTGGACAACATTCAGCGACTCTTTTTGTCCGAGCATGGGGATTTCTAGTGTAACATCGCATTTTTTGAGGAGTATCGGATCGATGCCTTCGACCTCTCGCCCGAGTAATAACGCAACCTTGGCAGGTGCCGTGAAGGCGTGCAGCGCCACTGAGTTTTCGGCTTGCTCCAGGGCGACGACTGTAAAACCCTTTGCCTGCAGGGTGGCAAGCAGAGGTAAAATGTCGTCACGCTGCTCCCAATCTACCGATTCCTCTGCGCCCAGCGCTGTTTTGTGGATCTGCTTGGCGATTTTAGCGGCTATATGTGGCATGCGCGGATCATTTGGCGCAAGTGGATATGGTGTATAGCCCGTCAAAAATACCTTGGCGACGCCGAGTGCATCAGCGGTGCGGAGTAGTGAGCCGACATTGTGGCAGCTGCGCATGTCGTGCGCGATGAGCACGATTTCGGGTCGAAGGTCAATGTTTGCACCACTCATAATTGATGTATGTTTCGTCGTGAAGGACAGAGCCGTATCAGGTTTCGCATATGCTGTTTATACCATAAAAATCCACTTTATTGTGCACGGCAGACATATCCCGCTCATGCTATACTATGCACATGAGCCAAGATGCCCGTCTCGATGAAGAACGCATGACGCAGCGCCGCGCCCAGGTCTTGGGGCTGGACTATATCGATACCTCGAAGATTGCTGAAAAGACGTTATATCCAGACCTACTCACCAAGCAGGAGCTGTACAACTTGCGGGTTATCCCATTGCAGTCAGACAAGAGTAATATTTTGTTTGGCATAACTACTACGACCTCGCAGCAAACAATCAACGGGCTGCGTATGCGCTTTAGCGATGTGCGTAACGCCTTCGCCATCATTTCCGATACTGGATATCGCGAGTACATGCGCTTGTATGACCCGCCAAAGGCGGTTGTGTATCAAGATATTTCGTTTAGCGGGGACACCGCGGGCGATAGCTTATTGAAGTCGGTTTCCGACACCTTGGCGCAGGTGCGCGCCGATGATATTTTGGCGTACTTGGTCAAACAGGCCTACCGCTTGAAAGCATCAGATATTCACTTAGAGAATCAGCGAGAGCACGTGCGTATTCGTTTCCGCGTCGATGGCGTGCTGCACCCAATCGCTACTCTGAAAAAGGAGAAATATCACCAGCTTTTGTCGTCGATTGCCATAGCCGCCAATGTCTCGACGAGTTCGCCCGACGACCAGAGCGGTCACATCAATCGCAGTTACCGCATGGCTACCGGCGAAGACGTTACGGTTAACTTGCGTGTCGAAACGGTGCCCGCGGCGTATGGCCAAGATGTCGTGATGCGTTTGTTCACCTTACAGATGGAGCTCTTGAGCCTTGACAACTTAAGCTTGTCGGACAAAGAGCGGGCGGTTGTTGATGACGTCATTAAGCATCCGACAGGCATGGTGCTGGTGGTTGGTCCGACAGGGTCGGGTAAAACAACCACGATGTACTCGCTTATTAACACCTTGAATTCGAGCGAGCGCAAGATTATTACGCTTGAAGACCCCGTGGAATATTTTATGGACGGCGTGGTGCAGATTCCGGTGGCTGGCGATCAGGACAAAACTGGCTTTGCTGAGCGACTGCGCGCGGTATTGCGCCTGGACCCGGACGTTGTAATGGTGGGTGAGATTCGTGACCAAGACACTGCCAAAACGGCACTGCAGGCTGCCCTGACTGGACACTTGGTACTCAGCACCTTCCACGCCTCTTCGGCGGCGGCGGCTTTGACGCGTATGCTTGACCTGATTGGTATCAATCCGCTGTTTGCTTCGGCTATTCACCTGATTATGGCGCAGCGCTTAGTGCGCTTGCTCGACGAGAAGATTAAGCAACCGTATCAGCCTGATGCGGCGCTGAAAGCGCAGCTGCAGGCAGTGATTGATACGCTGCCCCCTGGCGTGCCGCGCCCTGATGTAAGCAATATTACTCTATATAAAGCCGGTAAATCAGATGACAATCCATTCGGTTATACCGGCCAACTACCGTTGCGCGAGCAGCTGCAAATGACCCCCGGTATCCAGCAACTTTTGAAACAGCCCCCTGCAATGATTACCACCGACGCGTTGCAGCAAATCGCCATTCAAGACGGCATGCTCACTATGCTTCAGGATGGTATCCTGAAGGTTTTGCAGGGGATTACAACCGTCGAGGAAGTCTACCGCGTGGTTGGTTAAGGTTTTGCGCGCCAGAAGTCGCAGCGACTATTTTCATCGCGCACCAGATGTGGTATACTAATCGCTAAAGTAAGATAAAAGTAAGGTACGACGAACATGCAATCGGTTATTCAGCTTGTTGAACAGAAGTTTAAGAAATCTGCCGTTGTTGACGTGCGCAGCGGTGACACCGTTAAAGTGCACCAAAAAATTCGCGAAGGCAACAAAGAACGTGTGCAGATCTTTCAGGGTTTGGTGATTCGCTGCGACCGCAAGGGCAGTCAGACCAGCCGCATTACCGTTCGCCGTATCGCTAGTGGTATTGGCGTCGAAAAGAGCTTCCTCATGCACAGCCCGCTCGTTTTGAAAGTAGAAGTTACCAAGCGCAGTAAAGTTCGCCGTAACTACCTTACCTACATGCGTGAGCGCACCGGTAAGTCTGCTCGCTTGACTGGCGTTGACTTCGACCGCCAAGCCGTCAACACCATTCATGACGCAAAAGCAGAAGCCGAAGAAGAAAAACTACACGAAGAAACTGAAGCTGCGGCTACCGCCAAAGCTGAAGCTGAAGCGGCCAAGGAAGCTGAGACCGACGCAAAGGTCCAGGCCGCTCTCGACGCGCACCAACAATAGGTATGTAGATGGCAGGTGAGTCGAGACACGGCGTTACTCCTGTTTTTAGCGATGAGTCTTTCTATGCCCACGCCTTGCCGCCCGCCCCGAACCCTCTAACATTATCAGACGTATTGAACGATCCTTACAATGCGCCATTGCAGGAAATTCTGCCTCACTACGAGAAAGTTTTCACAATGTATTGGGAAGAGCAGTCTGATAGGATCATAGCCAAGGGTGGTCTAGTTGTCTTTGACAAAAGAGAAATGACAGTTACAGAGCGGCGGCAAGTAGAAAATCTAGGGCCACACGTGACTGTTATAGACAATGCTGATATGCAGGAGCGTTTTGAGCGTGGCGCTCGATGGATAGATGCTGTTGTTGGTACCGTAGTCAAATTGTTTGAAGAGGAGCCTGACCATACAGCTGTTGTAGAGTTCGACGTTGATGACTCTATCGCCAAGATACCCGACTCTGCCAGAGAAGACTTCTACCTGTTTGAAACGGACGAGGAACAGATGAATGCTGACTACGAAGCGCTCGTGTTAAGCCCCGAATTCGAAGTTGCCGTCCATTGGTTGCACGAGCGGTATGGTGACAGACTCGAATTTGGTTTACTCTCGACGAAACTGCAAAGAGGGCTTGCGGATAGACTTGTTCCGATGTTACAGAAACTGTGCCCGGGTACATTCGAAAATCCGGATTATGTTGTCAGTATGCGTGATGGTCGGTTTAGCGAATCGATGCGTGAGCAGCTGTCGCAGTTACGCAAGAATGATACATCGCTAGAGGCTCTTCTAAGGGATGAGAAGAATGAATTAGCCGACGAAGCATATGCTAATGCAGGTCGTGTGATTGATTTAGGACACCCTAGCCTAGCCGTGACTACGGACGAAGATTTGAAACTGCTTGTACTCATGCGTCTTGAACATGAAGCGAATGCGGCTTTTGACCCAAGCAATCCTTCAAGCCGACCCGTTACGGTGGTCAGCGTAGACAACTGGCCTTCGTTTGATCATATTATTCCGGGACATTCGAGGATACGTGCCGTTCCGCTAAAAGCACTTAACGCTCAGTTTCATTTGCCGGAGGATAACCCTGGCGCATGGGGTGCAGAAGGCGAATCTCTTGATAAAACGGTAAGTGTCTAGATCTTTTTGTCACGGGCTACGCATGATATGCTAGCACCATGCTTGCGGGGATAGACGAAGTAGGGCGAGGGTGCTTGGCTGGGCCTTTGGTTGCTGGAGCGGCAATGCTGCGCCGACCGATTGCCGGGTTGGCTGATTCGAAGGTGCTTACTAAGCTGCAGCGGCAGAAGTTAGATATAATTATCCGAGCAGAAGCGGTTGGGTTTGGCTTGGGCTGGGTGCCTGCTGAGGAACTGGATAAGGTCGGGCTCACCGAAGCGGTGCGACTGGCAATGCAGCGAGCATTGGCCGAACTCGAAACGTCTTGTGGCGAGCGAGTGACAGAGATTATTATCGATGGCAACTATAACTACTTCGCTGGAGATGTTCGAGCACGCACGCTTATTAAGGCGGATGCCACAGTGCCAGCGGTAAGCGCGGCGAGTATTCTCGCAAAAGTTGCACGCGATACCTGGATGGCCACCGAAGGCGCGCGGCAATTTCCGCAGTATGCATTTGAGAAGCACGTCGGCTATGCTACGGCGCTGCACCGTCAGTTACTGGCGCAGCATGGGGCAAGTTCGTTGCATCGGCGCTCGTTTCGCCCGGTGCAAGTGGCGCTGGACGCCGCCGCGTGACCACTACCGACACTGGTCGCCAGGCTGAAGCGGCTGCCGCTCATTTTTTGGAGCGAAAAGGCTGCCAAATTATTGTCCAAAACTGGCGCACACGGTTCTGTGAGATTGACGTTATTGCTTCGCGTGACGGCGTCGTGTATTTCTGTGAGGTAAAATATCGGCGCACCGCTCGAGCAGGTACGGGGCTCGAGTATATCACGCCCAAGAAGCTCAAACAGATGCGTTTTGCTGCTGAATCTTGGGTGCACGCGCACGCCTGGCAGGGCGATTATCAGCTGTGCGCTATTGCTGTTAGCGGGGATGGCTTTCGGATTACAGGCGTCGTTAAAGACCTCGGCTAGTTCCTATGCTTGCACTAGTTGTGCAAGTCTTCCCGGGGCTTTCTATTGCTAAAAGTTGCAGAAAGCAGCTTCAATTGCTGCACGGAAATAGCGGTACTACGCAGAATAACTGTAGTTTTCCGTAATAATGAAACTCGGGCGAGGCTATATCCGTATATTACGTCCGCACAGGTGCTGCTTACTATGCGAACTTCTTAAAAAAATTCTGCACGCTGGCCAAATCTCGCTCCAACCAGGCGACGCGGTTGCCGATTTCCTCAATGCCCATGGCAATGTTGCGTGTCAGCTCGGTTTGCTCAGCCTTGGGCTCGAAGAACGTCTTGTATTCGGCCAGGTATTTGCTGGTGCTGAACGCGCCGGCGACGTAGCGCGGGTAGTTGTCGTAGGTTTGGTCGCCCTTGAAGGTCTGCTCAATCCAACCCCAGTGTTCTTGGAACCACGCCCAAGCTTGGTCACGCGCGTGGCGATTACGTAGCAAGAAGACGAGCCAGTGGTCGAAATCTTGCGGGCGCACTTGGCTGGTATCGGTAAGACGGTTCAATAAGATGGTCACTTGCTCGAGGTTACGCGTGACGATAAGGCTGTCCAGAAGGTCTTGCTTGAGGTTCACATTGCTGGTGTTCGCGTCTAGTTCAAGCAGGTACTCGAAGGCACCGGGAACGCCGGTCCGAACGGCGGTGCCGAGTGCGATGCTGCGTAATTCTGAGACAACTGCTGTCGGGTCTTTCTGGTAAGCAGCGAATTGTCGCAGCGCTTCGTCGACGGCTGGCTGGTATTCAGCATAAACGGCGAGTCCCATGATAGTGGCGCGCAGTTTGGTGTCAGCGCTGGATTCGCCGGACTTTTCCGTCCAGCCGAGGCGGTTGTATTGCATTTCTATTAGCTTACGAATGAGAGCCTTGATCGGCGGTTCCAGGTCAGGGTCGATGTCGACAAATCGGCGAGTATCGCCGATGGCGAGCGCCATGACGTCCCATACTGGCTCACTATCTTCGGTGGTATAATGCTGGAGAAGTGCCAAGGTGCTGGCGAAAGATTGCTGCCCAGCGCGTGCCAGCATCGAGCTATCACTGAGTAGCATCAATCGCTCCGGAACGCTGAGCTGTTGCTTGGCGGCCCGCTCAGCCATGGCATCGGCATGCGCGGCGCTGGTGTACTGCACGATGTAATGACCGAGCGCGCCACTGTTAGCCTGTACAAAGTCGGGCGACTCGAGCGTCACGCTGCGTTCAGCTGTTTCCAGCAAAGCAGGCATGTCGCTGGTGCTGCCGAACAACGGCACTGGCCAGAGGCGCTCGCTATCGTGCTTGCTCATGTCGAGTAGGAAATGCGACTGTTGCAGGCGTAATTCTGTGTCATGTTGTTGGGCGCGTACCAAGGGGAAGCCAGGCCGTTCCAGCCATGGATTCATGAAGCTGGCGATATCCTTGCCACTGGCGTTACTGAGCGCCTTCCAGAGGTCGGCGCCAGTGGTGTTGCTGTAAGCATGTGTTTCAAAATACTGCTTCAGGCCCTTTCGGAAGTCATCTTCACCGATGTAGTGCTTGAGCATGTTCAATAAGCGTCCACCTTTGGCATACACGATCGACGGGTCGAACAGTGAGCTAATCTCATCAGGGTGATGTACGGTACTCTTAATAGCCTGAACGCCGTGAATAGAGTCGCGGCGAATGGCGGCGAGTCCTTCCTCGCCGATGAAGCTATCCCAGACGTGCCAATCGGGAAATAGCGCGTTAACGGCGACGTATTCCATGACGTTGGCGAAGCTTTCGTTTAGCCAGAGGTCGTCCCACCAGCGCATCGTAACGAGGTCACCAAACCACTGGTGGGATAGCTCGTGGGCAATTACCAGGGCGACTCGTTCGTAACTACTCTGCGGTGTTGTCGCCGGATCGGCCAGCAGGCAGACTTCGCGGTAGGTGATAAGCCCCCAGTTTTCCATGGCGCCGACCGAGAAGTCGGGAACGGCAACATGGTTGCAGGTTTTGAGTGGGTACGGCACGCCGTAGTAGTCATTGAAGAACTCGATGCTGCGCGTTGCGACATCGAGGGCAAAATCGAGCGCCGCCGGGTCGTGTGCCTTGGTGGACCAAACGCCGACTTCGACGCCACCTTTCGTTTTTGCTGTCTTGGACTGTAAATCACCGATTACAAAGGCGAGCAAGTAGGTGCTCATGCGCGGACTCGGCTCAAAGGTCGTGCGGACGAGCTCCTGTCCTTTGATTGTCTGCTGTGTTTGCTGGGTAGCGGGCATGTTTGAAAGTACTTTGTCTGCCTCGGGTGCAAGCAGGCTGAGGGTGAAGCTGGCTTTGGCCTCAGGCTCGTCGATGCAAGGAAATGCTTCCCGCGCGAAGTGGCTTTCGAACTGCGTAGTGATCAGTGTTTGTTTCTCGCCCGCAACCTCATATCGACAGAGGTAGACACCGTGTAGGCTGTCTTGAATTTTGCCTTCGAAGGTCATGGTGACGGTGTAGTCCCCAGGGTAGAGCAGCTCATCGCTGTGCAGGCGGACTTCGTCGAGACTGGCGTGGTGATTGATTCGCTCGACTGTCACATCACGATCGCCTTTCTTATCATGACGAACTAGCTGGGCGCTAGTAATACGTAGGCCACTCTGGTGAAACGTGAGACGCTGGCTCGGTCGCCCCACTTTTTTACCGGTTACGGTGACAGTGCCGCGCAGCGACTGGTTGTCACGATTTGGAAATAGCTCAATCTTATACTGCTCTGGCCGGAACCCGGCAAAGAGCCTTTTTACGTTTTTGCTCATCCACTTATTCTATCCTGGCATTCGCCGGTTTGACAACTCTGCAATTGTTGAAATTTGTAGGCGAACTCATGCTATACTATGATTTTTAATAAAAGGTGCGACTCCGCAATGGGCCGATCAAGTGAAGGTAAGAGTGAGAGCGGAGCAACGTACGACGGGTGCGCCGCCGACATAGTGGGTAGTGCTGAGGCGCTGGCTTCGTTAGGGCCGGGAAATAGTGAAACTTGCGGTGTCGTTGGTTGCAACTTCAATTTCCAAGGTGGTGGTTCGATACGTGATGCGCAGACCGCTCTGGGGAACTGCGCTTTATTGAATGCAATCAACAATTAGTCTGCCAGTCTGCATTGTAGCTGTACTCGATTTGAAGATTGACAGTTCCTTCGGGAGTCTGCTATATTTATGAATGACTGGTCGGCCGAAAGGTCGGCTTTTTTCATAAGAAGACTCCAAAAGAAGGGACAAATATATGAACAATAACGATCTGGACCTCAAACAGCTGGCAGCTGCCATCCACGTATTGGCTGAAGAGAAGAATGTGCCCGAAGACACTGTCAAGGAAGTAGTCGAACAGGCTTTGGCCGCTGCCTACCGCCGCGACTACGGCGACCGCGAGCAAGAAGTGCGCGTAACCATGAACCTGTCTACGGGCGCTGTTGACGCCTACATTTCTAAGGAAGTGGTCGAAACGGTGGAGAACGCTGCCTACGAGATCAACCTGGCGCAGGCACAGGTGCGTAAGAAAGACGCCAAGATTGGTGACATGATCGAAGTGCATGAAGATGTTACGAGCTTCGGTCGTGTTGCTGCCCAGACTGCCAAGCAGGTGATCTTGCAGCGCCTGCGTGAGGCTGAGCGTGAAGTGGTGATGGCCGAATACGAAGACAAAATTGGCACAGTGATCAACGCCTTAGTGTCGCGTGTTGAAGGCAATATCGTACGCGTGGAGCTGGGCAAAGCGCAGGGAATCATGCCGCGCAGCGAGCAGAGCCAAGGCGAGCGATACTACCCCGGCCAGCGCCTGAAGGTATACTTAAAAGATGTCGAGCGCGGTCCTCGCGGCCCGCAGCTGGTAGTTTCTCGTGGTAACACACAGTTTGTTGAGTGGCTCTTCCGCGCCGAGGTGCCAGAAATGGAGAGCGACTCCGTACAGATCAAGGGCATCGCCCGTGAAGCTGGCGTGCGCACGAAGATTGCTGTCGCTAGCAACGTCCAAGGCGTTGACCCTGTCGGTACCTTCGTGGGCGGTCACGGTACTCGCGTAAACGCTGTTACGAGCGAAATCGGTGAGCAAGAGAAGATTGATATCATCGTGTGGATGGAAGACGCTGCTGCGTACATCACCAGCGCGCTGAGCCCTACTAAAGTTACTAAGGTTATTGTTGACGAAGCTGCCAAAAAGGCACGCGTCATTGTTCCTGATGACCAGCTGAGCATCGCCATCGGCCGTGGTGGTCAGAATGTGCGCCTGGCGAGCAAGCTCACCGGCTACGAGCTTGATGTTGAAGGCGAGCAGGCAGCTCCTGAAGCCGCTCCTGCCGAGGTAATTGTAGACACGCAGGCTAAGCCAATCGTTCAGAAGCTGAAGCGCAAGTCCGAACTCGAGAACAGCCTGCTCGAAGCCATCGAAAAACACGGCGAATAAACGACAGCAAACAGCGGTAGGAAAGTCGGCTAGCACTCTTGACTCGTGAGTGCTAGCTCGGTATCATAGTTTCGGAGCACCGACACATGACGAAAGGAGCCAAGTGCCATGCCTGACGCAAATGATTTCCAACACTTTTTGAACCATCTTACCAATAACGCCCTTGAGAGTCTGAAGCACGCTGACGGTTTGGCGCGTAGCTTTGGCAGTGCGTATGTGGGCACTGAGCACCTATTGCTCGGCATCTTGGCACAGGATAACAGCACCGGCGCTAAAATGCTTGAGAGCGCCGGCGTCACCATGGAACGCGCACGCGAGGCTTTGCAGGTGGCTACAAAAACCACCGCCCGCGCGCCTGGCGCGAAGGGTCTGAGTGAGACGGCCAAGCTCACCCTCAAACTGGCCTACGATACAGCCGTAGACTGTGGCCAGGAATTTTGCGGCACCGAGCACATTCTGAGCAGTATTCTAAGCCAGAAAAGTGCGCGAGCCACCGTCCTGCTGCGTGACATGAAGATTAACGTCGATGGGTTGACGAGCGAAGTCGAGCGCTTTTTGGATGGCCAAGGTGAAGACTTAGTGGCGACTCGTGGTCGCGGTCAGCGTAACAAAGGTCGCAAGACAGCACTGGACTTCTTTGGCACCGACATGACCGCTCAGGCACGTGCTGGCAAGCTGGACCCGGTGGTCGGCCGTGAAGCACAGATTCGCCGCGTGATTACTATCTTGAATCGTCGCACTAAGAATAATCCTGTGCTCATCGGTGAGCCTGGTGTGGGTAAAACGGCTATCGTCGAAGGTTTGGCCCAGCGAATTGTGGCCGAAGATGTGCCGGATAGCTTACTCGACAAGCGAGTCATCGTCCTCGACCTAGCGGGTATGATCGCTGGTACTAAGTACCGCGGTGAATTCGAAGAACGCCTAAAGAAGGTGATGGCCGAGCTTGAAGACGACAAGAAGACAATTGCCTTTATTGATGAGTTACACCTGATTGTTGGCGCGGGCGCCGCCGAAGGTTCGATGGACGCCGGCAATATTTTGAAGCCGGCGCTGGCCCGTGGCAAAATCCAGATTATTGGCGCTACCACCACCGACGAATACACTAAGCATATCGAAAAAGACGCTGCCCTCGAACGTCGCTTCCAGCCGGTAGAGGTGCCTGAAGCTACGGTGCCCGAAACACTCGCCATTTTGAAAGGCCTGCGCAAGCACTACGAAGATTTTCATGGTGTGAAGGTCAGTGACGAAGTGTTAGATAACATTGTGCGTCTGTCGAAGCGCTATATTAGTGACCGTTTCATGCCCGACAAGGCGATCGACCTGCTTGACGAAACGGGCGCTTCACTGCGTACCGAAAAAGCTAAGACGAACCCTGAGACGCGTGCGCTCCAGAAAGAGCTGAAGCTGGTGAACGGCCGCATTGATGACGCGGTCGATAACGAAGACTACGAAACGGCTGCTCGTGAGAAGACGCGTGCTAGCCAGATTAACGAAGAGCTAGCCAAGATGCAGGCTACGCATAAAACAGCCAAGCATCTGACGATGACCGACGAAGATGTGGCCGAAGTCATTGCGCGAATGACCGGTGTGCCGGTGAAAAAGGTGATTCGAGCCGAGGCGCAGTACCTTCTGAATCTTGAGAAGAACATCGGCAAGCAAGTGATTGGCCAGAAAGAGGCGGTGGCGGCTGTTGCGCGTGCAGTGCGTCGCAACCGCGCTGGTATTAGTAGCGCCAAACGGCCCATCGGCTCGTTTATTTTCCTCGGCCCGACCGGCGTGGGTAAAACCGAGCTGGCCCGCGTTTTGGCCCGGGAATTCTTTGGCTCGGACGACGCTATGATCAAGATCGACATGAGCGAGTTCGGTGAGCACCACAACGTGTCACGCCTGGTTGGCGCGCCGGCCGGTTACGTTGGTTACGACGACGGTGGCCAGCTGACCGACAAAGTTCGTCGCCATCCATATAGCTTGGTATTGTTTGACGAGATTGAGAAAGCACATCCCGACACCTTCAACATGCTGTTGCAGCTGCTGGAAGATGGTACGCTCACCAACGCCAAGGGTCGCAAAATTGACTTTACCAATACAATCGTCATCATGACCAGTAACATCGGCGCCGAACGACTCCAAAAAGAAGCCGAGTTTGGTTTTCATGCTCGCAGTGCTGCTGACACCGCCAATCTCGACGATTTACATGAGGCTAACACAGCTAAGGTTATGGAGCAGCTAAAAAAGGCGCTGCGACCGGAGCTCCTCAACCGTATCGACAAAACAGTGGTCTTCCGTGCGCTGACCAAGAAGGATATTTTGCGCATCGTTGACCTGCAAATTAGTGAGCTGGGCGAGCGTTTGCAGCGTCATGGTCTGGGTATTGAGCTGACGCCTGCAGCCAAGCAGTACTTGCTCGACAATGGCTACGACGAGAAGAATGGCGTGCGTCCGCTCCGCAGACTGATCCAGGAGACGATTGAAGAACACTTGTCTTTGGGATTGCTGGGCGACGAGTACAGCAAAGGCGACATTATTCGGGTTGCAGCTAAGAATGGTGAGCTGAGCTACTCGACGATTACTGAATAGTGTATTGATGTGGGTGGCGCTGACCGGAGTAAATCTTCGAACCGGCGCGCCACGTCTTTCCTCTCCCTTTCTTGTGAGCGTTCGTAGTGTTGCTATACTGGGTGCAGGAGGGCATCGTGCATAATCATCACACTGCGTTCGTGGTACTTTTGAGTATCGGATTCGTCTGGGAATTCATTTGGAAGGCATTTGCGCTCTGGCGGGCGGCGCGGCTGCGTCAGCCGGCATGGTTCGTCTGTCTGTTTGTCTTAAATACGGCGGGGGTGCTTGAGATCGTC
>Ga0105241_10002072_pt1 | contig 15154 bp, 10 predicted proteins | sample KBSC64metaG_FD_80422 | JGI IMG/M metagenome (GOLD analysis project Ga0105241, IMG submission 80422) | Corn rhizosphere microbial communities from Kellogg Biological Station, Michigan, USA - KBS C6-4 metaG | ecosystem: Host-associated > Plants > Roots > Rhizosphere > Soil | place: Michigan, USA... | reverse complement strand
TTACAACATTCCCGGTTACTGCAGGGCAGGCCGTCACCCTGAAATTTGACTACCCGGTGGTCCGCGTCAGCACCTGGGAAAAAAATGAAGTGTCGGTAACAGCGCATGTCAATATCAATGATCACGAAAATGACAGTGCCTTTACGCTCTCCGCTGTTTCCACAGCAGGCGGACTGGTAATAAGCGACGAGATAAAAGACATGGATAAGCTACCCCGCCGCTATACCATTGTACGAAACGGAAAAAAAATGATCTACCGGTCAAAAGAGGAATTCCGGCAAGCAGTTCAGATGGGCAGCTGGGAACATTCCTCCGAAGGAACCGATATTGATATTGTACTGGAAGTAAAATTGCCTGTTCAAAGCCATATTGATATAAAATCAGTGTATGGTATTGTAGAGATGACCAATTTTCATGCAGCTGCTGATATAGACGCCACCTACGGAGGTATTGATGCCACCATTGCGCCGGCCAGTACTGGCCGGTTAAAAGCAACCACCAGCTACGGCCAAATTTATTCTAATCTCGACTTAAAAATAACCGATCATACGGAACGTGATTTCTTTAATTCTATTACGGCAGAGCCGGGCACAGGGCCAAGCTTTGCGCTGACATCTACCTACGGGAAAATTTATCTCCGCAAACCATAATTGCTCCTTTGCTGTATGGAGGATGCGATCAATGGCATCCTCCGGGTTAATACAATCACATGGCCGCCGGGTATGGCTGCTGTAAACTTTCATGTACCTTTGGTTTTCTAAAAACCATTTCCCATGTCGCCCGATCAGTATATACAGCAACAGCCCTCCGGATGGCAGGCGGTATTGAAAAATATTCATGCCATCATTCTTGATAAGGACAAAACAGTTGTTCCCGTTGTTGAGCCCATGATGCGCAATGAAATGATCGTCTACAAAGAAAAAGGCATGATGAAATACGGGCTTGCCGGCGTCAAAAAGTATATGTCACTGCACCTGTTGCCAATGTATATGAATGTTGAAATTCATGCCACCTACAAAGGTTTATTAAACAAAGCCAGTTTCCAGAAAGGTTGTATCAATTTTTCCTCCGCAGATGAAATGCCCACAGTCATCGTGCAGCAGCTGATCCATGATTGTTCAAAGATTGATTTGCAGAAAGTAAGGGACAATTATGCGAAGAGCAAAAAAGCGGCGAAGCAGTAGCAGCCATACATTGCTGCGCGTCTTTATCAATTATTGGAATACTTTTTTTAAAAAGTCAAATAGTTTCCCCGGGGTAATCGTCTTAAAGACCCGGTCCGGCTATAATTAAAGGTCTTTTCATCATCTGGTTATTTTCAATTCATTTTTTTAGAAAAAATTACAGGTAGAACATACATTCAATAAGTCCCATTGCCCCTTAGCAACGCTGCGAAATCCTTTCACCCCGGTCCTTTGTCAATGCGGTATTTGTTTTTTTATGGCCAGCATACGCTGGCGGGTAAAAGAATTAAAAGGTTTTGCCAGGATCAGTCTGGAACCCGGCGTGTTCGAAATTTTGATTGGCCCCAACTCAAATGATGTGGTTGAACAGATTCTTTTATTTTCTATATTTATAGAATATAGATCAAACCATCACATATGCAACTGGGAACCATTGATATACTTTTCGTGGTATTGTATTTACTGATAATAGCCGGGGTGTCCGTCTGGTCGATCCGCAAAAGCAAGGCTTCTCCTTCAGGTTATTTTTTAGCGAACAGGAACCTGGGCTGGTGGGTTATCGGTGCTTCTATCCTTGCATCGAATGTCGGCTCAGAACATATCGTCGGGCTCGCCGGTACCGCTGCCAAATCAGGGCTTGTCATGGGACATTACGAATTGCACTCCTGGATAGTGCTGGTACTGGGCTGGGTTTTTGTGCCTTTCTACATGCGCTCGATGGTCTATACCATGCCGGAATTTTTAGAGCGGCGATTTAATGCGAAAGCACGGCGCTTACTATCGGTGATACAACTCCTGAGTTATGTGATAACAAAGGCATCGGTGACGATTTTCGCCGGGGCGCTGGTGTTTAATTCCTTTCTCGGCGTGGATTTCTGGACAGGCGCCATCATCCTGGTCGTCGTGACAGGTATCTATACCGTTCTTGGGGGGCTCCACACCGTTATGTATACCGAAGCAATACAGGCCATCGTTTTATTGTTTGGTTCGGCGGTGTTGCTTTTTATAGGCCTGGATAAAGTGGGTGGATGGCAGGCCATGATCGCCTCCATCCCCAAAGAAAAACTCAATATGTTCCCGCCATTATCCGACCCGGATTTTCCCTGGGTGGGTATATTGCTCGCATCGCCCATCGTGGGACTCTGGTATTGGTGCACCGACCAGCATATCGTACAGCGCTGCCTGGCGGGCAGGAACGAGAAAGAAGCCAGGCGGGGAACCATCTTTGCTGCTTATTTAAAATTGCTTCCCTTTTTTATTTTTCTTATCCCGGGGCTGATAGCTTACGGGTTATCACAGCAGGGTAAATTGGAGCTGACAGATGCCAATGCTGCCTTTCCCACACTGGTTAAAGCCATTATGCCGGTGGGCTTGCGCGGGCTGCTCGCGGGCGGGTTGCTGGCTGCCCTTATGAGTTCACTCGCCTCGGTCTACAATGCCTGCTCGACGCTGTTCACGATGGATATCTACCAGAAAATAAAACCTGCAGCAGACGATAAGGAACTGGTAAGGGTAGGGCGCATCGCCACTGGCGTGGTGGTGCTGCTGGGTATGGCATGGATACCGATGATGGGAAGGGTATCTGATACGCTCTACCAATACCTGCAAAGCGTACAATCCTACCTGGCTCCGCCCATTGCGGCAGTATTTTTACTGGGGGTGTTCTTTAAACGCATCAATGCAACAGGCGCTTACACGGCAATGGTAGTCGGTTTTATTGCCGGCCTGTTGAAACTAACCCTTGAAATGTTCAAAGACAATTTTAGCGGCATTGTCTACCAGTTTGCCACCATCAATTTTCTTTATTTCTGTATTTTATTATTCCTTTTCTCTATGGTGCTGATGGTTATCGTCAGCCTGCTGACAGAAAAACCCCCGGAACAGCAAATCAGGGGCCTCACTTTTGCCACGACCGTAGCGCAGGATAAAGCCGCCAGCCGCGCCAGCTGGAATGCGAAGGATGTTGTCTTATCCCTTATCGTTGTAGCCATCATCATTTCCATCTTTATGTATTTTTCGCCCCTGGGTGTGGCAAAATAAGCGCTATTGAAAACAACATGTACGCTGACCTCATCCCTAGTATTTCCTGCCACTTTATTGTGTGCACAGCAGGGCGTTGCCGGTGAAGCGATGTTTCACGCCGATGCGGGGGGCAAAGTTCTCTGTTCTGAAAAAGATACTTTCAGAAAATTGAAACCTGTGATGACTAATTCATGTATGGCTTGTTCAACTCTTTTTTCTTGCCATGCGGATATAATACACAGCACCCGCAATATTGCCCGGTTCCGGCTGAAATTTCACGTTTACACTTACCTTTCCTTTAACCATTGAATCCGGGACTACATACTCCACTTCCTGAAACTTTTTTTGATTCCATTTGCCGGAAATGTCTTCATTGATTAATTTTTCATCGTCGATAAAAATATCAAATTTCCTGTTGCCCGCTTCTGCTCCCCAATAGCGCACAATCAAACTCAATCCTGTTTCATGGTTGGTAGATAATTTGTAACTAAAAAATCCGCCGGTACGCGCATCTCTCCAAAATTCATCAAAGTTATTTCCTGTATTTGAGTTTTGTTTTTGTACCGTATGATCGGCTTCGGGCTGTTGTTCGCCCGGCGCAACAAAATCTATGGTGCGTTTTTGAAGTTCAAGTTTTTCATTTTCCAATACAGTTACCGAATCAAGATAAGACTTATACTGCCTGTTGCTTAATGTCATCCAATACATCATATACCTTGTGTCGTGAATTTTAAAGAAAGGTTCAAATATGACAGCGATTGGATTTACCAGTTTGATTTGTGAAGCTGTATAGGTTAGTGGCTTGCCGGCAACGGGGGTTAATTTATCGGTTAATGAAGCGATGCTGTCTTCAATAATAATGGGTGCTTTATTTATTGGAAGTTTTTTACCGCTTGCAATATGCCCCCAACGACTGTCATTGGCCACCAGGCCGCTTAAATCTTCAACACCTGTTTTTGCACCCAGCAAAATTGGCCCATGCATGATGGCGATATATTCAGGAACATTTGGCAAATGTTCTATTGTATTGTGCATAGGCAGCTTTACCTGCACCACATCACCTTTTTTCCATAACCTGTCAATAGTTACATAAGAAGAAGGATGGGTTGTGAAGGATATGATTTTACCATTCACCATGATTTTTAATGCACCATCTTTTACCCATGACGGATACCGGACCAGCAGTTTAAAATTCGAGCTGCCATTTGTTATTGTGAGTTTGGTTTGTTCTTCAAAAGGAAACTGCGTTTGCTGTTCAATGCTTATTCCTTTTTCTTTCCAATTTAAGTGCGACGCAATGAACAGGTTTAAAAACAAAGAATCGTTCTGGTGTGTATAAATAAACTCATTGTATTTGCCGTGGTTCTCCATACCACTGCCCACGCAACACCACATGGCTTCATTGGGTGAAGAATAGACCCTGTAGTGACGGGGACGCGCAGGAGTGAAATAAACATAACCGCCATGCAGGGGATGCTGGGTTGATAAGATGTGGTTATATAAAGTCCGTTCGTAGTAGTCAACATATTTTGCAGAAGGATGGGTCCTGAACAAATCCTCGCTTAGTTTAAGCATGTTATAAGAGTTGCAGGATTCGGGGCCCTCCACGTCATTAACAAAATCAGTGCAGGCGTTTACACCGGGGAAGAATTCTCTTCTGCTGTTTCCACCAAAGGCAAGGCTGCGATGGGTAGTTACAGTTTGCCAAAAAAAGTCGCCGGCCATGGCATACCTGGCATCATTGCCTACTTCTCCTATTCTTTGAAAACCGATGGCTTTGGGAACCTGTGTATTTGCATGTTTGTTATCCAGGTTATCTTTTTCTTCCGACATTGGATCGAGCAATTGCCTGTGCGACATCCTTTTTGCAGCGATTAAATATTTTTCATCACCGGTCATTTGAAAGGCGTCGGCAAAAATTTCATTCATACCTCCGTGTTCTGTATCCAGCATCATTTGCATTTGAGCATCTGTTAATGATGCCGTAATGTTGATTGCCCAATCGCAGAATTGCAGAAAAATATTTTTCGCAGTTTCATTTCCTGTGTATGACCAGGCGTCTCTTAGACCGGCATACATTTTATGCACATTGTACCACGGCACCCAGGCTGAGCGGAACGCAGCAAAATCACCTTTTTGTAAAGTGCTCCAGACCGTTTTACTGTTGGGCACAGCCCCTGCATATCCTTTGCCCCAATCAGGATTATTTAGTGTATTGGCATCCTGGCAGGCTTTGAGTTCCGCTATCATGTATTCCATGCGTTGTTTGCACGCTGCATTTCCTGTGGAAGCATAATTCATTGCCATTGCCGATAAATAATGCCCGCCCACATGGCCATCCAATCCTTCCCAATTGGAATAGATTTTTGCCTTTGCAGGTAACCCGGCTTCTTTTCTGTAGCCTGCCAGTAAACGGTCAACATCATACTTTAGCAGCGTTTGAATATTTAAATCCCGGGCATGTTTGAATGGACCGTCAACTAATGTTACATCCGTTAAAGAAAATGTATTGCGGTACAGTTTATCCTGTGCATAAGCACTGCAACAAAAAAAGAAGCAGCTCAGCGATAGCGTAATAATTATGTTCTTCACAAACGATTTTTTTATTTGATAAGTTTTCACCTGCATAAATTTACGCAGTATCAAAGAAAACGCTTTACAAAATACCATTTACTGTTATTTTCAATTCTCATAATTATATCGAAACCGGTTGACAGCAGGTATCACTTTAAGGCTAATCTTTATAGGATAGAATGCTTTCCTTCTTTTGCGGCTTAACAGGGCGATTTAGAAAGATGTGGCAGATTTCAAAAACTTTTTCAGGTATCAAATAGCCCGCTTCGCCTTATACAGACTTTTCACTTTGTCGCAGAGCAATTCAAACAAAACAACCCTGTTTGATAAATTTCCCGCTATATTACGGACCGTAAAGACGATTCATCCATTTTGTAACTGAAACAACTATAAGAAGTTCGTGAAAAAAAATATCCTGATAATTCTGCTGCTATTCTCTGGTGTTGAAAGTTCCGCGCAGAACCCATTTACGTATCAACCGATAAAATATACCACTGACACCCAAATTATCAGCCAAATAAACAGGTATATATTTGTTGGTAGCGGCGTTTTGAAAAATGCGATGAGCATACACGTGTCCTGGGATAACAGAACAATGTTCAAACAGGCGGTTGACTGTTACACCCACGCTGTCCTGATTAATGATACCATTTTTATTTTGGGGTATATGAAAGGAATCCTGGGTTGGGGTTTTCAGGCTACCTTGTTTAATGACAGTTGTATCATTACGTCATTTGCACGCTCAGACGGAGATATATACAAATACAAAACTTCGGATAAGAAGGCTGTTTCTAATGTAGCACTTGCCAGTACAACCCAGACCCTGAAGCTTACCAAAAACCCCCGATTTAAGCCCGGTGAAAGCCTAAGCGGCGTTGTTCAGTTGGAAAGCAAACCATTTTACTATTACATCAATAAAGCAACGCATTTCGCTACCATAAAGCTGCGGGCTTATTTTAAAACAGGTCCTCTCCGGCCTAAGGTGGATCCGGTTCATTAATAACAAAACCAAAATTGATTCCGCCTTTTGATTCGTCTTCTGACAAAAACCAGGAATTAATAAAAGTTTTACATGTGAATTAACCCGGTTCCTTATTATTTAGGATTTGCGGCACTCCTGCTGGTATTTTTATGGGCTGCTTATATGTGTGCGCGAAAGCCCTGAAAAAAAACTTTGCTTCCTGCGCCGCGGTAGTGCTGCTTTAAACGAAATTTGGCTGACTAAAACACCGCAAACATGAAATACAGGTTACTTGGGAACACCGGGGAGCAATTATCAGCCGTTGGGCTGGGATGCATGGGAATGAGTTTTGCCTATGGAACAACGGATGACAAGGAAAGTATTGCAACACTTGAAGAAGCGATCGACCTCGGGATAAATTTCTGGGACACAGCCGATGCTTACGGTAACGGCGCCAATGAAACACTCATTTCAAAAGTGCTGGCATTAAAACGAAAGCAAGTTTTTATTGCAACAAAATTTGGTTTCAGGTACAGGGATGGAATAACGGCGCCTTCAAATATGTACGTGGATGGTTCGGTTACGTGGATGAAGACCGCGGTAGAAGCAAGCCTGCGGCGGTTGAAAACAGATGTGATTGATCTTTATTACCTGCACCGGGTGGACCCTGAAGTGCCGGTTGAAGAATCCGTTGGCGCGATGTCGGAGCTGGTGAGGCAAGGCAAGATCCGTTATATCGGCTTAAGTGAGGTCAGCGCTGCCACACTCCGCAAAGCGCATGCGGTTCACCCGGTAGCGGCGCTGCAGAGCGAATATTCCATACTTACCCGCGACCCCGAAGGAAGTATACTCGATACGGCCCGGGAACTGGGCATCAGCCTCATTCCTTTTTCACCGCTGTCGCGCGGGCTGGTAACCAATACCGTTAGTATAACCAATATGCCGGATGCTGATTTCCGCAAATCATTGCCAAGATACCAGGGGGCTCAGGCAGATAATAATGTCCGGCTGGTGGAAAAATTTGCGGCACTGGCGGCGTACAAGGGTTGCACGCCCGCACAATTGGCCATTGCCTGGGTACTGGCGCAGAGAGATGATATCATCCCCACTCCCGCCACCAAGAAAAGAAAATACCTGAGGGAAAATGCGGCAGCGGCAGATATAATTGTTGAGGCCGCCGACCTGTCTGCGATCGACGACCTGGTCCGCGCATTCCCGGATGTGGGTGAGCGTTATGCGGAAGGGTTTATGAGAAATTTAGTGAATCAGTAGTGGCAAAATTTTTTCATTTCTCACACAAATACCTCAGCACTCATACAAGGTTTAACCCGTATTGTACGTATTCTATCTTACTGTTTGAACTAACGCCATCCCAATCCGGGTGCAACATGCTCTAATATAGAAGACAGTACATGTACATTGTAGTCTACGCCCAATGTATTGGGAATCGTTAGCAGCAGCGTATCCGCTTCGCGAATCGCTTCATCTTTCTCCAGTTCTTTGATGAGCTGATCAGGTGCTGCAGCATAACTTCTTCCGAAAACGGCGCGTTTCGTTGGCTCTATCATTCCGAATGTATCAGTCTTGTTGGTTTCTCTGCCAAAGTACAACCGGTCCTGTTCCGTTACCAGTGCAAAAATAGAGCGGCTTACAGATACCCGCGGTTCACGGGTATGTCCTGCTTTTTTCCATGCGTCTTTATATAGCCTTATTTGTTCGGCTTGCTGCACATGGAAGGGTTTGCCACTTTCATCAAATTTCAGGGTAGAGCTTTGCAGGTTCATGCCGTTTTCAGCGGCCCAAACTGCAGTAGCATTGGAGGCAGCTCCCCACCAGATACGCTCCCTCAGTCCCTTTGCATGAGGTTCCAACCGAAGCAACCCGGGCGGGTTAGGAAACATGGGGTTGGGATTAGGCCTGGCGAATCCTGCTCCTTTTAATTTATCCAGGAATTCCATTGCTTTGCGTCTTCCCATCTCCGCATCAGTTTCTCCTTCTGCAGGAGCATATCCAAAATAGCGCCATCCGTCTATTACCTGTTCGGGCGATCCCCTGCTGATACCAAGCTGTAGTCGTCCCTGGGAAATTAAATCAGTAGCGCCAGCCTCTTCCACCATATACAATGGGTTTTCGTAACGCATATCAATAACCCCGGTTCCAATTTCTATTTTGCTTGTCCTGGCACTGGCAGCAGCCAGCAAAGGAAAGGGCGACGCTAACTGGGCAGCGAAATGATGTACCCGGAAATAAGCACCATCTATACCGATTTGTTCCGCTGCAACCGCCAGATCAACAGACTGGAGCAATGTGTCAGCTGCACTGCGGGTTTTATAGGCAGGATGGTCTGCCCAATGCCCGAACGATAAGAATCCTATTTTCTTCATACAGCCCCCAAACAGATAACAGCGCAATTTGTTGTGTGCGCTTAGTAAGCGCGGGTAAAAGAAGAATTGAGGCCTGTCTTTATGTATGCAGCAGATTATGCAGACAATAACAATTGCAGACGGAACCGCAAATTGGCGGTATGAATAATGTACTGTTTATATAATTTACCGGTTTATCAACTATTGGAATGCCTTTTTTTAAAAGCCAAAGGATTTTCCCGGGTAATCGTCTTAAATACCCGGTTGAAGTAGGAGAGACTTTCAAAACCACATTCGTAACAAACTTCAGTTACATTTTTGTCCAATAACAACAGTTGTTTGGCCTGGTTGATGCGATAATGATTCAAAAATTCCGTAAATGTCAAATGGGTATTTTGTTTGAAATAGCGGCAAAAAGCAATTGTAGTCATGTGGCATATATGCGCAACTTCTGCCAGTTTTATTTTGCGTTGATAGTTGTCTTCAATAAAATCATACAAACGTTGCAGTCTTTCCGTCGTTTTTTTATTGTGCTGATTTTTTACCGGCGCATCGTGCAATAGCGTTATCTCGGTGCTGGTAGCCAATAATTGAAATATCCGCAACACTTCTACAAATTGTTCATAGGGAGATAATGCAGACAGTTGGTTAAGCATAGCGCCTGCCTTTGCTTTTGTTTCGCCTTCAATAGAAATACCATATTGCGCTTTTTCAAAAAAATGATGAATAGCAGACAATTCAGGTGTCTTAACCAGGGCCTCTTTTAAAAAATCGGGTTGAATATGCAAAACCGTTTTTTTATAGTCTGTTTTTATCCCATAGTCATTGTTAAGATGTGGAATATTTGAGCCGATAAAAACCAGGTTACTGTTTTTAAACCGGGATATATGTTCGCCAATATGCCGTTTGCCGCTGGCGCCTTCAATATAATTGAGTTCCAGTTCAGGGTGATAATGCCAGAAATAAAAATTGTTCAAACGCGAATCGGGCAGTAGTTGAAATGAGCTATTGTTATTGGGTTGTATGGTTTCTAACTGTATTTTCAAAACGATAAACTTTTAAAAATACAAAACTGGCAAAAAAATGTTTATATAGTTCAAAAACCGGTGAATTGTAAGGTGGAATACCGCCTTTTGTATGTTCACCTTTACAGCATTCTTTTACCTTTAAAATGATTTGCCATGCTTACAGAAAAGGAAGTATCGTTTTTAGATACCTACGGATATCTTAACCTGGGTCAGGTATTATCACCCGAACAGGTTAAGCAAACCAATGATCGTCTGGCTGAACTGCTGGAAACAGAAGGCGATAATGCCGGTGCGGAGTTGGCGGAATCAAAATACATCCGTCATCCGAAAGAAGAGGGGGCGGACCGCCTGGCCAATTTGGTAAACAAAGGCCCTGTGTTCGATATCTTTTATACGCATCCGCGTGTATTGGCGGGTATTGAAGCCGTTTTGGGACAGCATTACAAATTGTCTTCTTTAAATTACAGGGCGGCCAAACCCAATAAAGGACTGCAAAAGCTTCATGTAGACTGGAAAAATACAGTTGCCGCCGGTTCATATAAAGTCTGCAATAGTATCTGGTTACTGGATGATTTTACAGCGCACAATGGAGCTACCCGTATTGTGCCTGCATCGCATAAATTGAGCATATTGCCTGATGAAGCGATGGCCAATCCCAATGACAAACATCCTGATGAAATCCGCATTATTGCCCCCGCAGGGTCGGTGTTTATTTTTAATTCGCATGTATGGCATGGTGGCACCACCAATCAAACCGCCCATGACCGCAGGAGTATTCATAGTTATTTTTGCACCAGCGAGCAGCCACAACAAATTGACCAAAAAAAATATATCACCCGGGAAACTTTAGACCGCATTGGTGAAAAAGGAAGACGTATTTTAGATGTGTAGGCATGCAGTTCAGTAAACGGTTTTTTGTGTGCATCATGCTGCAATGGTGCACGCCTGGCTGTGTTTAACGGGTCAATGACGACTTACAAACCAGACGGGGCACCGGTCATCATGCTGTCTGTCGAAATATTCATCATTACTGATAATTGCGTGCCTGCGGCCATTACCTGATATCAATCAGCCCTATTGCTCACGCCTGTCATTGGCAAGGCGCGCGGCTAATTGTATTTTGTACAATGAAAAGCATATTATTCCCTTCTAACTTAAACTAAACTTTCTTATGAAGCACTTTTCCCTAACTGCAGCTTTTTTATGGGTTATAATATGCGCAAACGCGCAAACTCTTTTTCCCTCCGTAAGTTTCGATCCCATTTCCGTAACTACGATTGCAGGGTCGGGTATATCTGGTTTTGCCGACGGGCCCGGAAGTACGGCAAAATTCGGTTACATACCGGGCATAGCAATACTTAACGGTTCTTTATTTGTTACAGATTCGTACAATAATAGAATTCGTAAGATCAGTGCAGACGGCGCCGTATCAACATTTGCCGGTACTGGCACCGGAGGTCTTGTTGACGGGCCTGCCGCCACTGCGCAATTCAATTATCCATTTTCCATTTGTGCCGATAAAACCGGCAATTTGTACGTAAATGATTTTTTCGGCAGCGCTATAAGGAAGATAACGCCTGATGGCATTGTAAGCACAATATTGAAAGCTGGTTCGGGTGCTGCGGCTTCTAATCCTTATTTTAGTCCCTGCCTGGCCATAGATGATGCGGGGAATTTATACTTATCTCAATCTAACAATATTTTTAAATTAACCCCGGCCGGAGCGTTCAGTGTATTTGCAAGTAATGTTGGAGGAAACAATGGAGCATATGAACTGAGTGGGTTAGCTGTTAATGCACAGGGAGATGTATGTGTTATACAATATTATAACCAGACACTCAAAATTTCTTCCAGTGGGGTTGTCAGCACTGTTATGCCAAGCATAAATAATTTGTCGAACGGACTTGCCGCGGATAAGAAAGGCAATGTGTTTGTTTCAAACATAGAGCGCGACAACACGGGCGGAACCAGATTACCAAGGTTTCACCTGCCCTGAATGCTGTTTTTTTAGCGGGAAATAGTACTGCCGGCTACCAGGACGGTGTAGGTTCGGCCGCACAATTTGCCGCTTCTGACAGAGCGGGTATAGCAGCAGACGAAACCGGAAATTTGTATGTTACAGATAATGGCAATTTCCGGGTGCGTAAAATAAGTGCCCCCGTACTGCATTTGCTGACAACCCCGGGCACAGCTTCTTCACCAGCCTATTTTAGCATTAGCGGTATTTCGTTAACAGGTGCTGCTACATTGCAAGCGCCTTCTTCTTATGAATTTTCATTGACTGCGGGCGGACCTTTTTCAAACACATTGAATGTTTCGCCTGTTTCCGGTGAAATTAATGTTGTGCCAGTGTACGTTCGCCTGGCCGCAACTGCTACCAATGGAACGCATATTGATTCAGTTTCCTTAAGTGCTCCTGGTGCAGCTACCCGGAAGATACCAATAATTGGCGTTGTATCAACTGGTAATCCGCCACCCGTTTCCATTGCGGGCAGCAATGAAAACATTATACTACCAACCAGCTCTGTGATACTGGATGGTAGTGCCTCTTACGACCCGGATGGCGGCATTGTTCAATATTACTGGTTCCAGGCGAAAGGCCCTGTTGCTTCTGTAATTGCAAATAATTTCTCGAAAGTTACTACAGCAACCGGTCTTACAGCAGCAGGCACCTATATTTTTGGCCTGCAGGTAAAAGACAATACCGGCGTGCCGTACTATTCTTATAAAACAGTAATGGTTGAACCGGCAACTGGTCCTGTTCCGCCATGTGTTACCAATACGTCACCGGCGAATGGTTCAACAATTGCTACACAAACAACGGCAACCCTTACATGGCCTGCTTCATCAACTGCAACTTCTTACGATGTATACCTGCAGGCCGGCACGGGCACACCGTCAACACTGGTTGCCAATACCACGGCCTTAAGTTATAACGCAACCGGCTTAAATGCCAATACAATCTATAGCTGGTATATTGCACCAAGAAATGCAAACGGCGCGGCCAGCACATGCGGCGCTGGCAATAGAACCAGCTTTACAACAGCGGCAGGCTATCAGCCACCCGTATCCAACGCAGGCAGTAATGTAACCATTACGTTGCCCACCAGTTCTGTATCATTGGATGGAAGTGCATCTACCGGCAACATTGTACAATACTACTGGTTCCAGGCGCGGGGCCCGGTTCAGGCCTCCATTGGAAATAATTTCTCCGCCATTACCATAGCTACCGGTCTTACAACCGCAGGCACTTATGTATTTGGCCTGCAGGTAAAAGACAATACCGGGGTGCCGTATTATTCTTTCAAAACAGTTACAGTAAGCCCGGCAACAGGTCCTGTTCCTTCATGTGTTACGAATACATCGCCGGCAAATGGCTCAACAATTACTACGCAAACAACGGCAACCCTAACATGGCTTGGTGCACCAACCGCCACTTCTTACGATGTGTACCTGCAGGCCGGAACCGGTATACCGTTAGTACTGATTGTCAATACCACTGCATTAAACTATACCGTAAATGGCTTAACCGCCAATACAATGTATCGCTGGTATGTGGCACCACGAAATGCAAATGGTACAGCCATCAACTGTGCAGCTGCTAACAGCACAACATTTACAACGGCAGCTAATCAGTCAACAGCGTCTAACGCCGGCAGTAATGTGACCATTACATTGCCTGTCAGTTCTGTATCATTGGATGGAAGTGCATCTACCGGCAACATTGTACAATACTATTGGTTCCAGGCGCAGGGCCCTGTTCAGGCAGTCATATCAAATAATTTCTCAAAAGTTACCACCGCCACCGGTCTTACCACCGCAGGCACCTATGTATTTGGCCTGCAGGTAAAAGACAATACCGGGGTGCCGTACTATTCTTACAAAACAGTTACGGTAAACCGGCCAGCTACCAGGATAACAGATACGCTGGTTACACCAACCTCCGCGGCGAAAGAAAATAAAACATCCTCACTGCCATCTGTAAACGCAGTTATCAATCCCAACCCGGTAGCTTCCGGCAGCCAGGCCAAACTGCAGATCAGCAGCAACAAGGCCGGAACGGTAATGATAAATATTGTTGGCAGCAATGGCGCAATTTTTAACACTAAAAAATTATATCTGGTGGCCGGCATGAACACAATAAATATAAACACTCACGGGCTTGCGCAAGGTTTTAATGTAGTAAGTATTACAGGTAGTGATGCACCAGTTAACCTGAAATTCATTGTTCAATAAAATGTAATTATTAATTTATTTCCCGGAAGGGCGGCTCAAAATTAAAGAGGCGCCCTTTTCCCTTTTACCGTGCTTATGGAAGCGTTTGGAAAGCGCTGGCCATACGCGAACTGGTATCCCCTTCATTTGTATTTCAATGCAGCGATTAGACGCAACAAATTGATCAAAAAATGTATATCACCCGGGAAACTTTAGACCGCGTGGGAGAAAAAGGAAGACGTATTTTAGATGTAAGCACCTGGCGGGGAAAATGACAGGGAAAAAAAGGTGTAGCAGGAATATGCTCAAATTGAAAAACCTGTAAATCAGCAATAATACTTATTTACAGGTTTTTGGTAGTGCCCACGAAAGGAATCGAACCTTCACATCCTTGCGAATGGCAGATTTTGAGTCTGCTGCGTCTACCAATTCCGCCACATGGGCTTTTTTAGTCTCTGGTCCTTAGCTAGCGCCTCGCGACTTCCGACTATTGGGGCTGCAATATTACGCATTGCCGGTATCCCGGCCAAACTGCATGGTAAATATTTTTGGGAAAACACATTGTCACTTGCAGCAGTCTTTTTTGGGCAGCAGCACCTTTCTTATCAGGGTGAGTATTTTGTTTAACAGGCTCATAAAACGTTTAAAAACAGGAAAGTGTTTGTAAAGGTAACCGGTATCATATTGATGGTAAAATGTATATTGCCCACAAATAACAACGATTCATGCTCACAATTGGTTTAATAAGGGAGGGCAAAATTCCGGCCGATAACCGGGTGGCACTTACACCCGCACAATGCAAATGGA
>Ga0105241_10002071_pt1 | contig 15156 bp, 6 predicted proteins | sample KBSC64metaG_FD_80422 | JGI IMG/M metagenome (GOLD analysis project Ga0105241, IMG submission 80422) | Corn rhizosphere microbial communities from Kellogg Biological Station, Michigan, USA - KBS C6-4 metaG | ecosystem: Host-associated > Plants > Roots > Rhizosphere > Soil | place: Michigan, USA... | reverse complement strand
TAACGGACCAAGCGTAGTGAAATCATAGCCTTCATTAGGTAGTTTCCATTTGCTTTGGATAATGTATTGCCTGTCTGCATTTTTCAAATTTTTATTCACTTGCAATTCGCTCCATACAAAGGCGCTAATTAATAGTGTGAAGGCTATGCCGGTTGATAAACCAATAATATTTACCGATGCGTAAAATTTGTTTTTGGTAATGTTGCGCCAGGCGATTTTGAAATAGTTTTTTAGCATAAAATATTTATTCAATTAAGATATTAGTATCGCAAAGAGCGCAAAGTGAAACGCAATGAGCACTGAGATTTACTTTGTGCGTTTGCCGTTTTCTCAACGTCTTTCACAATACCTTTCTACTCATTTCTTAAATTCTTCACCGGGTTGGTAACCGCTGCTTTAATTCCCTGGAAACTCGCTGTTATCAACGCAATTACAATGGTAAGAACTGCAGCAAGCGCAAACATCCACCACGTTAGTTCTGTGTGATACGTAATGCCGGAAAGAAATGCATGCGCCAGCCATACAGATGCAGGTATTACAATAAGCAATGCAATTACAACCGGTTTTAAAAAATCTTTAGAAAGCAATAACCAGATACTCTTTCCATTGGCTCCAAAAACTTTGCGGATACTTATTTCTTTACCACGCTTTTCAGCCAGGAAAGATGAAAGGCCAAATAAACCAAGGCATGCAATGAAAATTGCCATCGAACCAAATATAGTGGCAGCCAAACCAACAGAGCTCCATTCCTCAAATCTTCTTTGATAATCAGCTTTTGTAAAAGAATATTCAAAAGGAAGATGGTGATTTATTTTCTTTACAACCTTCTCAATTTGTGCAACTGTATTTTGCCAATGCTCATCATTTTTTATACGCACAAAAAGGTGCGGCAGGTTACTGGTCTGCAAAGAAATAACCATCGGTGCAATAATACCTGACGGATTATTGTAGACGAAGTTTTGAAACACGCCAATGACATTTTTGCCACCAATTACCTGGCCAACTACCGGCTCTTTTAAGCCCATCTTTTGTACCGTAGATTCATTAATGATACATGCCGTTGAATCCGTTGAAAAGGCAGGGCTGAAATCCCGGCCTTCGAGCATTTTTATGCCCACTGTCTTTGTCCAGTCATATTGCACTGAGCTTACGATAACTCCTATTTCCTGGCCGGGTATTTTTCCCGGGTAATCCATGCCGGTTACGCTGGCACCAAATTGCAAGATGTTATCGGTGCCTGCAGTTATGCCAGTAACACCTGGTATCTGTACCAGGTCATTTTTTATTATTTGAAACTTATCCGACAATCCATTGTTTGCAGATATGTCGACAAGGTTCTCCTGGTCATAGCCTAACGGGCGATTTCCTACATGGTTTATTTGTTTATAAATAACGATAGTAGCGATAATTAAAAAAATAGAAATAACAAACTGAACCGTTACTAACGCTTTGCGTAAGCCGCCACCGGTTCTCACGCTCCCGGATGCACCTTTTAAAACTTTTATAATTTTAAACCGGCTCAGGAATAAGGCCGGATAACTACCAGCGATGAAACCGGTAACCAACCCTATACCGAACAGCAAAGTCCAAAATTTCCAATCCCAATAATTTATTACGAGGTGATTTTCTGTAAACTGGTTAAAGACAGGCAGTACCATCTGTGTCAGCAGAACAGCCAATAAAAGTGCAACAAATGTCGTTAACATTGCCTCGCTTAAAAATTGCCAGATGATTAATTTCCTGGTGGCGCCTAATACTTTTCGTACACCCACTTCCCGTGAGCGATGTTCAGACCGTGCGGTGGCTATATTCATGAAATTGATACAGGCAATCAATATAACAAATAGCGCCAATACACTCAATAATAAAACCATGTCAATCCTGCCTCCGTTCGGTTTACCGTTGCTAAAACTTCCATACAATCGTAATTTAGAAAACGGATACACAAACAATGATACTGAAGTATCGTTAGAACGAAGTTGCAGAAGCTTAGTCAGCTTACTGTTCAATGAAGCGATATTAACACCGGGCTTTAATTGAACCCATGTCTGAATACGATTGTCATCCCATTTATTCAACCATTGATTTTGCTTGGCAAAATAGCTGAATGAAAATACCATGTCAAATTTAATAGTACTGTTTGGCGGAACATCCTGAACTACTGCTGCCACTTTGAAACTGCTTTTTTCAGTCAGGACCAACTTACCCATCGGGTCTTCGTTGCCAAATAGTTTCTTCGCAGCATTCTCGGTTATAACTACAGAGCCCTCATCCCGCAAAGCAGCAACAGGATTTCCTTCAACGGCCGGAAAAGTCATGATATTAAAAAGATCAGGTTCTGCATAAATCCCCGATTCGTAAATAGTTTTATTTCCGACTTCTATTAACTGGTTATCGAAATAGGCAACACGGGCTGCATATTTTGTTTCAGGCATCTCATCACGAAAAGTTTCCGCCATTGGGCCCGCAGTTGCATCTCCTGTTCTTACACCATCTACGTTTTTTTGATTCTTCATCAGCAGGTAAATGTCGCTGAGGTTTGCATTGTACTTGTCGTAGCTTAATTCATTAACAATAACCAACATAATGATAATACTCGTTGCAAGTCCAACGGCTAATCCACTAATATTTATAAACGAAGATGTTTTGTTTTTGAGCAGGCTGCGCCAGGCAATTTTGAAATAATTTTTAAGCATATAATTTTTCATTTAAGCGTGTACGTTAGTAATATTTTTGTATTTCAATTCCATTCAGTCCTTAAACTTTTCCATCGGCACCATTGATGCGTTTATTGACCCCGCTGCAACCATTTTAACAATGTATCAAATCTCACCCAATAAAAATTACAATCTTTCTCCCCCGTGCCTTTTGTATAAAATAGATATTTCCCATCTGGAGACACATATTGCCCAAAACGATGCGCAAGGCCTTCATTAATAAGGGGACCTAAACTTCGCGGATATGTCCACGTTTTATCATTCTTTCTGAAACTAATCCATAATTCACATTCATAGGTTTTAGTTTCCTTTGCGCTGATAATTATATACGATTCATCGGGGGCGATGTAAAAATCTCCGTCAAAAGCAGGAGTATTTAAAGGACTTCCTAAACTCCTTATAACGGTATCCCTACCCGAAATGGTCAGTGTACAGAAATCATAAGTACTATAATCGCGTTTACTTCCCTGGTTGGCATTGCTACCGGTATAATAAACGCCACTTATAGTTGGCATGAAATTGTAAAGGCCATAGGGTTCATCGAGAAATAGCGTTGGCGCACTCCAACCGTTCCTTGTTCTTTCAGATTTCCAAACGTCGCTCCTTTGCCCGCCAAAAAATAATTTGGATCCATCAATAGAAAGTGTTGGAGTAGCAAGGTCTTCAACGATAACTTTTGGATTGCTCCATTCTTTCCCATCGAAAGTTATTTGTTTAACGCCTGTGCCGCTGAAATCAAACCAATGCCGTGCAAAGCCATAATAAAACTCTTTGCCATCATTTGAAAAGGCAACTCTCCCCAGTACTATTCCCGAATCTGCCAGCATTTCCTGTGCAAATATTTTTGGTGTGTCGCCCGGCGGCGTTTGTCCAAGGTAAGCATCCTTGCTCTCCCAAAAATTTGTTTGGGCATTTCCGTTCGTACTAACGAGCATCATAATAAATACGAAGAAGAAAATCATTGATTTCACAGTGCTCAAATTTATTTTCATCATTCACTTCTCAAACTCCTCACCGGGTTAGCCAACGCCGCTTTTATTGTTTGAAAACTAATGGTAATTAATGTGATTGTGACAATAACGATAGCTGTAATAATAAACACTTCTGCGTTTAACCTTACCCGGTAGGCAAAGCTTTGCAACCATTGATTGGCGGCCCACCATGAAAAAGGAATAGCAATCAAAAGTGATACCAATATGAGCTTTAGAAAATCAGTTGAAAGCATCGCGGCAATGTTGCTGATGGAAGCGCCTACCACTTTTCTTATACCGATTTCCTTTTGACGTTTTTGTGCCGTGAAGGCTGCAAGCCCAAATAAACCAAGACAGGAAATCAAAATAGCAATGCCTGCAAAATATTTTGATAAAGCCGATACACGTTGTTCTGATGCATACAATGCATTGTAATCATCATCGAGAAATGCATAACTAAAATCGAGGCCTGCATTATATTTTTTATACAAAGCTTTTATGCCCGTTATCGCTTGCTGTTCTTCCCCGGCTTTTATCTTAACAACTGTAATTGGATTTGTTGGCGAATATGTAAAAAATGCCGGGCCAATCTTTTTATACAAAGATTGAAAATGATAATCTTTTACGACACCTACAATTTGTTTCTTTTCACCCCACATGGAAACCGTTTTACCGATTGGGTCTTTTAAACCCATCGCTTTAATGGCAGCCTGGTTGAATATTACACTTGAACTATCGGCAAAATCTTTTGAGAAGGTTCTGCCTTCTGCCATCTGCAAACCCATCGTTTGAAAAAAGTCATCACCAATACTATTGCCATAATATTCTATTCCGAGATTAGGGTCTTTTCCGTCCCAGCTAATGCCTCCCCCGCTATGAGAAGCATCGCCCATTAAATTGCCATCTATATCCGAGGCATTAATAACTCCGGGAATATTTTTTACTTCAGCAATAAACGATGAAGGATCTTTTGCCAGGTTACCATCATTCGAAAAACGAATAACATTGTCTTTATTATAACCAAGATTACTGGTTTGAACCAATTTCATTTGTTTATAAATTACCAGCACAGAAACAATCAGCATAACAGAAACAGTGAATTGAAAAACTACCAAACCCTTGCGTATCCATGATTCTCCCATAGAAGTATTCAGCTTGCCTTTTAATATGGATACCGGTTTAAAGCGGGACAGGTAAAGCGCAGGATAACTACCTGCAATGATACCGGTGATAAATGTGATAGAAATAATTGACAGAACCAAGCCTGTATTAAAATGAATATCGATCTCTTTTCCCGTAATTTCTTTAAATGCAGGAAGTAATAAAATAACCATTACTAATGCAATCACCAAAGAAAAAAAGGCCATCAGCATTGATTCACTTATGTATTGAAAGATCAATGAACCCCTGCTTGCGCCGATAACTTTTTTTATGCCTACTTCTTTCATCCGGCGGGATGCTTTCGCCGTAGATAAATTCATGAAGTTGATACACGCAATGATCAAAATAAAAATGGCGATGATAGAAAATAGTTTTACATATTCTATTCTGCCGCCCGATTGTACGCCATTGACAAAGTTGTTATACAAATACCGGTCTGAATATTTTTGAATGAACAAGTCACCCTCATATTGTTCCAAACCTTTTCCTGCATATAATGCACTGATCTTTGCTTTTGTGAAATTTTTTATTTTATTACTGAATGCATCAATCTTGGTTCCGGGCTTTAACACAACATAAGTAGAAACCATATTGCTTCCCCAAAAAGTTACATCACCCATTCCGCCAGCCATTTTGTTTGCATAAAGATCAAAGGGAAACAATAGATCAAATTGATCGCTGGCATTAGAAGGTGGCGCTTTAAAAACACCGGTAATTTTATATACATTGCTGAAATCAGCAGCATCATCTTTCAAATCCCATTTAATTGTTTTACCAACAACATCCGTTGTATTGAATAATTTTAATGCAGTCTTATCCGATAAAAGAATGTTTGATACGTCAGCTAGTGCATTATTTTTATCCCCATTGATAAGTTCGTAAGAGAATACATGGAAGAAATCTTTGCCCGCAAATGCCGGTTTAGCTTTTATCCGTCTATCATCAAATGAAAGAATTCCCTGCTCCCGCTCCTTTCGTAAGCATGTTGCAAATTCAACTTCGGGCAGATCTTTAGCCATTGACGGCGCCAGCAAGCCCTGGGTATTTTCATCTACTTCTTTAGCGCCTGCACCATCTGCATTTTTCTTTAACACCTGGTACAACCGGCTATCATCTTTATTAAACTTATCGATACTTAATTCGTCGTTTACCCATAGATAAATAAGCAACACACAGGCCAGGCCGGTAGCCAAACCGACAAGATTTAGAAAGCTGAATTGCTTGTCTTTAATAAGATTGCGCCATGCTGTTTTGAAATAGTTTCTAAACATAATAGTATATTTTCGTTTGAATTAAACCGTTAGTAATTCAATTATTCCGTTCTCAAACTCTTCACAGGATTAGCAATTGCTGCTTTTATTGCCTGGAAACTCACCGTCATAAATGCAATGGTAGCCGATAGTAATCCTGCTATAACAAAAACCCAGAGTGATATATCTACACGGTAAGTATACGATGCAAGCCAGTTGTGCATTACTATCCATGCAACCGGCGATGCAATCAAAAATGAAATAAGAACCAGCTTCAGAAAATCTTTTGATAACAGTGCAACAATACCCCGCACACTTGCACCAAGTACTTTGCGTACACCAATTTCTTTGATGCGTGCTTCTGCAACAAACGTGGCTAACCCCAGTAATCCTAAACATGAAATAAGAATCGTGAGTCCGGCAAACAAACCTGCCAACATAGCTGTTTGCTTCTCTCCCTGGAATTTCAGGTCATATTCATGATCATAAAAGCGAACATTAAATGGATATTGCGGATTATATTGTTTAAATACATTTTCCGCTTTTTGCAGATTTGCTGCAAAGGTAGGTTTAGGATTGACTCTAAAATTAATAACGTCGCCGCCAAAGATTGGTCCCACTATAATCATTTGCTGCACGGGCTCGTAAGGCGTTCCTAAAATAAAATCTTTTATTACTCCCACTACATGCGCTTTATTGTTCCCTGATCTTATCTCCGTCCCTATCGGATTTTTTAAATGCATTACTTTAACGGCAGCTTCATTCAGCAGGCACGCATTGGAATCTGTCTTGTATTGGTTAACGTCAATGCCCCTGCCCTGCAGAACTTTTATTTTCATAGCTTTTGCAAAATCATCATCTGCGCTAAACATATTGAAATCTGTTTTCTTATCACTCTCGGTACTACCGTTCCACGAAAATCCCCAGCTATCTCCCCAGCTTTCTGTCATCGGCGCACTGGTTTGTGCCACGGCAGTTGCGGCGCCACTTTCCAACAGCCCGCGTTTTATCAGTTCATAATTTTTATGTGCATCGCCAAATTCAATTATGAATGCAAGGTTATCTCTTGAATAACCTGCATCGCGGTTCTGCGCATATTTGATTTGCTCTTCTACGATTATGGTGCCGATGATCAAGATGATGGCAAATGTGAATTGCAGCACCACCAATACTTTGCGTGGTGTTACCACCGAGCCTGATAACTTGAAAGTTCCTTTTAAAACTTTTATTGGTTTGAATGAAGAAAGATAAAATGCAGGATATAACCCTGCGAGTAAACCCGTAAACAAAATAAAGAGCACAGCAAAAAGCCAGTAGTATGGATTACTAAAATCAATAAACAGTTTAACACCTACAAGTTGATCGTAAGCCGGCAAAACAAACAACACCACAATTATGGACAAAACACCAGCAATGAATGCAAGCATGATGCTCTCTGCAATAAACTGTGCTATTAATGATTTCTTCTGTGCACCTATTACTTTACGAATACCCACTTCTTTACCACGCTTCTCGCTGCGGGCCGTGCTAAGATTCATAAAGTTGATGCAGGCAATCATGAGTATTAACGCGGCTATAATAGAAAACAACTTTACCCGCTCAATTCTTCCACCAACATATTTACCATTCTCCTGCTTTTCGTATAGCCAGGTATCGTTCAAACGTTGCGTAAATACCTGTGTAGTTGATTTATCAGCGCTATTTGCCGTATGGCTAATGATAATGTTTTTAATCTTTGCGTCGAAGGCAGCCTGCGAAGTACCCGGCTTTAATAAAATATAAGTAAGTACATTATTATTGGTCCAGTTGTTATCATCAATTCCTTTTTTAGTTGAATAAGACCATGGCAAAACATATTCAAAATTGAAGCGTGTGTTCGGCGGCAAATCTTTTAATACAGCAGTCACGGTAAAATTATCAGCCGTATCAATTCGTACGGTTTTACCCATGGCATCTTCGTTACCAAATAATTTTATGGCCAGTTGTTGCGTAAGTACAATTCCGTTGGGGCTATTTAAAGCCGTTGCAGCATTGCCTTGCAATAGCGGCAAACTAAACATCTTCAGGAAATCAGAATCTGCAAATTCACCATGCAGGCTGAAATGTTTATCGCCAACAGTCAACAAAAAATTGGCGGCATATTCATTTAAGCGAACCACGTCTTCTACTTCGGGATAATCTTTTTTAATGGCGAGCCCAAGCGGCTTAGGCGTATTGTTCCAGGCAAACATTTCGCCGTTTACTTTATCGCGATTGTTGGCGAGGTAAATGCGGTCCGTTTTTTCATAGAACCTGTCATGGCTCATCTCATTGTGTATCCACAAGAGAATAAGTATCGCACTCGTCATGCCAATGGTTAAACCAAGAATATTGATGATTGAATAAAATTTATTCTTTATCATTCCACGCCATGCGGTTTTGAAAAAGTTTTTGATCATAATTAAATTCGTTTAATCTTTTACGTTAGTAATATCATGCGCATGTTATTATTTATTCTTAATTCAAGCTACTCTGTTCTCAAGCTCTTTACAGGATTTGCAAGCGCTGCTCTCATTGATTTATATCCTACTGTTATTAATGCAATCAGAACAGAAATTAATACAGCAAGTTCAAAAACGCCAATACCTATTCGTATGCGATAGTGAAAATTTTGCAGCCAGTAATTCATCATGTACCATGCAAGCGGTGCTGCAATAATGAATGCTGCGACAATCAGTAAGGTAAATTCTTTGGAAAAAAGATACATGATATTTGCAACACTTGCACCAAGCACTTTGCGAATACCAACTTCTTTTGTCCGTTGTACAGCCATAAAAGAAACCAAACCATATAAACCAAGACATGAAATAAAAATAGCAATGCCGGCAAATATTTTATACAGCAGCGACAACTGGTCTTCCTGCTGATAAAAATTATTGATATTGTCATCCATGAAACTGCTTGTGTTGGCATATTCAGGATAAAATTTATCCCATGTTTTTTCAATAGCTTCTTTTGTTTGGGCAATGCTTAAGCTTTTTATTTTAACAGAGGTTACTGCATAAAATCTTTTCTTAGGCTTAATTAAAATTGGTTCTATTTCATCACGAAGAGAATTAGTTTTAAAATCTTTTACAACACCTGCAATAGTTTTCCATTCATCCTGTCCCATTCTTATTTGTTTGCCAATTGCATCACCTGCATCTTTTAACCCAAGTTTTTTTACAAGCGTTTCATTAATCACAACGTCATTGACTGAGTCACCTGCACCATAGCCATGACCTGCTGCAAACTGTAATCCAAACGTTTTAAAATAATCTGCGTCTGCGCACTTATAATACAAAGTAAAATCTTCATTGGGTTGATGATTGAACGCAAAGCTTGTCCCCCAATTATTATCTGAAGAAGGTACATCACTGCTAAAGCTCGCAGCCTGTATGCCAGGCAATTGCAACAGGCTTTGTTTAAAAGCGCTTTCTCTTGAAATAAAAGCACTGTCTGCATTTGCATTAAGAACCAATACTGCTTCTTTATTAAATCCAAGGTCAGCACTGCGCACAAAATTCATTTGACAGATTGCTACAATAGTTGCTATTATGAGCACTTGCGAAATGGCAAATTGCGTTACCACCAATCCTCTCCTTAAAGAAATTCCGCCTACTGTTGCAGAAGTAATTTTATTCTTAATCGCAAGTATTGGGCTGAAGCCAGATACAATCAATGAAGGATATAATCCGGCAAAAAGAGTAACTGCCAATGCAATCAATAAAATAAATGCAGTGGTTTTGACAGTTAAAATATTAAGTGGTTCACTAATTGAATCTATATGTTTTATATAAGGCAAACATATTTCTGCAATTGCTACAGCAAGTGCAAGTGATATGCAAACAATCAGCGCTGTTTCACCCATCATCTGCCAGAAAAGATTTTTACGATTACTGCCTAATACTTTTCTTATACCGATTTCCTTTGAACGATTTACTGCCTGGGCTGTAGAAAGATTTATAAAATTGATACAAGCCATAATAATAATAAACACCCCGATTAGTGACAATGTCCATAATGTTGATTTGCTTGTAACATGATCTCCAAGGTTACCGAAGCGGTCATCAAAATGAATATCACTAAGTGGTTGCAGAGAATTCCAGCGTATATTACCTTTCCTTTCATCAGTATAATTTTTTTTGCTGAACTCTTTTAATTGTGCATTTATTTTCTCTGCGGATTCAGTTGGAGGAAGCAACATAAATATTTGGTTGCTGCTTGTTGTTCTTCCCCATGTAGTTGTATAGCCATAAATACCAGGATAATTTTTAAGCGTTTCATAAGAAGTAACAACACCAAGTGGAAAATCTGTATTAGCCGGCACATCATTTAATATACCTGCAACTTTTAGTACGATTGCATTATCAAGTTTTAAAAATTTTCCAGGTGCCTGGTGCCAGTCGCCAAAATATTTTTCTGCCATCTTTTTTGTAAGCACGGTAACATTAGGGTCTTTTAAAACTTCAGGTCCGTTTACAAGCCACTTGTACTGAAATATTTTAAAAAATTGCGGATCGGCAAAAAACATTCCGGTTGACTCTATAAATTTTTTTTCAGAAATAGTATTGCCATTATTACCAGCTATAGCAACCTGGCTTCCACTATTCGCAAACAATACACCTGTTGTTATTTGCGGAAACGTGATGCGTAATGCTTCGAGCGCAGGATAGGGAATACCTGCGGTGTATTGTAAACCATCGGGGTATTTATCCGTAGTTACAACGTGATAAATATTTTTATAATTGGGTTGAAAAGCGTCATAACCCAATTCATAATCTACAACTATGAATAATAAGATACAGGCTGCAATTCCAACTGCCAAACCGCTTACATTAATTGCTGCATAAGCTTTGTTTTTTGAAAGATTGCGCCACGCAGTTTTGAAATAATTTTTTATCATAGTTAAATACGTTTAGCCTTTAACGTTATCAATATCATTTGCGTATTATTATTTGTTCTTAATGCAAACTATTCCGTTCTTAAACTTTTCACAGGATTTGCTATCGCGGCCTTTATTGACTGAAAACTAATTGTAAAAAGAGCAATGAATACAGTGATTATCGCAGCAAGTAAAAAAATCCACCATGCAATATTTGTTCTGTATGCAAAGTCCTGTAACCATTTACTCATTGCCCACCATGCTATCGGAAAACCGATGAGCGATGCAATGAGCACGAGCTTCATAAAGTCCTTTAGCATTATCAGCACGATTGTCACAATGTTTGCACCCAACACTTTCCTTATACCGATTTCTTTTATCTTTTGCTCTGCCGCGTAAGTTACCAGGCCAAACAACCCGAGGCAGGCGATTAAAATAGCAAGCACTGCAAACGTGATGAATATTTGCCCGGTTCTTTGTTCTGTTGTGTATAGTTTGCTGAAATCTTCATCCATAAAAGAATAATCAAATGGCTGTGCAGGAGCCATCGACTTCCATTTATTTTTTATTTGATCTGCTACGGCAGTAATGTTCGACGAACTAATACGAACAGATATATCGCCATTGTTTTGTCCAAACTTTAACGCCAATGGTGTTATTACATCTCTTAAAGAACTAAAGTTGAAATTTTTAATTATGCCAATTATATGATATTCGGTTAAGGCCTTTGTTTGAATATCCTTCACTTCATACAGCTTTTTATTTAGCAGGTCTTTATTCCCAAGAAATTTTGCAGCAGCCTCATTAAGAATGATAGCAGTTGAATCGGTACGAAATTCTTTCGAAAAATCTCTTCCCTGGAGGATATTTATATCCAGCGTGGGAATATACGCTTCGTCAACTGTCCAGTTTTGCATAGATATTGCAGAGCTTTGATCCAATGCAGGCGATGTAAAAAAAACGTCATTGCTCCTGTTAAAATTTACAGGAAGATAACCGGACATGGTTGCATCTTTTACACCGCTAACCTGCAGTAATTCATTTTTAAAAACGGTTGCCTGTTCTCTTAAGGCATCCGTGTGCTGTATAACGAGAACCTGGTTGCGGTCAAAACCGATGTCTTTATTATGTATATAATTAAGCTGGTTGTAAATTACAACCGTTCCGAAAATGAGTATGATGGAAATGACAAACTGAAAAACTACCAAAGAATCTCTTAGCCATGATCTTTTGAAACCACCTGCCAGTTTGCCTTTTAATACCTCTATGGGTTTAAATGATGATAAGAAAAATGCCGGGTAACTGCCAGCCAGCAAACCCACGATCAACATAAGCCCAATAAGTGATAACAACATGGAAGGCTGAATCAACCCGGACACATGAATGGCTTTACCGGCAAGCTGGTTAAAGTATGGCAATAACAGCGAAGCAATAAGGATGGCAAATATTAATGCAATAAAACTGATCACCAACGATTCCGTAAGGAATTGCTGTATGAGATTTTTCTTCAGCGAACCTAACACTTTTCTTACGCCCACTTCTTTTGCCCGGTTAGAGGATCTTGCTGTTGACAGGTTCATAAAATTCACGCAGGCTATCAATAATATCAACAATGCAATAGCAGAAAAGATATAAACAAACTGTGCATTGCCGTTTGCACCTATCTCCGCAATTTTATTTGAGTGTAGATGAATGTCTGTAAGAGGCGTGAGACTCGCCCGGATAAAGCTGCCATTCTTTTTAAATTCATCCATGCTTTGATTAATAACAGATTTTAGTATAGGTCCTGTATGTCTCTCCATCATGGGGTTAAGTTGCGCCTCAACTTGTTTTACATCGGCATTTTTCTTTAACAACACATAGGTATTCCAGTTTTCACTCAGCCAGTTGTCGTCACGACTTGCGGCATCCTCCCTCATTGGAAGAAAAATATCAAAGTTGAAATGCGATTGTGCAGGAATATCTTTAATAACTGCTGTTACTTTATAATTGCTGGTATCATTAATGATCAATGTTTTACCCACCACATTATCCGTGGTATTAAAATATTTTTTTGCGATCTTTTCTGTTATCACTATTGAATGCGGTTCGGTCAGAGCGGTTTTTGGGTTTCCTGCAATTACCGGCAAAGTGAAAACATCAAACAAGGTTGAATCTGCATAACCAACCCTTTCTTCCTGGATATTTTCATTTCCCTTTTTTATCAAAAAACTTGCATGCCACCGCAGGCGTGTGTATTGCTCAACCTGGGGAAATTCACGCACCATGGCGGGGCCCTGCATTGCAGGGGCAATGGCCATATCAAAATGATTGCCACCAAATTTTACTTCGTTATTTACACGGTATATCCTGTCGGCATTAACGTTGTATTTATCATAGCTTAATTCATCTGTAACATACAAAAAGATAAGCAAACAGGTTGCAAGGCCTGCGGCCAGCCCGGTGATATTTATCAATGTATAAAACTTGCTTTTCAGCAGGCTTCTGAAAGTAGTTTTTAGATAATTTTTAAACACGGCATAGAATTTATATTTACGATTAAAGCATTTTACTCGTTCGATTATAAAGGCATTTTCCCGGAAAAACTTTTCAAGCAATGTACCAAGCCTCTATCGTATTGATAAAGAGCTATTTGTTATAATTTATGGGTTGTACAACTGTTCATAAACGAACACTTGTTTAAAGAAAGTGAACAGTTGGATGCTTACAACCATGAGTAACCGTGATTGTAATGTGAGGCTTGAAGTCTTTGCAGAGCCAACCGTATAACAAAATCTTCAGGTGTACACATCAATATCTTTTGAAATTGAAACCTTGGAATAAAATGGTAAGTAAAATTAAATGGCAGAGATATAAGTCAGAAATTATATATTATTTTACAACGACAAATCTGTGACTAAAAAAATGAAAAAACTTCTATTGCTTATTATTATTACCGGGCAGGTACGGCAGCAATCCCTGGCACAGCTACAGGGGCAAGAACGCATAGACTCTTTGCTTGGCCAGCTACCTAAAGCAACCGATGACACCAATAAAGTGAAATTGCTGGTTGATCTTAGTCATACTTTTTATTCTATAAATCCCGATGAAGGCCTGAAATTCGGACAACAGGGATTAGCGCTTGCAGAAAAACTGGAATGGAAAAAAGGAATGGCCAATGCCTGCAGAACCATTGCAGGTAATTATGGGTTTGGAAAATCTGATTATGCCGCAGCGCTGAAATATTCATTACAGTCATTACAGCAATTTGAGGAGATTGGAGACAAACTTGGCACAGCCAGGATACTTAGCGATATCGGAGTTATCCATTGGTACCAGGCAAACTATCCTGATGCATTAAAATATTATTTTGATGCTTTACGCATTAATGAAGAAATAAATAATAAACCCGACATAGCAGTCACGCTCTGCAATATTGGGATAGTTTATAACAGTCAGCAAGATTATCAAAAGGCGCTTACCTATATTATAAAAGCAAATAAGATTGATGAGGAAATGGGAAATAAAAGCGGCATAGCCGCTAACCTTGGTGATATCGGCGAATTGTATCGCAATTTAAACGACCAGGAGAAAGCGCTTGAATATGTTTTAAAATCGCTGCAGTTATATAAAGAATTAGGCGATAAAAATGGAATAGCCAGAGATCTCGGCAACCTCGGCGTTATTTATACCGAACAAAAAAATTACAGCAAAGCGCTGGATTATCATTTACAATCACTGAAAATAAGTGAAGAATTAGGAGTTAAAATTGAAACAGCTGCCAGTCTTGGAAATATAGGAATCATTTATTTAGCCACGGCAAAGGACACCGCCACCGGCAAATATAATTTCGCGGCATTGCGAAAAGCAAAAGTTTATACAGACTCTGCTATAACAATAAGCCGGGAGATCGGGGACTTAAACAGCTTATCCGCAAATTATAACCGCTTAAGCGAAATTCAATCGCTACTTGGAGATAACAAAAGTGCCCTTAAAAGTTATAAGAACTATGCGCTCATCAAAGATTCAGTTTTCAATATTGAAAAAGACAAGAAACTTACGGAAACCGCTATGCAATATGCGTTTGACAAAAAAGAGGCGGCTGCCAAAGCCAGTCAGGAGAAAAAGGATATCCGGCAGCGCAATCTCCGCAATTCAATTATAGCAGGCGCTGC
>Ga0105241_10002063_pt1 | contig 15186 bp, 18 predicted proteins | sample KBSC64metaG_FD_80422 | JGI IMG/M metagenome (GOLD analysis project Ga0105241, IMG submission 80422) | Corn rhizosphere microbial communities from Kellogg Biological Station, Michigan, USA - KBS C6-4 metaG | ecosystem: Host-associated > Plants > Roots > Rhizosphere > Soil | place: Michigan, USA... | reverse complement strand
TTTTTGCAGCCTGTTTAAGCGAAGCTGCACCTTTCTAGCTCTGCACCCCTTGGCCTTGCGCTAGCGCAACGACCGCTTTCAATTCTTAAATTACGATGTCCTGGAGGACGGCCGTCGGTTCGATGTGCGTGCCGTCAAACGACTAAGTTTTTCTGGAGTGATTTGTATATGGCGATTGCCCTCCCCATCACCAACCTAATGAGCTTACTAACTGCTCAACAATTTCGAACTGCAATCCTGGTGACAATTGGCCTGAAGAATAGCGAGATTGCGGAGTTTCTTGGCACTACTGAGCATGTCGTCAAGAACATCTTGAAAGCGATCTATGACCGCGCGGGTTGCTGGAACAGAGTGGAGTTGGCCTTGAGGTTCGTTTCTGAGTCGGAGAGCAGAATGTATGACCAGAACAAGATTAACAACGAGATAGCAGAATTGGAGACGAGAGCGACCCAGATACTTCACTCCCTTCCGCGGGAAGCTATGATGGGCTGCAGGACCTTACCTTGACCCCGAGACATCAACCGTGGCGTTGCGGTAGCGGACTGCCCGAATACCCATTTCTTTGATTATGTCTCTTGTTAGGCTCTGGCTGGCCGCTAATACGACCACCCTTCTGCGAACACCATCGGGCCCCACTTTGCCGTCCAGATCTCGTCGCCCTCTGGGCGCATAATGTGGACCTCATTGCGTTTTGTGCCAATGGTGACCGTGAAGCGCGGGTGCAATTCACCAGCACCCCCTGAAGATCACGTTGCACTATCGCGCACGCGCTGTGGTAGATACTTTCAGCATCGCGCATCTGTGCCGCACCAAAAGGAAAGGTCGCCTCATTGGAATAACGCACCGAAAACGATCCATCGGAGGAGGTTCGTGCCACGCCTACTAAAGAGAGAGCAAGGAGTACAAACTTGCTTTCAACATGTGAGGCTGTTTCACGGCGTGCAACATCACGCCGCGAAGTAACAGGCACAGGCTAATGGACGACACCGACGCTGAGAACTGTAAAAACAAGACAGTGACAGCTCGCTGTGGCAGGGCGCAGGAGAAAGACAGTAATTCTTTTTGGGTCATTATTCATACCAGCGAGTTGTGCCACTTTGCAATTTGCGGATAGTTGTTCATGAGCAACGACGCCCACCTTGCAATGTGTGACTCTCTCTCTAGAGTTGCAGTTAACCGTGCAGTTCCTTGAGTGCGACTTCTCAAATAGTGAGGACTTTCGCCGGCATGTCGTTGACTCGTGTTCTGGTGGTAGATGATGCCGAGTGTTGGCGGCTATTCGTTTCTTGCATGCTGCAGGCAGAGCCGACACTTGAAATCGTATTCCAAGCCTCGGACGGGTTGAACGCCGTTCAAGCAGCGGAGAGGCTTCAACCCACCGTCGTGTTGCTGGACATCGGCCTGCCAGGGCTAGACGGAATACAGGCGGGTGGACGGATCCGCAAGGTTGCGCCGCACGCCAAAATAGTGTTCGTGAGCATGGAACGTGATCCCGATATCGTAGAGGCAGCGTGGCAGCTGGGAGCGTGGGGTTATGTTCTGAAGCCTGATGCCGCGCGGGAATTGATACCAGCCATCCACGCGGTTGTTCGGAATGAGAAGTTCCTTAGTCGCAGCTTGGATGGGCACCGCTTCATGGATGACGAGTAAACGAATGTATGGGCCACATCATGTGCTTCAACCAAGTGCGCCACATTCGGACGAGCTATGGGGCGGCGGTCTCCGTTGCTTCCTCAGTGTAGCCGAGCGTCACGCCGTGCGCTGCCGAGGGGAGTCGGCATACTTGACGAGCAGAACCTCATTGCCCTTCTCGCTGTAAATGACCTCGTCGACAAGGCTTCGCGTAAGGAGCACTCCAAAACCACCGGGACGTAGTCCCTTGGCATCCCGATAGCTTTGATGGCGGATCGGATCGTCAGGTGGATTGGCAATGGCGGCGTGGCGAACTTCGTCCAGTGAGAACCCGTTGCCGGGATCCTGCACCCGGCAGATGACCATGTGGCGTGCTCTCAGATAGGAGACTTCGACATACTGCTTTGGATCGAACTGCCCTCCGTGCTCGATAGCGTTCAACAGCATTTCACGAAAGGCACTCGCTACATTGCTCTTTTCTGGCTCGGGCAAATCAGCAATCTCGTGAAAGAACTGCAGCAGTCTGTCTGCCGTTTTCACATCACAACGTGCGGCGAGCCGAATCCAAGCCGGCGTCGCCGACAGAACCTCGATGCCATCGTCCCAGCACGGTCCTTCAGCTGCAAGCCGCACCATCTCAGAAATCGAGGTCCAGCAGAGTGGTTTCGAGAAATAGCTGAAAGCGTGTTCGCGCATGGAGGCAATAACATCAGTTGGTGTGCTTTCATTGGTGAGAATGATCAATCGCGTATGGGGACGGATCAATCGAATTCTGCGCAATAGCTCTACATCGGCCTTACCCGATGTACTCTCTCCGGTAAGGATCAGTTCGAATACTCTCGACTCGATCAAGGTGAGCGCCGCCACGTTGTCACGCGCCCGCTCGATTGTCCAATCGGGAAGGATGGTCGCGACCGTGGCGGCGAAGTCGGGTTCGGGCCCGACCACAAGTGCGGTTCGTTGCGGGGACAACAGAGGTTCGGGGTGTGGATTGGGTTTCAAGTTGGACGCAGAATGACGGAGTTGACCTCCCCAGCAAACTGGCAATTCTGCCAGTGCGAAGTCCTGTGGAAGGTCATCTACTATGGAATCTTGATCCCCAGCCGTCTGGAGAAACGGTTTTTGTCGCGTGTTTTCGGCGCCAGGGGGCGCATACTTGAGTTCTGGGCAAAAAAGCGAGTCGCAGCCATGGAACAGCGCTCCTCGCGCGTGGGCTAGCGGTGATCAACTGCTTCGCTTTGACGTCGCCTCGCTGGTCACTGACCCGTCCAGGGTAAGGTTGTTGGAGGGGCTATCCAAGGAGGACCGGCATTCCATCTTGGCAGCTGCCTCGTACCGGCGACTCTCCCGTCACTCGGTGGCGACAAGTCAGGGCGAACCGGCAGATCAATTGTTTCTGATTATCAAAGGTTCTGCCCGTTTTTTCTTCATCACGCCGGATGGCCGGAAAATATACTTGCTTTGGCTTGCGCCCGGAGAGATATTCGGTGGTGCGGCCCTTTTGCCTGAACCCTCGCTTTTCCTAGTCAGTACGGAAATTGTGAAGGACAGCTGCGTGCTCGTATGGGGACGCAACACAATGCGAAGTCTTGCCGCACGATATCCGAGGCTGGTGGAGAACGGGTCGGCAATTGCGACTGACTATCTGACATGGTATTTGGCCAGCCACTTGGGTCTGGTTTGCCACACCGCTCGCCAAAGGCTTGCCCATGTACTGGTCAGTCTAGCCAGGGGTATGGGCACGAAATATCCGGATGGGATCCACCTCGAGATCACCAATGAACAGTTGGCCAATACGGCAAACATCACACTCTTCACGGCAAGCCGCCTGTTGAGCGAGTGGCAGCGAAGCGGCGCCGTGGTAAAGGCCAGGGGCAGGATACTGCTTCGCCATCCAGAGCAGCTGTTTCTCTCCTAGCTCTTGTGCGCTCCCGGTTTCCCCTTTCGATCGTGGTTTACTTCTTCATTGCTCTCGTCAATCAGTTGCTGGCGCGGGCGCAACGACCCGGTGAACATTCTGCAGTAGATTCACGTTTGATCTCTAGAGTGCCCGGCGAGACCTTAACGGGCCTTACGATCGCAGAAGGAGCGCAGATGGTGCTCGGGCACGAATCATCATTCGCGTATGACGAGATAAGGCGGAATGCCAAAGACTTTTGAAGCAGGTAATAGAGCACCCTGTTCCGGCGTGTACAAAGTTGTCCATGGCAGACAGCATGTGGAACCGCACCACGTGACCGTTCTCTATGGTGACACATTTCCTGCATGCCTTGGTGTTTACATCGGGTCAGATTCGAGCTGGCAATACCGGCCGCACATATCAACGCGCATCCACTTTTCATGCGGGCCCAAACCAGGTAAGAATTAGGAACACGCCCGCGCGAGAGGGCATCCGGCGCCTTGCAAGCGCAGCAGATGCCCGAGCACGACTGCGAAGAAACAGGCGAAGCCTCACTTTTTCTGGGGCGGGAATTGCTTCATCAGCTTGGCGATGGCTCTATCGACCCGGTCCAGAGACTTCTTCTTTTGTGCCATGTCGAGTTTCTCTTTGACAGTGCCTGTCCAGATCACCTTGTTAGCTTTTCGGTCAACGAAGTTGAGTACCAGAGTGCCTTCTGGAACTAGTGGCGCAGTGAGGTCAGAAAGCTGGCCCGCCCCGCCCGCTCCGGACCACATGGTGGCGTCGATGGCGGGTGGTGCGCCGCCATAGCTGGGCATGATCGGCGTCCCTGCAACGCTGGTCAGGCCAAATTCCATTCCACCAGCAGGAATCAGGATGAGATCGCCAGCACTGTCTGTCCTCGCCAGACCCTTAGCTTTCAGCTCATGATCGATCGAGCCGACAATGCTTGCATAGAGCAGCGGACGTGAGGGGGGTAACGAAGGCTCAGTCCAAGTGTAGCTGGAATATTTGGAAAAATCCGCGCTCTTGTCATATCCCACGCTTACCTTCTGGGCAAAGGCATTGGTTATTGGAATTGCCGCAACCAAGAGGCACGAAAAGCGTTTAGTCAGGGCAAAACTCATTCGGCCTCCCACATCATCGACAGTTCCACGGCATAGTTAGGGCTGTAGTCTGGAGAGACATACCTCGCTGGAGAACTGTCAGTAGTTACAGGCGTGGCATGTTCTGCTCCGGCCGGCTTCCCGCTAATCGCCTCGGCCATTCTGGCATCCGACTCGTTGAGCGATCGAAAGTTTATCACCAGGAGATTGGCCAGGATCTGTGACAACTGACAGTTTCAGCCCTTTGCGGCTGCAGATAGTCTCGCGTCAACTTTAGGCAAGGAGTCTCATCATGTTAAACATGGCAGTCATGAACCGGCAAACCGGGGCACCACAAATGCAAATGGATGCCACACTTTGGCGCTGCGACCAATGCAACTCTTTCATATCGATTCATTCAGCGCGATTTGTGGATGAAGCGTTCTGTCCAACTTGCGGCAGCGTACCTCTGGAATTCTGCGGTTCTTTCGGTAGCATCCTGGGGATTCAGTTCGCTGATGCGTGAACTCCAGGGTAGCACCGGATTGGCATGCGCAACTGGAGGCACATTGCATGCCGCTGCCTGTTTAGGCTCGAGGAAGAGTGCGACCACCGTGCACGACGCAATAACCCGTCAAGAACCCGCGATCAGTCCGCGCTAGCCAAACTATCCGATGGCCACTGGTCGTCGGTGCGATGCCAGGTCTTGTCCGGATTGTATCGCTCCATGTTCTTAACCATGTTGAGGGACTCAGGCCCCAGGTCCTTCTCATAGACGATCCCGTCGTAACTGACCAGGAAAGTCTTGACCCCCGTGACACGATATTCCGCCGGAACCGCAACCAGTGCGAACCCGCCGATCATGATCCCCTTGACCAAGTAGTCGAGTTGGCCGAGTCGCGCCGCGGGGCCCTGTCCTTTCAGAATCTTGAAGTAGTAGCCATGGTACCCCTCGGTCTTCGATGAATAGCCTTCCGCAATGGCTTTCGCAACTCCCTCGCTGATCGGGCCACCCAGCGTGCCATCTTCGTTTCGCCAAACCAGTCCATCGCGCTTGCCTGGTGTGCTGATGATCTTCTGCGCGTACTGGTTGACTCCTGAATCGTCGTGAACTTCCAAGGCATATTCTTGCTGTGCGTCCACAAAACCACGACAGACTTGGATGGCGTCAAGTTCATTGGCGCCAATACGCCGAAAAAGGATTTCATTGCGTCCTTGTCTGGAATCGAAATACCACTTGCCACTTTTCTTCACGAGGGGAACGGGAAGCGGCCAATCATCATCACCCACCGTGACGATAGCACGCGCCTTGTTCTCCGGATCTATGGTCACCGCGTTCTTCTGGTGAGCTCTTTTAGCAAAGTCCTCTACACGGTTCCTGTCCCGTACCGAATCCGCCGAGGAAACAAGGTCTTTGCCGTCTGGACCGAGAATCTCCACGAGCGCAGAAAGATCACCGTTTCCCGCTGCCTGGATCAAGGCCTCAGCCGCCTGCTGCGGCGTCTTGAAGGTCTTTTGCATTTGCGGCGAGGAAGTGGTCGGCTCGGTCGAGTGTGCGAGCACCGCCAGCATACCTGACAGAATACCCACCAGCATGGTGAACCATGCACTGCGTGCCGTGACGCCAGATGTCTTAGTTCTCATAGATTCCTCCGTCTTTCAGGCGCGTTACCTTCGGCGCCCGCCGCCGCGGGAACCTCCGCCGCGTGATCCTCCGCTGAAGCTGGAGGAGCCGCGGGAGCTACTGGCCCGGGCGCTGTTTCCGGAACCGCCCCCAAAAGCACCGGAGCTACGCGCCCCGCTGCCGCTTGAAGTGCTGCGGTTGCCGACGCGGTCTCCACCGCCTCCACCGCTGCGATTCGAGCCCCTGTCGGCTGCGCTCGAACCGCGGTTCCCGGAGTTTCTCCCGCCCGCACTGCGGTCGCTACCACCAGCTTGTTGCCGGCCTCCCGCAGAACGGTCGCTGACGCCTGCCTGTTGGCGGCCCCCCGACGCACTGCGGTCGCGAGCGCTTGCCTGCTGCCCGCGCTGACCCTGGTTCTGGCGCGCCCTATCCTGACGCGAGGCCATGGAATCTCCCCGAGCGGAGCCGCCATACTTGTTTGCGGTCGAGCGGTCCGAGTAAGGGGCGCCTCCACGGTGCCGCGGATTGTGCTGCCAGTTGCTGCTTCCACCTGCCGACCGATTGGAAACATTTTGCCGGTTTGAGTTCCTTACGAAGTTGTTATTGTTATTTATGTTGATATTGTTATTGCCGCCCCCCCAGTTGTTGTTGTAGCCCCAGCCGCCACCCCAAGCCGCACCCATTGCGAGCCCGACGCCAAATGAGATCGCCATACCTGCTGCGTAATACCCGGGTGGCGGATAGGCAATGGGCGGGTACGGATACGCCGGCGCGCCGTACACCACGGTTGGGTTATAACTGGGAACATAAACAACTTCCGGACTGGACTGCTGGATCACGATGACCTGCTTGCTTTCGACCACCTGGGTTTCCACTCTCTGCTGCTCGCCTGATTTCAAGTTCCCCGCATCCTTGGCCTTCTTGCGCATCCGTTGTACCGCGTCCATGACATCGTTCTGCTGCGCTAAGAACGCGTTGCCCAAGTCCGTCGTCCACTGGATGTTCTCCGCCATTTGTTTGACCACATCTGGAAGCGCTGCCATGGCTTGGATGCTTGGATCCCAATCTTGCTTTTTCACGGCATCTGCCAGCGCCTTGTCTTTCAGGTTTTTGTTCTTCCCCAACCACTGTTGCAGCTGGATGATTTCCAGAGGATACGTGGAAGCCACCAGCGTCTGGCTCAACATGGGGTCGGGATAGAGCGCGATTGGAGCGACCAGAGAATCGAGCTGTTCCGCTGGAATGCGAGCAGCTTCCTCGGTGGCTGCGGCTTCCTGTGGTAAGGCTGTTCTACCCAGCGCGCTGATGTCGCCCGGCACAAGTATTGCCGCACAGATAATGGCCACCAGGTTTCGTAGCATGCGAATCGGGAATTCTGACCAGGAAGCGCTCATAAGGAATGCCCCTCGCTATGGACCGCAACGGTCCGGCCGGAACCACCGAATCGATGGAGCCGACTGGGCACTGTGCCCTACCTGCAGAGAGTTACTTTCACTCCCTCCCCGGTTCCGAACGCTCGTCTGTGAATGCTCGGCGCTCCCTGTCATCATCTGTTGTTGTGCAGGGTTGCTCGCCAAGATTAGTTTCCGTTTGCCGGACCTGTAGCATGATCACTCGCGACAAAGCGCAGTGCGACTGCCAAAATTGACAGTTCATTGAGCGGGAACAACTCCTCCGGAGGCCCAAGGGAACCGGAGCCGATTCACCGACTCTGGCCCTTTACCGATAACTTACAGCGGTAAGATATGAGTGTGCGTGCAGGCTACTACTGTATGCCCGCTCGAGTCCAAAGCGATGGACATGGTACGGGCACAGTGTTCACACAGCCAAAAGTACTCGCTCCGCTGAAAGCTCTCCTGGAATGCTGCTTCCTGTCGTGGTCTGACGGGTTGGGGCTCAACGAGGAAGAGCTTTCCTCCCCGAAGATAACGAAACGACCTGTCGCAGGACGGATTTGCACACTTGGTGATCATGACCTCTCGCAATCACGAATGTCGCAAGGGGAAGGCACGATCAAGGTTAGTTCTTAGGCTGACCAAGTCTGCCTGCTTGCCTGTACCGCAACTATCCTCTGAACTGTCCCGGTGAGAACACTAGCGGATCGCACAGGTCCTGCCACTTATAGTGTTTGACGTCAGACTGACTAACCATGCTTTTGGCGGAAAGGCCGACATCCACTGCACTCACATTCATAACCAAGGCAAGCAGTGTGGAACAAAACAGAGGAGGACCGGATATGCCTGAGCGGGCTGCGAGCCTCAATTAATCATTGCGCCGCTTTAGTGTTGGACGCTGATCGTCGTCTGCAGAGTCACCCTCTTCGGCAGTTCTGCGTTGAAGAACCGGGCGATTTGACCCTTGCTCGTTCGTTCCGTGACGACCCTGTAAAAGAGCAAGATGTGCTTTCACGTCCTCGAACTCTGAGGTCGATAGAATATAAGTTTCGCGAGTCGGAAGTATTCCGTCGATCTCCCGTTGTGTCTTTCTTATGCGATCGGCGGTTTGTGGATGGCTGGCGAAGGCCTTGGCCACGAGTCCGGGCTTTTCCTGATCTTGCGCTTGAACTCGCTCAAAAAATGAGACAAGCGCTTGAGGATCGTAACCTGCCTTGTAGAGGTATTCTACTCCGAGATAGTCGGCCTCCGCCTCGAAGCTTCGTGCAAACTTGATCGTGCTCAAAGGCATCGCAAGCCCGATCACTTCCTGCACGGCAAGACCCACGCCACCGCCAACAAAGACGAGAGGAATGGACGCCAAGTTGAACATCCGCGCTCGAGTCATCTGCCTGGTGGCGTGACGGGCAGCAACGTGGGCAATCTCGTGCGCAAGGATACCAGCCACTTCCGCTTCGTCCTGTGCCGCAAGAATGACTCCATAGTTCACAAACAAGAATCCGCCTGGGAAGGCAAAGGCGTTGACCTCCCCGGAGTCAATTACTTTGATTGTAAAAGGAACTTTGGCGTCGGAGTTGCGAACCAGATTTTGTGCAATCCGGTTGACGTACTCTGTGACTACAGGATCCTCCACGAACTTCTGACTGCTCTCCAGTTCCTGGGAGTACTCCCGTCCAATGCTGATCTCAGACTCCAAAGAGTACCAGTTTCCCAACCCCCTACCACCAATCTTCCGATCGCCGATAGCTTGAATGTCATTTTTGCCGCCATCGTGCTTTGCCTTCTGCGGCCCGGGAGTTTCCGGATAGACCGTCTTCTCAACTTGCGCTACCAGCACTGGCAGGTTGAGAAGCAAGAACCCAAGAACAAACAGGAGTGCCCACCTTCGGCATCTCATATGCGTACTCCTCATTCACTTGCTTTCTACTGGTGGAACTGTTCTAACGAGTTCTATTAAGACAAGTATCCCAGTTGCCAATGTTCCACATACCTGAGCGTCGCACGAACTAGCAAAAATACTAGTTCCCGAATAGATAAGCGAAACCAACCGTTTCGACGCCCACGGAACAATTCAATGGCAAGATGGATCGTCTTGAATGTTTCCGCTCGCCAACATCGGCGCCAGGAACCGTCCACAGGCGACGATCTTCTGAGATAACGGATCATCCCTCAGCGCTGTAGCAGACATGACATACTGCGCTGCATTCATGGACTTACGCGCCTCTACCAGTTTGCTGCTCCATTCTTTTACTGCCTCGAATTCGTTGGTCAGAAGCTGAAGGGCACCTCGATCGGCATCTGTCACGGCCGCCACCGATGCGAGCCTGAGACCTTGCTCGGCCTGGTCGCGGTATCCCGCAACCGAATTTTCCGCCACTGGATACCCATTCTGAATAGCGTATGCAAGTGGGCTGGCCCACTCCCGCATCAGTGCTATCGCTTCCATTCCAGCCCGCATGAAATCCCGCGACAAGCCGGAGGCGTCTGCTTGGGTTGGCGGGGCAAGGGCTTCCGAAGTACTTGCTGTAGACGGCGGCAGATTTAATACGATCCGACTTGCTTTGAAACTCAAGGACCCTTTCGCGATGTGCGCCAGGGTTTCTAGGTCGACGTAGGTGTGGCCATCTACCCGGACGACCGCTGCCCGTCCGGTCTCTCCATTTATCACTAGTGTCTCAGTTTGCTGCTTAGGCTGCGCCCACGTGCTCTCTGAAATGAGCAACAGTGCCAGAAACGCCAGCAACGCGCGCAAGTTGTAAGGCATGAATGTACCCTCCACCAGTGTCTTCAATCTGAATCTTCACTTGACGGAATATCCACGGGCGTCCATGCATGCCGAGAATGCCCGTTTGAACGTATCTAGCGCTCCCTGGTGCTGGGCGTTGGCTTCCGCTTGAGCCTGCTGTTGCGCCTGAGCAGTTTGCTCGGCTGCTTGTTGCTGAGCTCCCTTCTGGGCCTTCTTCTGCTGGCGTCTGCCGCGTACTGCGCCGGCAGTTGCTCCAATGGCGGCGCCGGTTCCGGCATCTCCGGCGATCGCGCCAATGGCTGCGCCCCCGGCTGCACCCCGAGCGGAACCCCTGACCGCGCCTCCCTTCGGTGTTGCTGCGGCTGCTTGTTGCGCAGCCTGCTTTTGAGCAGCCTGCTGCTCCTCCGGGCCGGGAGCCGCGGGCGGCGGAGCTTGTGCATCAACGCCCGTCTGCTGCTTGGCTGAGCTGTAGCACTCGTTCTCGTCTTTCAGTTGCTGCTCGGCGCTCTGCTGGCTCTTTGGATAAGCAAACAGGCCAATGCTCTTTGCAGGGGACGACGAGGCAGCGCCAGGCGATGGAGTCTGCGCCATCGCGGACAAAGTGACCAGGGTCAGTGTCGACAGTATGGCCAGGGTTTTCATTAGGATCCTTCTTTCTTCCCCTCGCGTTCCCTGCTTCCGTGCGCCAGCAATTACCTACCTGACGCCAAAAAAGAGCTACTGGCAAAAACGACAGTTCCCTAAGCTGCGGAAGAATGAGAAAAGTCGAATACGGAAGAACGACTCACGTTAATGAGAGGAGCCGCTCGTCTTCTGCGAGAGCGACCGAGCCAGAGATGCGCTTGGGTTCTGTGCTCCTGCCGAGCTTGGATGTCGGATGCATAGCGAGACCGATCCAGCGCCGATACTGCGGCATCCGGCTGACCCCGATACATCTGAATACGCGTGACCTGGATACAGGATCGGAGAGCACCCACGAAAAAGGAGAGACCAATGAAATCGACTGAGAAGTCTCCAATTGCGTATATCGAAACTAAGGAGCAAAAGCGCCTCAACGAGGCCCGTGAGACAGGTGTCCCCTGGAAAAAGTGGGGGCCGTATCTCAGTGAGCGTCAGTGGGGAACGGTTCGCGAGGATTACAGCGAGGACGGAAATGCCTGGGATTACTTCAATCATGACCAGGCCCGCTCCCGCGCCTACCGCTGGGGAGAAGACGGCCTGGCTGGCGTTTCCGATGACAGACAGCAACTGTGTTTCGCGATTGCTCTCTGGAACGGCCGGGATCCCATCCTAAAAGAGCGCCTGTTCGGTCTTACCAACAACGAGGGTAATCACGGCGAGGATGTGAAGGAATACTATTTCTACCTCGACAGCACGCCGACGCACTCCTACATGAAGTATCTCTATAAGTATCCCCAGGGAGAGTTTCCTTATAGGGACCTCATCGAGGCAAACCGGAAGCGATCGCGAGAAGAACTTGAATATGAACTACTCGATACTGGGATATTTGACGTCGATCGGTATTTCGATGTGTTTGTCGAATACGCCAAGGCAGATCCAGAAGACCTTCTCATCAAAATCTCAGTTCACAACCGCAGTCCCGAGACGGCGGAGCTTCATCTGCTTCCGACGGTTTGGTTTCGCAATACCTGGTCGTGGGAAAAGGATGCACCCAAGCCCTCTCTATGCCCAGGGAAAAACGGGACAATCCTGGCGTCGCACGGCAAACTGGGCGAGCACACGCTTCAGTGTGAAGGGAATCCCGAACTCCTGTTCACGGAAAATGAATCCAATGCCACCCGGCTCTGGGGGCGTTCGAATCCGTCTCCCTACGTGAAGGACGCATTTCACGACTACGTCGTCTCAGGAAACAAGCATGCCGTGAGTCCCTTCAAAACCGGCACAAAAGCAGCGGCCTACTATCACCTCGAGGTGCCACCCGGTGGCAGCAAGGTCGTTCGTTTGCGACTGAGGGCGAAGCCAACCGCCGACGCATTCGGCACTTTCGACCAGGTCTTTACCGCGCGTCTCGCTGACGCCGACGAGTTTTATGACAGGATCACCCCGGTGTCTCTGAGCGAGGACGAACGTCGCATACATCGCCAGGCGCTGGCCGGAATGCTGTGGACCAAGCAGTACTACTACTTCGACCTCGACCGCTGGCTGGAAGAGCACGACGCTCATCCCCTGATGGGATCTGGCCGCCGGAGCACGCGCAATTCCGAATGGTTCCACATGCTGAACAGCGACATCATCTCGATGCCCGACAAGTGGGAGTACCCCTGGTACGCAGCATGGGATCTCGCATTTCACACACTCGCGCTATCGCTAGTGGACTTCGATTTTGCCAAGGACCAACTGCTGCTCATGCTGCGAAATCTCTATGCGCATCCTAATGGGCAGATCCCGGCCTACGAGTGGAACTTCAGTGACGTGAATCCGCCAGTACATGCCTGGGCGACCCTGTTCCTCTACAACATTGAAAAGGAGTTGGGCCGGGCTGATTTCCGCTTCCTGGAGCGGTCGTTTCAAGGCCTGATGCAGAATTTCAACTGGTGGGTCAACCGAAAGGATCCCCAGGGGAAGAACGTTTTCGCCGGGGGCTTTCTCGGGCTGGACAACATTGGTGTGTTTGATCGCAGCTCTCCGCTCCCGACGGGCGGCCATCTGGACCAAGCCGACGGTACTGCGTGGATGGCTTTCTACTGCCAGAATATGCTGGAGATCGCCCTGATTCTGGCAGACTACGACTCCATGTACGAGGAAATCGCCTACCGGTTCCTTGAGCATTTTCTCTGGATCACCTACGCCATGGATCGGATCGGGGAACACCACGACCAGATGTGGGATCCCGAGGACGGGTTCTTCTACGATCTACTCCATTTCCCGAATGGCGATGCCAAGCGGTTAAAGGTCCGCTCGATGGTGGGACTGCTGCCGCTATGCGCTTCGACGGTGTTCGAATCCGGAGCTGTAGCGCGCCATCCCCGAATGTCGGAATTGATCGAACTGTTCAAAAAGCGCCACCCGGATCTGCTTAAGCATATCGCTCCGGCGGATAATGCATTCAAAGGGTACGCCGACCGTCGACTATTGTCGGTCTGCAACAAGGAGAAGATCGGACGGATTTTGGCTTACTTGCTTGACGAGAACGAGTTCCTCAGCCCCTACGGTATACGGTCTCTGTCGCGCTATCACCTCGAGCATCCATTTGTATTCAACCTCAGCGGGCAGGAATTCAAAGTTCAGTATCTGCCGGCGGAGTCGAACACGGGAATGTTCGGCGGCAATTCCAACTGGCGAGGGCCTATATGGATGCCGGTGAACATTCTGTTGCTTCGGGGTTTGGGGAACCTCTACCAGTTCTACGGCGACGACTTCAAGGTCGAATGCCCCACCGGCTCGGGAAAATACATGACCTTACTCGAAGTGGCAAAAGATATTGCCGGCAGACTCTCGGCCATCTTTCTTCGCGATAAAACCGGCAAGCGCCCCATTTACGGCGGAACGAGGAAGTTCCAAGACGATCCGTACTGGAAAGACTACATCCTCTTCTACGAGTATTTCCACGGGGACAACGGCGCCGGGCTTGGGGCAAGCCACCAGACTGGATGGACAGGGACGATCGCACGCTCGCTCGATTTGTTCGCACGTTTGAGACCGGGCGATCTGCTCAAGACAGCCAAGTCAGAACTGCTGGGTCAGATGACTCGCCGGCAGGTTGCGGGTTAGGTGGTGCGGAGCTACCTCGGGAAGGGAGCACCGAGTGAATTCATGGCCGGATAATGAGTACGCTTGGGGGAGCCGTATCCGGTCGGCGCTCCCCATCATTGTTTGGCTACCGCAATATCAGAGGAGTTGGCTACGCCCGGACGTGGTAGCGGGGCTGACTCTGGCAGCTTATGCAGTTCCAGTTTCAGTGGCCTACGCGTCCCTTGCTGGGTTGCCCCCCCAAGCCGGTCTTTATTGCTACCTGTTGGGAAGTATTGCATACGCGGCTTTCGGAACTTCCCGACAGCTGGCCATCGGGCCCACTTCGGCAATCTCAATTTTGATCGGGTCAGCGCTCGGTACGTTGGCGGCAGGGGATGCGTTGCGCCAAACCCACCTGGCGGCAGCAGTCGCTTTGTTGGCAGGGTTTATCGGCATCATTGCCTGGGTGCTCCGTTTGGGCAACATAGCCAACTTTGTCTCCGAGACCGTGCTCAGTGGGTTCAAGATCGGCGCAGGTCTGGTTATTGCTTCGACGCAACTGCCGAAGCTATTCGGCTTCAGCAGCGGGGGCAGCAACTTTTTCACCCGGATTATCGAAGTGTTCCGGCACCTCGGGGATACCAATCTGGCGACCTTGGGCGTGGGGCTGGGTGCTCTCGCACTCCTCGTTCTGGGTGAACGACTGTTGCCCCGGCGTCCGATCGCACTGTTTGTGGTTGCGCTGTCGATCGTGGTGACGTCGTACGCTTCGTTGGGCATCCAGGGCGTGAAAACCGTGGGCGCGATTCCCCAGGGGTTTCCTCACCTCGGCTGGCCGGTTGTGGCCTGGAGCGAAGTGGATAATCTGCTTGCGACCGCTCTGGCGTGTTTCCTGTTGTCGTACGTGGAGAGTATCTCGGTCGCCCGGACGTTTTCCCACAAGCATGGCTATCCCATCAGTGCGGACCAGGAGTTGCTGGCGCTGGGCGTTGCTAACTTTGCGGCAGGAGTGGGACAAGGCTACCCGCTGGCGGGAGGCATGTCGCAATCGGCGGTGAACGAAAAGGGTGGCGCACAGACCCCGATGGCCCTGGTCGTTGCCTCGGCTGGCA
>Ga0105241_10002055_pt1 | contig 15202 bp, 12 predicted proteins | sample KBSC64metaG_FD_80422 | JGI IMG/M metagenome (GOLD analysis project Ga0105241, IMG submission 80422) | Corn rhizosphere microbial communities from Kellogg Biological Station, Michigan, USA - KBS C6-4 metaG | ecosystem: Host-associated > Plants > Roots > Rhizosphere > Soil | place: Michigan, USA... | reverse complement strand
TGACCCGCCAGGGTTCAGCTACACTCTGGTGCACCTGCATCCGGTTCTCGCGCATATCGAAAGTGATGTCAGACATGTGCAGAAAGTAGTTTGCGAAGTACTCCTTGATGAGATAGCCCTTGTAGCCACAACAGATGATAAAGTCGGTAATCTGATGCTGGGAGTAGATCTTCAGAATGTGCCACAGAATAGGGCGTCCGCCTATTTCGACCATCGGCTTAGGCCGGACGGTGGTTTCTTCGCTGAGACGGGTGCCCAAACCACCAGCCAGAATAACTGCTTTCATTTGATCCCCTTGCTGCCGGTAAACTCGTGAACGCACGGCAGCCGGAACTCAACTAGGTACCTTGGTTGCTTTCCTTGAGTTATACAGTACACCGCGCTGATTCGATTGGGTATGCTGGGATGTGTATCCCCCATGACTAATGGCAGTGGTCGGCTTCGGCAGCAGATTCTTGAATTAACGGCGCAATATTACGCCGAGGCTTTCCCTGCGGCCGGGTTCGAGCCGGGAGTCACGCCGGTGCCCGTCTCGGGAAAGGTGATCGACGCTGCTGATATTGGCGCGGTGGTGGAATCGGCGCTGGATGCCTGGTTCACAACCGGGCGATTTGCCAAGGACTTTGAACGTAAGCTGGCACGGTTCGTTGGCCTGCGCGGTGCCTCGCTGGTCAATTCGGGCTCGTCTGCGAATCTGCTGGCATTGACGGCACTGACATCGCCGAAGCTCGGTGACCGGCGACTGAAGCCGGGCGATGAGGTGATTACAGTCGCGGCCGGTTTTCCGACCACGGTAAACCCGATCATCCAGAACCGGCTCGTTCCAGTGTTTGTGGATGTTACTGTGCCGAGCTTTGAGATCGATGTAACTCAGCTAGAGGCGGCACGAAGCGAGAAGACGCGAGCCATCATGATCGCGCACACTTTGGGAAATGTCTTTGATTTGGACGCAGTGACGGAGTTTGCGAAGAAGCACGACTTGTGGCTGATCGAAGATTGCTGTGACGCGCTCGGCTCGACTTGGAAGGGTCGCCATGTGGGCACGTTTGGTGATATTGCTACGGTGAGTTTCTACCCCGCACATCACATCACCCTTGGTGAAGGTGGGGCTGTCCTGACGGATAAGCCGAATCTTCAACTGCTCATTGAGTCCTTCCGAGATTGGGGCCGCGATTGCTGGTGCGAACCAGGCAAAGACAACACGTGCGGCAAACGATTTGACTGGCAGCTTGGCTCCCTGCCCTGCGGGTACGACCACAAGTACACCTACTCGCATATCGGATATAACCTGAAGGCAACAGATATGCAGGCCGCACTGGGAGCTTCGCAGATTGCAAAGCTGCCGGATTTCATCGAGCGCCGGAAAGCAAACTTTCGACATCTTTTCTATGCTTTGCAGCCGTTGCAGGATGTTCTGGTGCTTCCGGAAGCTACGCCGGGGGCGAACCCTTCCTGGTTTGGGTTTCCGATTGGGGTGCGCGAGAACGCGCCATTCAAGCGGCAAGAGCTGGTACACGCCCTCGAAACGAAAAAGATTGGAACCCGGCTATTGTTTGCGGGGAATCTGCTGCGACAGCCGGCATATGAAGGCTGCGAGTATCGCGTGATCGGTGAATTAAAGAATACCGATTTTGCCATGAACAACGTCTTCTGGATCGGCGTCTATCCAGGCCTCACGGCGGAGATGCTGGATTACGTAGCGGAAACGATTCGCGAATTTGTCCGCGAGCGGAATGCTAAATTGCCAATCTTGAACGCAGCCTATTCGACGAAGTAGGAATCTGGAGAAAAAATGGGCAACATTCATCAGCGGCCTCTTTTCATTTACGAAATGGCGAATAACCACATGGGAGATGTGGAGCACGGCATTCGCATCGTGCAGGACTTGAAGGCCGCTTCTGCCGATTTCCCTTTTGCGTTCTGTGTAAAGCTGCAGTATCGAGATATCGCAACTTGCATTCATCCTGCTTACAAAGATCGTTATGACCTCAAGTACGTGAAGCGCTTCTCTGAAACGCACCTGACGTGGGATCTGTACAGGAAGCTCAAAGACGCGATCGTGGAAGCTGGATTTCTGTCGATGTGCACGCCATGGGACGAGGTTTCGGTCGACAAAATCGTCGAGCATGGATTCGATTTCATGAAGATTCCCAGTTGCTATGTTAGCGACTGGCCGCTGCTCGAGCGGATCGCACAACACAACTTGCCGATCGTTGCGTCTACCGCAGGTGAGCCGCTAGAGGAGGTCGATCGTGTGGTCAGCTTCTTCAAGCATCGTGAGAAATCGATTGCCATCATGCACTGCGTCGGCGAATATCCGGCACCCGACGATCATTTGCATCTTGGGCAAATCTCGCTCCTGAGGAACCGCTATCCGGAAGTGGAAGTGGGTTACTCGACCCATGAGCGTCCCGATAACTTCGAGGCTGTAAAGATCGCGATCGGCCTCGGCGCAACCATGTTTGAGAAGCATGTTGGCGTTCCCACAGCGAAGTACGCTCTGAATGCCTATAGCGCTACACCGGATCAGATACGGAAATGGCTTAGCTCGGCGTCTGAAACATTCACGATGATGGGAAGTCTGGACAAACGCTACCCGGCCCCTCCGGGCGAACAGGCCGCGTTACGCGATCTTGCGCGCGGAGCATATGTGAAGCAGGCAGTTCGAGCCGGCGAAGTGATCCAGCACGGGAATGTGTTCTTCGCCATGCCGAACGTACAGGATCAGTTAGTGGCGCAGGACTTTTCGAAGTACAGCGAGTACGCGGCCAAGTCTGACATTCCCGCAAACGGCGCTGTCATGCGCGACAATGTGACTGCGCGGAATACCCGAGAGCTTGTTTACAAGATCGTCTCCGATGTAAAGAGCCTGATCAAGAAAAGCAAGGTGCAGGTTCCTGGACAATGCGATCTGGAGATTTCGCACCATTATGGGTTGGAGAAATTTCGCGAGAGCGGTCTGACGGCAATCACAGTAGTCAACCGCGAGTATTGCAAGCGCCTCATGGTAGTACTACCTGGCCAGAAACACCCTGAACAGTGGCACAACCAGAAGGATGAGACCTACCACATTCTCTACGGTGACGTAACGGTCGAGCTCGACGGCAAGCGAAGCACGCACAGATCCAACGATGTGATCACAATCTCGCATGGGGTGAAGCACTCGTTCTGGACGAATCATGGGGCCATCATTGAAGAGGTTTCTTCAAGCTACTCGGCCAATGACTCGTTCTACAGTGATCCCGCGATCATGTCCAATGCGAACCGCAAGACGTTCGTTACCTACTGGATCGGATGATGCTGACTATCGTTTGGGACGTAGATGATGTGCTGAACGACTTGATGGCGCAATGGTTTCATTTGGGCTGGAAGGCAGAACATCCAGAGTGCACGTTGCGGTTCGCTGATTTGACTCGCAATCCCCCTCATGAAGTGCTCGGAATCTCACTAGATGAATATCTCAATTCCCTTGATCAATTCCGGGCGACGACGGAGGCGCTGCAGATGGAACCAAATGGCGCGGTGCTGGCTTGGATGAAAAGATCTGGCGAGAAATTTCGTCACATCGCGCTAACCGCACGACCACTGCATTCTGCGCCTAATGTAGCAGAGTGGGTGATGCGCCATTTCGGCGATTGGATCAGGTGCATCGGCGTTGTGCACACGCGCGAAAACGACGGAATCCCTACTTACGATCGAACGAAAGGCGAGTTCCTCGATTGGCTCAAATGCGGCAACATCATGGTCGATGATTCGGCGGAAAATATCAGACAAGCACAGTTGCGTGGACTGAAAGGATCGTTGTATCCACAACCTTGGAACGACAGCACGCAGCAGATCGAAGATCTCTTGGACGAGATCACACATATGGCGGTGAGTTCTTGATCAAGCTTTCGGATTATGTGGTCCAGTCTCTCCATAACTTGGGCGTTCGACGGATCTTTATGCTTACCGGCGGCGGATGTATGCACCTCGTCGATTCGGTCGGTCGTCAAGAAGGACTGGAGTACATCTGCTGTCTTCACGAACAGGCATGCGCGTTTGCAGCACAGGCTTATGCGGAATTCAGGACCAAAGCGAGTGCGGTGCTGGTCACAACCGGGCCGGGCGGCACAAACGCGGTGACTGGCCTTGCCGCAGCCTGGTTGGATTCCACTCCATGCATCTTCCTCTCAGGCCAAGTGAAACGGGCAGATTTGATGACCGGCAGAGGTGTTCGCTCTATGGGACCACAGGAGCTGGATATTGTCTCAGTCGCGACACCGCTGACCAAATACGCAAAGACAATCGTTGATCCGGATAGCATTCGCTACGAGTTGGAGAAGGCTTGGCACGTCGCAAATTCCGGCCGACGCGGTCCCGTCTGGCTAGATTTTCCGCTTGATGTGCAATCAGCAATGATCGATGAGAGAAATCTAATCGGCTTCGAGCCGGAGTCTGCTGCCCTAGATCGCAACCTACTTAGTAGACAAGTTTCTGACACCATCGAACTGTTGATGAAAGCCGAGCGCCCAGTGCTTTTCCTGGGCAATGGAGCGCGGTTAGCGTTCGTGGACGGACTGGTCGAGAGACTCGTCGACGAGCTAAGAATCCCGACGCTCCTGACTTGGAAATCCATGGACATGTTATCGGAGGATCATCCGCACTTCGCAGGCAGGCCAGGTTCAGTGGCTTCGCGCGGGGCGAACTTCACGCAACAGAATGCGGATTGCGTCATAGTGATCGGCGCTCGGCTCGATATGCCACAAGTGGCGTTCAGTCACCGGAACTTCGCGCGCGGCGCACGGAAGGTCATCGTGGATGTTGACCGTCATGAGTTGGCCAAGCTTGATATGGCCGTCGACGTAGAGGCGATCTTCGACGCAAAGCTTTTCATTGCCCAGTTGCTCTCTCAGTTGAAGGGCATCGCACTCCCAGAAATCGATGACTGGAGGACTAGGACCAAGGGATGGAAGAGAAAATATCCGGTAATCCTGCCTGAGTACTGGGATGAAACTGATTACGTGAACACGTACGTTCTTGTTGATGTGCTTTCAGACGTTTGTGAGGCGGAAGATGTTCTGGCACCGGGAAGTTCGGGCGCGTGCAGTGATATCTTCCTGCAGTGCTTCCGGCTAAAAAGGGGACAGCGGGTGGTTAATTCTCCGACGCTGGGCGCAATGGGCACAGGACTGCCTGGAAGCATCGGGACCTGCCTCGCGAGCGAACGACGGAGAACAATCTGCGTGAACGGAGATGGAGGTTTCCAACTTAACATCCAAGATTTGGAGACGGTTCGGCGGCTCGACTTGCCGATCAAGTATTTCGTTCTTTGCAACGGAAACTACGCATCGATTATCACCTCGCAGAAAACCCATTTCCAGGGCAGGCTGGTGGGCAGCGATCCCTCCAGTCATCTGACTCTACCCGACATTCGCAAGGTCGCCGAAGCCTATGGAATTGCGAACTGCGAAATCAGCAATCATGAGGGCATACGAGAAAGAGTTCAGGCGGTGCTTGACTCACCAGGACCTGTGGTATGTGCCGTGAGAGTTTCGGCTGACCAAGTAACAGCTCCCCGCGCGACATCGACGGTTCTGCCGAACGGGACCATCGTGAGTCTGCCGATGGAAGATATGGCACCAAGGCTGTCGCGCGAGGAGTTCATGGCGCAGATGATCATACCTCCGTTGGCAGAGTAGACCTGGAAGGCTGGATTGGGGAACCTTTTGAACAGGGCGAGACATTCGATTGTCGAAGACGATCTGAAGAAGATCACGTCTTCTGATCTTCCCTGGGAGATGTTTCACGGGAAGACTGTATTGATATCCGGTGCGAATGGCTTCGTTCCGGCTTACATGCTGGAAACCCTTTTGTGCCTGAACGATGCTCGTGATACCAGCGTTCGCGTGATCGCCATGGTCCGCAATCGAGAGAAAGCGATAAAGCGGTTTGCTCATCTCGAAGGGCGGAAGGACTTGGTCCTGCATGTGCAGGATGTGCGCGACACCTATTCGGGTCCGAGACCTGTCGACTTTGTCATCCACGCGGCGAGTCAGGCGAGTCCGAAGTTCTTCGGGATCGATCCCGTTGGGACGCTCGAGGCGAATGTGCTTGGAACAGAGAACATGCTGCGGCTCGCGCATGAGTCGCGGAGTGAAGGATTGCTGTTCTTCAGCAGCGGCGAGGTCTACGGTCAACCAGCGAACAACTCAGGGAAGGTGAAGGAGACTGATTACGGCTATCTCGATCCTTTGAATGTGCGGTCGTGCTATTCGGAAGGAAAGAGAGCTGGAGAGACGCTGTGTGCTTGCTGGCATGCACAGTTTGGAGTTCCGGCGAAGATCGTTCGGCTTTCTCATACTTATGGACCTGGAATGGAACTTAACGATGGGCGAGTGTTTGCAGATTTCGTGGCGAACATCGTGGAGCGTCGAGACATTGTGCTGAAGAGCGACGGGAGCGCGCGGAGGCCATTCTGCTACCTGGCTGATGCGACTGAGGCCTATTTTCGAGTTTTGCTGTTAGGAGCAGCGGGCGAGGCCTACAACGTGGGGAGCGCGATGCAGTGTTCAGTGCTGGAACTAGCGGAGACTCTCTGCAGATTGTTTCCAGAGCAGGGCTGCAAAGTGGTGCGTCAGGAGCGCGACGCGAGCGATCGCTATGTCCCCTCATCTGTGCAGGGTTTTGAGCTGGATTTATCGAAAATTCGGGCGCTCGGATGGGAAGCGACAACCAATATCGACGAGGGCTTTCGGCGGACGGTGGAAAGCTATCGGTAAAAGGGCTTGAAAATGGTGTACCCTCCCCCCGACTTTGAGTAAAGAGCCTAGTTTCAGCGGCTTACAGTTATTCGCTCACGCCAAACGGCTGCAGTCATTGCACTTACGCGCAACATCAAACAGTATAAGGACTTGCGAGCCAGATTCTTTCTGTCAGATCTGCCCCTGGCCGCTTTGTGGGGTATATTCCGCTCCCCTGAACCTATGCTGCCATTTAACCCGCAAATTGACTGCAAACGGGACCGACTATTTCTTGGCGGACCAGCCTTCACGAAAGGAGACGTTTTTGTGTGCGAAGAAGCCGAAGATGATAGTGACACAGGTCATGATGGCGCCGGCAATATAGGAGGCCAACGCCGGACGAGGCAGGACGTGCTGAAGGATGGGGACGAGGATCGGCATGCCGGCAAGAGCAATCAGCATGGTTGTGCCATAGACTCCAACACAGCGTATCCATTCTGCCAGGTAGTTACCGTCGGTCCGGAAGACGAACCACTTGTATCCGAGAAAGGCGACGGTGATGGCAATCAGGCTGGAGAGGAAGGTGGCATACATGTAGCTGTAGCGCCCCATACCGGTGAAGAGCCAATTGAGCAGCGCGAAGAGACCATATCCGAAGATGGTGTTGAAAGCACCCACCATCAGATAGCGGATGACCTCGAAGAAGGACTCGTGGCGAATGGGGTTCACTGGACGACTGGCTCGTCCATGTTGATGCGTTCTTTTTCGGTGACAAGGGGGCGGCGGAGAACGAGAGTATGAATGGAGCCAACGTATTCGCCAATGATGCCCAGCGCGATGAGTTGGATGGATCCGAGGAAGAAGAGTCCGAGGACGACAGGAGCAATACCGACGCTGAAGCTGCGCCAGAAAATCAGCTTATAGACCAGGTAGAACATGCCGAGCAGGAAGCTCAGGAAGGCAGAGACGAATCCGCCGAAGATCACGAGGCGCAAGGGCACCTTGGATAGATTGGTGATGCCCAGCATCGCAAAGTCGTACAGCGTGTAGAAGTTGTTTTTGGAGATGCCGCGTGCACGCCGTTTCTGGTTGTAATAAACCTTCGAAACAGGCAGGCCGAGTTCCGCGATGATCCCACGGAAATAAGGATGGGGATCGGGGAATTGGGTGCGGATCTTGTCGATGACGGAGCGGTCGTAAAGGCCGAATCCGGTGAAGTGCTCGAGGACCTGGACGTTGGTGAGGCGGGCGACCAGACGGTAGTAGAAAGTACGGATCCGGTACATCAATCCGTTTTCTTCGCTCGTGTTTTTGATGGCGGCGACGATGGGGAAGCCCTTTTCCCACTCGCGAACCATGTCGATGAAGAGTTCAGGAGGATCCTGGAGGTCGGCGAAGAGGCTGCCGATGGCGTCGCCGCGGGCGTTGAGGAAGCCGTGCATGCCGGAGCGCGCGCCACCGACATTTCGCGCATTGACGATGACCTTTACGGAGGGATCCTCGGCGGCCATTTCGCGAAGGATCTCAACTGTGCCATCCGTGGAGGCGTTATCGATGAAGAGGTGATCGAAGCGATATTCCGGGAGTTTCGCGGCTGTTTCCATGAGCCGGCGATGGACCTCGCGCACGTTGGCTTCCTCGTTGAAGCACGGCGTCATGATGGTGATGAGTTTTTTACTCATGCGTACGTTCCCCGGCGGTTCACACGTTCCCCTCGAAGGTCAGGAACGGACAAGTTCTTCAGGGCGGATGATGGTGGAATCCCGGTCACAGGCAATATTGCACGGCATGGAGCAGAGGACGTCCTCTTTATTAAGGTGAAAGTCTTGATCAAAGAGGTTCCCCAGCCTGAAGTAGCCCAGTTCCCTGCCCTGTGCCATGCCTGCGTGGAGGGGGGAGTGCAAGAAGTTCATGCCGCCCTGACAAGTGTAGGCGGAGCCGTCGGGCGAGAAGTTCACGTAGTTTCGGCCCGCTGAGCAGCGTTTGGGTGAGTAGTCGTCGTAGTCAAGCTGGGACTCGGGCTGGCGGTCGGGTGTGATGTGCTTGTGAAGGATGTTCAGTTGTTCGGGCGTGTAGTGAAAGCCGATGTCGACGTAGGGGTCGACGTGAAGCTCGACTCCGGCGGCGTGCAGTTCAGCGGCGATCTGTTCGAGGACAAGGAGGTTTTCTGGGGTAGCTACGATATTGACCTGAATGTGAAAGTGGGGGCTGAGTTCCTTGATTTTGGCGAGGAACTCCGGGCCGTCGGTATGCTCGCGGTGGAAGCTGGCATTGAGGTGAATCTTTCGCTCGATCTTGCGGTAGACGCTGGTCGGTTGCGAGAGGTTGGTGACGATTCCGACGAGCGAGTGCTTTTCAGGGAGCCGGTTTACGAGTAGAGGAAGGTCAGCGTAGACGAAGGGCTCTCCTCCACAGAGATAAATCAGGGAGGGAGGAAGCTTTTCCAGGCCCTGGATCCACTCTTCCCCGGTGCGCTCGCCAGCCTTCGGGACCACGCTTGTATAGGCGAACTTGGTGACGATGCAGCAGTAGGAGCAGCGGTAGTTGCATCTCCAGGTGGGATTGAGGAGAACGACGGGCTTGTTGGAGAAAATCTTGCGATAGTAGGGCTTCAGGCGGTACTTCAGGCCCGCGGGGACGAAGCGCTGCAGCTCGATCAGATCCAGTTTGGGCATAGCGTGGGGCTCCGAGTATCCCTGGGTGGGTCAGATCATTTTACTTCGGAGTGGATTTGGAGCTTAGGAGAAGAAGGGGGGAGTGCCTCGTTTTGTAGTACTTCCGTGCGCATGGGGACGGGAAATTCTAACCACCACTGTTTTTGGCAGTTAATAGATGCTGAAGGAGATAACCGAAGATGGGGGCTGGGGCGGGAAAAGAGTTCGATTGTCTTTTTTGCAGGATCTTGACTCGAAATAACTTAGCTGTATGATCCTCTATCCAGAGCACTTAGCGGCGTACTATCGCCCGGTGGTGTGAGTTCCCTGCACTTTTCCCCCGATTTTCCGCACTTAATACAATCCAAAGACTTATCTTTAGTTAATACAATCTAAAAGACTTAGCCCTCCTGCCTCAGAGCACCGACCAGAACATTTTTCTGCTGTTTTCTGATACGTAATAGAAAACAAGTCACTTCTGGCCTTCCGTAGTCCCTTTCCAATGTTGGCATAAATCGGCTTAATAGGCTGCAAGAGGGCAAGCCTGGGTGGAGAACTGTCGCGGCCGTCATTCTGGGAGGGTTGCGCCCTTCATTGGCATTGCGGGCGCCTTCAGTTGCCCGCAGCGTGCGGGCACTTACCTCCTCTCCTACCAGCCTTCACGAAAGGAGACGTTTTTGTGGGCGAAGAAGCCGAAGACGACCGTGATGCCGGTCATGATGGCCCCGGCGATATAGGAGGCCCGCCCGGGCTGGCTGGGCACGCGTTGAAGCATCGGGACAAGGACAGGCATGCCAGCCAGACTGAGAAGCATGGTAGAGCCATAGACGCCTACACAACGAATCCACTCGGAAAGATAGTTATCGCGAGTCTCGAAGACGAACCATTTGTAGCCAAGGAATGCAACGGTAATTGCGATGAGGCTGGATAGGAAAGTGGCGTACATGTAGCTGTAGCGTCCGGTTCCGGTAAATAGCCAGTTCAGAAGCGCAAAGGTGCCGTAGCCGAAGAGGGTGTTGAAGCTACCGACGAGCAGGTAGCGTATCAATTCTCCAAAAGATCTGCAACTGGGTTGCTGCACGCCATTTCTGGACCTTTCGATCTGGCAACATCATCTACCTGGAAGGATCGGAGCAGTGACGCGATAAAGTGCCCTATTGTTATCTGAACTCATCACAGCGAAAGTCCAGCCCTCTTGAAGCAGGAACTCTTCAATCCAGCCGCACATTGAGGGCGATGTTCCGGCTGAATACCTCGATTTGCAATTACTCTTCATTTACAGCCGAGCGCTCGAAACTCGGGCTGAGCTACAACTGCTTTCAACGACCATACCCAACTACCTCTGTCGCTCCAAATCGCATCGTTCACCTCGGCCACGAGGAAGTCAATACCAAAATCCCGACACACTGATTGGGCTTCCGAAGCCGTTGCGCGTCGAAAGATGCGGTCGATCCTAGGTGCCATGACTGAGCAACCCGCAGGGTCACCGCCGAGTTCAGACCCGCACCATGGATGATCATAAGAGATGGCGGTCTGATGCGGGTTGTTCATCACCTGGGTCGTTTCTCGAAAACGATTGATATCTGACGGGTTCGCCTGAACAACGGCACCCGGAGAGATAGCCTTGTTAAGTTCCTCGAAACCTTTTGTGAGCAGGTAGGGGTCATGCGCTATGGAAGTTGCGTATTGTGCGCCCCGAAGTGAAATCAGGTACACATCAAACCTGTAGAAAAATGCTTGAGTTAACGACGTGAGAATCCCAATGCCTAGACATGAATATGTAAACAAACGCAGCATCGTCTTTCCGTATCTTCGTACACCTGCCGTTTGGTTTGCATTCGCGGCATCCTTAGAACTCCAGCGCACCAACATTTCGGACCCAACCAAAATGAGACAAAATTGAAGAATATAAGGTGCTCTGTAGCCGTAATCGTCAGACGTGAGAACACCAGATCTAATGAAAGAGATTATGGGGAAACTGATCAGGCAGAATGTGAGGAGTGTGCGGTGGCTCTGAGAAAATGCATCACGATGTCGGGCTCGGAGCCAAAGCAAGTAGATGAAAGCCAGCAAATGGAACCCGAGCAGGACAGCAAAACCAGGAGGAAGTAAGCAAAGTTCGATAACTCGACTTCCAAGAGTTTCTGCGTTCCTTTGTGCAGCAGGCAGGAGTCTGCGGATTGCAAGAGTAAGAACAGAGCCATTTTGCAGTTTGGAGCTTGAGTGAATGAGCTGCCACACAAATGGACTGCACAGTATCAGGCAGACCACTCCGCCCTTCAAGAAGATGAGAGGTGAACGAAAATCTCGCTCTACTGCGATCCGATAGCAACTCCAGCCGCACATGATCAAGAAGAAGCTGAGTGGCACAAATATCGAAACACCAAACGAACTAGCAAGAGCAAAACCTATAAGGACAAGTTCAAGCCACGACTGAGTCTTCTTTTCCCGTGAAATCGACCCTAGAAGGAAGGCAAACATACACGAGATCAAGCCAGCGATGTGGTGTGGACTCCAGAGGAGCGAATAGTTCCAGCTCAGAATCGGATCCGGGGACCACATTGCGGTGTCGATCGGGAAAGACTTATGCGCTACAAGTAGATCCCACAGGAGTACACAAATATCGAGGCCCCCTACCACAAACAAGCAGTTTGCAATCACGAACTGCTTTCTTAGCCGTACGCCCGCAACGAGAAGGTGTTTGAGGTAAAGGCCTGCTATTCCGGACAGTCCGAGACCTATCCACACACAGCTTGCCGAAAGCACTGCTCGCGCCGGCAAATGGAAGCCTCTGGCAATAGTTGCGCAAGTCACATACCAGAAATAGTAGTTTCGCATTGGAGCTGGCTGGTGAAACTGATAGCCCAAGTTGGGTGGAGGAACACCTCCGATCAGGATCGAATTTATCCAACTCACTCTGTAAGCGTGATCCCAATATTGAAGCGGAGTGAAAAGCTGCTCTCCAGACTGCAAGTCAATGAGCGAGAGAATCACAAATGCCACCCAAACCAACGCTAGACAAAGGATCAAGCCTCCATAGGGCCTCAAGCCGATAGATGGAAACCGTCGGGTTCTCCATATCTCGAAACCTTCTTTTCCTACGCATAGGATCGACACCAAAGTACAAAGAAGAAAGAAAGTGACGGCAGCCGTAATCGAAGAGAAATAAACGAACACGTAAGCGAGTATCGGCGAGACTGAAATCGATATCGCGATGCTCCAGATGAAACGCTCTGCAATCGAGCGACTGCGGAAGTTATATAGATTGGTGAAAAAGCCAATGGCGTAACCGATGCAGAGCGAAACCGGCGCAAAGGCGAGGATGGCAAGTAGATCAGCCTGGATTTGTCGAAACATGAAATTAGGCAAGAACACACCTCCTTAAGAATTGAGGTAGTTCATGGCTATCCTGGCCTCTCATCGACTGAGCTGAGGGACCGTCAACAGTGATATGGCAACTTCTGAACGAGACAAAAGCCCGAGTCGGTATCAATCCGTGCAAGGAAAACCCACGGTCCATACACGTCATCATTTACATTCCAAGGCGCGGAATTCGCGGTTGATTAGGACCTCAGGGAGAGTCCAGGCCCAGCTGTTGCGGTCTTGCCAGACAGGGTCATACAGGTTAGCGACAAGGTAGTTGATCCGGTAGGTGGAGCAGACGGAGCGCGCCTCAGCGGCGGTGGCGTGGTGGAACAAGGGAACAATGGCAGCGCTCATGATGGGGCAGCCGGCAGGGTCGCCACCCAGGTTGGAGCCGCAGCCGTAGATTCCGGAGCTGGTGATGGCGGTCTGCCGGTTGATGTCGCCGAGGTCAATGTTCTTCCAAAAGAACCAATCGCTTTCGGGGTTGAACTGGACGATGGCGTCTTTGGGGATGCGGGAGTTGAGCTCTTTGTAGCCGAGGTAGGAGATCCAGGCCTTGTGGGGGAGTTCGGCGACCTGGGGGTTGGAGGCGCTGGCGGCTCCCCTGTCGGCGATGGGAAGCAGGAAGCGGAGGACCGCGGCGTGCCAGCAGGAGCTGAGGACTCCGATGAGGATGGCGAGGGTGATGAGCGAGCGCAGGAACGGCGCCGGAAGGATGAGGTTCGAGATGGAGTGCCTACTGGTGCCCGGAGCAGAGACGGGGCTGGATGGCGTCTGGGTCAGCTTCGTGGCGACGAGAAGTTCTGAGGCGAGCAGTATGAGGGGGTACTGAATAAACAGAGCGGAATGAATGCCGAAGTCGTTGACGTCGAGGACCGCAGAACGAATGAACGAGGTGATGGGGAACGCCACCAGGATGATGAAGAGCAGAGTTCGGTGGGCCTGGGAGAGCGGGAGGCGTTCGAGGGAAGACGGTCCGCGGGCGCGCCAGCATGGGATGAGGAATATGAGCAGGACGATGAAGTACAGGCCGAGTTCGAGTGCGAAGCCGGGAACGAGCAGGATTAGCTTGGCAAGGGTGCGAGCGGAAACAGGGTTCAAAGCGGAGATCAGGTGAGCGAGACGGTCGGGCGGGATGGTCTCGCGAACGCTGAGGATGAAGGGCATGGTCGAGCCAGCTCTGCCTGCCTCGGCGGCCATTTGGGATTGCGTGTGGGTGATTTCGTAGAGATAAGGCAGGAGCAGGATGAACGAGAGCGCTCCGCCGGCGAAGAGAAGCAGCGGCGATTTCCAGAAGCGGTGAAATGCGATCTGCCAAGCTGCCCAGCAGACGGCGATAAGGAAGAAGGCAAAGGTGGCGTAGACCGAGATGCCGAAGGCACTGGCAAGCGCAAGTGCAATGAAGAGGACTGTCGCCAGCCGGTTCTGCTGTGATGTATTTGGATTCCCCGATGGGATCCAGGCGAGAAGGAATGCGAACATGCAGCAGACCATTCCGGCGAGGTGGTGCGGATAGAAGAGCGGGAACCGGACGAGATCGGAAATCTGGCCGGGGTACCACACGTCTCCCGGCGGTGCTATGTGGAGCACCAGCATGTTCCAGAAATAGATAAGAAGCGAGAATCCCCCGACGGCGGGGAGGAATGCAGCGATGTAGAACTGGCGTCGGAGGCGCTCGCCGACTGTAAGAAAGTGCTTGAGGTAGAGGCCGGAGAGGGCGGTAAGCGCGAATCCCGACCAGATGCACCCCGCATTGATGATGGATCGCATGGGGAGGCGCGAGATCTTGGCAACTACGGCACAGTTTACAAGCCAGAAATAGTAGTACCGCAGGTTGGCGGCATGCAGGTAGAAGTAATGCGGATTTGCGGGCGGGATTCCGGTGCGCAGGACGCTGTTGGCCCAGTTGGTTCGGGGAGCGACGTCGTAAAAAGTAAGGCTGAGATAGAGACGCTGCCCGTTCTGGAAATCGACGAGGGAGAAGATTTCGAACGCGATAAAGCAAAGCGCCAGCAGTAGGATGGTAGCCCCGACGGGTCGGAGTCCAAGGAGCCACTTCTGGCCTGTTCGGTTGAGGCGCAGGTGTTCCTGAACAATGACGGCAACACAACCGATCAGACAAAGGATGACTACTGCCGCGGCTGCAGTGAGGGATAGAAAGCGGCCTACAAGGACTGAGGTGATGGTTGAGACCGCGATGGAGAGTGGGACACTCCAGCAGAGCTGTTCAGCGATGGAGCGACGCCGGAAGTCGCGGAGGTTTGTGAGCCAGGCGGCGAGATAGCCGGGGCATACCGTGACAGGCACGAACGCGAGAACCGCGGCAAAGCTGGTGAAAATTTGCTGGACTGTGATATTCAAAGCCAGGGTTCAGCCTCCGCTGATTTGCAGTTCGCAAGTTGGTGAGGCGTTGCTTAACAATCTTGTTGTCGTCTGCAACTATTCTCAAGTGTTGTAGGC
>Ga0105241_10002054_pt1 | contig 15207 bp, 14 predicted proteins | sample KBSC64metaG_FD_80422 | JGI IMG/M metagenome (GOLD analysis project Ga0105241, IMG submission 80422) | Corn rhizosphere microbial communities from Kellogg Biological Station, Michigan, USA - KBS C6-4 metaG | ecosystem: Host-associated > Plants > Roots > Rhizosphere > Soil | place: Michigan, USA... | reverse complement strand
TCATCTTCTTGACGGTCAGTTCGAGCGGCTCGTCGGTAGTCATGTCCACGCCCGCGTCTTTCAACAATTCAATCGGATATTCCGACTGCCCGGACGAAATGAACTTCAGGTAACGCTCGGTCGGGCCAGGTTGTCCGGACAGCACCTTCTCCGACAGCGCTGAAGATGCCGTGAACGAGGTGGCATACTGAAAGACGTAATAACTGCTATAAAAGTGAGGGATGAACGCCCATTCATTGGCTACATAATCATCCACGATGCACACGCCCTGATCGTGTCCGTAATACTTCTTCACGATTTCGCTATAGAGCTTCGATAGCGCGTCTCCGGTAAGCGGCTGCCCTTTTTCGACCATCTCGTGCATACGCAATTCAAATTCTGCAAATTGCGTCTGACGAAATACGGTCCCTTTGATTCCCTCAAGGTAGTTGCCTAGCAGTGAAAGCCGGGTAGCATCATCGCTGGTGTGCTTGAGCATGTAGTCATTGAGCAGGGCTTCGTTGAACGTCGAAGCCACTTCAGCTACGAAAATGGGATACGAAGACAGAGGATACGGCTGAGTCTTATTCGAAAAGTAACTGTGCATTGTGTGCCCCAGTTCGTGGGCGAGCGTGCTCATGTCTTCGTACTTTCCGTTGTAGTTCAGCAGCATGTACGGATGGACGTCGTAGGCTGCACCGTTTGAATATGCACCGGAAGACTTCCCCTCGTTGGGATACATATCAATCCACCGCTCGGTGAAAGCTCGCTTGGCTCCGGCCGCATACTCGGGGCCGAGCGGCGAAAGTGCAGCCAGAATGTTGCGCTCAGAATCTTGCACGGAATACTTTGTGTCCACCGAAGAAACCAGCGGCGCATAGAGGTCGTAATAATGCAATTCCGAGAGGCCCATCATGCGCTTGCGAAGCTTCAGATAACGCTGAAATGTGGGCAGGTTTCGATCAACGCCTTCCACCAGTCTGGAATAAACCGTCACCGGAATGTTGGGCCCGTCCAGCGAGGCCTGGAGTGAGGTTTCGTAATTGCGGGCGCGAGCATAGAAGACCGAGCCTTGCACGTTCGAGTTCATCATGGAACCGAATGTCCCGCGGTATTTGGCCAGTGCGGAAAAGAATGCTTCCATTACTTTCTGCCGATCTTCGCGATTCGGTGAGGCGCGGTAAAGTGAAAACGCAGCCTTATCGAGCTTTACAGTCTTACCATCACTTAGCGGCACCGAAGGATACGGAAAATCTGCGTCAGTAAAGATGCCGTAGACGCTGGATGGCCCACTGGCCATCACGGATGAACCGGCCAACAACTTCTCCTCGGCATTGCTGAGCGTATGCGCCCGCTGGCGTTCGATATCTTCGAGATAATGACGGTAAACGTGCAGTCGCGGCTCCTCCGCTAGGAATCGATCAATCGTTGCTTTGTCGATCTTCAGGATCTCTGGTTGGATAAACGCTTCCTCGGTTCCCAGGCTTGAATTGAGCTGAATCATCTCCTGCTCCATGCCCTGATACGCGCTGACACGCGTGTCCTGATCGGAACTCATGCTGGCGTACACATATAGTCGGGCAAGCTCTTTATCCAATCGACTCTGGGTTTCAAGCGCATCCGCCAAGCGCGAAGCCGAGGAACCCAGCGCACCCTGGAATTTTCTTAGCTCGGGCAATTCGGATACAAGTTTGTCCTTATCCGCCCGCCAAGCCTGGTCAGACGGGTATATGGCGGTCAGGTCCCACTTGAATTCGTCGGGAATCTTGCTGCGATCACGTTCTTGTGCAACCGATGGCAAGGTTGACGCTGCAAACAAAAGCATGGCCCCCGGCAGATGCCGGGTGATCAGAGCCAAATCAAAGTGCATTGCTAAGCTCCTTCTTCAATATCGGTGCGCGGCTAGATTAGAAAAAGTGGCAAAAACCACGCGACGACTAACGTGACGCCATTGTAGCGAACTTGGGTGCGCGGTGAAGCACGCGGATTAACGTTGCAGAAAGATGTTCAACTTGCGCGATCGAATCGCCGTGCCGACGTACTGCTCGATCATCATAGAAATGACATTAAGCGTGTTACTTTGCTCAGATTTTGCGTGCTATTTACCTTATCTTTTATCGGCGACCCTGCGGATTTCGGAACGAAACTCCGGACAAGGACGAAATGCCGTTTGGATGTAGAATGCTCCTCGGTTGCGGTATCACTCCAGCTATTCATGAATGAGACGATCAAGTCTCGCCAGCACACGCCAATCGAGGAAATCGACGTGCTATGGGTGACGGCGGGCCTCGGTTGCGATGGCGACACTATCTCCATGACGGCCGCGACTCAGCCCAGCCTCGAAGATATTGTATTGGGCGGAATACCGTGGATTCCTAAAGTCAATTTTCTAAATCCTTTTCTCGCAAAAGAAAATGGCGAAGAATTCATGTCGAAGTTTCATCAGGCTGCGGCCGGCCATTTAAAGCCTTTCATCTTGGTGGTCGAGGGCTCGATTCCTGATGAGACTAATAAACCGGACGGATATTGGGCATCCATGGGCACCGACCAAGCGACCGGCCAGCCCATCACCACCTGCGAATGGATTGACCGATTGGCGCCCCAAGCCTGGGCCGTGATGGCTGCGGGTACATGCTCGGCCTACGGCGGAATTCACGCGATGGAGGGTAACCCCACCGGCTGTATGGGGGTTCCCGATTATCTGGGTTGGGAATGGAAATCGAATGCAGGAATTCCAATTGTTTGTGTTCCGGGATGTCCGGTGCAGCCGGACAACTTTACCGAGACGCTGCTCTATCTCCTGTATATGGCATCCGGGCGGGCCCCGATGATTCCACTCGATAGCTCTCTGCGTCCACAGTGGTTGTTCGGTGAAACCGTGCATGAGGGCTGTGACCGTGGTGGATATTACGAGCAGGCGCAGTTCGCCGAAGAGTATGGGTCGCGGCAGTGCATTGTGAAACTCGGGTGCTGGGGGCCGGTGGTGCAGTGCAATGTGGGCAAGCGGGGATGGATAAATGGCGTGGGCGGATGCCCGAACGTTGGCGGCATCTGTATTGGGTGTACCATGCCGGGATTTCCCGACAAGTTTATGCCGTTCATGAATCAGCCGCCGGGTTCATTGCTGTCATCCCATGCAGTGCAGACCTACGGCCGTGCGATTCACGCATTGCGGCGGTTCACTCAAGCATCTTTAAATAAGGAACCCAGCTGGCGGCAGCGGCGGTCAAATAGGAATTCAGGCCATCAGGTGGAGTAGCAGTCATGGCAGTTGATGTAAACGTGGAAATTACGCTTCCCGCGGACGCCCGGCCCCCCCTGGAAGACCTCAGTTCGTCAGAGGCGGGCGCTCTCCTCGAACAGTTAGCCAGTGTTTTTTCCTTCAGCACATCGCCCGTTTCGGATCCTGAGCTTCCCAATCTCGAAGCGAAATACCGCGCGTTGGTGGAGCAGATTCCGGCGGTCATTTTTATGGCTTATCTGGACCGCGGAATCGGCGAGGCCTACGTCAGCCCCCAAATTGAGGAGTCACTCGGGTTCAAGCAAGAGGAGTGGCTGGAAGACCCCATTCGCTGGTATCAGCAAATCCATCCCGATGACAAGCAGCGCTGGAGCATAGAAGCAGCGGAGATGTTTCTTACTGGAAAGCCGCTGCGGTCCTCCTATCGGGTAATTGCCCGCGATGGCCGGGTGATCTGGTTTCGATGCGAGGCCAGAATGATCCGGCGCCCGGATGGGCAGCCGTGGTTCATTCAGGGAATCGGTTTCGATATTACCGACCTGAAGCGGACCGAAGAAGAATTGCAGGGCGAACGGAATGTAGTATCGGCGATTCTCGATACTGTCGGAGCTCTGGTTGTGGTGCTCGATCGCGAAGGGCGAGTCGTGCGCTTTAACCGGGCTTGCGAACTGATGACCGGAAGATCTTCAGAGGAGGCCTGCGGGACGCATTTGTGGGATTCGTTTCTGATTCCCGCCGAGCGCGAGCTTTTCAAGGAAGTGTTTCGGACCATTTGCGACGCCTACACCCGCACGGAGCACGAAAGCTTATGGTTAGCGCGTGACGGCACTCACCGAACAATCGCATGGTCCGCGGCCGTGCTGCCCCCAACCAAAGAAGCTCCTGCATACATTATTCTTTCCGGCATCGATGTGACCGAGCAGAAGCGGGCCCAGGCACGCTTCCGTGGTTTGTTAGAAGCCGCGCCCGATGCGGTGGTTGTGGTGAACCAGAAAGGCAAAATCGTATTGGTAAACGCGCAGGTAGAAAAATTATTCGGCTATAACCGGCAGGAGCTTCTCGGTGAGGATATGGAGAAGCTGGTGCCACCCCGGTTGCGGTCGAACCACGCGACCCATCGCAGGAATTTTTTTTCGGAACCGCGGGTGCGCCCGATGGGGGCTGGTCTTGAACTTTACGCGCTGCACAGAGATGGTCATGAGTTTCCTGTAGAAATTTCGCTAAGTCCATTGGAGACGGAAGAAGGATTGCTGGTTTCAAGCGCTATCCGCGACATCACTGAGCGCAAACGGCTGGAGAAAATTGTGCTGGAGATCAGCGAGCGCGAACAGCGGCGGATTGGCCAGGACCTGCATGACGGTCTTGGACAACACTTGACGGGTATCGCTTTCATGGCCAAGGTGCAACAGCAAAAGCTGGCGGAAAAGCAGAGTCCGGAGGCCGCCGACGCGGCCAAGATCGTGCAACTGGTAAATGACGCAATCTTGAAGACCAGAGAACTATCGCGCGGCCTATTGCCTGTGGTATCCGATGCGCATGGACTGATGTCAGCATTGCAGCTCTACGCCGCGGAGATCGAAGATCTGTTCGGGATCCCTTGCCGCTTCCAGTGTGACAATTCTGTCCTGGTGCACGACACCGCGATGGCCACGCATCTTTATCACATTGCGCAGGAGGCGGTGAATAACACGGTGAAGCACGCGCAAGCCACGAGCATCCACATCCGGCTGTTTTCGGGCGAACTGGAGGGCTGCCTCATCATCAAGGATGATGGCATCGGAATAGAGCGTCCACGGCCACCGCACAGTGGCGTGGGCCTGCATATAATGAACTACCGCGCCGGCATCATCGGGGGTAATCTGGAAATCCGACGTGGTCAGCCAAACGGCACAATTGTGACTTGCCGTTTCCCGATCACATCCGGTGAACCCAGCTCTGAAAGCACAGCATGCACGAACCTGTGACTAAGAAACGAGTCTTCGTGGTTGACGATCACCCGATCGTTCGCCAGGGCTTGGCCCTCCTCATCAATCAGGAGCCGGACTTAGCGGTTTGTGGTGAGGCGGAAGAGGCGCATACTGCGTTGCGAAAAATCAATGCCTGCCGCCCCGACATTGTAGTGGTCGATATCTCTCTGAGCGGACCAGATGGGCTCGAGGTCATCAAGACGATTCGCGCTACCGATACTTCCCTGCCGGTTCTGGTGCTATCCATGCATGAAGAAACCGTCTATGCCGAAAGAGCGTTGCGTGCCGGAGCCAATGGTTACATCATGAAGCAGGAAGCAACAGACACGGTTCTGGTGGCATTGCGGCGGATTCTAAATCGCGAGATATACGTAAGCGAACGCATCGCCAATAAACTGTTGCGGCAATACATCAGCGGAAACGTGACTGCCAAGAAGTCACCGCTCGCCGAATTGACCGACCGCGAATTGGAGGTTTTCCGTCTCATCGGGGAGGGACACGGTACCCGTCAAATCGCGGATGAATTACACCTCAGTGTGAAGACGGTGGAGTCCTACCAGGCCCACATCAAAGAGAAACTTTCACTCCGAACTGGGCGCGAACTGGTACAGCACGCGATCCAATGGGCAATCCAGGAAGTCGCCTGATCCCCGGTTTTCCACATATAAATTCCACAAATCCTTCCCTAGTGTGATCGGGGAAACCCCTACCCGCAATCGCGGAATTCCCACGACCTTCAAATCAGGTTGAGAAGATTGTTGTTTTTCACGATGCTGTTCGGTGATCCAGGTAACGAATGTGCTCACTCGTGATCTTGAATCGGGGAGCAACGGTTTATCCGTGCTGATCCGCTTCCCTGCAACCTGATCTGATTTTGTAACCGGCGCACCAGGCGAATCCGCGCGTATGACCAGCAGAAGTTTCAAATAAGAGAGTTTTCCGCGGGTTCAACCCGCCAGAAAAAGAAAAAGGAGAATCCAGCTATGGCAACGGAAACCGTTCCGTACGGTCGAAAAACCCAGAAAAAACCGGCTGTGGCGGAGATACACATAGTCTGGATCACAGCCGGTCTGGGCTGTGATGGAGACTCGGTATCAATCACAGCTGCTATGCAGCCCAGCATCGAAGATGTGCTCCTGGGTGCGATACCCGGCCTTCCCAAGGTACATCTGCACAACCCGGTTTTGGCTTACGAAGTTGGTGACGACTTTATGAGCTACTTCTACAAGGCATGGGAAGGCAAGCTTGATCCGTTTGTTCTGGTAGTAGAGGGATCAATTCCGAACGAGAAGATCAAAAAAGAAGGTTACTGGGCGGCGCTGGGTACCGATCCGGCAACCGGCCAGCCCATCACTACCAACGAATGGATCGATCGTCTGGCGCCCAAAGCCCTCGCAGTGATCGGTTGCGGAACCTGCGCAACTTACGGCGGAATCCACGCCATGGAGGGAAACGCGACCGGTTGTATGGGCCTGGCCGACTACCTTGGATGGGATTGGCGATCCATGGCCGGAGTGCCTATCGTCAATGTTCCCGGTTGCCCCGTCCAGCCCGACAACTTCATGGAGACGGTTCTCTATCTGCTCTATCAGGTCGCGGGCATGGCGCCGATGATTCCGCTCGACGATCAACTTCGCCCCACCTGGCTATTTGGAAAGACCGTGCATGAGGGCTGCGACCGGGCTGGCTATTACGAGCAGGGTGACTTCGCCGAGGAATACGGATCGCCGAAGTGCATCGTAAAACTGGGTTGCTGGGGACCGGTCGTTAATTGCAATGTCCCCAAGCGCGGCTGGATGGCTGGAATCGGCGGGTGTCCGAATGTAGGCGGAATTTGCATCGGCTGCACCATGCCCGGCTTTCCTGACAAGTTCATGCCATTCATGGATGAACCGCCGGGTGCACGAGTCTCAACCAACAGTGTTGGAGTTTACGGACGCGCTATCAGGGCACTCCGCTCAATGACGCAATCGACGGCAAACAAGGAGCCGAAGTGGCGGCACCCGGGGTCGGAATTGACCACCGGCTATCACCCGCGGACCTTCTGACAAGGCATAAGGAGCCAATGCGATGAGCACTATCACAGCACCGACCCACGAAGTTCCCACCGGAAAACGGCAACTGGTCGAAATGAACTGGGACCCGATTACACGCATTGTTGGCAGCCTGGGAATCTTCACCAAAATTGATTTTGCCAACAAACAGGTTGCGGAGTGCCACAGCACATCCTCGATCTTCCGCGGCTATAGCATTTTCATGAAGAATAAAGATCCCCGTGACGCCCACTTCATCACCAGCCGCATATGCGGGATATGCGGCGACAATCATGCCACCTGCGCGACTTATGCGCAAAACATGGCGTTCGGAGTCGCTCCGCCGGCGCTTGCCGAGTGGATCGTCAATCTTGGCGAAGCTGCCGAGTACATGTTCGACCACAATATCTTCCAGGACAATCTGGTTGGCGTGGACTTCTGCGAGCAAATGGTCAAAGAGACCAATCCGAGCGTTTTCGCCAAAGCGGAAAAGACCGAGGCGCCAGGAGCGAAGCTGCACGGCTATAAGACAATTGCCGATATCATGCGTGCGCTGAATCCCTTCACCGGCGAGTTCTACCGTGAAGCGTTGCAGATGAGCCGCATGACTCGCGAGATGTTCTGCCTGATGGAAGGGCGGCACGTACATCCATCAACTTTGTATCCTGGCGGCGTCGGAACTGTGCCGACGATCCAGTTATTCACAGATTATCTGGTCCGCTTGATGAAATATGTCGAATTCATGAAGAAGGTCGTGCCTTTGCACGATGACATTTTCGATTTCTTCTATCAGGCACTCCCGGGTTACGAAAAGGTCGGACAACGCCGAATATTGCTCGGTTGCTGGGGATCATTCAATGATCCTGACCACTGCGATTACACCTACAAGCGTATGACCGACTGGGGCCGAAAGATGTTCGTGACCCCGGGCGTCGTGGTGGATGGCGAACTTGTAACCACGGATCTGGTGGACATCAATCTGAACATCCGGATTCTCCTGGGGAGTTCGTACTACGACGACTGGCAGAATTCGGAAACATTTGTGGCCAAAGATCCGCTGGGCAATCCCGTTGACAAGCGCCATCCCTGGAACCAAACCACAATTCCCCGTCCACAGAAGCGCGACTTCAGCGGCAAATACACGTGGGTCATGTCGCCGCGCTGGTTCCACAAGAAGAGTGGGGATCATCTTGCCCTCGACACCGGCGGCGGTCCGATCGCGCGCCTGTGGGCAACGGCGCTTGCGGGATTGGTGGACATCGGTTACATCAAATCCACCGGCAAAAGCGTAAAGATGTACCTGCCCAAGACCACATCGCTGCCAGAAGTCGAGTTTGAGTGGAAGATTCCCAAGTGGAGCAACGCCATCGAGCGCGATCGCGCCCGCACCTACTTCCAGGTGTATGCCGCTTGTTGCGCACTGCACTTCATGGAGAAGGCACTCGAGGAATTGCACGCGGGACGCACTAAAACCTGGACAGACTTCAAGGTTCCGGAGGAAGCAATTGCGTGCGGTTTCCACGAAGCGGTACGCGGAGTACTGTCGCATCACGTAGTGATTCGCAAGGGAAAGATTGCCAACTACCATCCGTACCCGCCGACTCCGTGGAACGCGAACCCTCGAGATATCTACGGGACGCCGGGTCCGTACGAAGATGCGGTCCAGAACACGCCTATCTTCGAAGAAAACGGTCCGGACAAATTCAAGGGAATCGATATCATGCGCGCGGTGCGGAGTTTCGATCCCTGCCTCACATGCGGAGTGCACATGTATCTTGGCGATGGCAAGGTTCTGGAAACCGTGCACTCGCCTATGTTCGGGCATCAGAAGTAAGAGGTCTGCAACCCTGGGAGCAGGAGTGGAGGCCGCGGCTAAACTGATTTTTCGAAACTAGTCATAAGGCGCGTGTCACCTTCACTCTTTCATTTTTTCAAGCGAAGTTACCGGCCGAGAGAACATGGCAGACAAAGATCTGAATCAACGATTGCAGCTGCTGGCGGGCTTGGTCGGCGAGCTTGAGTCCATCGCGGATCCCAAGTCTCGCGCAACCGCCAGGGAGGTCGTACAACTGATAATGGATCTGCACAGCGCCGCGCTGGAGCGGATATTGGAGAAGATGTTTGCCGAGGGCGAAACTGGGCAGCGGGTTATTGATCAACTAGGAGCGGATCCGCTGATCTCCAGCCTGCTGGTTTTATACGGTCTGCATCCCGAAGAACTCGCAACGCGAGTCGCACGAGGTTTGCAACGGGTCAGCTCGGAGTTACGTTCGCACCATGTGAGTGCGGAACTGGTCGGTATCGAAAACGGCGAAGTGCGAGTGCGAGCCGCTGTCGGGGCGAACGCGTGCGGATCAACCGCAGGCACGGCTCGAACCTTGATCGAAAATGCGATTTATGAGGTTGCTCCCGACGTGACTTCACTGCTGGTTGACGGACTTGAAGGAAAGCAGGCTTCGAGCTTTGTGTCACTGGAAAAGCTAATGGGTTGTGAATCTTCTGGTCTGGTGCGCGGGTCTGTCTCAGCCAAGGATGAGCGGATGCAGGAAGCGACCGGTGACTGAAATGGACGCTGCTCGCACGGGACAAACAGGCGACCCACTCGGCGTGTTGCGGCAATTCGTGCGACGTAAGCGTCCGGCAGAAGTATGCGAATTGTGCAGCCAGGAGTTGCGGCCCGATCACGGACATTTGCTGGAACTGGCGAATCGAAAACTGCTGTGCGCGTGTGATGGATGCTCTTTGCTTTTTAGCAGTCATTCAAATCCGAGATACCGGCGAGTACCGCGCCAAGTGAGACTGCTTCAAGATTTTCAGATGTCTGACGCGGAGTGGGACGGCCTGATGATTCCGATCAATATGGCATTTTTCTTTCGCAACAGCCTGCATTCGTCGGTCGCCGCTCTATATCCCAGTCCGGCGGGAGCAACCGAATCGCTACTCACGCTCGAGACGTGGGATGAAATTGTCCGTGAGAACCCCGTCCTTGCAGAAATGGAACCGGACGTCGAGGCGCTGCTGGTGAACCGCATAGCACACTCAAGGGAGGCAGGCGCAGCGGAATACTATCTGCTGCCGATTGATGAATGCTACAAACTAACCGGGATTATCCGCCGCCATTGGCGCGGCCTTTCCGGCGGAACGGAAGTCTGGCAGGAAATAGGCAACTTTTTCGAAGAGTTAAAGAATAGGGCCATCCTCGCTCCCCGGGAATCTTATGCCTGACCTTGGTTTTCAAATCGAGCATGCCGAGACTGTGCCCTACGCGGCCACTCCTACAGTATGCTTCCGCATGCGCGTGGTAAACGGGACCGCAGGAGAGAAACTTCATAGCATCGCGCTGCGCTGCCAGATTCAGCTTGAAGTAACAAAAAGAAAGTACACCGCCGAAGAACAGAAAAAGCTGCGCGATCTGTTTGGCGAGCCGGAGCGCTGGAGCCAGACTCTTCGCAATATGCTGTGGACGCACGTGAGCAGCGTTGTCCCAGCATTTCTGGGCGAGACAACCGTGCAACTGCAGGTACCGTGCAGCTTCGATTTCAATGTGGGTGCAACCAAATATTTTTATGGATTAGGCCAGGGCGAGATTCCGCTCTTGTTTCAGTTCAGCGGCAGCGTGTTTTACCAGAATGGCGATGGCGCGCTGTCCGTCTCTCTAATCTCGTGGGACAAAGAGGCCAAGTTCCGTCTGCCGCTTCAGGTGTGGCGCGAAACCATGGACACGTACTATCCGAATTCAGCGTGGCTGTGCTTGAGAAGAGATGCGTTTGATCGTCTCTATCAATACAAAGTCCGCAACGGCATTCCCACCTGGGAACAAACCCTGGAGCGCATGTTTGAAGTCTTGGAAGCCGAGGAGACGCTTACGTCATGAATCTGGCAGCGGTGGACAAGATAGCCAAGGCTATGCTCTATGAGGGGTACGTGCTCTATCCCTACCGCGCTTCTGCCGTGAAAAATCGTCAGCGCTTTAACTTCGGAGTTCTCTACCCGCGTGCTTACAGCCAAGCGCAGGGAGATCTTGAGCCCTATCTCTCGCAGATGGAATGTCTGGTAGCGGGAAACCCGAACAGCAGAATTGAAGTCCGCGTCAGATTTCTGCACCTTGTCGATCGCGCGCTTTTTCAACTGGATGGCCAATCACGATTCGCTGTCGCCCGTATGGAAGTTGATGGCCACATTTACCAGACTTGGGAAGAAGCGGCGGAACAGGAAATATCTCTCCCCATCACGTCCCTGGAGTCCTTACTGGCCACTCCTCTGGAATGGCGGGCGGATATCGAGGGGTCGCAGAGCGAAGAAGTAATTCGCAACAGCCGTGGAGAAGCCGTCGGTATCATCGTTCGTACACGACAAGCGCTGCATTTGCTGGTTGAAGTGAATGCGCAGATTATCAGCGACGGCGTATTCAGATTGTCTATTCGAGTCAACAATCTCACTGAAATGGCAGACTCAGCTGTAACTCGAGAAAAGACCTTGTTACGTTCCGCAGTTTCCTCGCATACGATCCTCGGAGTCGAGGGTGGCAAATTCGTTTCCTTGCTCGAGCCTCCTGAAGACCTTCGAGCCGCGGTCGAAAGCTGCAAAAACATCGGTGGATTTCCCGTGCTGCTCGGCGCGCGGGGTCAGCACGACACTCTACTCGCGTCTCCCATCATCCTGTATGACTATCCCGAGATTGCGGCGGAGAGCGCCGGCGATCTGTTCGATTCAACCGAGATTGATGAAATTCTTTCCTTGCGGATTATGACACTGACCGACGAAGAGAAGCGCGAAGTTCGCGGTTCGGACGAACGCGCGCGACGGATTTTGGAAAGAACCGAGGCCCTCCCGCAGGAGCAATTGATGAAATTGCATGGCGCATTGCGTGGCCTTCGTCATGTTCGGGCCGGTGAGGAGGTCGCACCGTGAACGAGTGGGAGTGGCAGTTACTCGAAGACAAGCATCCGCTCGATCACCTGGAGATTGCAGGAATTGAGGTCAGGGCAGGTGACCGCGTCCGCCTGCGCCCACGTAAAGGCGGTGACGTGCTCGACATTGCGCTGGCAGGACAAACCGCGACCATTGAAGCGCTGGAACAGGATTACGAAGGCAAATCGCACGTATGCGTGGTGCTCGATGAAGACCCGGGTCGCGATATGGGCATGCTCCGCCAGCCCGGACATCGATTCTTTTTTGATCCGGCAGAAATCGAACCGCTGCCTGGAACTGATATTCAGGTTAGGACCGACAAACCAAGAATTCTGGTGGCCGGGATTGGGAACATTTTTCTCGGCGACGACGCGTTCGGGGTGGAGGTAGTTCGACGGCTGCAATCTACCGGTCTGCCGACCAGCGTCCAAGTTAAGGATTTCGGCATTCGCGGTTTCGATCTGGCATATGCACTTCAGGACGGCTACGAGACGGTCATTCTGGTGGACGCATTCCCTCACGGCGAGCCGCCCGGTACAGTTTACGTGGTCGAACCGGATCTGGATGCTGCAGCTTCCGGTAGCAATGGTGCCATGGTGGATGCCCACAGTATGAATCCGGTGCGCGTTTTGCAGATGGCGTCTTCTATGGGGACGAACTTGCCCCAGGTTCTGTTGGTGGGTTGCGAGCCGGAAAACCTCGGCGGCGACGAAGGCCACATGGGGTTATCACCCACCGTTGAACCGGCGGTGGACCGGGCTGCTATCAAGGTTCAATCACTGGTGAATCAAATAATAGAAGGGGTATGGCCGGGTTCGCAGTAGAGTTCCCGGCTCGAGAGGAGAACAGCGTGGCGAGAGAACTGACCGAAACGAACGGAATAGGGCAAGACAAGGAAACGCTTTATATGCTCGGCGGCATAGCAATGGTAGTTTTCGGCGCAGGGCTGATCTTATCAAACCCCTTGGTACGGCGTTACCTGGGGCAGATCGGACTTGGAAACCTGGCGCAAGCTGCGTTGCCGGACATTGACCGTTATTTACGTTTGCGAAATATGTAGGTTTGAGTCAGCATGTTCTTCCCCCATGCACCGGAAAGGAGTTGGTCATGGATCAAGCTGCTGGCGAGTGTGTCCGATACCAAATAGATACTCGCTCGAGTCAGTTCACGGTGCAAGCATTTGCAGGAGGACTTTTATCGGGAGTTGCCCATAGCCCCAAAATTGCAATTCGCGACTGGACCGGTGAAGCGACGTTTGTACCAGGGTCCTTACGCGATGCGTCGCTGAAGATCAGGATCAAGCTTGCATCGCTGGAAGTCCTGGATGAAATGCGGGACAGCGATCGCCGCGAGATTCACCGGGTGATGCTTCAGGAGGTTTTAGATATACAAAGTTATCCGGAAGCATCGTTTGACAGCTTTGAAATTACCGCGCAAAAGCAGAATGAAACTTTGTTCAGAGTCACCATCGCGGGAAAGCTTTCGTTGCATGGAGTGACCGCCAATCATACGTTCAATGCGCAAGTGGCTTTTGGAGTGGACAGCCTGCGGGCGTATGGCGAATTTCAATTGGTGCAGCCGCAATATGATATTCCGGTCGCGAGTATCGCAGGAGGGACCATGCGATTGCGCGACGAGTTGAAGCTTTCGTTTTATGTGGTTGCCCGAAATGCCGGCTAGTGCGTCTTCGCGGCATAAGGTTTGAGAGGAGAGGTTTTGCACTCAGCTACGAATCCGATAACTCCATCCCGGGAGGACACTGCCGTCCGCTACACTCTCGATCCATCTGTAAGCCGATTCCGGGCCCAAGCCTTCGCCAGCGGACTGCTGGCCACGTTTGGACACAATCCAATAATTGTCATTCGCAAGTTCTCTGGAGAGGCGCGGGTTGACCCTCAGGCACTGGAGCAATCGTCTTTGGAATTCACGGTTGATACTGCGTCCTTTGAAATCGAAAATGACATCAGCCAAAAAGATCGCCAGGAGATCCTGCGCATAGCTCAGCAGGAGGTGCTCGAAACGGACAAGTATCCAGAGATCCGTTACGAATGCAGCAGCGTAACGGGAAGCATGGTAGGGGAAGGCCGATACTGGGTTGTACTGAGCGGCAACCTGACTCTGCATGGAGTGACCCGGCCGCAAAAGATTGCCGCGACGGTGGCGGTCAATGGCGATACATGCCGGGCGTCTGGGGACTTCGCCATTCGCCAGTCAGAGTACAAAATCAAACTGGTCTCGGCCGCCGCCGGAGCCCTTAAGGTGAAAGACGACGTCAAGTGCACCTTTGATATCATGGCGCGGAAGACGGAGTAGAGGCGACTATGTGCCTGGCAATACCTGGAAAAATTATCGAAGTCCCCGTCGAGGGCGCAACCCAGGCGACGGTCGAGGTGGTGGGGGTACGCCGCAAAGTTGATCTGGGCCTGCTCACTGAGAACATGCCGGTGCTTGGCGACTGGGTATTGATCCACGTGGGTTTTGCCATGAGCAAAATAAGTGAACAGGACGCTCTCGATCAGATGAACACGCTTAGAATGTTAGGTGAGGCTGAACAGGCAATGGAAGAAGTCCGGGGATACGGAGTGGAGCAGGAATGAAGTTCGTTGACGAATTTCGCGACGCGGGCGTAATCAACAAGACCGCGGACGAGATTCGCAGGCTCGCCGATCCTGCACGTCATTATCGCTTCATGGAAGTTTGCGGCGGACATACCCACGCCATCTACCGTTTCGGCCTGAAGGACATCCTTCCGGACAATATTGAACTCATCCACGGCCCCGGCTGCCCGGTTTGTGTCCTCCCCATGGGGCGCATTGATGATGGGCTGGCTCTAGCCAAAGACCCTGCCGTTATTTTTACCGCCTTCGGCGACATGATGCGCGTGCCCGGCACTCAAGGCAGTCCGCTGGAACACAAAGCCCGCGGCATGGACGTGCGTATTGTTTATTCACCGTCCGATGCTCTGAAACTCGCGCGATCAAATCCCGACCGGCATGTGATGTTTTTTGCCATTGGCTTTGAGACAACTGCTCCCTCGACTGCGCTGACGCTGCTGCGTGCTAAGACCGAAGGCATT